>ERZ772917.1258-NODE-1258-length-15204-cov-9.288138_pt1 | contig 15204 bp, 16 predicted proteins | sample MGYA00511187_ERZ772917 | MGnify/ENA primary metagenome ERZ772917 (study PRJEB29015, sample SAMEA2737925) | human oral metagenome | biome: human oral; feature: human-associated habitat; material: dental | place: China | collected 2012 ... | reverse complement strand
CGGCTCATTCTATTTAATTTTTATCTTAAAATCTGGAATGTAACTCTCTTATTTTTCTAGTAAATATTTTAATATTATTTTTAGATAAAAAAAGATAGGAGGGTAAAATGAAAAAGTATTTATTAGTTGGAATGATAGTAGCATTATCTTTATTAACAGCTTGTGGTAAAAAAGATTTTTCTAAGATGTCATTTAATGATGGAGAATATCAAGGGCACTTTGACAATGATGACAAGGATCACCCAAGTACAGCAGATGTTGTTCTTACAATACAAGATGGAAAAATTGTAAGTTGTACAGCAGAATTTAGAGATTCAAAAGGTAACATAAAAGGTGATGACTATGGAAAAGATGCTGGAGATGATAAATATAAAAAGGCTCAAATAGCTGTTCAAGGTTTCTCAACTTATGCTGATAAATTAGTTGAAGTACAAGACCCAAATGAAGTTGATGCAGTATCTGGAGCAACTGTTTCTAATAAAGAATTTAAAGAAGCAGTGTGGGATGCATTAGAAAAAGCAAAGAAATAATAAAAACCATAGTAGAGGAAGCGATTAAAAATAATTTAGATACAGAAAGGAAGATTTTTAAATGAAAAAAAACATATTAGAAAAATTAGCTTTAATACTATCAGTAATATTATTTTTAGTTCCTAAATATATAGCTCCTGTTTGTGGACCAAAGGAAGATGGATCTCACATGGCTTGTTATTATAGTGGAAATATGGTAATGAAATTAGCAGTTGCAATATTTATTATAACTTTATTAATGATTATACTTTCAAAAGTAAAAATAATAAAAATATTAGGAAGTGTGGCAACTATTGTTATATCTGCTTATGTATATTTAGTACCTCATGGAATGTCAGGTCTTGAAAATGAAATGGGAAAACCATTTGGAGTTTGTAAAGTCGATACAATGCTTTGTCATGTACATCATACTTTTGAAATAGCAACTGGTATAGCAGTTGTAATAGGAGTTTTAATGGTATTTAGTTTAATCTCAACTTTTTTAAAGAAGGAAGATTAGGAAATGAGTAAAAGAATAGATGCAAATAGTTTAGCAATGGAGAATATAAGACAGAGAAAAACTAGAAGTACCTGTATGATATTATTGGTTGCATTATTTAGCCTTATAGTGTATATGGGTTCAATGTTCTCACTTAGTTTAAGTAGAGGTTTAGAAAGTTTATCAGATAGATTAGGAGCAGATGTAATAGTTGTTCCAGCAGGATATAAAGCAGAAATTGAGAGTGTTCTTCTAAAAGGAGAACCCTCAACTTTTTATTTGCCAGCAGATACTATTGAGAAATTAAAAAAGTTTGATGAAATTGAAAAAATGACACCACAAATATATGTGGCAACACTTTCAGCTTCTTGTTGTTCATATCCTGTTCAAATAATAGGAATAGATATAGATACAGACTTTTTAATCTATCCTTGGATAACTCATAATATAGATAAAGAGCTAAAAGATGGAGAGGCTATTGTAGGTAGCCATGTCATTGGAGAAAAGGGTGAAACAGTTCATTTCTTCAATGAAGAATTAAAAATAGTTGGAAGATTAAAACAAACAGGAATAGGTTTTGATGCAACAGTTTTTGTAAACCAAAACACTGCAAAACAATTAGCCAAAGCCTCAGAAAGAATAACTGCTAATAAAGTTGCAGAAGAAGATGTAATTTCATCTGTTATGATAAAGGCAAAGCCAGGAGTAGATTCTGTAAAATTAGCTTCAAAGATATCTAAAGAATTATCAAAAGAAGGTATTTTTGCAATGTTTAGTAAAAAATTTGTAAACTCTATATCTTCTAATTTAAAGGTATTATCTACAAGTATTCTAGTTTTAGTGGGAGCTATTTGGATATTATCAATAGTTGTCTTAAGTATAAGTTTCACTGCAATATTTAATGAAAGAAAAAAAGAAATGGCAGTTTTAAGAGTATTAGGTGCTTCTAAAAAAATGTTAAGAGAAATTATTTTAAAGGAAGCAGTTATATTATCTTTATGGGGAGCAGGAATTGGCAGTTTTTTAGGTGTAATTTTATCAGTTGCACAATTACCATTGTTAGCTTCAAAGTTTTCAATGCCATTTTTATCTCCAAGTTTGTTACAATATATAGGAATATTTATTTTAAGTTTTATTTTAGGTGTAATTATAGGTCCTCTTTCAACAGTTAGAGTTGTAAAGAAACTAACTGATAAAGATAGTTATTTGAGTTTAAGAGAAGAAATGTAGGAGGAGCTATGTTAGAAATAAAAAATATATCTAAGGCTTATAATAGACAAGGAAAAGATTTTTTTGCAGTTAAAGATGTAAACTTAAATATTTTAGATGGAGATTTTGTTCATATAATTGGAAGAAGTGGAAGTGGAAAATCAACTCTATTAAATATAGTGGCTGGACTTTTATCAGCAGATAATGGAACTCTTTTATTAGACGGAACTAATTACTTAGAATTAAATGATGAAGAAAAATCAAAATTTAGAAATAAGAATATTGGTTTTATTCCTCAATCACCAGCACTTTTAGGATATTTGAATATTTTAGAAAATATTAGACTTCCTTATGATATGTATGAAAAAGATGGAGATTCAGAAGGTAAAGCTAGATATTTTTTAAATGAATTAGGCTTGGAACATTTAGCAAAATCTTATCCAAAAGAGTTATCAGGAGGAGAACTAAGAAGAATTATAATAGCTAGGGCTTTGATGACAGAGCCTAGAATCCTTATTGCAGATGAACCAACATCTGACTTGGACATAGAAGCAACTAAGGAAGTTATGGATTTATTAAAAAAAATTAATGAAAAGGGAACTAGCATTTTAATAGTAACTCATGAATTAGAAACTTTAAAATATGGTAAGAAAGTTTATACTATGTCAGAAGGAGTGTTGACAGAAGGAAAGAATTTATAATATAATCAATATAAAATTATTAAAATAAAAATTTTTATTTATTCTTAACTGCTTGATAGCCATTAGTGTTTCGTGAGCTCCACAAAGGCTCACTCAACAATAATGGACATCGCAGCAGTTTTATTAAAAACTATTTAAAATCTAATATTAATTATATTATGAAATGGAGGAATGGAATGTTAAAAAAATTATTATTAGCTTTGGGGATACTTACATCAGTTAGTATGTATGCAGTACCAACATTAAATGTTTATGACTTTGAAGTAAAAAAAGATAAAGAGGCTTCATATAAGACTGTAACAGAAGATTATGTTAATAAAACTATGGGAACAGAACAAGGAGTTTTAGGACTTTTTGCTGCAACAGATGAAAGAGACAAAACAACTTCTTTTATAGTTGAAATATACAATGATTATCTAACTTTTTCTAATCATACTAAAAATCAAACTAGTAAAGATTTTAAAGCTGTAATTCCTCAAATTGCAGAGGGAAATTTAAATAGTACAGAAGTAGATATTCAAATAGCTAAGGATAAAAAGATTGAACAAAATGAGAATACTTTCACAGTATATACAGTAATTGATGTGAAGCCTGAAAACAATAAAGAATTTACTGAAATTATTAAAAATAGAGCAGAAACAACTTTCAATGAAAATGGAGTTTTACTTATCTATGTAGGAACTGATAGAAGAAATCCTAATAAATGGTGTCTTTTTGAGGTGTATTCTGATATAGATTCTTATTTAAATCACAGAGCTTCTAGTTATTTTAAAGAATTTATAACACAGACAAAAGATATGATAACTGAGCAAAAGAGATATGAACTTCAACCTTTAAAATTGATAAATAAAGGTGGCTTAGATTACAAAAAATTATATTAATTAATAGTAATAGTTTCCTATGATATAATAAAATATCAAAGGAAACTATTTTTTATGGAGGTACTATGAATATAGCTGAAAAATATATAGAGGAATTGAAAAAAGCTTATTATAAGAATGGAGGAAAAGAAGTTTGGGACAATATTGAAAAGATTAAAGAAGGTGCAAGTGAAGAAAATATAAAAAAATTAAAGGAAGAATATCCAGAAGTACCTGATTCCTTAATTGAACTTTTAAAAATTGTGGATGGAACATATTTTAGAGAATATAAAGGAAAAACTGTAGCTTCTTACTTCTTAGGTTCAGATGTAGAAGAATATCCTTATTACTTATTATCTTCAAGTCAAATTTTAGAAACTAAAAATGAGGCATATGACTTCTATGCTGATTATGTGGATAGGGAGTATGAAGAAGTAGAAATAGATGAAGAAATTATAAGTGATTCTAAAAAGATGAAATGGCTACATTTTTCTGATTGCATGAATAATGGAGGAACATCACAATTATTTATAGATTTTTCACCATCTGAAAAAGGAGTAAAGGGACAAATAGTTAGATTTTTACATGATCCTGATGAAATTGGAGTTATAGCTGATAGTTTTGATGAATATTTAGAAGAACTTATAGAAAGTGGTTTAGATTTTATAAGTGAGGATATAATAGATTAATATTATAAAAAATGTTACAATAATGTAAAAAGAGGGAGAGATTATATGAAAGATGATTTTAATGATTTAGAAAATATTAATATTGAGGAGGGAAATATTGCTGAAAATAATGATGAAACTTCATCAGATAGTCTTCTAAAAATTGAGCCAATTAAAAGTTTAGATAGCAGCAATATAAAAATAGAAATACCTAAAACAGAAATTAAAAAAGAAGAATCTAAAGTAATTGAAGATGATTTTCAAAATATTAATAAAATAAAAGATAACTCAAAGATAATAAAAATAGGAATAGCAGCATTAATAGTTATTTTATGTTTAGTTGGTGGATATTTTGTATATTCAAAATTTATGGCTAGTGATGAAAGTGAAGAATTAGCTGATAATACAGTAACAGAAGAAGTTGTGGAAGAAACTCCTGAGGAAACAGTTACTGAGGAAAATACTAATACAGTAGAAGAACCTATTACAGAAACTTCACAAGAACTTATAGAAGAAAGTCAAGAAGGAGGACCTGTAAGTGAAGAAGCTAGTAGTGAGGAAAATAGTGTTCAAGTTAATGATGACAATTATGATTTAGTTGTTTTAGATAAAGTCTATGATGAAGTTATAAATAGAGGAAATGAAGCTTACTTAAATAACTTTTCATCAGATGAATTAGCAATAATAAGAAATACTTTATATGCTAAAAATGGTTATAAATTTAAGAAAAAAGAATATCAAGAGTATTTTGGAGAAAAATCTTGGTATAATCCAACAACTTCAAGTCAAAATATTTTAACAAGGAATGAAGAAAAATTGGCTAATATAATAAAAAAATATGAATAGTTAATAATTAAGGATTAATTTCTATAAAATAGGAGTTAATCCTTTTCTATTATAAATTTTACATTATTTAATGTAATTTTTACATTAAAATTTACATTTTTTTCTAAAAAGTGCTATAATAATCTTAAAAAGAGGTGAAGATATGTATAGAAAAATCTTTGAATATTTGAAAAAGTGGAAAAATAATTTATATAGAAAGCCATTGATATTACAAGGAGCAAGACAAGTTGGAAAAACTTATGCTATTTTAAATTTTGGAAAAAATGAATATGAAAATATAGTATATTTTAATTTTGAGACTAACCCTAAATTAAAAGAGACTTTTGAAGAAAGTATAGAACCAAATTATTTGCTTCCTATTCTTTCAAGGTTAGCTGAACAAACTATTGTAAAAGAGAAAACTTTAATTTTTTTTGATGAAATACAATTATGTGAAAGAGCTTTATCAGCACTTAAATATTTTCATGAACAAGTACCAGAATATCATATAATTGTAGCTGGAAGTTTATTGGGGGTTGCTGTTAATAGAGAAAAGTTTTCATTTCCAGTTGGTAAAGTGGATATAAAAACTCTTTACCCTATGGATATGGAAGAATTTTTATTGGCAATGGAAGAAGAAACTTTAATTAAAGAAATAAAAAAATCTTTTAATGAGAATACTCCTCTATCTAGTGCTTTACATGATATTGCTATGGAATACTATAGAAAATATTTAGTTATTGGAGGTATGCCAGAATGTGTTAGTAAGTTTAAAGAGACACAAAATTATACTCTAATTAGACATACGCAAGATATGATTCTACTTTCATACTTAAATGATATGAGTAAGTATAATACAAGTAATGAGATAAAAAAAACAAGGTTAGTCTATGATAATATCACAGTTCAACTTTCAAGGCAGAATACTCGTTTTCAATATAAGTTAGTAAAAACAGGTGGAAGAGCTTCTGAATTTGAAAATGCAATAGAGTGGCTTAATTTATCTGGAATAACTTCTAAAATATATTGTCTTGATAATATTCAAAAACCTTTAGAAAACTATAAAAATGTAGATTCTTTTAAAATTTATATTTCTGATGTAGGACTTCTATGTGCAAAAAAAGAGATAATTCCTGAGGATATATTATATTTATCAGATGAATTAAATGATTTTAAAGGTGGAATGACAGAAAATTACGTTAATATACATTTAAATATAAATTTATACACTCAATATTTTTGGAGAAATGATAAAGGAACAGCAGAAATTGACTTCATTGTAACAAAAGAAGGAAAAATAATCCCAATAGAAGTAAAGTCTTCAAATAATACTCGCTCTAAAAGTCTTGATACTTATATTAAAAAATATAAACCTGAATATAGTATAAGAATTTCTAGCAAAAATTTTGGGTTTGAAAATAATATAAAAAGTGTTCCTTTATATGCAGTTTTTTGCTTGTAAAAAAAATATCTATATGTGTTATAATAAAATGAAAATTAAATTGAGAGGAAGAGTAAAAATGAAAATAATAGATTCACATGTTCATTTAAATTTACAACAATTTGATAATGATAGAGAAGAAGTTTTTAAAAGAATAGAAGAAAAATTAGATTTTGTTGTAAATATAGGATTTGATTTGGAAAGTAGTGAAAAAAGTGTAGAGTATGCAAATAAATATCCATTTATTTATGCAGTAATAGGATTTCATCCAGATGAAATAGAAGGATATAGTGATGAAGCAGAGAAAAAATTAGAAGAGCTTGCAAAAAATCCAAAAGTTTTAGCAATAGGAGAAATTGGGCTAGATTATCATTGGATGACAAGACCAAAAGAGGAACAATGGGATATTTTTAGAAAACAATTAGAATTGGCGAGGAGAGTAAATAAGCCAGTTGTAATTCATACAAGAGAAGCTATGGAAGATACAGTTAATATATTAAATGAATTTCCAGATATAACAGGTATTTTACATTGTTACCCTGGTTCTGTTGAAACTGCAAGAAGAATGATAGATAGATTTTGTCTAGGTATAGGTGGAGTTTTAACTTTTAAAAATGCTAAAAAATTAGTTGATGTTGTAAAAGAAATTCCAATAGAAAGATTAGTCATAGAAACTGACTGTCCATATATGGCACCAACTCCATATAGAGGACAAAGAAATGAGCCTATTTATACAGAAGAAGTTGTCAAAAAAATGGCAGAACTTAAAAATATGAGTTATGAAGATGTAGTTAGAATTACAAATGAAAATACAAGAAAGGTATTTAAAATGTTATGATAGTAGGAATAGGTAATGATATTATTGAGATTGAAAGAGTAGAAAAAGCTATTTTAAAAGAAGGGTTTAAAAATAAAGTCTATACTCAAAAAGAGTTGGAAAATATTGAAAAAAGAGGAAATAGAACAGAAACTTATGCAGGGATATTCTCTGCAAAAGAAGCTGTTTCAAAAGCTATTGGAACAGGTGTTAGAGAATTTTCTTTAATAGATTTAGAAATATTAAATAATGATTTAGGGAAGCCTTATGTTGTTGTATCAAAGAAATTAGATAAAATTTTAAAAAATAAAAAAGAAGATTATCAAATTGAAATTTCAATTTCACACTCTAAAAAATATGCAACAGCAATGGCAATAATACTTTAAAGAATGTTAAGGGGGAAATATGGATATATTAGAAATTAAAAGAGAATTTTTAGAAATGAAAGAAAAAACTGAAAATATTAGGAGGTCTCTTTGACTTAGAAAAGAGAAAGTCAATTATAAAGGAATTAGAGAAATTAACTTTTGAAGATAATTTTTGGTCTGATAAAAGAAAAAGTTCAGAAATTATAAAAAATATGAATTTTGAAAAAAATATAGTTTCAAGATATGAAAAGTTAGCGACAGAAATTGACGATGAAGAAGTTTTAATTGATTTTGTTGAAAGTGGTGAAACTTCATTTGAAAATGAACTTTCAGAAAAGCATAAAATCTTAAAAATTGATATAGAAGAATTTGAAATTAATTTACTGTTAGATGGGGAATATGATATGAATAATGCCATTGTAACAATTCATTCTGGTGCAGGTGGAACAGAAGCCTGTGACTGGGCTGATATGCTTTATAGAATGTATTTAAGATGGTGTAATTTAAAAGGCTACAAGGTTTCAGAACTTGACTTCATGGAAGGGGATAGTGTAGGAGTAAAATCAGTTACATTTTTAGTTGAAGGAATAAATGCCTATGGTTATTTAAAGTCTGAAAAGGGAGTACATAGACTTGTTAGAATTTCACCTTTTGATGCCAATAAAAAAAGACATACTTCATTTGCCTCAGTTGAAGTTGTACCAGAAGTTGATGAAAATGTTGAAGTTGAAATAAATCCTGCTGATATTAGAATAGATACATATAGAGCAAGTGGAGCAGGTGGACAACATGTTAATATGACAGACTCTGCTGTAAGAATAACACATTTTCCAAGTGGCATTGTAGTAACTTGTCAAAAAGAAAGATCTCAACTAAGCAATAGAGAAACTGCTATGAAGATGTTAAAATCAAAATTACTTGAATTAGAATTAAAGAAAAAAGAAGAGGAAATGAAAAAAATTCAAGGAGAACAATCTGATATTGGTTGGGGAAACCAAATAAGATCTTATGTATTCCAACCCTATGCACTAGTAAAAGACCATAGAACTAATACTGAGATTGGAAATGTAAAAGCTGTTATGGATGGAAGTATTGATGATTTTATCAACTCATATTTAAGATGGATAAAAAATAATTAAGGGGATTTATGAAAAAAGTATTTAATATTCTAGTAATAGCACTGATACTTACAATACTTTGGATTTTATTTTTACTAATAAATCCTAATTTTTCTGAAGTACAAGGTATAAAATCAGTAAAAACAGAATATGATAGTTACTATGCAGAAATAGATAAAAAGATAGAAAAAGAATTTGATAAAAATCCAAGAAAGCTATATGAAAAAAGAAAAGCTAATTTAAAAAGAGTAAGATTAAATTTAGACTTTGGTAGAGCTAGAAAATATCTAGAGGATAGTGAATATATTTTTGGTTTTTCTGGTAATGGTAAATTAGTATTTGTTTTAAAAAAAGATAGTCCAAATAGTAATAATGGAGTACTAAAATATCTTTATGATAATCAATCATTAAAAGAAATAGGGTATGTTGAAGGAAAAGATTTAGTTTTTTCTGGAAAGCTTCAAAGTTTTAATAAAGAAGGAACTTTAATAACTGAAAGACAATACTATCAGGGTAAACTAGAAGGTTTAGAAAAAGTATTTTCAGAAGATGGAAAATTAGAAGAAGAAAGAGTGTATAAAAATAACCTTGTTAATGGGGAAGAAATATACTACTATGATAATGGAAAAGTTGCACAAAAAAATCAATATATAGCTGGAAAAATGGAAGGGGAATCTCTAATTTATTATGATAATGGAGAAATTTCAGCAAAGATAAACTACAAAAATGATAAACGGGATGGAGTATATTTTCTTTATTATGAAAATGGTATCAAAAAAGAGGAAGGTTATTTAAAAAATGATAAATTAGAAGGTATTTCTAAACTTTATTATGAAAGTGGAAAAATACGTCAAATAGCATATAATAAAAATGGTAAAAAAGATGGAAGAATAGTTAAATATTATGAAAATGGAAATCCTGAACATGAATGGAATTATAAAAATGATGTTTTAGATGGAATTGACTTAGAATACCATGAGAGTGGAAAAGTAAAAATAAGAATGAGCTATAAAAATGGAGAGGCTCAAGGAGAAGTATTAAGTTTCTATGAAAATGGAAGAATAAAAGAAAAAGCCTATTATAAAGATGGTATGCTTGAAGGAAAATTTACTGCATATTATGAAGATAGCAAAATTGAAAGTGACTATAATTATATAAATGGAGAATTAAATGGAGAATATAAAAATTATTATGAAAACGGAAATCTTGAAGAAAGCGGAAATTATGTAGATGATAATTTGGAAGGAAAAGCTTTAAAATATTATGAAAATGGAAAATTAAATGGAGAATATAATTATACACAAGGTAAGTTAAATGGAGAGTATAAGGTATATTATGAAAATGGCAATCTTAAAGAAACTGGAAATTATGAGGATGATAAGTTAGAGGGGAAAATTTTAGAGTACTATGAAAATGGTAAAATAAAAGAGGAAAATATTTATAAGAAGGGTATAATTTCAGGACCTTATAAAATATATCATGAAAATGGCAATATTAAGGAAGAAGGAACTATTGAAAATAATCAACTAAATGGAAAAATAACTTTCTATTTTGAAAATGGAAAGATGGAAGAAACAGGAACATATAAAAATGGTAAAGTAGAGGGAGAATATTTTCACTATGATAAAGTTGGAAAATTAATAGAAAAACAGATATATGAAGATGGAAATTTAATAAGTACAGAAGAATTTCAAAAAGTGGAGGAAGTAAAAAATGAAGGAAATAAGAGTGAAGCCATTAGATGAAGATAATAAAAATGGGAAAATGATAGCATATATATTTTTATTTCAACCAATTTTATGTATAATTGTAGCAGTTTTTATAATTTTTATGGAGATAAAAACTTTTAAAGAAAGTTCAATATTTTTAGTAGCCTTAGGAATATTTATTTTATTAGCAATTTTTTCTTTTTTTAAAAATATGTCAGATATAGCAAATGGTGTTTTAGCAGAGGAAGTTTGTTATATAGAAAATAAGATTTTTTGCTATATAAAAACTAGAAATTTTTTAGGTATAAAAAAAGTGATAAAAAGTTTTCAAATACCAATAGCCCAAATTAATGATGTTAGAGAAAATGAGAAAAAAACTAAAATGAATATGTTTTCATTGTTCAAACCTAGAAATTCAGTGGAAATAGAAACAAGAGATGGTAAAAAATATGCTATTATGAATGATTTTCATTTGGGTGGAAAAGATTCACAAGATAATGATATAAAAGTTGAAAATCGTGAAGAAAGAGCTAAAAGAATTTTTAATGAAGTTAAAGAATTAATAATGGAAGCAAAAAATAGGAATGTGTTTAATTTTTAAAATTTAGGGAGAGATAAGAATGAAGATAAAGGAATTAAAAATTAGCCCAATTCAAGAAGGTAGTATTTTTTTAAAAATCTATGCTCATATTATGTTGCTAACACCAATTTTACCAATTATAATTTTATCAGTACTTGCTTACCTTAATCAAGAAGTTTTAAAAGATTTATATCCAGTATTTTTAGAGAATAAAGTATTCTTAATAATTTTCTTTATTTTTTGGTTTGGTGGAATGTTAAATATGTCAAGAGAAACATTGAACTATTTATTGACAGAAGAAATATGTTATGTAGAAAACAAGACTTTTTATTATCAAAAATATAGAAAAGCTTTTGGAATAAGAAAATTAATGAAAAATTTAGAATTACCTCTTTCAGAGATAGTAGAAGTTAAAGAAGTCAAAAAACCATCAATTATATATTATTTTTTAAATCCTGTTTCTCATAGAAATTCAGTTGAGATAGAAATAAGAGATGGTAAAAAATATAAAATTATGAATAGTGTAGTTTTTGGAAATAGAAATACACAAAATCCAACTTCTGAAATAACTAGTCAGAGAGCTGATAATATATATCATGAAGTCAAAAATATGATTTTAAAATAATTCTAAAAATATTTTTGAAAATATGTATATTTATATGTTAAAATAAAAGGTAGAAAAATTAAAGATGAAAGGATTGATAAAGAGATGTGTGTTGATTGTAAGAAAAGAGTTAGAACAAGAGTAGCACCTTCTCCAACAGGAGACCCTCATGTTGGAACAGCTTATATTGCATTATTTAATATTGCATTTGCCCATGTTAATAATGGAGATTTTATTTTAAGAATAGAGGACACTGATAGAAATAGATATACAGAAGGTTCTGAACAAATGATTTTTGATGCTTTAAAATGGTTAGATTTAGACTATGCAGAAGGACCTGATGTAGGTGGAGATTATGGACCTTATAGACAATCTGAAAGATTTGATCTATATGGAAAATATGCAAAAGAATTGGTTGAAAAAGGTGGAGCTTACTATTGCTTCTGTGACCAAGAAAGACTAGAAAATTTAAGAGAAAGACAAAAAGCTATGGGACTTCCTCCTGGATATGATGGACATTGTCGTTCATTAACTAAAGAAGAAATTGAAGAAAAATTAAAAGCTGGAGTTCCTTATGTTATAAGATTAAAGATGCCTTATGAAGGTGAAACTGTAATCCATGACAGATTAAGAGGAGAAGTTGTTTTTGAAAATAGTAAAATAGATGACCAAGTTTTATTAAAAGCTGATGGTTTCCCTACATATCACCTTGCTAATATAGTTGATGACCATTTAATGGGAATTACTCATGTTATCAGAGCTGAAGAATGGATACCTTCAACTCCTAAACATATCCAACTTTATAAAGCTTTTGGTTGGGAAGCTCCTGAATTTATACATATGCCTCTTTTAAGAAATGATGATAGATCTAAAATTTCTAAAAGAAAAAATCCTGTTTCTTTAAATTGGTATAAGGAAGAAGGATACTTAAAAGAAGGATTGGTAAACTTCTTAGGTCTAATGGGATATTCTTATGGAGATGGAAAAGAAATATTTACTTTACAAGAATTTAAAGATAATTTCAATATAGATAAAGTTACTTTAGGTGGACCAGTGTTTGACCTTGTTAAATTAGGTTGGGTTAATAATCAACATATGAAAATGAAAGATTTAGACGAGCTTACAAGATTAACTGTTCCATTTTTTGTAAATGAAGGATATTTAGCTAGCGAAAATGTAAGTGAGAAAGAATTTGAAACTTTAAAGAAAATAGTTGAGATTGAAAGAGAAGGAGCAAAAACTTTAAAAGAAATTGCTAAAAATTCAAAATTCTTCTTTGTTGATGAATTCTCTTTACCAGAAGTAAAAGAAGATATGGATAAAAAAGAAAGAAAGAGTGTAGAAAAACTTTTAAATTCTTTAAAAGATGAAGTTGGATTAAAATCAATAAAATTATTTATTGAAAAATTAGAAAAATGGGATGGAAATGAATTTACAGCTGAACAAGCTAAAGATTTATTACATTCATTACTTGATGATTTACAAGAAGGACCAGGAAAGATATTTATGCCTATAAGAGCGGTCTTAACTGGGGAATCTAAGGGTGCAGACTTATATAATGTTCTTTATGTAATTGGAAAAGAAAGAGCATTAAAGAGAATAAAAGATACTGTTAAAAAATATAATATAGAAATATAATAACAGAAAAAAGGCTACTGCGACATCCATTAATGTTGAAAGAGCATTTTGGAGCTCTTGAAGTATTAATGGATGGCAAGTAGCCTATTATTTTATTTTTAATATATATTTCCAACAAGCCCCACTATTTCTTTGGCTTTTTTTATTTTCTCAATAGCAATAGCTCTTGCTTTCTTAGAACCTTCATTTAAGACATCCTTTACATAGTCCATATCTTTTTCAAGTTCTTCTCTTTTTGCTCTAGCCTTTTCAAAATAATCAAGAATAGAGTTTAAAAGTTCAGTTTTTGCATGCCCATAACCAAAATTCCCAGCTAAAAATTTATCTTTTAATTCATTTTGTTTATCTATATTATTGAAAAGAGCATAAATTTTTGCAATATTATTATCTGGATTTTTAGGTTCTTCAAGAGGAGTTGAATCAGTAACTATACTCATAACTTGCTCTTTTAATTTTTTCTTTGTAACAAACATATTAATAGTATTGTTGTATGATTTACTCATCTTTTGTCCATCTGTTCCAGGAACAACAGCTGAATCATCTAAAATTAATGGTTCAGGCAATTTAAAAAATTCTACTCCATATTGTTGATTAAATTTCATAGCAATATCTCTTGTCATTTCTAAGTGTTGTTTTTGATCTTTTCCAACAGGAACAACATCAGAATCATATATTAATATATCTGCTGCCATTAAAACAGGATAAGTTAAAAGTCCAGTATTTGCAGGAATACCTTTTGCAGTCTTATCTTTATATGAATGCCCTCTTTCTAAAAGTCCAATAGGAGTTATGTTTGAAAGAAGCCATGTTAACTCAGTATGTTCAGGAACGCTTGATTGTAAAAATATAGTTGATTTACTTGGATCAAGTCCAATAGCCAAGTAGTCTAAAACTATATTATAAGTATTTTCTTTTAGAGTTTCTGCTTTTGTAAGTGATGTCAAAGAATGATAGTCAGCAATAAAATAAAAACCATCATAACTATCTTGAAAATCAACAAATTGTTTCATTGCTCCAAAATAATTTCCTATATGTAAAATTCCACTTGGTTGTATACCAGATAAACTTCTTTTCATTTTGAATCTCCTTAATTTTGTTTTTTAATGATTAGTAAATTGTAACATAGTAAAAAAGACTTTTCAATATATTTATTTCTCATAATAGTAAAAATAAAAGGATTAGCTCCTAATTAAGAAACTAATCCAATTATCAATGTAAATTTAAACTTTAATTTTAGAATATAACTCTTAGTCCTACTCCACCTCTTAGGTTTTCACCTTTAGTATCATATCCTACATTTGCAGTTACTCCTACTCTTGTATTATCAAGTCCAAAAATTAAATCTGTTTTTACATTTCCTCTTCTGTCTTCTTTGTCTCCTCTGATATTAAACCAATCAGCACTTGTATCAGCTACTCTACCTTTATTTTTTACATTAGCTATTCTTCCTAGCTCATTTTCATAAGCTACTCCTAATGATGTTGTGAATAGTTTATTTCCAAAGAAGTGTTTAAATCCTAATTGAACCCCAAGTTCAGGTTTTACAGAAACATAATCAGTATTTTTTACTTCTAATTTTATTTCTCCTGATTTTTCTCTTATTTTAGAGATTTTTCCATATTCAAGTCTTAATGCTCCATAAGGTCTTAATACAAAAC
>ERZ772917.1257-NODE-1257-length-15205-cov-4.963498_pt1 | contig 15205 bp, 10 predicted proteins | sample MGYA00511187_ERZ772917 | MGnify/ENA primary metagenome ERZ772917 (study PRJEB29015, sample SAMEA2737925) | human oral metagenome | biome: human oral; feature: human-associated habitat; material: dental | place: China | collected 2012 ... | reverse complement strand
CCGATTAGACCCCCTGAGCAGCTCCGCGCACATCGGCTGGAGCATTTAGACCCCCCGAACGATTCGCTCATATCAGATGAAGCAAAACGAGTAGGCGTTTGGTTACCTGGTTAAGAGAGTGCACGCGCATACGCTCCTACCCGGCTGCTGCCATCATTCGCCTCCACCGCATATACCCGAAGATGGGCACGATGGTGTAGACCACATACGTGACGGCCGTCGGCGTCATGCCCTTCCAGAAGTAGAGCGCGGCCGAGACGGCGTTGACCACCATCCAGACGCCCCACTGCTCGATGTATTTCTGCGCCAGCATCCACATCGCAAGGATGCTTAGCACCGTCGTGAAAGCGTCGCCCCAGGGCACAGGGCTGTCCGTGAAGCGCGAGAGCACGAGGTAGAGCGCTGCCTGCAGCAGGATGTAGGCCGACGCCAGCCGGAGCCACGTCCCGCGCGGCGTCCGCCGGATCGCCACCTCGTCCGACGCCTCACGGCCGCGGCCGCGCTGCCAGCGATACCAGCCGTAGGCGCTGGCGAAGAGGTAGTAGACGTTGACGCCCATGTCGGCGTAGAACTTGTTGACGTAGTAGATATAAATGTAGAAGGCGGGGATCACCACGCCTACCGGCCAAAGCCAAATGCTGGCCCGATACTCGAGCCAGAGGTAGAGCAGCATGATCCCCGCCGCTACAATCTCGATTGTGTCGTAAAACATATGTTGAAAAAGACGTGGAGAGGCGAACTTCAAGTGTCCGCCCGTGTGATGGATTCCGGATCGGTCTTTGCTTCACTGACCTTCTTTTCTTCCCTTGATGGAAGAAAAGAAGCAAAAGAAGATCAAGGCGTCAGGGACGCCGGCCAAGTTGACCGGGTACCTGAAAAACATCCTTGCCCCGGCAGGAGCCGCCGAGGGTGCCGGCCAAATTGGCTGGGTACGCGAAAGGCCGATGGGGAGGGGTTAGAATTTCAGCGTCAGTCGCGCCATGAAGTTGCGAGTGGCCTGGGCAAAATATCCCGACGAGGTGGACCGACGGCCGTCCTGGATGGAGCTGTACGTCCAGCCGCCCGACTCATACTCGGCGTTGAAGAGGTTGCGGACGCTGACGTCGAGGGCGATCTCCTTCATGAAGCGCGGGTGGAAGGCGTAGCCTACGCGCAAGTCGCTGACGAAGTAGGGATCGATGCTGCGCTCGCGGGCGGAGGTGTTGTCTAAGTATTGCCGCCCGACGTACGACGACATCAGCGCCGCAGTGAAGCCCCGCCAACGCACGTCGAAGGTGCTGCCGAAGGTCAGATTGGGCGAAAAGGCGATGTCTGTCGTGCCTAACTCATTCACCGTCTGCGGCAGCACGTTCCAGTCCTTGTCGTAGGTGTCGACATACTCCGTGAAGCCGCGGATCTTGTTGCTGCTCAAGGTCACGTTGCCGCTCCAGTCTAAGCACGGCGCGAGGCGCAGACCGCCGCTCAGCTCCACGCCCATGCGATAGCTGTCCTTGATGTTCGACGTGAGCGCCTCGCCGATCTCGGAGATCTTGCCCGTCAGCACAAGCTGGTTGTCGTAGTCCATATAGTAGAGGTTGGCGCCGAGGCGGAAGGCGCGGCCGGTGTATTCGTAGCCCGCTTCGTAGTCGTAGAGCGTCTCGTAGGTAGGCTGCGCCGAGGGTCCGTTTTCGGTGAAGTTTTTGCGGTTCGGCTCGCGGTGTGCCACGGCAAACGAGGCATAGGCATGGTTGCCGCCGCGCTCGTAGGAGAGTCCCGCCTTGGGGTTGAAGAAGGAGAAGGTGCGGTGCACGTCGATGTCGCCCGCCTTGTCGTCCGTGCCCGTGATGCTGTAGTTGATGCCGCGGTATTGCAAATCGGCATAGGCGCTGAGGGCGTTCGACAGCCGATAGGAGGCCTTCAGGAACGTGTTGTAATCGAGCTTCTCGCCCCGGCTGCGGTAATACTCATAGTCGGGCCGCGGCATAGCCTCGACGGTCTTCATCCAGATGACGCGCCCGAAGTGATCGCCCGCGTAGTTGTTGATCGAGGCGCCCCAGACGGCCTGCAGTCGGTCGCGGGTGTAGGTCAGGCGGGCCAGCGCGCCGTAGAAGTCGTTCTGGAGCCACTTGCGCCGCACCAGGTCCGTGCGCTTCTGCTCCTTGCCATCGGCACCCGTGTAGTTCGGCAGCTTGTAGGCCGCATACTTCGCGCGGGCCTTGTAATCCTCGTAATACCCGCGGCCGTCGGTGTAATGCAGCGTCACGTTCAGGTTGAGCCCGTCGGAAAGGCGTTGCGTGGCCAAAAGGTGGTAATGGTGCTGCCAATAGTTGTCCGTTTGGTTGTCGTAGAACTTCTTCACGCCGCCCTCCTCATACTCGCCGCAGCTGTTGTATCGGCGATTGGTGCGCAGGCGGGCTGAGTCCACGCCGTTCCAGGCCTGATAGCTCACCTCGCTGCTGCCGAAGGTTTGAAACTTGAGCATCGTGCCGCCGTTGTAGTAGGCCGCCGATGCGTAATACGAACTCATGTTCGCCCGGGCGCGCTCGATGTATCCGTCCGTCTGCACGTTGGAGTAACGGGCGTCGAAGACGAAATGGTTGCCGATGAGTCCCGTTCCGCCGCGCACGGTGTGCGCAAAGGTGCCGTAGCTACCTGCCGCGGACGAGGCCTCGAAATACGGTTCTAACCGTGGGCGCTGCGTCTGCATGGCCACCGTGGCGCCGAAGGCCGCGGCTCCGTTAGTCGACGTGCCCGCGCCGCGCTGGATCTGTATCGACTCGACCGACGAGGCGAAGTCGGGCATGTTGACCCAAAAGACGCCGTGGCTCTCCGAGTCATTCACCGGCACACCGTCGACGGTGAAGTTAATGCGGCCCGCGTCCGTGCCCCGCACCCGCATGGAGACGTAGCCCACGCCGTTGCCGCCATCCGAAGTGACGACCACCGAGGGCGTCTGCGTGAAGAGATAGGGCAACGATTGGCCCGTGTTGTTCTCGCGCAGCTCCGCGGCCGAGACGTTGCGGAAGGCCACAGGCGTCTCTCGCCGCGCTTGCACGGCCGAAACGACGACCTCGTTCAGTTCATACACATTCGTCGTATCCACGGCCGCCTGTTGCGCCGTGATCGACATTCCGCCGGACATGATCAGCAGTCCGGCCACGCTGTAGAAAATCTTCCTCATTTGATTGTATCAATTAAAATGGGGAGCGATTTACTGTGCACAAAAAAAGAGATGAAAACCACCGTTGTCCCTCCGCCGGCATTACCCGGATCAGGTTCTTAGGGTATGATCTCAGCCTGTGTAAGTAAGGCACCCCTTTGGGAGGCATGCTTTTGCGAAGCCTCCCTCTATGTGTGAATAATTTGTTTGTCGGCGGCAAAAGTAGCCGCGGAAGGGAGAAATGAAAGTTTCGTCTGAGGCCTGTCGCCACGCTGCGTCGGTACTTTTTCATTCGTCCGAGGCCTGTTGCCATGCTGCATCGGTACTTTTTCATTCGTCTGAGGCCTGTCGCCACGCTGCATCGGTACTTTTTCGCCCACAGAACGCCCGAAGTCTTTGGTGCGAGTATTCGTCCGAAAGAAATGCTTTTCGCATATACTATGCGAATTTCTTTTCATAATAAATCCAATTCGCATACTTTATGCGAAGTATTATATATTCAGAATATAATTTGCATAGTGCATGCGAATTGTTTTACAAATGAATTTCTATTCGCATAGCATATACGGAAAAGAATCTGCATGAATACTCTTTCGCACTAAGTATGCGAGAAACATTTCATTTGAAAAAAGATTCGCACACTCTATGCCGAAAAGTTTTCATAGAAATAATAGCCTGCATAGACTATGCGAATAAGAATTTGACAGATAAAATCCTCGCAACATTCACTCCGGCCGTCCTCTGCACGAAAAAGTCCTGTCCGCATGTGCGACAGATGATCTTCGGAAAACAAACGGCCAAAAGCGGGCGTCAATGGCCGTCAGATGGACGGAAAAGTGCCGCATGCAGGTCGCTTGGCGAGCCTTCACGGCGTAAAACCCCCGTTGCCCTGCTGCCGATATGCTGCTATGTAAACCACCAGTCTATCTTTGTCCACGCTTCAATCATCCAGAAGAAACAGATATATGAACAATTCGATTTACCGATTCCCGAACCCGGGAAATGAGCCGGTCAAGACGTATGCTCCCGGCACGAGTGATAAAGCAGCCTTGAAAAAGGCGTTGTTGCAACTGAGCGCTGAAGAGTGGGACATCCCGCTCGTGATCGGCGGCAAGGAGATCCGCACGGGTCAGACGGGCAAAGTGGTGATGCCGCATGACCACCGCCACGTGCTGGCCACCTACCACAAGGCGGGCGAAAAGGAAGTGCAAATGGCCATCGACGCGGCCATGAAGGCACACCACGACTGGTCGATGCTGCCGTGGGAAGAGCGCGCAATGGTGATGCTGCGTGCGGCAGAGCTGTTCGCCACGAAGTATCGCTACCTGCTCAACGCAGCCGTGATGCTCGGCCAGAGCAAGAACCCCTTCCAGGCCGAGATCGACGCACCGTGCGAGCTGATCGACTTCCTGCGCTACAGCGCCTTCTACGCCGGGCAGATCTATGCCGACCAACCGTATTCGGAGAAAGGCATCATCAACCGCTTAGAGTATCGCGCCTTAGAGGGCTTCGTCTTCTCCCTGACGCCGTTCAACTTCACCTCCATCGCCTCGAACCTCAACATGGCGCCGGCCATGATGGGTAACGTAGCCGTGTGGAAACCCTCAACGACGGCTATCTATTCCAACTACCTCCTCATGAAGGTCTTCAAAGAGGCCGGTCTGCCAGACGGCGTGGTGAACTTCATCCCCGGCCAGGGCAGCACGGTTGGGCGCGTGATCTTGTCCAGCCCCGACTTTGCAGGCTTCCACTTCACCGGCTCCACGAACACCTTCAACACGCTCTGGTGTCAGATGGGCGAGAACCTGAAGAAGTACAAGTCGTATCCCAAAGTGGTGGGCGAGACGGGCGGCAAGAACTTCATCTTCGCCCATCCCTCGGCTCCGGCGGGCGACGTGGCTGCAGCCATCGTGCGCGGCGCCTTCGAGTATCAGGGCCAGAAGTGCTCCGCCGGATCGCGAGCCTACCTGCCGGCCTCGCTCTGGAAAGAGATCAAAGAGCGCGTGGGCGAGATGCTGAAGGAGATCAAGATGGGCGACGTGCAAGACTTCACGAACTTCATCAACGCCGTAATCGACGAGGCTTCGTTCGACAACATCATGGGCTACATCAACCACGCCCGCGAGGCATCTGACGCGGAAATCATCTTCGGCGGCAAGGGTGACAAGTCGACAGGTTACTTCATCGAGCCGACCGTGATCCAAACCACCAACCCGGCCTTCAAGACGATGACCGAAGAAATCTTCGGCCCCGTGATCACCATCTATGTTTATGACGACGCGAAGTATGAGGAGACGCTCGAGCTCTGCGACCGCACCTCGCCCTACGGCCTGACCGGCTCCATCTTCGCCTGCGATCGTTACGCCATCGAGACGGCCTTCCGCAAGCTGCGCTATGCTGCGGGCAACTTCTACGTGAACGACAAACCGACAGGTGCCGTCATCGCACAGCAACCTTTCGGTGGTTCGCGCGCCTCGGGTACGAACGACAAGGCAGGTGGTCCGCTGAACTTGATCCGCTGGACGAACCCGCGCTGCATCAAGGAGACCTTCGTGCCCCCGGTGCATTACGGTTATCCGTTCCTCGGCGAAAAGTGAGAGACGACGGTCGGCGAAGAGGGGCGGGTATCCGGCCACTTTGGCTGGCGTCCCTGACGCCTTGATTTTCTTTTGCTTCTTTTCTTGCCTTGATGCAAGAAAAGAAGATCCATCAAGGGAAAAGACGAGGCTATAAACAAGGAAATCCCGGAAGTGCTCTTTTTGAAAGAGGCACTCCCGGGATTCCTTTTTTCCCGAGCTCGGTGTTTTGACCCCGCGCCCTATCGGCGGGCGGGGGTGCAGTCCGTAGGCTCAGCCCAAATAAGTTTTCAGCAGCTTGCTGCGCGTTCCCTGCCGTAAGCGTCGGATAGCTTTCTCCTTGATCTGGCGGACGCGTTCGCGGGTAAGCCCGAACTTATCGCCAATCTCTTCCAGTGTGACTTCTTGGCAGCCGATTCCGAAGAACATCTTAATGATGTCGCTTTCGCGCTCGGTCAGTGTAGCAAGTGCTCTGTCGATTTCCCTCGACAGCGATTCGTACATCAATGTACCATCCGTGTTAGGTGTATCCTCGTTCACGAGCACATCCAGCAAGCTGTTGTCCTCGCCCTCCACGAAGGGGGCGTCCACGGAGACGTGTCGGCCGGAGACCTTGAGGGTATCCGTGATTTTCTCCACGGGGATGTCCAGCTCTTCGGCCAGTTCCTCGGCCGATGGGCGACGCTCGTTCTCCTGCTCGAAGCGGGAAAGCACCTTGCCGATTTTGTTGAGCGACCCGACCTGATTGAGCGGGAGGCGCACGATGCGCGACTGCTCGGCCAAGGCTTGCAAGATGGATTGGCGAATCCACCATACGGCGTAGGAGATGAACTTGAATCCGCGTGTTTCGTCGAATTTCTCAGCAGCTTTGATCAGTCCCAGGTTGCCCTCATTGATGAGGTCGGGCAGGCTCAGGCCTTGGTTCTGGTACTGCTTGGCCACGGAAACCACGAAGCGCAGATTGGCGCGGGTGAGCTTCTCCAACGCCTTGCGATCGCCCTTCTTGATGGCTTGTGCAAGTTCGACTTCCTCCTCCACGGTGATCAGGTCCTCACGGCCGATCTCCTGCAGGTATTTGTCTAACGATGCACTCTCACGATTGGTGATTGACTTGGTAATCTTTAATTGTCTCATTCGATAAGATAATGATATATCAATGGAATACAGGGCGCAAAGATACAGTGAGACTCCGCTACTTCACGTATAGGCACTACGCCGCGAAGTCTCACTGCGACTTTCTTCTATAGTTTACTCCTTACTCCGCCAAATTGATCGCGTAGAACTGTGTGCGGCCGTTGGGATAGAAGCCTTTGATGAAGAGGCCTTGCTCCTCTGACGAGCCCTTACGTACACGGTCTACGATCTTAAAGAGGTCTTCGGGCGAAGAGATGCGCTGATCGTTCACCACCATGATGATGAAGCCCTTGCGGATGCCTGCGTCCTGCACCTTACCGCGGTTGATGCCGTTGACTTCGATGCCGTAGCTGACGCCGAACTCCTTTTTCTGTTCATCGCTGAGGGCGCGGAAGGCAGCTCCGAGCAGCTCAGACGCGTCGCCACTCTTCTTCACCACAGCCGTGCTTCCCTGCGAATTGCGCAGCTCCACGGTGAAAGTTTTCTTCGATCCGTAACGATCCACATCGAGCTTCACCTTGTCGCCCGGGCGATACTTGCCGATCTGCTCCTGCAGCGCGTTGGACGAACGTACGCGCACTCCATTAACGGCCGTGATGACGTCGCCTGTCTCCAAGCCGGCCGACTTGGCCGAACTGTACTGCGCGAACTCCGCCACGTAGGCGCCCTCAAGTTCCTTCACCTTCTTGTCTTCCGTGGCAGCCGCCTCGGCGTTCTGAATCGTTACGCCCAAGACTGCACGCTGCACGGCGCCATACTGCTTCAGATCGCTGACCACCTTGCCCGCGATGCTGATGGGCACAGCAAAGGAATAGCCTGCGAAATTGCCCGTCTCGGAATAGATGGCGGTGTTGATGCCCACCAATTCGCCGCGCGTGTTGACGAGTGCACCGCCGCTGTTTCCTGGATTCACTGCCGCATCAGTCTGTATGAACGACTCGATCTTGTTGCGATCCGACCCGCCGGACATGATGCCGCGGCCTTTGGCGCTGACGATGCCAGCCGTAACCGTAGAGTTCAGATTAAACGGGTTACCGACGGCCAAGACCCATTCGCCCACACGGAGCTGTTCAGAGTCGCCGAAGGGCAGCGTCTTGAGATCCTTCGCCTCGATCTTGATCAGGGCGATGTCTGTGCTGGGATCGGTTCCGATGATCTTGGCGGAGAACTTGCGGTTATCGTTGAGCGTCACCTCCAATTCATCCGAGTTTTCGACCACGTGGTTATTCGTTACGATGTATCCATCGGTGGAGATGATCACGCCCGACCCCGACCCAACACGCGGTTGCGGTGTGCGCTGCTGGAATCCGCCGCCGTTGCCGAAGAAGAATTCGAAGGGATCGAAGAAGTCACCGCCGCGTCCCCGGCTACTCAAGGCGTCGACCTTGGTGGTGGCCTTGATATGCACCACGGCGTGCACCGCCTGATCGGCGGCGTAAGTAAAGTCAGTGCGTTCGGCGGGCGCGGCCTCGTATCCGGTCAGGTGTACCGATTGATTGAACACGCCGTCGTCAGCGTTCACCATCGCCCGAACGTCGGCGTTGCGGTGTGCCATATAGGTGACGGCTCCCAAAGCCGACACAAAGCTGATCGCAGCTACAAGCGCGATCGCCAATCCTTTTTTCCACATTGCATTCATTGTTTCGATCTTTAATTGATTAGAAATTGATGTGGTCTGAAAACTCAAAAAGGGTGCTATTATTCTTTGTCACGCTTCCCTTTTTCGCACTTTTAACCAGCCCCTCACGCACTTAACCGGGCTTAACTGCACCGACCTTGCTCTCCCTCTGTTTTTAACAGACTCACCAGCTGACATTGCGGCATAATTCGGGTTCCAGAAGCCGTAACGCAATCGAGCCATCAGAAACTTTTTCAGTCGATTGTCTCAGACAATTGGGTCACACGCACCCTGCCGATTGTCTCAGACAATTGCACGGTGGAAAGCAAGTTCAGCAGCGCCTTAGCGCTCGCGGAGGGATGCGAATCGTTTCCGCGCGCCGCTAAAAAGTTGTGAGAACCGTGAGGAGAAGCGTGAACGGCCGCAGGCGATAGGTCTGCTCCACGGCCATTAGATCGGTGTAGGAGGTGTAGGCAAACGTGCGATAATCGAGCAGGTTTTGCGCCGTCAGTCGGAAGGTGAAGAGCCGTGAGAGGCGCCAAGCGACGCGGGCGTCCAGCAGGCAGACGTGCTTGCCGGAGCCGGCGAGGGTGTGGTAATAATGACTCCCGGAGGCGGTGAAGCTCAGCGCGGAGAGCGGCGTGAGGGTGGCCGAAAGCTGCTGGTGCAGGGTGCGGGTGGTCTGCCGATCGGCGTGATCCGGACGATAGATGTAGTCGGAAAGGTCGGCGGTGTAATCCAGATCGAGCCAGGAACGGGGCGAGGCGTAGGCATGCAAGGCAAGCTGACGCATGGAGCTTGTGAACCGTCGCAAGTGGCCGCTCTGTACGAGTTGCGACTGGCTGGACGAGAAGCTGCCGTTCAGGGTCACGCCACCGTGGATGACGGGGATCATATAGCTGAGGCTGGCGGCAACGTAGTCCGAGAGGCTGAGGTGGGGACGACGCACGAGGCCAGACGTGATGTAGATCTCGCCAAAGTCCTGCGTGGGCATTAGTCGGCTGTGTTGCCACATACGCGTGCCAATGAGGTTGCCGAAAAGGCCGTGAAGGATGTTTTTGTAACGGATCATGGCGCTCACGGTCGTCATCTCCGCACGGCTGTAGGCCGTCGTGCCGGTCTGCAGATAGGGGTACGACGCGAGCAGGGGCGCGGAGAAAAACGCAGAGGGATCCTCCGGCTGGCTTTGCCATGAGCCACTGAGTGAAGCTGTAACGTAGCGACCGAGGATGCGGAGGACGGATGCCGTGGGCGAAAGATGCAGCTGACGGTCGATGTAGGAGCGGTCGGCAAGGCGGTCGATGTAGTCGTTGTGGCGGAAGTCGGCAGGAATGGAGAGCCCGAATTTCCAGGCCGTGAGGCCAATGTTGAGCGAAGGGGTGATGCAGAGTGAGGCCGTGCGATAGCAGAAGTCGTTGCGCGCCGTATCGCCAGGGATGATCCCTAAGAGGTCGCTTTGGAAGGCGCTCTGATCGTAGGAGAATCCCTCCTCGAGCGAGAGGGTGGCTCGGCCGAAGCCGATCATTTGCGAGGTAGATGTCTGCGCACGGAAAGCTGAGGCGCCGATCCGCTCGCCCATTTCGGCCTCAGCACGCCGGATGTCGAGACGTTGAGGCAGCCGGCTCCATTCGATGGCGGACTTGATGCCAATCACTCTTCGTCCGCGGCGAAAGAGGACGTAGAGATCGTTGCGGAGATAGGTGTCGTCCACCTGCCCGTCGGCCACATTCGAGTAAGTCCCGACGGCGTCCGTATGGCCGGAGGAGCGTCGGAAATCAGATGTCAATACGTTGCTGAGGTACATCCGACGGGTGTTCGCCTCGAGGCGGACGGAGGGCGAAGCGCCGTGGAGGCGTCGCCGCCCGCTCTGGTGTGTTATCAACTCGCGCGTCTGCCCGTCGTCAAGGTAGTAACGGCGTGTCTCGGCCGCGTCGCTCTCCGTCTCGGCCCCGAACAGCTCCATGCACGGCGTGAGGGTGAACGATTGCCCCACGGCCCATTGGTTATTGAGGCTCAGGCGGTGCGAGCGGTTGAAGAGCGTCCTGCTGCGCTCCAAGTAAGGATTGTCAGCGCTCGGCAGAGCCACCACCTCACGCGCCGATCCGCCTCCCGACGTACCTCCGCCTACCACATCGCGCCCCGTATTGTTGTCCTTATATGTATTCATCGTCTTCACCTTCTTGGCGAAACGCATGGCGCTTGCGTCCACCTGCCACAGGCGCGGCACTCCGCCGCCGGCCTCGACCAATCCCACCCATCGGTTCTTGGCCTTCTCTTTCAGAGTGACGTTGACAGCCGTTTGGTTGGAGAAGAGCATGTCTTCAAACAGTTTGATCGGCTGATGGTGTTCGATCACCTCCACACGCCCCACGTCCTCGTGTTTGATGCTGCGTATGGCCGTGGTATAGTTGCCTGTCATCATGTCCGACCCGTCGATATAGAAATTGCTAATCTCGCGCCCGGCGTACTTGATGCGTCCGTCGGCAGAGATATTGAAGCCTGGCATGCGCTTGATCACATCGGCCAGCGTGATGTCGTTCTTACGGGCGAAGGATGAGGCGAGATAACGTGTCGTGTCGCCGGCGCCACTGATGGGTGTGGCGCGCACCTTCACCTCTTTCAGCATGACAGACGCCTCAGCCAAGACGAATGTGTATTCGCTATGATCCGGCGTCAAGAGCACCTTTTGAGCCGTATAGCCCATCATCCGAGCATGAATAAATCGCGTATCCTGCGCTGCGTCGGCAACCTTCAACGCGAAGTGTCCCTCAGCATCGGCCACGGCGTAAGCCAACACATGATCGTCGGCTTCGGTGGTGACGGTGACCAGTGCCCCCGGCAGACTTCCCGTGGCGCATTTCACCGTACCCGTGATCTCACGTACCTGTCCCGTGCCCCTAAACAGCGATGCAGAGAGCAAGAGAAGTATCGAAAGAAGCATCCTCATGGCGTCACCTCCTACTTTTTATAATCCCGCTCGAGCAGGTCATAGCGCGCCGTCTCACCGGATGCCCCGGCCATCGTTCCGCCCGGTGCGTTGGCTTGTATGTAACGCGCTAAGCCAATCTGCGCGCTTTTGGCCTGCGTACGGAGAAATGTGATCCGGTCGGTGCGCACATATTGCCGTTCGTCGTACGTGATGTATTCGATCGGCTCACGCACAAAGTCCAGTCTGGACAGGTCGAAGGTGTAATGTCCGCTTGCGTCACGCGCACTCATGATCAATCCCGGCAATCCGGAGAACTTCCACGGGCCGGCGCTGACTGGAATCTCGGGGCAATACCACGCCTCATAGTCACGCCCGCGATAGTTGCAGACGGCCTTTCGGCAGGTGTATCCGAGGATCTGCCTCACGGAGTCCGTCACGAGCATCCATTGCTGCGGCTCGGCATCATCCTCGTAGACGTAATAGTCCAGAAAAGCAGCGTCCTGCACCGTGCGGCGGTTAGCCGGATACCCGGTATAAATGACCAGCGCGTCCACTCGGCTCAGCAATGGCATCCCCGAATAGTCGCCACTTGCAGTAGCACGTTCTCCTTCGGCCTCCATTTGACTCATGTAGTTGGCCCATGCCTTAGCGTCGGTGCGCAGTCGCTCGTAGCGGTCGGTCATCAGTTCGTAGTATTTGGAAACCTTCCGCCCGACTTGAAGGACAAAACGCCCCTCCATCTGCGTGCCATTTTCGCGCTGCGTTGTATCCAAATAATAGAGGGTTTTGTATTCGCAAGTAAGGAGCGTCGTATCGATCACGGCCGGCGACTTTTGCGCGTGCCCCTGCGCTGCGGCTGCCAGCCATCCGCAGAGAAACAGGAGGATTGGAGAGATGGATTGGTTCAGTGTCATTATCAGTGTCATTATTAGATGGGGTGTTAATGTGACTCTCATGAAAAAGGGGAATAAAAAAAGCGAGATCGACCGCTCCGGAGAGTGATGGCCGATCTCGCGCACTGTCTTCAAACAAGCCCTCGTCACCGCAGGGGTGAGGGAAGGGCTGAGGGGTTATACCGGTTCAAAGTCTTCCTTGCCTACACCGCAAAGAGGGCAAACCCAATCGTCAGGGATCTCTTCAAACGCCGTGCCCGGGTCGATCCCGCCGTCCGGATCCCCTACTTCAGGATCATAAATGTAGTCGCATACGGTACATCTGTACTTTCTCATTTTCTCTCTTGATTTTTAATTAGACGGGGCAAAGATAGAGCGGAAAAGTTGCACTCCTTTCAGAGCCCATTGTACCGAAACGCCTCCCAAAAGCCCTTCTCTTTCCGAAAGTGTTTGCAGGAACGCTGCAAAGGCCACGAAAAAAATTTCGGCGTTTGCAGGAATGCTGCAAGCGTCACGAAAAATTTTTTGGCGTTTGCAGGAATGCTGCAAGTGCCACAAAAAATTTTTTGGCATTTGCAGGAATGCTGCAAGCGTCACGAATTTTTTTTTGGCATTTGCAGGAATGCTGCAAGTGTCACGAAAAAAATTTTGGCGTTTGCAGGAATGCTGCAAGTGTCACGAAAAAAATTTTGGCGTTTGCAGGAACGCTGCAAGTGCCACGAAAAATTTTTTGGCATTTGCAGGAATGCTGCAAGCGTCACGAAATTCTTTTTGGCGTTTGCAGGAACGCTGCAAAGACTGAAAGAATGGAAGGCGCCCCCTCTCCCCCAGCCTTTCCTCCCAGCCTTTTCAAGCGGTTACGAATCGTAAGCCGAACATCAAAAAAGGAGGGTTTTTACCGCTTTTTCATCGAGAAAAAAGCCTGATTTCAAAGGCAAACAAAGAAAGCGGTTACGAATCGTAAGTTACGCCCGAAGTGCCTGAAATTGAAACACTACGCAATTCCCCAAAACCACCCTTGCACGGATGCATTTTCTTTTACCTTTGCCGCCGTTTCAATAATTAATCACCAAATAATCAGCAATTAATCAGAAAGAACTTGCGTATGAATCCACAAGAGTTATCAATGAACGCCAACCGCTTAGTTGCGTTTTTGCAGAAACCTGCTTCTGAATTTACCAAGGCAGACATTATCTCGTTCATCCGGCAGAACGATATCAAGATGGTCAACTTCATGTATCCTGCGGGAGACGGTCGCCTGAAAACACTCAATTTCATCATCACCAACGAAGAGTACCTCGAAACGATCCTCACCTGCGGCGAACGCGTGGACGGATCCAGCCTCTTCCCCTTCATCGGCGCCGGCAGCAGTGACCTCTACGTCATCCCGCGTTTCCGCACCGCCTTCGTAGACCCGTTTGCAGAGCTCCCCACCCTCTCCATGCTCTGCTCCTACTTCAACAAGGACGGCGAACCCCTCGAAAGCGCTCCTGAATACACGCTCCACAAGGCTTGCAAAGCCTTCACGGACGTTACCGGCATGCAGTTCGAGGCGATGGGCGAGTTGGAATACTACGTCATCGTTCCCCAAGAAGATTATAAAGACTTCGAGGCTACGGATCAGAAGGGCTACCACGAGTCCGGACCCTATGCCAAATTCAACGACTTCCGCACCGAGTGCATGTCATACATCGCACAGACCGGCGGACAGATCAAATACGGCCACTCTGAGGTGGGTAACTTCACCCTCAACGGCTACATCTACGAGCAGAACGAGATTGAATTCCTGCCCGTTGCCGCTGAAGAGGCTGCCGACCAGCTGATGATCGCCAAGTGGGTGATCCGCAACCTCGGCTACCAGTACGGCTACAACGTGACCTTCGCACCGAAGATCACCACCGGCAAGGCTGGATCGGGTATGCACATACACATGCGCTTCACCAAGGACGGCAAGAACCAAATGCTCGCGGGCGGCGAACTCTCCGAGACGGCTCGCAAGGCCATCGCTGGCATGATGGAGCTGGCTCCGTCGATCACTGCGTTCGGCAACACGAACCCGACGTCATACTTCCGCCTCGTGCCGCACCAGGAGGCTCCGACGAACGTATGCTGGGGCGACCGCAACCGCTCCGTATTGGTTCGCGTGCCACTGGGATGGTCTGCCAAGAGCGACATGTGCGTCCTGGCCAACCCGCTGGAGAAAGAGAGCCACTTCGACACGACGCAGAAGCAGACCGTGGAGATGCGCTCACCGGACGGATCGGCCGAACTCTACCTGCTGATGGCTGGACTCGCCGTAGCTTGCCGCCACGGCTTCGAGATCCCCAACGCACTGGAAGTTGCCGACAAGACATACGTCAGCGTCAACATCCACAAGAAGGAGAACGAGGACAAGCTGAAAACGCTCGCCCAGTTGCCCGACAGCTGCGAAGCATCGGCCGATTGCCTCGAGAAGCAGCGTAAGGTGTTCGAGGAGCACAACGTCTTCAGCCCGGGCATGATCGACGGCATCTTGGAAGGCCTCCGCAGCTACAAGGACAAGACGCTCCGCGCAGACCTCGCTGGCAAGACCGAAGAGATGCTTGCCTTAGTGAAGAAGTATTTCCACTGCGGATAATTCTTCTCCCCCCTAAAGAGAGATAAACATCAAGCCTTCCCCCCTCCCCTCTCCGGCGGATGGAGGCAGAATGAACGAACACGGTGCTACAGCAAAGCACCGGTTACAACGCAAGGCTCCCGGTGAGGTTCGATCCTCATCGGGAGCTTTTTTGTTTTTGAGGAAAGGAAATCGCCTCCTCAAAGGCTCCGCAGACTCTCGAAAAGTCTTTGCAACAGTGTTGCAAACACCAAAAAGTTTTTCGAAGCACTTGCAACGGTGTTGCAAACACCAAAAAGTTTTTCGAGGCACTTGCAACG
>ERZ772917.1255-NODE-1255-length-15207-cov-4.037355_pt1 | contig 15207 bp, 11 predicted proteins | sample MGYA00511187_ERZ772917 | MGnify/ENA primary metagenome ERZ772917 (study PRJEB29015, sample SAMEA2737925) | human oral metagenome | biome: human oral; feature: human-associated habitat; material: dental | place: China | collected 2012 ... | reverse complement strand
GACCGCTGGGTGCCGGGCGGTGGAATCGGCGCTCTGTTTTTGACCGCTGGGTGCCGGGCGGTGGAATCGGCGCTCTGTTTTTGACCGCTGGGTGCCAGGCGGTGAAAAAGGCGGCACGTTTTTGACCGCTGGGTGCCGGGCGGTGAAAAAGGCGGCACGTTTTTGATCGCCGGACACTCGACGACCCGAAAAACACTGCTGATTGCACCTCTTTTGGCTCAGCGAGCAAATCATCACTGATGATTGCATCACTGGACACTCCGGGGCGAAAACATCTCTGATTTTTGGAGGAAAAGTTGGCCAGAGACAGCACCCGCATCGTCCCAGCCAGGCTTTTTCGAGGAGGAGGAGAGTGAGGCGTTGCTTACTGGAAGATCTACTTACGCCGAACTTGCCCGTGCAAGCGGCTTACAAGCGCCACCGAAAAACACATAGCCTTTTGCATCACCAAAGCAAGCCCCCCTCAGCGTGGCAAAAAGAAAGAACTTGTGTTTTTTAATCCGAACGCCGCGCTTTACCTTTGTTCACGGATAAAAGAAAAAGACGGGAACAGATTATGACACTTCCGGTCGACGAAAAGAAATTCCAAGGACACGCGTGGAGGAACACGAAACGACAGCACGATATAACCAAGAGAGGGAGCACCTCTCCGGTAACAACAAACCATCATTTTAATTCATAGCTTATTATGGCAAACACAGGAAAACGAAGAACTCATTATGAGCGAATCATTGCGGCCTGGGCAGTGATCGCGCTGACTGGGGCCATGCCCCACGTCATGAAAGCGGACGGGGCAGCCCTCAGGGCGGCAACCGCCGAAATGCAGGCAGACGGCGTCATTCGCGGCGTGATCGTCGACGACAAGGGCGAGGCCATCATCGGCGCGAGCGTCTTGGAGAAAGGCACCTCGAACGGCACCATCACCGACGCCGACGGGCACTTCACGCTGCGCGCCAAGGTCGGCGCCCGGTTAGTCATCTCCTACATCGGCTACCGCACCCAAGAGGTAACGGCCTCGGCCACCATGCGCATCGTGCTGCACGAAGACAGCGAGCTGCTGAACGAAGTCGTCGTCGTCGGTTACGGCACCCAGAAGAAGGTCAACCTGACCGGCGCCGTGGCCACAGTCGACATCGGCAAAACGCTCGAAGCAAGGCCCTATTCTGACGTCTCGAAGGCCCTGCAGGGCGCCGTCTCCGGCCTCTCCGTCGTGAACAGCAGCGGAAAACTTGGCGCCGAACCGACCCTGACCATCCGCGGCGTGGGCACGCTGAGCAACGGAGCCAAGAGCGCACCTTTCATCCTCGTGGACGGTGTACCGCTGGACGACCTTTCGCTCCTGAACACGCAGGACATCCAAAGCGTCTCCGTGCTGAAAGACGCCGCCTCCACCTCTATCTACGGCGCGCGCGCAGCCTTCGGTGTGATCCTCGTCACCACCAAATCGGCCAGTAAAACAGATCGCACGACGGTGAACTACACAAACAACATCGCCTGGGAAACGCCCACCATCCTGCCGAACTACCCCGACGTGCCGACGCAGCTCCGCGCACTCATCGAGGCAAACAAACGCGCAGGTGAGGAGAACGAACTCTTCGGCATGTACCTCGAGCCGATGCTGCCGTTGGCCGAGAAATGGCGCGACCAGCACAACGGCAAGAAGTCAGGCTACCGCGAGATGGTGCTCGGCGAAGACTTCTCATTGGACAAAAACGGCGTCGGCAGCTACTACGCCGACTGGGACGTGGTGAACATCATGTTCCGCAAATGGCGCCCCTCGCAGAGCCACAACATCTCCGTCCAAGGCACCAGCGGCAAGACGTCGTACTACATGTCCGTGGGCTACAACCACGACGAAGGCGTCATGAAGTACAACCCCGAGAAGCTGAACAAGTGGACGACTATGCTCAACGTAACAACCGACCTCACCGACTGGCTGCAAGTGGGCGCTCGCTTCAGCTACAGCAACAAGGACCTGAAAGGGCCGGCCACTCGGCGCTCTACCTATTATTATATGTGGCGCTGGGGCAGCTTCTTCGGGCCTTACGGCACATACAAGGGCACCGACTTCCGCAACGACATCGCCTACCTCAAGCAGGCCGGCGACCAAACTGATAATGACTCCTACACGCGCCTCGGCGGCTTCGCCAAAGCCACCCTGGCCAAAGGGCTTACGCTGAACGCCGACTACACCTTCAACCTCCGCAATCGCAAACGCAAGACAGCCGAAATACCTCTGAAAGGCTGGAACTCATGGGGCGGCAAGATCAACGACATCGCGTATTACACCACCTCGTCGAACGTTGAGGAGATCTCAAATCTCGATCGCAACTACGTCTTCAACCTCTACGGCAACTACCTCCTCGACCTGCAAGACGCCCACCACTTCAACTTCATGCTTGGAGCCAACGCCGAGAGCGGCACTTTAGAGATGCACTCCTCCAAGCGTAGCGACCTGCTGGCGTCCGGCATGCCGGAGTTCAACCTCGCCAACGGCGACCAGTTTGTCGACGGCTCCCACTCACAGTGGGCTACAGCCGGTTACTTCGGACGTATCAACTACGACTACAAAGGCATCTGGCTGCTCGAGTTCAACGGCCGCTACGACGGCTCCTCGCGCTTCCCCGCCAACAGTCGCTGGGCCTTCTTCCCGTCCGTATCAGGCGGTTGGCGCATCAGCGAGCAGGCCTTCTTCGAGCCGATCCGCCGCACCGTCAACAACATGAAGCTGCGCGCCTCTTACGGCGAAATCGGCAACCAAGCCGTGGGCGACAACATGTTTATCTCCACCATTGGCAAGCTGACCGACCCAGGCAAAACAGCCACCAAAACAGACGACTTAGTTCACTGGTTAGCAAACGGCGGCGACTTAGTCGTGGCATACGGTATGCCCAAGCTCGTCTCCTCAAAGCTCAAATGGGAACGCATCCAAACGCTCGACATCGGCGGCGACTTCGGATTCTTAGACAACAACCTGAACGTCTCCTTCGACTGGTATCAGCGCACCACGCGCGACATGCTCGCCCCCGGACGCACCGTGCCGCAAGTGCTCGGTTCAGAACCTCCCTACGTTAACGCAGGTGTGCTTCGCACTAACGGTTGGGAGTTAAACATCGACTGGCGCCACCGCTTCAATGAAGTCACAGTCTACGCCAACGCCAACATCGGCGACTACACCACCACCATCGTAGAATGGGACAACGACACGAAACTGCTGAACTCCAACTACAGCGGCAAACGCTACGGCGACATCTGGGGCTTCGAGACAGATCGCTACTTCACGAAGGAAGACTTCAATGCCGACGGCACATATAAGTCCGGAGTCGCTTCACAGAAGGGACTCGAAAGCGGCAAATTCACCTACGGCCCGGGCGACATCAAGTTCAAAGACCTCAACGGCGACGGCAAGATCGACGGCGGCAAAGGCACAGAAGACGACCACGGCGACCTGAAAGTGATCGGTAACACCACGCCTCGCTATCAGTACGGCTTCCGCATCGGCGGCGAATGGCGCAACTTCGACATCGACCTCTTCTTCCAAGGCGTAGGCAAACGCGACGTGTGGACACAGAGTGCCTTCGTCATGCCCTTCATGCGCGGCGCCGATGCGCTCTACGAGAACCAAACGAGCTACTGGACGGAGCAGAATCCGGATCAGAACGCAGACTTCCCGCGCCTCTTCCCCGGCAATGCCCAGCGAGGTACGATCAGCGTCTTGGAGCAAGGCCGCAACAACTTCTATCCGCAGACGAAGTACTTAGTCAACATGGCCTACCTCCGCTTCAAGAACCTCACCATAGGCTACACCCTGCCGCAGGAACTCACCCGCAAGGCACACATTCAGAAAGTGCGCGTCTACTTCAGCGGCAACAATCTCATGGAGATCATCAAGCGCAGCAAAGCCCCCGTCGATCCGGAAGTGAACGACAAGGAGGAGAATATCAGCTTGGGGCTTGGTTCTTGGGGACGCATCGACCCGATGTATCGTACCCTCTCCTTCGGCCTTCAGCTCACGCTTTAATCACCCTTTAAATTCTACTTAAAGACGACATATATCATGATGAAAAAGATAGTCATACCCACCATCCTGCTGGCCGCAGCACTCACTTCGGCCTGCAACAGTCTCCTCGACAAAGAGCCGCTCGACATGTTCACCGACGAGAACTTCTGGGAGAGCGAAAACACCGTCTCCGGCTATGCCAACGGTTTCTACGACCAATTCACCGGCTACGGCAACGGCGGCTCCTTTGGCGACTTCTACTTCAAGACCCTCTCCGACGACCAGGCCGGCGGCTACAGCTTCGCCGACTGGACCTTCACGAACGTGCCCGCCAACAGCGCCGAATGGAAGGACGGCTGGGTGGAGATTCGCCGTGCCAACATCCTCATCGAGCGTGTCGACCGCGTCAACATGACCGACGCCGCCAAGGCACACTGGCGCGGCGTGGGCCGACTGATGCGCGCTTGGCAGTACTACAAACTGGTCCGCGCATACGGCGACATCCAATGGATCGACAAACCTGTCGACTTCCACGACGAAGCAACGCTCTACGCCGGTCGTGAAAGCCGCGACGCAGTCATGGACAAAGTGCTCGAAGACCTCAATTATGCCTGCGAGAACATGTACGACAACAAGTCGCGCACCACGCTCAACCGCGATGTGGCCTACGCCATGAAGGCTGAAGTCTGCCTCTTTGAAGGCACCTTCCGCAAGTATCGCAAGGCCGAGGACGGACAGACCGCCCCCGATGCCGCCGGTGCCACGCGTTACCTGACCGCCGCTAAGGAGGCCGCCGCGCACCTGATGTCGAAGTCCTTCAAGTTGAACACCTCCTACCAGGAGAATTACAACTCTACCGACCTCAGCAGCAACCCGGAGATGATCCTCTACAAGGCCTATAAAAAGGACGTGCTGCAGCATTCCCTCATCGCCTACGTGAGCTCCTCGACGCAGCTCAACGGCATGTCGAAGGACGCCTTTGAGGCCTACCTCTTCACTGACGGCAAGCCGCTTGCGCTGACCTCGCTCGACAAGGACGACGCCGCCCGCGCTATGCCCGTGACGCGCACAGTAGCCGGAAAGACGGTCAACGACACCGTGATGTCCATCAGCCACCTCTTGGCGCTGCGTGACAAACGCCTCGCTGCCACCATCGACACAGCGCTCTGCTACGTCGGACGCGGCTTCACCCGCTACGGTGTCGGCATGGCCATGACCTCGTCCACCGGCTACGGCGTTTGCAAGTACGACAACCCCGCCATCGCCGAGCGCGACCGAAACCAAACGGGACGCAACTACACGCATGCACCCATCTTCTGGCTCTCCGTCGTCTACTTAGAGTATGCCGAAGCCTGCGCCGAGTTAGGCACCATCACGCAGGACGACTTGGATCGCAGCATCAACCTGCTGAAGGATCGGGCCGGCTTGCCGCACCTTACGGTCAACCCGGGCTTCGACGACCCGGCAAACAAGACGGGTGTCAGCTCACTTATTTGGGAGATCCGCCGCGAACGCCGTTGCGAGCTGATGTTCGACAACGACTTCCGCTATTGGGATCTCATCCGCTGGCACCAGCTCGACCGCCTCGACTCGTCCACAAACCCCGACATCCTGAACGGCGCCAACATCTCGGCCGACGCCACCGATAAGTTAGTTACCCGCAAGGGCAACTATGTGGATGGATCGAAGGGCAAGAGTCGCACCTTCGACAAGAAGCATTATTGGTACCCGATCCCCTCGGATCAGACAGTGCTGAATAATAAACTGAAGCAGAACCCGGGCTGGTAAGCCCCTTTAAGCGAAAAACTAAAGGCTAAAAACGAACCCTCCAGTCGAACAAGAAAACACGTTCTCTTATCCGGTAAGGCTGTTCGTTTTTAGGTCTTAGTTTTTCGATCATCACGAGCTTTTTGTAACCACTTTTATAACATTTGATTTCGGCGGGATGCACCTGTGATAGGTCCATCCCGCTTTTCTTTTCCCCCTCTGCCCTACCCCATTCCACACACTGACCAAGCTGGTTCGCGGAAAAAAGAAAGTCCTCCGGCAGACAGACAAACATCTGTCACCGGAGGACTTCCTGCTTTTTCACCCCTGTGTGCTTAACTATACAAGAACCGCTTGATGCTCTGCTTGGGCGTCTTCTCAAAAGGTTCGTCACGCAACTCAACAGCAGAGATGGCGCAATATTTCGGGATGCGACTGTTCAGGTGACGGAGGTTCTCCGCCATAGTCGTTTGCAGGGCTGCCGCGTCGAGGCCATCCTTCTCCGCACGTTCGCGATCCGGTAAGACAAGCGCGGTGAGTCCCTCAGCACGTTGCACGATGAGCGACTCTGCGACGTAAGGCAGCGTGCCGAGTATGCTCTCTATCTCCTCGGGATAGATGTTCTGCCCATTAGAACTGAGGATCATCGTCTTGCTGCGGCCACGGATGAAAATAAACCCGTCACGGTCTATCACGCCCAAGTCGCCCGTCTTCATCCAGCCGTCAGGCGTCATGGTTGCTGCGGAGGCGTCCGGATTTTTGTAGTAACCCAGCATGACGTTCATGCCGCGCACTTGAATTTCTCCAGCTGTCGCTACGGGATCGGGGGAGTCGATGCGCACCTCCATGCGGTCGACTACGCGACCGACTGAGCCGGGACGATACGTCTTCCAGTACTCATAGGAGATAAGTGGACCGCACTCCGTCATGCCGTAACCGACGGTGTAGCGGAAACCAATGCGGTGGAGAAATTCTTCGACCTCCTTGTTGATGGCCGCGCCCCCGATAACGATTTCGGAGAAGTCGCTGCCGAAGGCCGCACTGAGGGCTTTGCAAATACGCCGGTCGATGAGGCGGCCGACAAGTGGCAGGCTGCGCAAAAGGCGCGTGGTGGGCTTATTGATTTGTGGGAAAATGCGGGTGCGAACGATCTTCTCAATGATCAGCGGTACGGCAATGATGAGCCGCGGGCGGACGGCAGTGAAGGTGTCTATGACCACTTTGGGGTTTGGCACACGCGGCAGGAAGTGGATGTGGCAGCCTTTGTTTATTCCGTTCATAATCTCGAAGGCCAGTCCGTACATGTGAGCCATAGGCAGCATGCAAACGAAGTGATCTCCGGCTTGAATAAATGGCAGGTGGTCAGCGGCGAAGCGCGTGTTGCTCCACAAACTGCGATAGGGCAGCATGACACCTTTGGAGTAGCCCGTGGTGCCAGAGGTGTAGTTGAGGACGGCCAGCTCGTCGGGAGACTCGATGTGCACGTGGAGGTCGTCGATGGAGAAGCGGGGGTAACGTTCAGCGAAGGCGGACTCGAGGCGCTCGCGCATCTTGTCTACGCCCGGGTGACGGCTGAGTGCTACGCTCCAGTCCTCCAACAAAAGTGTGGCGGTAAGTTCGGGCATCTCATCAGCGGAAAGTTTTTGCCAGCTGGAGGCCGCAGCCAAGAGCACCTTGGCCTCAGAATGGCAAACAATGTGGTGCACGTTTTCGGAGTGGAAATCGTGAAGTATTGGGGTGGCTACGGCGCCGTAAGTGAGGATGCCGAAAAATGCGATGACCCATCGCGAGGAGTTACGTCCGATAAGAGCCACACGATCGCCCTTGCGCACGCCGGCGTGTTCGAGAAGGAGATGCAGGCGCGCTATCTCGGCGGCCATATCCTTATAATAATATGTCACGCCCTGATGATCAGTAAGTGCGGGTATGTCCCAATGCGCCCGAAGGCTATCTTCTATTAGTCCTAAGAAACTGTCCTGATTGTTCATACGTCTTGCTGTTTTGTCTTTTGCGTAGACAAAAGTAGAGCGATTCATAGGATCGTTTCGGATGGGGGGCTGAGAATTTGGTTTGTAAGGGTGCATCGCATACGTCCTATCAACGTATTCCATACGCCTACCCTGAAGTCTGTGGAGGAGAAAAAAAATTTGCCCTTACATCCTGTACGCGCTTAGATGCCGCATGTCACATTTCGCACGTCTACTATGACCGTCAGCGAGCATGCTTTTCAAATCCCCTCTCATACCCGCCTCCATGCGCATGACGGTTTCAGATGCCGAAATGGAACTATCGAGGTCTGCCGACTGATCATTTGATTCGGCGAGGCGACCTTGCTGTTTCAATACCAATTGACCGTTCTTTTATTATGAAGCGTCAATCTGTAGAAATGCATGCACAGAAAATATTATCGGCATCCGGACATGTATAATGGGGCTGGTGTTCCTTAAATCCCTATCTCCTTTTCCTCCCATGTTGAAAAAAAAGATGCAAAAGAAGATGGAGGCGATGAGAGCTTCTATTTTTTCGCATAAGAGGTAGGATACGCCGAAGGAATGGGGCTAATTTTTTACAGCAGCAGACTCTCTAACTCGCGGAAGTCGGTGATGATTTCGTCGGCGGACTCGGTGCCGGTGTAGGGTCGCCAACCGATATTCTTTAACCATACCGTGCGGCAACCGAGGCTGGCGGATGGGAGTATGTCTTTGTCATGCGAGTCGCCGATGACGACTACACGAGATGCGTCGGTGAGGTGGAGGGCGTCGAGAGCAAGACGAAAAATTGCGGGGTTGGGCTTGCGGATGCCGACGGTTGCCGACTCGATGACGTGGGGGAAGTAACGGTCAAGGCGGAAGTCGCGGAGGACGGCGCCGATGTTGCCGTAAAAGTTGGAGACCAATGCTAATGGATACCGAGAAGCCAGTGCGGCGATCAGCGGGCGGGCAATCGAAACGGAATGGGCGGCTGAGGTGTAACAGCGGTCGGAGAGACGACGTTTGAGATCCCGAGTGACGCGAAAGGAGGGTAGGTCGGCGTTTTCTTGCAGCCACTCCACTTGCAGTTCGGTCTTGATACGCATCATGTCGGCAAAGGTGTGGTGGGGTTGAACCAGCGGTATGCGTCCCATTGTGCGCTCGGCATGGACGTAAGCTGAGCGAAAGGACTCCTTAGAGACGGGTACGTCCTCCGCCTGGTAGGCTTTCCAAATTACTTCAGACCAATGCAGTCCGTTGCTGTCGATCGTTCCGCCATAATCAAAAAGTAGCGCTTCGATGGAGTGGGTATCTATCATTTTGAGGCCTCCTTTTTGAGTTGAATGGTAAACGCAGCGCAAAAATTTTCGTGCTTCCGAACCATGTAGATCAGCATAAAATTGAGGACGGTGAGCTCGAAGGCGAAGTAGAGCCACGGCTCGTTGATGAAAAGCGACACGAAGAGGGCGATGACTCGCGTATTGAATGAGAGCATGTTGGTGTACTTCATCAGAGGTAGGCTTTTGGCGCGAAAATCGGCACGAAACGATGCGGGAGCTTCGCCGCCGAAATCGTGGCGTATGACTTCCATCATGGCTTGGAAGCGTGGTGTGGATCGCTCCTGACTGCGCGTGTAGCGGAGGTAGAACATCTCAAAAAATTTATAGATGAAATCTTTGCGCCATGACATGCGGCGAAAATTTTGCTCCACTGATGGGGAGTGAGAGAGCTCGCTGCCGGAGCGACCTTTGAGGAAGAGGAGATGAATGTTGCGATAATAATCGGCCATGGCGGCTTGCTTGCTGTGATAGCCGCCGGTGACGATGGCTAAGATCCATATCCACAGCCCCCACTCGGGCATCAGGCGCAGGCAGAGGGCTACGTAAATCGTGAAGAACCATACATCGCCACAAAAACCGTCTAAGACGCGCCCGAGCTTGGATTTTTGACCCGTCATGCGAGCCAGTTGTCCGTCGGCACTGTCGAAAGAATTTGCCCAAACGAGTAGCAGCATGCCGAGGGCGTTCACCGTGAGGGAGGAAGGGTAGTAGCAGATGCCGGCAGCGATGCCGATGAATATTCCCATGATGGTTATGGCGTTGGGAGTGACGCCTAAACGACGGAATAGCAGGGCCCAACGGTAGCCGATGGGGCGGTAAAACCATATATCTATACACTCCTCGGTGTCGAGTGACTTGAGGGTGGACGCCACGCCGGGCGCAGGGGGTTGGTGAGTCATTTATGCAATCATTAAGCGGTATATACATTCTGCGATGTGGGGTGCGGCTTCTCGGCGGCAGGGTGCGAAGCTCGGCCAGTCGTTGAAGTCGATCAGGCGGACGGGCCCGTCGGCGGAGATGATGCAGTCGCCGCCATAAATGTGCACCCCGAGCACTTCGGAAGCATGTTGGCAAAGCGCGTGCAGCTGGTCGGCGTCGTAGGGGAGGCCTTGCGGCGCGCCGTTGACCTGCTCCAATCCGAACTTACCATGCTGCAAATTTTGGGGGTAAAAGTGGTAGAAAAACGGAGTGCCCGAAACGCCATAGAATTTCACTAAGTCGCCCGTGAGATGCTCATTCACAACGGCTGCGAGGAGCTGGCGGCTGCGAAAATCATGGAACACGCGGCGCGCGTCCTCACGCGTCGGGGCGAAAGTGACGTCGCCGGATCCTACCACGTGCCCGTCGGCGCGCTTGACCCAACAGGCATTTATTCCGGCCGACTCGAGGGCTGGCACGGGGTCTATATCGGTCGGCAAAATGAAGCTGCGCGGGTGAGGCAGTCCGGCGTCGACGAGCAGACGAGTCATTTGTTCGCGCCCGCAGTGGGTGATTCCGTAGCCGGAGTTTACCACCGGAAGGCCGGAGTGCTCCATCGCTTTCAATCGGTCTACCGTGCGCGGGTCGCGAGCCATGCCAAAAATTATATCGGCCCTTATCGGCTCGCGCCATACGTCTGCCTCGGCGTATTCGTGCACTGTGCAGCCCCGCGAGCGCAGCGCCTCGACCGTGAGGCGGAATATGGCCTCATCGTTTGCCTCATGATTGGGCGAAAAACGGGGGTCGCGACGGATGCCTGCGGCTATATATTTATTGGTATGGGCCATCTGACTTTAGCATGGGGTGAGAAAATTCTCGGTATAAACTTTTTGTCTCCGAAAGGGGGTAGAAAAATTTCCGATATCAACTTTCTGTCTCCAAAATGGGATGAAAAATTTCTCGGTATAAACTTTACCTCTCCGAAAGGAGGTGGAAAAATTTCCGGTATAAACTTCCCGTCTCCCAAATGGGGGAAGAAAAATTTCGGTATAAACTTTCCCTCTCCGAAATGGGGCAAAAAAATTTCCGGTATAAACTTTTAGCCTCCGAAATGGGGTAAGAAAATTCCCGGTATAAACTTTCCGCCTCCGGAATGGGGTAAAAAAACCATTGAAAGGGATCATTTGCCTTTGGCGAGGAACGCTTCGGCTTTGGCGATGTCTTCCGCATGATCGATGTCTATGATTTTATCGAATGCGTAGGCCTTCAAGCGCAATCCCTCGGCCAATAATAAACGTTGGTAGTTACGCATGTGCGATAGACCTACCTGCATGGCTTTGTCGAGCAAGTCAATCGCCGGCCGACGTAGGCAATACATTCCTCCGGACACATATTGGCATCCTGCGGCCTCCCCTTCGGTTCGGTCGAGGTAACTCCGGATCATGCCAGCTGCATCCGTCTCGATGTAGAGCGGCTTCTCGTCGTCCACGAATGCGGTCACGGCCATCAGCGCATCTACTGACGGCGTGCGGAGGAAGGTGTCAAGATATATTTCAAAGGCCGCCTCGCTGAAGACAGTGTCCACCGTAGTCAGGCAGCAAGCATTGCTGGTCAGGAAGGGCTTCAACGCATGAAAACTGTGCAGTGAACTGGGCGTCGAGCGCACCATAAGATTTAATGGAATGGGTGGTTCAAGGTCGGTCATGTGCTCACGAACTTCTAACATCTCCTCGTTGACAATCACACTAATCGACGTGGCGTCGTGCCTAAGAAAGAGGTTGATCAGACGGTCTATGAGCATTTCGCCGTGCAACTTCACGAGTGGTTTAGGCGTCAACACGCCTTCTGATGCTAACCGCGAGCCTTCGCCAGCAGCAATAATTGCATAATCCATAAGGTATATCTTTCTGTTGTTTCGCGCAAAAGTAACTCTTTCATCCTGTGAGTTTAATGAATGCTCAGCACATTTTTATCGATAAAGCTATGCAGGCGAAATTAGGGGTAGATGAATTGTTTTTTAGTGCCCTAAATGCTCGCGATGGGGATCCTCCAAATTTTCTTCCGACCGTAAATAGCAACAATGAGGTCACAGCTGATCAAGGCTATACTCCGCAGAATGAAAAGTGGATCAAATGATTTGCGAAATGGACTCTGAGGAATGAAAAGCAGGTCTATTTGTTTTCAATATGGACTCCACGAGATAAAAAGTGGGTCAAACAAATTGCGAAATGGACTCCGCGAGATAAAAAGTTGGTCAAATGATTTGCGAAATGGACTCCGCGGAGAAAAAAGCAGGTCAAATGATTTGCGAAATGGACTCCGCGGAGAAAAAAGTAGGTAAAATGGAATCAGAATCATCACTTTTATCTCACAAAGTGATTAATCTGATTTTTGATATTAACTCGCACGACGAAAAATTACTAATCCAATTCGTGATATTAACTCGCAAGATGGAAAGTTACTAATCCATTTTTATATGATAACTCTAATCTTAGCGAGTTAATAATCCATTTTCGATTATTAACTCGTAAAGCGGAAAGTGAATAATTTGGATTGAAAAAGGCGACTTTCAGTAGCGCGGAGTAGGTTTTTTGATTTCAGTTGAGGCCTTTCGAAGATGAGGAGTAGGTATTCGTATTTTGATAAGCGTATTCCTAAGAAGCGAAGTAGGTATTTTGATTTCAATTGAGGCATTCCGGAGATGAGGAGTAGGTATTCGTATTTCGATAGGCGTATTTCTAAGAAGCGAAGTAGGTATTTTGATTTCAGTTAAGGCATTCTAGAGATATGGAGTAGGCATTTTGATTTCAGTAAGGGCATTTTGGAGATGCGGAGTAGACAGAAAATTTTTTCTGACCGACTCTTCATTCAGCGTAGTAGAGGCAAAATTTTTTCTACCCCTATTGTTGCACGGATAAGTAATGGCGGGGCTTTTTCCCAGGGCATTCATCAACCTTCTGCTCCCCGATGAAAAAGCGGAAAGCAGATGGAAATCGCAGCAATGACCTCCTTGATTTTTCGCCAGACACTCCTCTCTACCTATCTGAGATAATCATTTTCGGTTGATAAGTTTCCGTGAACACTTACCCCCTCCGCGGTGTTTATAAGTAAGTTTGCAACCATATTAATCAACCACTTACTAATCATTTAAGGAGGAACATAAAATGAAAAGAATGAAATGGATTTTTGCCGCCGCCATCCTGTTGATCACGACTGGCACGGCACAAGCGCAGTTCCGCTTCGGCGTGAAGGGAGGCGTCAACATTGCCTCTGTCTCGTTCTCACGCGACCTGTTGAACCCGGAAAACATTATCGGATTCCATGTCGGGCCCACCTTGGAGTTGTCTCTGCCCATCATGGGGCTGGGTGTCGAAGGCTCGGTGCTCTACAGCCAACGCGGTTTTGGGGTTCGCGGCACCAGCTTGCGGTCAGATTATGTCGATGTACCCGTTCTCGCCAAGTTCAAGTTTGATATGCCGATGGTTTCGCCCTACGTCGGGGCCGGGCCATACGCTTCATTTCGCGTTTCGGGCAACAAATTCTGGAACATAGCCGGCCAAGTGATCGACCAAGTGCAGGCCAAAGACTTCGCAGCAGGTATAAATTTAACGGCCGGCGCTGAGGTGATGAACGCAGTGCAGGTCGGACTCACGTATAGCTTAGGTCTGACGGACAACTATAAGCTATTCGATCGCAGAAACATCAATTCTTACTCAAATGGTAAACCACACACTTGGATGATATCGGCTACTGTGTTCTTTTAGTCGGTAATCGTTTTTCTTCGAGGGGATGGTTGTGACGCGTCATGGCTGCCCCTCTTTTTTCGCCGCATGCGTTGCGCACGGAGTTGCTCTCAAAAAAATTCCCGCATACTCGTCCAAAAGTCAAGTGTATAGCCATTATTTTGGAGCTCACCGCCTTCATGCTCTTTTCCCTGTTTTTTCTTCATTAAGGGGAGAAAAAAAGGTCGGAGTTCGAGTGCAAATCTCCGCCGTAAGCTCGGCGCAACACCAATAAAGGCACCCATTTTTCGTTTTATCCCTACCGCCTCTCGTGGCGGCACACATTATTTATATATAGTACAACAAGACATGAGAAAGACCATTTTCATTTTGGCAGCCCTAATGCTGCTGACCTCCGTGATGGCCGAAGCTCGCCCACGGCAACAACAACGTTGTTGCACTGTGCAGCGGCATCACCGCGTCCAGCCCATACGCTTCGGAGTGAAGGCTGGATTTAATTCTTCCGCAGTCGATTCAAAGTATGGCATAGACGCCGATCGTGTGCTCGGCATACACGTCGGTCCTACCGCCCAATTCAGTCTCCCCGTGCGGGGTCTCTACATCGACGGCGCCCTGCTTTTCAGCCAGCGCGGCATAGGCGAATCGTGGAAGCGCGACTACAATCTCCGCAACGACTTCCTCGACCTGCCCATCTTGCTGCGGTATAATTTTCCCTCACGCCACGTATCGCCATTCGTCTCAACAGGACCCTACGTAGCCTTCCGCATCACCGGCGACAAGCGTCATTATGCAGAAACCCTCTACGTCGCGCGTGACGTGGCCACCGGCTGGGACTTTTCCATAGGCATGGACATCGCGCAGCGGGTGCAACTCAGTCTAACATACGACATGGGGCTGAGCGACACCTATCGCGCATTTCCCGGTGGGCTCCATCTTGGTTCCCGAGCCTACGGCATACGATCAAACACGTGGATGTTTTCCGCCACCGTCCTGTTCTGATATTTTTTAGAGCAGCTTCAAGTCTTGCCGGGTAGCCTGCACTTTTTCTCAGACCCAATCCACGCCCCATCCAGTCCGAGAAAAAATTCAGGTACCCGGCAAACGAAGGCCCTCTGTGAGGGCTTGATCTTCTTTTGCCTACTTTTCTTTCATAGATACAGAATCAAAAAATCAGGTACCCGGCAAAAATTGATGGCGATCATCGCCTTGATTTTCTTTTGCCTCCTTTTCTTTCATCAAGGAAAGAAAAGGAGAAAGAGATATAGGATAAACGCCCCCCCAATGCCCAGCCGGACTTCGGGCGCCCGCCCCCAAGAAACAGCGAGTAGCATCCCGTTTTTCTTTTGCCCCCTTTTTTTTCATCAACGATAAGTCACAGAAAAAAAGTACCCGGCCAAACTTGATGGCGATCATTGCCTTGATTTTCTTTTGCCTCCTTTTCTTTCATCAAGGAAAGAAAAGGAGAAAGA
>ERZ772917.1252-NODE-1252-length-15246-cov-43.521164_pt1 | contig 15246 bp, 8 predicted proteins | sample MGYA00511187_ERZ772917 | MGnify/ENA primary metagenome ERZ772917 (study PRJEB29015, sample SAMEA2737925) | human oral metagenome | biome: human oral; feature: human-associated habitat; material: dental | place: China | collected 2012 ... | reverse complement strand
CCGCCCCGCTGGTGGACCCCGAGCGCATTAGCGAGACCATGAACGACCTGCTGCGCACCACGGCCGGCGTGGGGGCCGTGAGCATTGTCGGCGACCTGGTCGAGCAGCTGCCGCAGGTGCGCCCGGCCGCCGAGGGCGCCACCGACGCCCTGGGCCGCCCGGCCACCCAACCCTTCGGCACAGTCCACGCCCAGTTCACTTTGGCCGACACCCTGGGCCACGACCACGGCTCGGTGACCGCCAACGCCCTGCCCACCAGCCTGTCCGCCGCCCCACTGGTGCCCGACGCCCTACTGGGCCCGTGCTGGCCGGTGGTCTATGCGGCCCTGGGAAGCGTCGTCGAGGAGGGCATGCCCCTGATTGAGGGCCTGCTCGGAGCCGTCCACCTGGATCACACCATTGACCTGCACCGCTCTTTGGCGGAGCTGGAGGCCTGGGCCCGCCGGGGCGCCACTGCCGGGGCCGCCCCGCGCATCCAGGTCGATGGCTGGGTCGCCGCCCTGGAGGAGTCCAGTGCCGGTCGCGTCGTGGACGTGCGCCTGGAGTTGACCGACGCGGCCGACGGCGCGCTCGTGGCCCTCATGCGCGAGCGCTTCGCCATCCGCGGCCGCGCCGCGGGCACCGCCGTCCCCTCCGCGCCCGAACTGGCTGGGGGCACCGGCCGCCGCACCGCCCCGGCCGCCCGCCGCCTGCTGCGCCGAGTGACCGTGACCGCCCCAACGGACATGACCGCTTTCGCCCGCGTCACCGGCGACTTCAACCCCATCCACACCAGCTACCACGCCGCGAAGGTCGCCGGCATGGAGGCTCCACTGGTGCACGGCATGTGGCTGTCGGCCACCGCCCAGCAGGTTGCCGCCTCCACCGCGGCCGACGGCTCCCACCACGTGCTGGCCGGCTGGACCTACGTCATGACCGGCCCGGTGGAGTTGGGCGACGACGTCGAGGTCTCCGTGGAGCGCACTGGCCTGGTGCGCGGCGGCGGCTACGTCTTGGAGGTCGTCTGCCGTATTGACGGGGAGGTGGTCTCCCGGGGCACCGCCGTCACCGTGCCTCAACCCACCGCCTACGTCTACCCCGGGCAGGGCATCCAGTCCCCGGGCATGGGCCTGGACGAGATGCGCTCATCCAGGGCCGCCCGCGAGGTGTGGGAGCGCGCTGACGCCCACACCCGCGCCGAGCTCGGCTTCTCCGTCATCGCCCTGGTGCGTGACAACCCCACGGAGATGACGGCGCGCGGCGTGACCTACCGCCACCCCGAGGGCCTGCTCAACCTCACCCAGTTCACCCAGGTGGCCCTGGCCACTGTCGCCATGGCCACCACCGCCCGCCTGGCCGAGGCCGGGGCCCTGGTGGAGGACGCGGCCTTCGCCGGCCACTCCCTGGGGGAGTACACGGCTCTGAGCGCTTACGGGCGGGTCATGCCGGTGGAGACGACAATCTCCATCGTCTTCCAGCGCGGCTCGACCATGCACTCCCTGGTGCCGCGCGACCACTCCGGTGCCTCCAACTACCGCATGGGCGCCCTGCGTCCCAACCAGTGCGGCATTAGCGCCGAACAGGTGGAGGCCTATGTCGCCTCCATTAGCGAGAGCACCGGCGAGTTCCTCCAGATCGTCAACCACAACCTGGCCGGCGTGCAGTACGCCGTGGCCGGGACCGTGGCCGGCCTGGACGCCCTGGCCGCGGACAGCCGGGCCAAGGCCAAGGCCCGCGGCGGCAAGAACCCCTTCATGTTCGTGCCCGGCATTGACGTGCCCTTCCACTCCGAGGTTCTGCGCCCCGGCGTGCCCGAGTTCCGCGAGCGCCTCCTGGCCCTGGTCCCCACCGATCTGGACTACGGCCGCCTGGTCAACCGCTACGTGCCCAACCTCGTGGCGCGGCCCTTCGAACTCACCCCCGAGTTCGCCTGCTCCATCCTCCAGGTGGTCCCCTCCGAACCGGTCAAGACCATCCTGGCCGACTGGGAGGAGTGGGCCGCCAAGCCCACCGAGCTGGCCCGCCAGCTCCTGGTTGAGCTCCTGGCCTGGCAGTTCGCCTCCCCGGTGCGCTGGATCGAGACCCAGGACGTGTTCCTGCTCTCCGGGGCCCAGGGCGGGCTGGGTATTGAGCACATTGTCGAGGTGGGTCTGGCGGCCGCCCCGACACTGGCCAACCTCGCCTCCAAGACGCTGCTGCTGCCGCGCCACGCCGGACGCCACGTCACCGTCCACAACGCCCGCCGCGACGAGGCGCGCGTACTGGCCACCGACACCGACCCCGCCGTCGAGCTGGAAGAGCCCGTCGTTGAGGTCCCGGCCGCGCCCGCGCAGCCCGGCCCGGCCCCCGAGCCCTCCGCGCCGGCCCCCGAGGCCGCAGCCGCCCCGGCCCCGGCCGCGTCGGTCGCCGCCGGAGCGGTGGACGATCTGCCCTTCGGCGCCACCGACGCCCTGACTGTGCTTCTGGCGCACGCCTCGCGCATCCGTCCCGAGCAGGTGGGGGCCACCGACACCACCGAGACCCTGACCAATGGCGTCTCCTCTCGCCGCAACCAGCTCCTCATGGACCTGGGCACCGAGCTTCAGCTCGCCAGCATTGACGGCGCCGCCGACGCCGACATGACGGCCCTGGCCGCCACTGTCGCCAAGGGCGCACCGGGCTACAAGGCCTTCGGGCCGGTCCTCTCCGAGGCCGTGCGCACCGGCCTGGCCCGCATCCTGGGCCCCTCGGGCGTGCGCGCCAGCCGCATTGCCGAGCGCGTCACCGGCACCTGGGGCCTGGGCGAGGGCTGGGTCTCCCACGTCACCGCCGCCATCATGCTCGGCACCCGCGAGGGCGCCTCAATGCGCGGAGAGGATTTGGCTTCCCTGGGTTCTTCGGCGCCCTTGACCTCGGCTGCGGCCGTGGACGCCCTCATTGACGCCGCCGTGAAGGCCGTGGCCGCCGACCACGGTGTGAGCGTGGCCATGCCCAGTGCCGGTGGCGGCGCCGGGGGCGCCGTGGTGGACTCCGCCGCCCTGGACGCTCTGGCCGCCAGCGTGACCGGCCCCAATGGCGCCCTGGCCACCACCGCCCGCACCCTCCTGGACGCCCTGGGGCTCAGTGAGAGGATCACCGTGCCGGCCGACGCCGGGGACGAGGCCGCCGCTACGCGCGCCGCCATTGCGGCCCTGGATGCTGAGCTGGGCGCCGGCTGGGTCAAGAGCGTTGCCCCGGCCTTCGCCGCCGAGCGCGCCGTCCTCATCGACGACCGCTGGGCCACCGCCCGCGAGGACCTGGCCCGCCTGGGCAGCGGCCAGACTGAGCTGGACCGGGCCCGCCGCGTGCTGACGCCCGCCTCCTTCGTGGGCCTGGGCCAGGCCGTCGCCGACCATGCCGCCTGGTGGGCCCGCGCCCTGCGCGAGGGCGCCTTGGAGGACCGGGCCGAGCGGGCCGCCCTGGCCGACTCCCTGGCCGAGGCCGCCCGCCGTCAGCCGAGCCCCGGTGACGCCGCGGTGCGCTGGGCCCAGGATGTCGCGGTGGTCACCGGTGTGGCCCCCGGTTCTATCGCCGCTGCCGTGGTGGGTGAACTCCTGGCGGGGGGCGCCACCGTGGTGGCCACCAGTTCGCGCCTGACCCACGAGCGCCTGGCGTTCGCCACGGACCTGTACCGCCAGCACGCCTCGGCCGGGGCCCGCCTGTGGATGACGCCGGCGAACCTGTCCTCCTACCGGGATGTGGACGCCCTGGCCGAATGGATTGGCAGCGAGCAGGCGCTCACCGCCGGCGGCAAGACCACGGTCATTAAGGAGGCCCTGGTCCCCACCCTCCTGTTCCCCTTCGCCGCCCCGCGCGTGGTCGGCACCCTGGCCGACGCCGGCCCGGCCGCCGAGTCCCAGACCCGGCTGCTGCTGTGGAGCGTGGAGCGCTCCATTGCGGCCCTGAGCGCCATTGGCACCGACACCCATGTTGACCACCGTCTCCACGTGGTGCTTCCCGGCTCACCCAACCGCGGCACCTTCGGCGGGGACGGCGCCTACGGTGAGGTCAAGTCCGCCCTGGACGCCGTGGTCAACCGCTGGAGCTCGGAGCGCGCCTGGTCCGGTCGCGTCACCCTGGCCCACCCCCGCATCGGCTGGGTGCGCGGTACCGGCCTCATGGGCGGCAACGACCCGCTCGTGGCCGCCGTCGAGGCCGCCGGCGTGCGCACCTGGTCCACCCAGGAGATCGCCGCCGAACTGGTGGCCCTGTGCACCCCGGAGGTCCGCGTCCAGGCTGCTGTGGCCCCCGTGGACGCCGACCTGACCGGCGGGCTGGATCAGGACATTGACCTCGTGGCCCTGCGGGAGAACGCCGCGGCCGCCGCTGCCGCTGCGGCCGCCAAGAAGGCCCCGGCCCCTGCCCCCGCTACCGTGCGGGCCCTGCCCACCCCGGTGGTTCCCACCCAGCCCACCGCCCCGCAGTGGGGCGAGGTGGACGTCGACCCGGCCGATCTGGTCGTCATTGTCTCCACCGGCGAGGTCTCCACCTGGGGTTCGGGGCGCACGCGCCGCGAGGCCGAGCTGGGCATGGGCGGCGGGGAGGACGTCGACCTGACGGCCGCCGGCGTGCTGGAGCTGGCCTGGGGCATGGGCCTGCTGACCTGGCAGGACTCTCCCAAGGCCGGCTGGTACGACGCCGAGGGCGAGCTCGTCCCCGAGGAGGATGTCTTCGAGCGCTACCGCGACGAGGTCGTGGCCCGCTGCGGCATCCGTGAATTCGTCGACGACGGCGTTATTGCCACCATCGCCGACGAGGAGGTCACCGTCTACCTCGACCATGACATCACCCTGTCCGTGGCCGACGAGGCAACCGCCCGCACCATTGAGGCCTCCGACCCCGAGCACACCCTGGTGGTCCCCGACCCCGAGACCGGCGAGTGGACGGTCACGCGCCTGTCCGGCTCCCTGGCCCGCGTGCCGCGCCGTGCCGCACTCTCGCGCACGGTGGGCGGCCAATTCCCGGTCGATTTCGATCCGGAGCGCTGGGGCATCCCCGCCGCCATGACCCAGGGCATGGACACCATTGCCTCATGGAACCTGGTCACCGCCGTGGACGCCTTCCTAGCGGCCGGCTTCACCCCCGCCGAGCTGCTGCGCGCGGTTCACCCCTCCGACGTGGCCTCCACCCAGGGCACCGGCTTCGGCGGCATGGAGTCCATGCGCAAGATGTTCGTGGGCCGCTTCCTGGACGAGGAGCGCGCCGGCGACATCCTCCAGGAGTCCCTGCCCAACGTGGTGGCCGCCCACGTCATGCAGTCCTACATCGGCGGCTACGGCGCCATGGTCCAGCCGGTCAGCGCCTGCGCCACCGCCGCGGTGTCCATCGAGGAGGGCTGGGACAAGATCGCCCTGGGCAAGGCCGACGTGGTCGTGGCCGGCGCCATCGACGACATCTCCGTGGAGTCCGTCGTCGGCTTCGGCAATATGAACGCCACCGCCGAGGCGGGGGCCATGTACGCCCAGGGCATCTCCGCCCGCCACTTCTCGCGGGCCAACGACCGGCGCCGCGGCGGCTTCGTGGAGGCCGAGGGCGGGGGCACCGTCATCCTGGCGCGCGCCTCCGTGGCCGCCCGCCTGGGCCTGCCGGTGGCCGGGGTGCTGGGCTTCGTGTCCTCCTACGCCGACGGCGCCCACACCTCCATCCCGGCCCCGGGCCTGGGGGCCCTGGGGGCGGGGCGCGGCGGGCGCTCCTCGCGCCTGGCCCGGGCCCTGGCGGCCCTGGGCGTGCAGGCCGACGACATCGCCGTGGTCTCCAAGCACGACACCTCCACGGGCGCCAACGACCCCAACGAGTCCGAGCTGCACACCCGCCTGGCCCGGGCCCTGGGGCGCACCGAGGGCAACCCGCTGGTGGCCGTGTCGCAGAAGTCGATCACCGGCCACGCCAAGGGCGGGGCGGCGCTGTTCCAGGTGGCGGGCCTGACCGAGATCCTGGCCACCGGGGTGGCGCCGGGCAACGCCAGCCTCGACGTGGTCGACGCCCCGCTGGCCGAGGACGCCTTCTGGGTGTGGCCGCGCACCCCCATCCGCCTGGCGGGCCGCGACGGCGGGCCGGTGCGCGCCGGCCTGCTCACCTCGCTGGGCTTCGGGCACGTCTCCGGGCTCATCGCCGTCGTCCACCCCGGCGCCTTCGAGTCGGCCCTGCGCCGCTCGGGCGGCCAGGAGGCGGTGGACGAGTGGCTGGAGCGGGCCAACCGCCGCCTGGCCGAGGGCACGCGCCGCCGCCGCGCCGGCATGATCGGCCGGGCCGAGCTGTTCACGCAGGTCAAGGGCCGCCGCCTGGGTGAGGCCGAGGACGGTCGCGACCCGCACGAGGTGGAGGCCGCCATGCTGCTCGACCCGCAGGCCCGCCTGGGCGCCGACGGCGTCTACCACGCCGGGGAGACCCTGCCCCGGGGCTGACGGGCCGCTCGGCAAGGCGGGTCCGCCCGCACGGCTCTGGCCGCGCGGGCGGACCCACCGCATCACCTCGGTCGCCCTCGCTCGTGCCCCGGCGCGCCCCTATATACGTTCTCCCAGGCAGGAGGCTGACAGGAGGCCGATAATGCGGACCGTACCCAGTTCCCTGAAGACCGCCCCCGTGTACTCACCCGCCGGCGCGCGCCACCTCCTGCCCGCTGCGGACCGCCCGGAGACGGGCCAGCGGGTCAGGCTGCGCGGGCGAGGGCGGGACCATGAGTGACCCGCGGCTTCCCGGGCTCACCGACCCACCGGGAGGAGGGCTCGCCGTGGGCACGGACCTGGTCCACGTCCCCGGCCTGGCCGAGCAGCTGGGGCAGCCGGGCACGGTCTTCGCCGAGCGCGCCTTCACGCCCCGGGAGCGCCGGGAGGCCGCCCGCCGCTCCCGGGAGAAGGGGTCGGCGCAGGCCGAGCACCTGGCAGCGCGGTGGGCCGCCAAGGAGTCCTTTATCAAGGCCTGGAGCCAGGCCCTGGTGCTGCGCGCGCGCGCTACCGGCGCGTCCGCCGCCCCCGTCATCGCCCCGCAGTCCGTTGACTGGCGCCAGGTCGAGGTCGTCTCCGACCGCTGGGGCAGGCCGTCCCTGCACCTGGTGGGCGAGGTGGCCGACGCCGTCGAGGCGAGCCTGGGCGCCGGGAGCGCGGAGCCCGGGCGCTGGCCGGTGTCCCTGACCCATGACGGGAACTGGGCGGCCGCCGTCGTGCTCTACACCCCGGCCCGGTAGGGGCCGTGCCCGCGGTGACCGTGCCCCGCACCCCGGCCCGGTAGGGGCCCGGGGGCGAGTCGCCCAGCGGCAGGCGGCCGGAGCCTGGAGGTGACGCGCCGTCCGTTCCCGGTTGCGCCGTGGGGCGGCGAGTGATGTGTCACACTGATGGCCTGTACATGCCCGTCCCGCGGTGGTCTTGAGGAACGCCGCCCGGTGCAAGAGGACTGGAGGCGTCATGACTGACACGACCTTCGAAGCCATCGCAATGACCATCTACTTCGTCGCCATGATCATGATCGGCCTGTGGGCCTATGTGCGCACCTCCGACCTGGACGACTACATGCTCGCCGGACGCGACCTGAACCCCTTCGTGGCGGCCCTGTCCGCCGGGGCCTCGGACATGTCCGGCTGGCTGCTCATGGGGCTGCCCGGGGCCCTGTACGCCTCGGGGATGGTGGAGTCCTGGATCGCCGTCGGACTGACTGTCGGGGCCCTGGCCAACTGGCTCGTGGTGGCGCCGCGCCTGCGCAGCTACACCGAGGTGGCCGGCAACTCCATCACCATCCCCAGCTTCCTGGACAACCGCCTCCACGACTCGCGCCACCTCATGCGCTGGGCCGCGGGCGTCATTATCCTGGTGTTCTTCACCTTCTACGTCTCCTCCGGCATGGTGGCCGGTGGCAAGTTCTTCGAGTCCTCCTTCGGCATGGACTACCGCCTGGGCACGACCCTGGTGGCTGCCATCACAGTCATGTACACCCTGGTCGGTGGCTTCCTGGCGGTCTCCTGGACCGACCTGGTCCAGGGCCTCATGATGGTGGCCGCCCTGGTGGCCGTCCCGGTCGTCGGCACCGTGCACGTGGGCGGCCCGGGGGAGGTGTTCCGCGCCGTCGGTGAGGTCGATCCTGACTACTGGGTACTGATCGGGCCGACGGTCTCCCTCGTGGGCGTCATATCGGCCCTGGCCTGGGGCCTGGGCTACTTCGGCCAGCCCCACATTATCGTGCGCTTCATGGCCATCCGCTCACCGCGTGAGGCGGTCCAGGGCGGCGTTATCGGCATTAGCTGGATGCTCTTCGCCGTACTCGGGGCCGTCGGCACCGCCGTGGTGGGTGTGGCCGTCTACCAGCGCGACACCGCTCAGCTCAAGGACCCCGAGACGGTCTTTATCTCGCTGGGCACGCTCCTCTTCCACCCCCTGGTGGCGGGCTTTATGCTGGCCGCGATCCTGGCGGCGATTATGTCCACGATCTCCTCCCAGCTGCTGGTCACCTCCTCGGCCCTCATTGAGGACCTCTACCGGACCGTGCGCAGGAAGGAGCTCTCTACCGGTCACCTGATTATCGCCTCGCGCACGGCCGTCCTCGTCGTCGCCCTCGTGGCGGCCGTCATGGCCTGGAGCCCGTCGGAGACGATCCTGACGCTGGTCGCCTTCGCCTGGGCGGGCTTCGGCGCCTCCTTCGGGCCCACGGTGCTCCTGTGCCTGTACTGGAGGCGCCTGACCGTTCCCGGTGCGCTGGCCGGCATGGTGGCCGGGGCGGTCCTGGTGGCCGTCTGGGGGAATACCGACGGCGGTCCCGGCGGGATCTTCGACCTCTACGAGCTCCTGCCGGCCTTCGTCGGGCACCTGGCCGTGGCCGTGGGCGTCTCGCTGCTCGGCCGCCCGGACCCGGCGGTCTCTCAGGAGTTCGACCGGGCCGTCGCCGGCCTCAGGGCCTGAGCGCGGAGGCACCAGGGTAGGGGGCCGTGGTGAGGATCGTAGTGGCGCCGGACTCCTTCAAGGAGTCCATGACGGCCCCGCAGGCGGCCCGGGCAATGGCGGCAGGGGCCCGTGAGGCGCTCCCGTCCTGTGAGGTGGACCTCATCCCGGTCTCCGACGGCGGCGAGGGCTTCGCCCGGGCCGTGACCGAGGCCTGGGGCGCCTCCTGGCACCGGGTCGAGACCGTGGACGCGCTGGGCAGGGCGCGGACCGCGGGGTTCGGGCTCGACGGCGGCCGGGCCGTGGTGGACCTGGCCTCCTCGGTGGGTATTGAGCACGTCGCCGCCGCCGACCGCGACGCCATGCGCTCCTCGACGGCCGGGATGGGGCGCGTGCTGGCAACCGCCGTGGGCGCCGGGGCCCGCTCGCTGCTCATTGGGCTGGGAGGCTCGGCCTCCAACGACCTGGGGCTGGGCCTGCTCACGGCCCTGGGCGCCCGGTGCCTGGACGCTCACGGCCGGCCCGTGGCCCCGGTACCGGCCGCGTTCAGCGGTATCGCCGCCATTGAGACGGGCCCGGCGCGCAGGCGGGTGGAGGGTGTCGACCTGACCGTGGCCTGCGACGTGACGAACCCGCTCACCGGGCCCCGTGGCGCGGCAGCGGTCTTCGGCCCCCAGAAGGGGCTGACCGCGGCGCAGATTGAGCACCTTGACGCCCAGGCCTCACGACTGGCGGCGCTGCTCAAGGCGGGGGAGTGGGTCACGTGCCCGGGGACCGGCGCGGCGGGGGGCACCGCGTTCGCCCTGGCGGCGGTCCTGGGCGCCGGGCTGGTCCCGGGGATCGACTGCCTGGCCCAGGCGGTGGGACTGCGTCGGCGCATCCAGGACGCGGACCTGGTCCTGACCGGTGAGGGGTCACTGGACGCGCAGTCCCTGGAGGGCAAGGCCGTCAGCGGGATGGTGCGCCTGGCCCGCGAGTGCGCGGTGCCCGTCATTATCCTGGCCGGGAGGGTCGACGCCGGGTCCTGCGGGCACGGCTGTGACGGCGGTGGCGGCAATGACCACGGCCTCGCAGACCTGGGGGCTGAGGCGGTCATCCGCATTAGCGACCCGTCGGTGCCGCTGCGCCACGCCCTGGCCCAGGGGCCGCAGAACCTGCGCCGCTGCACGGCCCGGGCTGTGCGCCGGTGGGCGGGGGCGTGAGGGGGCCTGCCAGGTGGTTCCCGTGGTGACCGGGGCGGGCGGCTGGGCCGTGCCCGGCGGGCTCAGGGGCGTAGGCCCAGGCCCTGGACGACCTGGGCGCCGGGCAGGGCGGCCAGCAGGGCCCCGGGGAGGATGAGCTTGGTCTGGCGCACGCCCGCGCCCACCAGGACGCTGTCCCGTCCTGCCACGGCGGCGTCCACCAGGACGCGCCAGGGGGCGGGCAGGCCCACCGGGGTAATCGCCCCGTACTCCATGCCGGACTCCTCCACGGCCCGCTCCATGGGCACGAAGCTCGCCTTGCGCACGTCCAGGAGCCGCTTGACCACGTGGTTGACGTCGGCCAGGTCGCTGGAGCGCACCACGCAGGCGGCCATCCTCTCCTGACCGGCGCGCCTGCCGGCCACCAGGACGCAGTTGCCGGTGGCGTCAGGGTCCAGGGCGAACCTGGTGTTGAGGGCCTCGGTGTCGGAGTAGGCCGGGTCGATGCCCACCACCCTGGCCCGGTGGACCAGGTCCGCGTCCTGGGGCGAGCGGGCCGCCAGGTCGGCCAGGGCCGCGTGGACCGGGGCCGCCAGCATCTCAGGGTGGTCCAGGGCGGCTACCCACTCGAAGACGTCCTCGGGGTTACGAAGCTGCTCGGTCATGGTGCTCCCTTCCGTGCGTCGGCCTCAAGCCTAGCCCTGGTGGGCGGCGGTCGGGACGGTGGCCGGTAGGCGGCCCGCTTCCGTTCCCGAAACGATCATGTTGCGTAATTAATGCCCTCGCCAGAGCCTCCCGGTCTTCTCAGACAGGCCTTACTGACTCTTACCTTTCGTTGAGATGGCAACGACGGACGGAACGGTCACGGCTCTGATCCATTGGGTTCCTTGCGGGGCGGTAGGAGGGCGGTTACCTTTCTAAATGTCACCGCGCCTCGCGCGACACCACTCACACCGGGAGGCTCATTATGACCGCGTTCACCGCTATCCGTTCCTGCGCCGCCACCGCCTGCGCCTTCAACCACGACGGCTGCACGGCCCCCGCCATCACCGTCGGCGGCACCGCCGGCGCCCCGGCCTGCGGCACCCTCGTGGTCCTGGACGCCCGTGGCGGGCTGCCGGTCGCCCAGGGGCGTGTGGGCACCTGCCAGCGCCTGGAGTGCGTCCACAACCAGAACCTCATGTGCACCGCCGAGGGCATCTCCCTGGGCGGGGAGACGGCCACCTGCCTGACCTACCGGGCCCGCTGAGCCCGCTGACCACCCGCACCACGCCCACCCACCCACCGCGAGAACGGTACTTATTGCTCGTGAGAACGGTACTTATTCGTCGTGAGAACGGTACTTGTTCGCCGTGAGAACGGCTGGGCACCGGGGGCGTCCGCACCGGTCAGGGCGGGCGCCCCCGGCCCGCGCCCGTATCAGGGTGGTCTCGCTGCGCCGCCCGCGCCCGCCCCCTAGCCCAGGAGGCCCTCTAGCCCAGGAGGGACAGGCTCAGGGCGCTCAGGGAGAGCCCCTCCAGGGCCGGTCCCAGCGCCGCGGGCGTCAGGGGCGCGTCGGGGAAGAGCAGGACCACCGTGCGCGTACGGGCCCTGCCCAGCTGCATGAGGGTGACCGAGCGGGCGTCGGCGTCCACGCACAGGACCCGTCCGACCAGTCCCGGGCAGATCCCCTCGCTGGGCCGCTCCGAGCACAGCACGCCGGGGACGTTCCCCGAGGCGACGGCGTCGCACAGGGCGTTCAGGGACAGGTCCCCCAGGTTGCGCACCGCCTCGGTGGCCACCAGCAGCTCGGCCGAGCCCCAGGAGACGGTGGGCTCCGAGCTCAGCGCGACCACGTCCTCGATGGCGTGGGCGCTGACCCCTGAGACGTCGTGCACCACCACCCTGTCGGTCTCGATGAGGGCCAGCCGGCCCCCCTCCACGGCCGCCAGCTCGGCGACCCCCAGGAGCGGGTCCTCGCCGGTGACGGCGCAGTGGCAGGTGGGGGTGCGGGCGGTGGTCAGGACCGTCTCCCGCATGGACGCGGGCACCCAGTGCAGGTGCCCCAGGAGGTGGGCGGTGGCCGCGGTCACCCTCACCGAGGCGTCGGCGGCGTCCAGGGTGACGTCCAGCCGTACGTGCTGGAGCTCGTCCTCGGGTGCCAGGTCCTCGCACAGGGCCGAGCCGGCGGCGGGGCGGACGGCGACGAGTACGTAGCCCTCGTCGGTCAGGGCGTGGGCCACGTAGGTGGTCTCGTTGGGGGCGCTGTGGTAGGCGGTGAGGCTGGCGCAGCCGGCGCCGGCCAGGAGCCGACGTGCGGTGCGGCGGGCGCGGGCGTCTGGGGAGTCGGCGTTCATGGGCACGAGGTGAGGCTACCCTCAGAGCCCGTTCTTGACCAGGGTGGCGCCCCCGTGAGGTGGCCCTGGCCGCCGCCACGCCCCGGCGAGCCCCAGGACAGCGCCCCCAGGGCGCGCACGCCCCGGCGGGCCCTGCCCCAAGACCCCGGGGCGCTACTGCCCAGGGTCTACCGCTGGTGGACGGCGGCGCGGGGGTGAGGGACGGCGCAGGGGGCCAGGGGGCGCCGGTCCTCAGGCCAGGACGCCGATCACGGGGTTCCACTCCCGGGGGGTGCGCCGGGCGATGAGGCCGGCCTGGTTGAAGGGGTCCTCCTCCAGCAGCGCCAGGGCCGCCGCCTCGTCCCGGGCGCGTACCAGGATCAGCGCCTCGTGCGTGCCCACGTAGGGGCCGGCGGCCAGCAGGTCGCCGGCCTGGGCCAGGGCCGCGTTGAAGGCCCGGTGGGAGGGGCGGATCCGGTCCAGGTCCTGGTCCCGGTCGGTCACGTACTGGTACTCCACGGCGAAGACGGTGCTCACCAGGCCATCCTAGCGCCGGGGCGGTGTGACCAAGCACCGCTCCGCCGTCGTCGAACACGTGTACGAGCGGTGGGGCCACTCAGCGCCCCCGCCCTAGACTCACGGCCGTGAACGACTCCCTCATTGTCCGCGGCGCACGAGAGCACAACCTCAAGGGCGTGGACCTGGACCTGCCGCGCGAGAAGATGATCGTCTTCACCGGGCTGTCCGGCTCGGGCAAGTCCTCCCTGGCCTTCGACACGATCTTCGCCGAGGGCCAGCGCCGCTACGTGGAGTCCCTGTCCTCCTACGCCCGCCAGTTCCTGGGCCAGATGGACAAGCCCGACGTCGACTTCATCGAGGGCCTGAGCCCGGCGGTGTCCATCGACCAGAAGTCCACCTCCCGCAACCCCCGCTCCACCGTGGGCACCGTCACCGAGGTCTACGACTACCTGCGCCTGCTCTACGCGCGCGCCGGCGTCCAGCACTGCCCCGTGTGCGACGCGGTCATCTCCTCCCAGACCCCCCAGCAGATCGTCGACCGGGTGCGCGCCATGGACGAGGGCACCCGCTTCCAGGTCCTGGCCCCCGTCGTGCGCGGCCGCAAGGGCGAGTACGCCGAGCTCTTCGCAGACCTTTCCGCCCGGGGCTTCTCGCGCGTGCGGGTCGACGGCATCGTCCACCGCCTGGGGGACGTGCCCGCGCTCAACAAGAGGCTCAAGCACACCATCGAGGTGGTCGTCGACCGCCTCGTCGTGCGCGAGGGCATCCGCCGGCGCCTGACCGACTCCGTCGAGACGGCGCTGGGCCTGGCCGACGGGCTCGTCGTCATCGACAAGGTGGACCTGCCCGCCGAGGACCCCGACCGTGAGCACCGCTACTCCGAGAAGCGGGCCTGCCCCAACGAGCACCCCCTGACCCTGGACGAGATGGAGCCGCGCACCTTCTCCTTCAACGCCCCCTACGGCGCCTGCCCGGCGTGCACCGGCATCGGCACCCGCCTGGAGGTCGACCCCTCCCTGGTCGTCCCCGACGAGGAGCTGACCCTGGCCGAGGGCGCCATCGCCCCGTGGGCGGGCCACCAGAAGTACTTCACCCGGCAGCTGGCGGCCCTGGGGGAGGAGCTCGCCTTCGACGTCGACACCCCCTGGCGGGCCCTGCCCGACCGCGCCAAGGAGGCCATTCTGCGCGGCAAGGACTACGAGGTCCAGGTCAAGTACCGCAACCGCTGGGGGCGCGAGCGGGTCTACTCCACCGGCTTCGAGGGGGCGCTCGACTACGTCATGCGCAAGCACGACGAGACCGAGTCGGAGTGGTCCAAGGAGCGCTACGAGGGCTACATGCGCCAGGTGCCCTGCCCGACCTGCCGCGGCGCGCGCCTCAAGCCCGAGGTCCTGGCCGTGCGCGTGGGGGACAGGTCCATCGCCCAACTGTGCGAGCTGCCCGTGGGCGAGGCCCGCGACTTCCTGGCCGGCCTGCACCTGACCGGCCAGGTCCAGCGGATCGCCGGCAGCGTCCTGACCGAGATCGACGCCCGCCTGGGCTTCCTCGTCGACGTCGGCCTGGACTACCTGAGCCTGGCCCGCGGCGCCGCGACCCTGTCGGGCGGGGAGGCGCAGCGCATCCGCCTGGCCACCCAGATCGGCTCGGGGCTGGTCGGGGTCCTCTACGTGCTCGACGAGCCCAGCATCGGGCTGCACCAGCGGGACAACGCCCGCCTCATCGAGACCCTTCAGCGCCTGCGGGACCTGGGCAACACCCTCATCGTCGTCGAGCACGACGAGGACACCATCCGCTCGGCCGACTGGATCGTCGACATCGGCCCGGGCGCCGGGGAGAGGGGCGGACGGGTCGTCTACGCCGGCGCCCTGCCGGGACTGCTCGACGCCGCCGACTGCCTCACCGGCGACTACCTGGCCGGGCGCCGCGCCATCGAGGTGCCCGCCGTGCGGCGCAGGCCGGTCAAGGGCCGGGAGGTCACGGTGGTCGGGGCCCGCGAGAACAACCTCAAGAGCATCACCGTCTCCTTCCCCCTGGGCGTGCTCACGGCCGTCACCGGCGTGTCCGGCTCGGGCAAGTCCTCGCTGGTCAACTCGATCCTCTACCAGGTCCTGGCCAACCGGCTCAACCGGGCCCGGGGCGTGCCCGGGCGGCACAGGACGGTGCGCGGCGTGGAGAACCTGGACAAGGTCGTGCACGTCGACCAGTCGCCCATCGGCCGCACCCCCCGCTCCAACCCGGCCACCTACACGGGCGTGTGGGACCACATCCGCAAGATCTTCGCCGCCGTGCCCGAGTCCAAGGCGCGCGGCTACGGGCCCGGCCGCTTCTCCTTCAACGTCAAGGGCGGGCGCTGCGAGGCCTGCAAGGGCG
>ERZ772917.1249-NODE-1249-length-15261-cov-3.571682_pt1 | contig 15261 bp, 12 predicted proteins | sample MGYA00511187_ERZ772917 | MGnify/ENA primary metagenome ERZ772917 (study PRJEB29015, sample SAMEA2737925) | human oral metagenome | biome: human oral; feature: human-associated habitat; material: dental | place: China | collected 2012 ... | reverse complement strand
AGGGCGCGGCGGCTGATGCGCGCTTTCTGGCCCGGACCCCTGACGCTGGTGCTGAGGGCGCGGGACGTCGTTCCCCTGGAGGCACGGGGAGGGCTCTCGACGGTCGCCCTGCGAATGCCGAGCCATCCGGTAGCCTCCGCGCTGATCGACGCTGCGGGTTTTCCCCTGGCGGCACCGAGCGCCAACGTCAGCGGGCGCCCCAGCCCTACGGATGCGGAAACGGTGTGGGCGGACCTGCAGGGGAGAATCGAGATGATCCTTGACGGTGGCCTCGTTTCCGTCGGCATCGAGTCCACGGTGATCGACGTCAGCGAGGAGCTTCCGCTCCTTCTGCGGCCGGGAGGGATGCCGGCGGAGGAAATCGAGGACTTCCTGGGCGAGCCTCTGAGGCATCCGGACGGCCGGAGCAGCCGGCGCTCTCCGGGGACGCGGTATCGCCATTACGCCCCAACGATCCCGGTGAGGGTCTGGCATCCGGAGGCCCCCTTTGAAGCGACCGGAATGGAGCTGGAACGGTGGGGCTTCATGGGGCTTACCGTCCCCCCGGCGCACTTCGGGAGGGCCCTGTGCTTTGAGTCGGTCGAGAACTATGCGCGGGGGCTCTTTTCCGGATTTCGTGCCCTCGAAGCGGAGGGGCTGTTGGGGATCGTCGCGGAGTGGCCGCCCGCCTCGGGGGTGGGGCTGGGCCTGCGGGATCGGATCCGCCGCGCGGAACAGGCGTGACCGTTCGGGTAATAAAGCCCTTGCGCTTTCTTCGTTTTCGTTTAAAGTTTTGGCGGAACGCCGTCAGGGGGCCATGGTGAGCGGCTCAGCCGGAGGACGGGAGATCTCTGCCCTGGAGGAATGATTGATGCGTTGGACTATTTTTGCTCTATCCATTGGAGCGGCGGTTACATCCATTGTTCACGGAGTTTTTATACTTTTGAGTTCGCTGTCGGGCGTGCCCTCGACGGACGTTCTCCCCATCTGGCGGGCCTCCATGCCCCTCGCCTCCGTCGTCCCCGCGATGATTGGGGGCCTCCTGGCGTTCAACAGGAGCCGATGGGGTGCCGTCTTCTTCGCCTTGGGGACGGCCCTCTGCTCCTTTGCCCCCAGAGAGATATGGGCCTATGGCGGGATTTACCTCTTCTGTGCCCTTCTTTGCTTCTTCCTGCGTTCCAGTCCCGACCGATACGACTATGACTACGACTACGACGACGCCGAGGATTACGAAGGCGAGGACGAGGAAGCGGAAGACGAGGAGGACGAACGGGATTACGAAGCGGCTTTTGAGCGCAGCCGCCTCCGTGGAGCAAAGCATGAGGCGAAGCCCGCCGCCTCGATAGAGCCGACCGGAAAAGAGGGCCATAAGGTCAGGAGGCGGACCTCCAAGACCTGCCCCACCTGTGGAGCGACCGTGGCCATTGAGCACCGTTTCTGCCCCAACTGCGGGGCGAGCCTCCATATTCCGGTCCAGGTCCAGGAACATCGGGAGGAAACGGTCGTCCCGGAATCCGACCTGACGATGGAAGCGGAGCCCGTCGAGAAGGTCCAGGCTGTGTCGCCGTCCGAGGCGGCTGGGCCGGAAGAGCCTGATCTTGAGGCCGAACGCGCCGCGCCGGAGGCCGGTGGCCTACGCACAGCTTCTCGACCGCTTGCCGTGGACAGGAGCGAAAGAGACGAATACGAGGATGAGGAAGCCCCTCTGTACGAGCAGGTAGAACCTCTCCCGCCCCACAAGGTGATCGTTCGTCCCATCCGGGAGGAGTCGGGCCTTCCGCGCCGCCCCATCGACCTCGACGTTGAGCCCGACGTCGCCTACCACGAGTTCTCGCAGTACGCGCGGCGCCGTAAGAGGCGCCGCAGCTCCGCCGGCCGACGGGTGCTGGGCTTCCTGCTGCTCATGTTCATCGTGGGTGGTACCCTGTGGTTCCTGCTGGGACTCCGGAAGCTTCCCCCGGACGACCTGCCCCCCCTTGTCCAGCCCAACCTCATCATCGAGAGCGAGAAAAAATCGGAGGACATCCCCGTGGTGCAGCCCGTCACCCCCGCTAGGGACCTGACGAGCATCCTGTCTTCCTTCTCTCCAGACCTCTCTCTGAAACGCGGCATCACGACGGGCACGGACGTGAACCTGAGGGAGGATCATTCGACCTCCTCCAAGTCCCTGACGCGCCTTTCGGTGAACACGGTCGTGTCCATAACGGGTACCTGGGAGGGGCAGGCGGGAAAGTTTAAGGGGACGTGGTACCGAATTCGTTCCAACGAGAGGGAGGGGTGGATCTTTGGCCGATACCTTCAGCCGCTGGGCGAACCGCTGCCCACGGGGTATGCCGCAGCCTTCATCATGGCCTTTGGCGGAGATCGCGCCGCCCTGACGCAAAAGCTGGGACAGCCCACCAAGAACACGGACGCCGTCATGGAGTGGGCCGGAGTGAGCGCCGGTTTTTCGGGCGATGAGGTCACGCATCTGAAGGTTTCGACAAAGCGCGACCTGCCCAATAAGCTGAGGGTCGGTATGTCGCAGGAGGCGCTCTTTAAGGCCATGGGGTACCCCACGTCCCTATCTCAGCGGCAGATTCAGTACCGCGAGGGAGGAAAGGCATCCCTGACCTTCCAATTGGGCAAGGACGGACTAGTACAGAGTATCGCGGTGGATACCGATCGATAGATACGCGTCAACGCGAACGAAAAGAGGGGGCTAGGCCCCCTCTTTTCGTATGTGCACGCTCCGATGCGGAGTCTGATTGATTGGCCGAAGGGCGGTGCGCTGCCCGTTAGCCGTTAATCGGACGTCTGGGCGGCAAGCGCCTTTAGACCGTCCTCGAGGAACTGGAGAGGACGATACCCGAGGATGCGGGCGGCTCGTTCGATGGAGGCCGAGGAGTGGCGGATGTCGCCCTCCCGTGCCGGCTCTTGGACCGGCTGGACGGTACGGTCGGGCGCGAAGTTGGCAGCGATGAGCGACAGGAGCTCGTTCAGGGTGACGCTTTTCCCGCAGGCGACGTTGAACACGCCGCCTGTTGCGTCCGGGGCATCGGTCAGGGCTGCCAGCAGGTTGGCCAGGACCACGTTGTAGACGGGGCAGAAGTCCCGCGTCGCCGTCCCGTCCCCGTAGAGGACGGGAGATTCGCCCTTTCGGACAGCATCGATCCAGCGCGGGATGACGGGGGCGTAGGCCCCTTCGGGGTCCTGCCTTGGCCCGAAGACGTTGAAATAGCGAAGGCCGATGCAGTCAACGTGATAGAGGCGGGTCCACAGGTTGGCGTAAAGCTCGTTTACGGCCTTGGTCAGCGCGTAAGGGGAAAGGCAGGCCCCCGTTTCCGCTTCGATCTGGGGGAGGCGTTGAGCGTCCCCGTAGACGGCGCTGGATGAGGCGTAGACCACCCGGCGCGCGCCTCCCTTTCGCGCGGCCTCAAGGACGTTGACGAAACCCTCGGCGTTGACGCGGCTGAACCGCGCTGGGGCCTCTATGGAGCCCGGCACGGACGCCAGGGCCGCGTGGTGGAGGACGAAGTCGGCCCCCTCGGCCGCCTCCAGACACTGTTCGGGGTCGGTGATGGTTCCCTCGATAAAGCGAAGGCGGGCGCCAGAGTCAGGGCCGGCCGCCTCGACGGCGAGCTCAAGGTTTTGCTGACGCCCCGCGCTGAGGTCGTCCAATGCGGTGACCCTCTGTCCCATGGAGAGCAGGGCCTCCACAAGGTGTGAACCGATAAAACCAGCCGCCCCCGTGACCAACCAGCAGTGCTCTTTCCCCTGGAGCGCGGGGAACATCGGGTGAAGCGTTCGATACTGCGACATCGGCTTCTCGCTCAATGACGCCATCTCCTTTTCATCTGTTGTCCTTCCCGGTCGCCACGTCCAGCATCGCGACGTTCCACGTCCCGCTGAGGGACAAGGCGGAGTAGTAGATGCGGCGCCGTCCGTTGCCCAGGGGCACCAGCGAGGAGCGGTAAACCCTCTTTCCCTCAAAGTGGTACGCGGGAGTGAAGGGTTTCCCTTCGACCTTCCATGAAAGCCCGTCGCCGCTTCCGAGGAAGAGCTCTGCCTCGTAGCCACGTTCGGCCGCCGTCGTCAGGAGGATGCGGAGGACCCCCTTGTCATCGGCCACGTCGAGGTGCCATGGGGCGTTCAGGGGGAACGGCGCGCTGACCGCGGTGCGCACCGGATCGCCCCAATGGCGCCCGTCGGGCCCTGAGCGCCGAACGATGAAGCGCTCTCCGCCCTCGCAGTCCACCGTCCAGAGCGCGTACTCCCCGTTCAGGAAAAGCGCGCTTGGCGAGAGAAACTTACGGTCCAGCCCCGTGGGGCGCCTTTCCTCCAAGACCGCCTCGGGCGGCGTCCAGTGGACCCCGTCACGGGAGGTCATCAACAGGATTCGATTCTCCGTTTCCGAGCTGAAGACCGCCGTCCAGCGATAATAGTACAGCAGCTCGCCGTCCTTCGCCAGGAGGAGCGAGGGGTCCGAGTGGAACTCCGCGCGGGCTCCGTTCCGTGGCCTGAGCGGGACGCGGGCCAGGGGAGGGTGCAGCCCTTCCGGGACCGTCCACTGGATGCCGTCGTAGGAAACGCAGAACTCCGGGTTCTCGTGGTAGTCGGTCCCAAGGGGATAGGGCGTCATGGCCATGAGCCACGTCCAGCCTCCGGCCCCCCAGCCCTGGGGGACGTGGAGGACGTCGGGATGCGTGGCCTCGCCGGACCCGTCGGAGGTCGGCAGGTTCAGGAGGATGGGGGAGTGATCCGGAACGGCCCCGTTCAGGCGAGCGAAGGGAGAGCGGAAGGCCCGTTGAGGATTCCGCTCCATGACCCACGACCGAAGCGCCGGAACGCAGAGGCCCACGCGGCGCAGGCCCTTCTCTGCCTCGCGGACGAGGCCGTAGAGCATCTGTCCCGGACTTTTCCCCTTAAGGCTCAGGGCCAGCAGGACGAGCGCCGGCAGCGAGCAGAGCGCCGTCACGGTCAGCCTCATCGGATCGAGAGCTCCTCCCGCATCCTTTGGAACGCGGCAAGGGCCTGCTGCGGCCCGATGTCCGCGAGGCAATCCTTGGGGCAGTCGTAGTTGCGGCAGCCGGCGAGAGGGCAGGTGACGCGGACCTCCCGAAACCAGGGCATACGGAAGCCCATCTCCCAGGCGTCGGTGACGCCGAAGAAGCCTAGCGTCGGCGTCCCGACGAGGGCGGCCAGGTGGAGGGGGCCCGTGTCGTTGCCGACGGCGGCGGTGCAGGACTGCGCCAGGGCCGCCATGAGGGAGAAGTCCGCCCTTCCCACGAGGTTCAACACGAGGGGGCTTGCGAGCGCTCCGGCGATCTCCTGAGCCGTCCGCATCTCCCTCTCGCCGTGGCCGTTCAGGACGACGCCCCACCCCTGGCCGACGAGGGGACGAAGGAAGTCGATCCAGTGAGGGATGGGCCAGAACTTCTGGGGCTTGCTGGCGCCGATGATGCAGAGGAGGCGCCGCGGGGGCAGGGGCTTCAGCATGGCCTGCGCCTCGGCCCTGTCGCTTTCCGTCGTGAAGATGGCCGGTTCGAGGCGGCTGGTGAAGTCCACGCCCAGCGCGTCCAGGTACTCCCAGTGCGTCGTGGTGTAGGCGAACTGAAGTCCGCTGTTGTACCCCAGCCGGATGGGGGCCTTGCTGAGGAGGGCGGTGAGGGCGGCGGCGGCGCCTCGGTGCTGGCTGACCAGCCACTGGTATCGGCCGCGTATCCGGCGGATGACGGAGAAAAAGCTCCAGGGGCGCTTGAGGTCCCAGAAGAGGAGGTCGTCGATGTACGGCTGCCCGCCGAGGATGCCGCCGTATTCCTTCTGCGTAAGGAACGTCAGCCGCGTTCCGGGAAAGGCCTTCTTGAAGGCCCGCGCGCCGGCGGCGCACTGCAGCACGTCCCCGAAGGCGCTGAAGCGAATCCACAACACCCTGTCCCCGTCCTTTGGACGAACGATGCTCATGTTGCCCTACCTCTCTCCGCTCTTTTGCAATTTGCCGTCGCCCTGCGCCGCCTCGAGGATGAGGTCGCGCCACAGAGCGGCGGACCTGGCCACGGAAAAGCGTTCGGCGGCCTGGATCAGGTCCGCGTGAGGCAGGGGATCGAGGAGCGCGTCCCGCATCGCGCGCGCAAGCGCCGAAACGTCGCCCACGGGGACCAGACGTCCCCAGCGGCCGCCCTCCAGGACCTCCCGCGGTCCGCTTCGACAATCCGTGGCGACGACGTTGGTTCCGCATGCCATGGCCTCCGCCAGGACGCTGCCGAACCCCTCGCAACGGGAGGAAAGCACCAGCGCAGAAGCCCGCGCCATCCATGCGTAGGGATTCGTCTGACGCCCCGCAAAGCACACGCAGTCCTCCAGGCCGAGCGTCGCGGTCAACGCCTCAAGGCGTCCCCTCTCTGGACCCTCTCCAAGGAGGACGAGGCGCGCTGCGAGGCCGGCCTCCTCCCGGAAGATTTGGAAGGCCCGCAGCAGATCGTCGTAGGCCTTCAGGGCCACCAGACGGCCCACGGCCAGCAGCACGGGGACCTCCTCTCCTAGCCACGGGTGGTCCACCGGAGCCTTCGCCTGTTCCGGCATGGAGGGGTCCACGATAGGGTTGTAGATGACGCGTGCCTTCTCGGCGGGGACGATGCCAAGGGCCGTCAGGTCCTCCGCGACGCCCTGCGACACGCAGACGACGTAACGGGCCTTACGATAGAGCGATCGGGCGCGGAGCCTCCGCCGCAGGCGGGAGAGCGTCGATCCGCCCGCTATGCGCTGACTGAGCGTGCTGTGCTCCGAGGCGACGAGGGAGAAGGAGAAGCCCCACAGCGCCTTTGCCCACGCGGCCAGCAGGTTGGTCATGTGTCCGAAGGAGAGGACGACGTCCGGCCGAGCCGCCCTCAGGGCTCGGCCCAGTTTGGAGGTAGGGAGGAGCAGGGCAAGGGGCTGGCTGGTGCAGCCGAGTTCATGAACCTCGATGTGTTGCGGAAGGAGGCTGCGAAGGGCCCCACCCCGACGGAGGACGAGGCAGGTGGGGCGGACTCCCAGGTCGGAAAGCCCTTTGGCGAGGTTCACCGCGACGCGCTGAAGCCCGCCGATCTCCAGGTCGGGGCAGAGGAGGAGGACCCTGGGAAATGCCGCTCGTTCTGGAACGTCAGCTTCTTTTTGCCTTGACGCCGCCACGGTCGATGCTCGTGATCTTCAATCGGCGCGTGCCGCGGGGGATCTTGACGTGGACCTCGTCGCCGATGGCGTGTCCGAGGATCGCCTGGCCGACGGGGCTCTTCTGGGAGATGCGCTGAACCGCTGAAGCGCTTTCCTTGTTGGAACTGGAGAGCTCCTCGGAGCCCACCAGGGTGTAGGTATAGTCCTTCTTCGAGTCGAGGTCCCGAAGCGAAACCGTCAGGCCGATGCCCACCCGATTCGTGTCCAGGTTGGCCTCGTCGACGACGTTGACCTTGGAGAGCATCACCTCCAGCTCCATGATGCGCCCCTCGACCCTGCTCTGCTCGTCCTTGGCTGCGGCGTACTCCGCGTTCTCGCTGAGGTCGCCGAAGGCGCGGGCCTCCTCAAGCTGACGGGCGACCTCCAGCCGACGGACCGTCCGAAGGTTCGTCAGCTCGGCCGTCATGCTCTCAAAACCGCTCCGCGTCACCACCGATTGATTGTCGTTCTTCCTGCTCACCACTTGAAGCCTCCTGAAAAGCTCTGTCTTCACGATCCGGTCCAGTTCCGCCGAAATCATTGGCTGGGGCGTATTTTAACATATTTTTGCCCTTCCTGGCGACGGGCCTTGAGCGCGCGCAGGGCGGGGATGGACGTTTTGGATCGCCCCCTTGTCGCGCTCCGCCCTTTGCCCCATGGCGTTCGGCTCCATGGTTTGATAGAATAAACTCAGCGTAAGGAGCGCGTGGGGCTCTGTCCCCCGCCTTCGTGGCCTGGGGGATATTCAAACGTCCTTGGGTCACCGGCTTTAAAACGTCGAATTTTTAAAAGGGGAGATTGCAATGTCGCAGGAGTTTACCAGGGGTCTTTCCTACTCGGTCGCAGACTCGCGCGTCGACCTGGTCAACGCACTTTTCCGTCGCGTCTATCAGTGGATGGCGATCGGGCTGATCCTGACGGCCGTCACCGCCTACGGGGTCGCGTCCAACGGGACCCTGATGAGGATGTTCTACGGCTCGGCGATGCCGCTCTTCGTCGTCGCCATCGCCACGGTGGGCCTTGTGTTTGCGTTGAGTTCGGGGATCCGGCGCATCTCAGCCGGAGCCGCCTCGGCCCTGTTCGTGATCTACAGCGTGTTGAACGGCCTGCTCTGTTCGGGAGTGCTCCTGCTCTACGCGCAGGAGTCCGTGTACTCCGCCTTCTTCTCCACGGCAGGGATGTTCGCCGTCATGAGCGTCTACGGGCTTTACACCCGGCGCGACCTGACGTCGCTCGGCAGCTTTCTGTACATGGGGCTCATCGGGCTCATCATCTCCGGCCTCGTCAACCTGTTTGTCCGGTCCACCATGGTGGAGTTCGTGACCAGCATCGTCGGCGTCGTCGTCTTTCTTGGGTTGACCGCCTATGACACGCAGACGATCCGCCGGATGGGGGATGAGATCGAGGACGGAGAGGACGGCGTGACGATCCGCAAGGCGGCCGTTCTGGGCGCCCTTTCGCTCTACCTCGACTTCATCAACATCTTCCTCTACCTCCTGCGCCTCTTTGGAAAGCGCCGCTGACGGTCGGCCGATATCCTTGGCAAGAAACTGATCTTTAGGTTAAAATAAGCAGGGAGTCCCCGTCACGGCGAGACGGGGACTCCCTGCTTTATGAGGGCAGGTGACTTTTCGGCCGTTTGATGCCGCCTTTGTTGCCATCAGTGGCTGAAGTGATGGAGCGGGCGCCGAGGGTGCAGGTATAATTCAGGGGCGCCGTAGGGCTGACAGGGCCAAAATGACGCCTACTCCGCCGCAGCTTTCAGCGAGCATGGAACTTTATCCCCCGCCAAGCAGGGGGGCATTTCGGTAAAACCTTGAGGAGGGAACAGCATGAGTGACAGAAAGCTGGAGTTCTACGGTGGAGGATGGATGGCGTTTTTACCGTTTGTGATCTTTCTCTCTCTGATCCTTTTGACGACGTTCTTCTGGGGGTCCATCTCCGATGGGGCCCTCTGGGTTCCGGCGTTTCTGGCGTTGATCGTCACCTTCTTTTTCTCCAAGGATAAGGTACATTACGCGGATGTGGTTATCTCCGGCATCGCCAGCAAGGAGGCGATCACGCCGGTGATCTGCTGGCTGTGGGCGGGCGTGTTCTCCCGGTTGCTGCGCGTTTCCGGACTTGCGGCGGCCATTGCCGGCTACGCCGCAGGGCTTGGCGTAGGGAGCACGGCGTTCCTCATCATCACTTTCCTGGCGTCCTGCCTGTTTGCCACGGCGAGCGGTACCGGCTTTGGCACCATCGCGGCGGCCATGGGGGTCCTGTACCCGGCGGGCGTCGAGTTGGGGTGCCATCCCGCCCTGCTGGCTGGGCTCATCATATCGGGTGCCGCCTTCGGCGACAACCTGGCCCCCGTTTCGGACACCACCATCTGCTCCGCCACCTCTCAGGGGGTGGATGTGCCCGGCGTCGTTCGCTCCCGGTTCAAGTACTCTTTCGTCGCAGCCTGCATTACCATCGCGATAGCCGTCTTTCTCGCTACGAAACTGGACACGGCGGCCTCCGCGGTCAGCACGGATTTCTCCTATGACCCCAGGGCCTTCTGGATGCTTGTGGCGGTGCTTCTGACGCTTGTTCTGGCCATGAAGACGGGGGATATCATCATCGCAACGACGATAGGCATTGTGGTCGCTGCGGTGATTGGCGTTGCCGCCGGCCAGTTCGATCTCCTGCAGGTCGACGCCGCCAATCCTGCGAAAACTGCCCTGATCGCGGTTCACGGTGAGGGGCTGGACCGGACGGTGGATGGCATCTTCTACATGGGCCTGGCCAGCATGCTTCAGGTCTGTATCCTGGCGCTGCTCCTCTTTGGCTCCATCGCCATCATGCGCGCCGGCGGTGGGGACAAGAAACTCCTGAACGCCCTTGGCGCGGTGGCCTCCACCGCCTGTGGTGCGGAGGTCGTGATCTCCCTGATGGTCATTATCCTGTCGGCGGTGATGGGGCTGAACGCCCCTGCCATCCTGGCGGTTGGCGCTTCCTTCGCTAAACCGCTGTCGGAGAAGTACGGCTTCACGGGGTATCGGGCGGCTAACCTGCTGGATGCACAGTCCAACACGCTCGTTTACTCCATGCCCTGGACCCCTGCCGTGATCTACACCATCAGCTTTGCGGCGGGGACGAAGGCTCCCCTGGCGGCCATTCAGGTTACGCCGTTCGTCGTTTACGGCTACGTGCTCATGTTCGTGATGTTTGCCTCGATTTTCCTGGGGATTGGCCGGGACGATGGTCGTGAGATACTGAAGAAGAAGGGCCCGCAGGGGGAGTGATTGAAGTTACGGGGGGCGGATGTGCCGGCGTCGGCCCCTGCTCGTGTCCGAACGGGACAATGTGTGGAGAACGCAGATCCGCCTGGAAGCGGCGGATAATTATCGATACATAAATAAATTTACGGAGGCAATGCGCATTCATGGCAGAGAAAACTGCAAGGCCGCGTCGAAGGCCCAAGGCATCCGGCGTCGGGAAGGGCAAGGAGCACCTGAGCTTCATCCCCCTGGGAGGGCTCGGCGAGATTGGAAAGAACATGTACGTGGTGGAGTACGGGGACGACATGATCGTCATCGACAGCGGGCTGATGTTCCCCGACCAGGAGCTTCCCGGCATCGACTACATCGTGCCCGACATCTCCTACCTTGAGGCCAATCGCGAGAAGGTCCTGGCCATCCTCATCACCCATGGGCACGAGGATCACACGGGAGGACTTCCCTACGTCCTGCCGCGGCTGAACGTCCCGCTCTACGGCACCAGGCTGACGCTAGGGTTGATCAAGAACAAGCTGCAGGAGGACCTGCCCAACTTCCGGCCGAAATTCAACGAGGTCAAGGCAGGCGATGTCGTCCAGATCGGTCCCTTCAAGATTCGCTTCATCGCCGTTGCGCACTCCATCCCGGACGGCGTGGCCCTGTCCATCGAAACGCCGCTGGGCCGCATCGTCCACACGGGGGACTTCAAGCTGGACTCTACCCCCATCGACGGGCGCATAACGGACTACGGCGCGTTCGCCGAGGAGGGGGACAAGGGGGTGCTCCTCCTGACGTCGGATTCCACGAACGCTGAGCGCAAGGGATTCACCCCCTCCGAACGCATCATCAGCGGCACCCTGGACCAGCTCTACCGCAATTACAGGTCGCGGCGTATCATCATCTCCTCCTTCGCCAGCAACGTCCACCGCGTTCAGCAGGTTGTGGACGTCGCCATGCGTTTCAACCGCAAGATCGCCTTCCTGGGCCGCAGCATGGTCCGCAACGTGGAGCTGGCCCGGGAGCTGGGATACCTCAAGCTGGACCAGAAGATGATCGTCCCCGTCGAGGACATCGGCAGGGTGCCGGACAACCAGCTGGTCATCATGACGACGGGCAGCCAGGGGGAGCCCTTCTCCGGCCTCGTGATGATGAGCCGCGGGGAACACCGCATGGTCACCCTCGGAAGCCACGATGCCGTGTTCCTCTTGGCGTCCGTCATACCGGGCAACGAGAAGCTGGTCAACAACACGATCAACCGCCTGTTCGCGCTGGGGTGCGAGGTGGTCTACGAGCCGGGCAGGCAGACTCACGTTTCCGGCCACGCCTCTTCGGAGGAGCTGAAGATCGTCCTGAACCTGGTGCGCCCCAGCTATTTCGTTCCGGTCCACGGGGAATACCGCCATCTGGTGCGCCACTCCCAGCTGGCGCAGGAGGTGGGGGTCCCCCCCCGGAACGTCTTCATCATGGCGAACGGCGACGTGCTCACCTTCACGAAGGGAGTCCAGCCGAAGCTGAAGGGGCACGTGCAGTCCGGCGCCGTCCTGATCGACGGAAATGCGGTGGGCGGGATGAAGAGCGACGTCGTGCGGGAGCGCCGGGACCTGGCCGAGGACGGCGTGATGGTGGTCGCTGCGACCCTCGGCGAAAAGGGGGCGCTGGCGGCCCCCCTGGCGATCGAAACGCAGGGCGTCTTCATCTCCGACGACCACAAGCGGGTGTTCGAGGAAGTCCGGGCCGCCGCCGAACGCGGCATCAAGGAGCTTGCGGGCAGTCGCTCCGTCGATCGTGAGGCCGTCGCGAAGGTCATCCGCAGCCGGGTCCGCGACGTCCTGCGGCGCCGAAACTACTCCTACGCCGTAGTCCTGCCCGTCATCTCCGTGATCGGAGAGGACCGTGGCGTGGACGATACCTGGATGGAGAAGGACTTTTTCTAAGGGAATGCAGCGCGCCCGGTTGGCGGGCGGTTCGGCGGATTCTTTCCCCGGTTTGACGTTTGAGGTGATGCAGCGGTGGCTTTTAACGTGGAAACCCTTGTATTGGGCGCCGTGCAGGGGCTCTGTGAGTTCCTGCCCATCAGCAGTTCCGGGCACCTCGCCCTGTTTCAGATGTTCTTTGGCCTTGACCAGGGAGGGCTCCTGTCCTTCGACGTCCTCCTGCACTGCGCCACCATGTTGGCCGTCCTCGTCTTCTTTTGGAAGGACGTCACAACGATCGCCGGGCAGTGGCTGCGGGGGCTCCTCTTCAGCTCGGAACGGGACCGGGAGGGGTGGAGGATGGGCTGGTTCATCCTGCTGTCCTCGGCAGTTACCGCCCTGGTGGGGCTGCCGCTCAAGGGGACGGTGGAACGGGCCATGACCTCGCCCCTTGCCGTGGGCGGCGGGCTGCTCCTGACCGGGACGATCCTCGCCCTGACGCCCCTCTTCGCGGACCGGCAGGGGAAGCTTAGCGCTGCTGCGGCCGTCGTCGTCGGCCTGGCTCAGGGCGCGGCCGTCCTGCCGGGGATATCCCGCTCCGGCGCGACGATCGCGGCGGGGCTTTTGATGGGGCTTGCCGTCGGCGAGGCCTTTCGGTTCTCCTTCCTGATCTCCATCCCCGCGGTCTTGGGGGCGACGCTCCTGGAGCTCCTGAATATCCATCGCGCCGGGACAGTCGCCGCGCTTCCGGAGGGCTGGGCCTGGGCGGCCGCGGTGGCCTTTGTCCTGGGATGGCTCTCGCTTCGCCTCCTGCGCTGCCTGGTCTTGTCCGGGCGGTGGGCGTATTTCGGGTTTTACTGCCTGCTGGTCGGGTCGGCCGCCATCCTCGTGGCCCTGGACCTCTTTTAGGGATGGGCTTTATGACGGAGCGACCTGTTGCCGTGCCTCAGAGCGAGGGACCCCTGCGCGTGCGGCTGGCTTCCAGCAGCCCCCGCCGTCGGGCCCTGTTGACCGACCTCGGATGGGACCTTGAGGTCCTTTCGCCGGACGTGGACGAGTCCCGCCGCCCGGGAGAAGGACCGGCGGAACTCTGTGAGCGCCTTGCCCGCCTCAAGGCCACGGCCTGCGCTGCGGACGACGACCTCCCCGTCGTCGCTGCGGACACCGTCGTCGCAATCGACGGTCTGGTGCTGGGCAAGCCGGCGGATCGCCACGGGGCCTGCGCGATGCTTCGAAGGCTTCAGGGACGGACCCACGAGGTGATGACCGGGCTTGCCGTCTTCTGGCGAGGACGGCTTCTCTCCTGCGTGGAGCGGACCTCCGTCACCTTTCGCCCCCTGAGTGAGGAGGCCGTCTGTGCCTATGCCGCCTCGGGCGAAGGTGACGACAAAGCGGGGGCCTACGCGATACAGGGGCTTGGGGGGCTTTTAGTCTCCGGGATTCGGGGGGACTACTTCAACGTCGTGGGGCTTCCCCTCTGTCGCCTTGGGCAGATGATGGAGTCCCTCGGCTTTTGTCTGAACGGGATGCTTGTGGGGTCCCGGTCCGACGTTTGCGTGGAAAAACGCTCTCCGGTTTCCGAGGGCGAAGTGGAGGTTTGAACATGTTTCGTCGTTGTTTCTTGTGGTTGACGCTCCTGCTTGCTGCGGCTTGTGCCCTCCCCGGCCTGCTGCCGCGATGGCGCGCCGAGAGCGCGAACCGGACGGTGGCGATCGTCACCGATTTTCGGTCGATCCTGCCCCTGGCGCGCAGCGCGGGGCTCTCGACCTCCGAGGCCCTGAGCCGGCTTAAGGGGAAAGGGTTGAGCGGGCTCATGGTGAGTGAGCTGACGGGAGAGGACCTGGAGAACGGGATCGGCCCGGCGGTGATGCTGAGCCTGAGGAAAGGCGCTGGGGAGGGGCAGGGGACGCTGCTCTCCATCATGCCGGAGAGCCCGCACGCCGAACGCCTGTCGCAATGGCTGCGCATCCGCCTTATGGCGTCGGCTGACGCGCTCTCCGCGGGGCCGGTGACCCTGCCGATCCCCGTTAACATGATGAAAAACGTCGGCGTCATCCCGGACGTCGAGGGACTCGAGGCGGCAAAGGCGGCAGAGCTCCCCGTCTTTTATCGCCCCGCTCAGACGCTCGGCTGGCTCGTGGCGAACGCGGCGGACGCACTTCGGGCGACGGCGGACGCCTATCCCATCGCCGCCTTTGCCCCGGCAGGTGAGATCGTCCCCGGCTACCCCGACGTCAGCGCCATTGCCTCCGTTTCCCGTGGGCGCGGGATTCCCGTCGCCTCCGTTGAGTTCTCCCGCCAGGTCGGGGCTGGCGCGCTCGACGCCGCGGCCTTTCCCCTCCTCCTACCCCTGCACAGCGTCACCAACGAGGAGCTGATGGCACGCAACATCACAAGCCGGGCGCTGCGCGAGCGGTTCCTTCGCGCCGCCGTGGAGCGGAGCGTCCGCCTGCTGGTGGTGCGCCCTTCCCCCCAGAACATGGGGACCTCCACCTTCGACGACGTGGTCCGGGAGGTCGCCGCACTCGCCGACGCTCTGATCTCCCATGGCTTCACCATGGGTTGGCCCCGCCCGGCGTTCGAGGGCGGATGGGAGGCCACGGCTCCCTGGCCTGCGGTCGCCCTGGCGGCCCTCCTGCTCCTGATGTCCTGGCGCCTCGCAGCCCGCATGAGCGCCTGCGCGTCGGGGCCGGTGGGGCTGCGCGCCGCGTCGCTCTTTGCCGCCTCGACCGCGATCCTGGCCCTCCTGCTGTTCAAGTTCCCTGCGGCGGCCCGCCTGGCCGGGGCCCTCGCCGCCCCCCTCGTCGTGACGGAGGCCGCTCTGACCGCGCTGGACTTCCAGGGACGCCTGCCTCTGTGGCAGAGGATTGTCGAGGCCTTCGGGATCGCTGTTGTGGGCGGATTGGTCCTGGCCGCCCTCTTCAGCGTCCCGTCCTACATGCTGCGGCTCAAGACCT
>ERZ772917.1246-NODE-1246-length-15268-cov-5.077237_pt1 | contig 15268 bp, 11 predicted proteins | sample MGYA00511187_ERZ772917 | MGnify/ENA primary metagenome ERZ772917 (study PRJEB29015, sample SAMEA2737925) | human oral metagenome | biome: human oral; feature: human-associated habitat; material: dental | place: China | collected 2012 ... | reverse complement strand
ATCCTTGGCGAGGAAATGGCGTCTGTGACTAAATACGTCGAATCCTTGGCGAGGATTAGTGGGATATAATAAAAGAGGTCTGCCAACTGATTGTTGGCAGACCTCTTTGTTAATCGCTAATGTTTGCTCGACGAGAAAACGTCAGCGGGAGGCAATGACTTCGATCTCCACAAGGCCGCCCTTAGGCAATTTGCAGACGGCTATGGCAGAACGAGCTGGGCAGGGTAGGCCGGAGAAGTGGGAGGCGTATACCTCGTTGACGACGGCAAAGTCGTTCATGTCGGTCAAGAAAACCGTGGCCTTTAAGACATGCTCCAAGGTGTAGCCCGCCTCAGAAAGGATGGCTTTGAGATTGCTGAAGGCTTGTTCTGCCTGTTCGCGGACGCCGCCGGGAATAAAGTCGCCAGTGGCGGGGTCGAGGCCTAATTGACCGGATACAAACAGCAAATTGCCCGACTCTACAGCTTGGCTGTAGGGACCGATGGCCGCGGGCGCGTGATCGGTTGCGATGATTCTTTTCATTGGTTTAAGTAGTTAGTGATTTGGAGAAATTTTATGTTAGTCAAAGCGTTTGCGTATGCAATACTGGGGACGTTTATTCTGCGACAGGAAGACGCGACCGAGATACTCGCCGACCATGCCTATGGCTATGAGCTGGATGCCGGCAAAAAGGGCGATCATGACAGCCATCGTGGTGTAACCCATCGGAAGACCGGGGTGGAGCAGCTTGTCTGCGACGGCGTAAATGCCTAAACCGAAGCCGAAGAGGGCGAAGATGAAGCCGAGCATGACAACCGCGCGAAGGGGGAGGATGGAGAAGTTGATGAACATGTTCATCCACAGGGTGACGAGCTTGCGGAGGGTGTAGCCAGACTTTCCTTCGCGGCGGGGGCTATGCTCCACTTGCAGCCGTCCGATCTTCGACGTGGTTCGCAGAATCAGGCCGTCGATGTATGGGAAAGGCAGGTCGTAACGGATGATTTCGCGCACGATGAATAGGTTCAGTGCCTTGAAACTGGAGAGGTAGAGGTCGTGAGGTTTGCGCAGCATCACGTTTGCGACGCGATCGTTGAAGCGGCTTCCGAGATTGCGCCAGGCGGAGTGGCGTTTGTGCGCATAGTAGGTGTAAACGACGTCGAAATCGTGGGCTGCGATGAAATCGAAGAGTCGCACGACTTCGGCGGTTGGGTTTTGGAAGTCGTCATCCATAATCACGGTGTAATCGCCAGTCACTTGGTTCAGACCCGCCATTACCGCGTTGTGTTCGCCTACGTTTTTGGCTAAGGAGTAGAAACGCACGACGCCGGGCAGACGGCGGTGGAGTGCGATGCAGGCTTCCTCGGAGCGGTCGGGAGAGTCGTCGTTGACGAGTATGATTTCCGGATCATAGATGGTCTTGCTGAAGGCTTCGACCAACTCATCCACGACGCGTCCGATGGTGTCTTGGCTGTTGTAAACGGGAATTACGATGGAGATTTTCATGCCTGGTTGACGGCGCAAATGATTCGCTCCACTTCTTCGTCGGTCAGGGTGGGATACATTGGCAGACTGAGTATGGATGCGGCAAAATCGTCGGTCACGGTGTGCTCCGCGTCGCGTCCGGGGCCGTTGTAGGCGCGTTGCCTGCGAATGGGGACGGGGTAATGAATCAGTGTGCCGACGCCCCACTCTTCCTTGGCCAGTTGCTGAGCCAGTGCGTCGCGATCATTGGCTCGGACGACGAAGAGGTGATAGTTGGGCTGCCCGTAGGTGTGTTCCTTGAGGCATTTCACAGTCGTGAGGCCTTCGCGATAGCGCGCCGCGATGGTTCTGCGTCGGTCGTTCCAGGCGTCCAAGTGTTTCAGCTTGACGCGGAGAATGGCGGCCTGCATTTCATCGAGTCTGCTGTTGATTCCCTCGTAGTCGTGGTGGTAACGCACCGTTTGCCCGTAGTTGCGGAGGGAGCGGAGGCGCTGGGCCGTGTCGTCATCGTCGGTGATGACAGCGCCGCCGTCGCCGTAAGCGCCGAGGTTCTTAGTGGGGTAGAAGGAGAAGGCCGAGCAGTCGCTCCAGCGGCCAGATTTGCGATCGCGGTAAGTGGTGCCAGCGGCCTGCGCACAGTCTTCGACCACTTTCAGGCCATGCGCCCGAGCCGTGTCGAGGATGGGTTGCATGTCGCAGCTTTGACCGTAAAGGTGGACGGGGATGAGAGCTTTGGTGCGCGGGGTAATGTGCGCCTCGATCAGTTTTTCATTCATCAGGCCGTCGTCCATGCGAACGTCGATGACTACGGGAGTCGCTCCGGCCTGCACTATGCCCGTCACGGTGGCGAAGGCAGTCATGTCGGTCGTGATCACCTCATCCCCGGCGCCGATGCCAAGGCTGCGCAGGGCGAGCGCGATGGCCTCGGTGCCGTTGGCAACGCCGACGCAGTGGCGCGCGCCGAGATAGTCGGCAAATTCATGTTCAAAGGCCTCACCCTCCTTTCCGAGGATGTACCAGCCAGAGTCGAGCACGCGGCGCAAGGCCTCGTCGATCTCGTTGCGAATGGATTCGTATTCGCGCTTGAATTCGTTGAATGGGATCATATAGTTTGGATGTTATGGATTATTATTTGTTTCGGTAAATGGATGGATTCGCTCACGGGGAATCAAAATCTCGGTGAGGATGAGACGGGCCGTCCGGTGGCCTTAATCATTCCGGGCACGGATCGCATGCGCCGCGAAGTGTGCTTACCCTTCCTTGACACGTTTTAGAAAGTCAGACACTTCGGCTTACCCCTCCTTGTCGCGCTTCAGAAAGTCCGGCCTTTCGGCTTACCCTTCCTTGGCGCGTTTCAGAAAGTCCAGCATTTCGGCTTACCCTTCTTTGACACGTTTCAGAAAGTCGTCGTAGTTCCGAATGTAATCCGCCTCGTCGTAGAGATCCGACGCGAGGACGAGCAGGATGCAATTGTCGGAAAAATCACGCATTTCGTGCCAAAGCATCACATCCATGTAGACGCCGACATTCGGGCGATCCAAGACCACCTCTTGCCGCCGCCGACCGTCATCAAGCAGCAACCTGAATGAGCCATTGATGCAGAAAAGGACCTGTCTGTTCTGCACATGCGCATGCTTGCCACGGATGGCTTGGGGCTGGTTGAGGTGATAGATGTAATAGACGCGTTGCACAGAGAAGGGCACCTCGCGCCCGCATTCCGCGACAGAGAGCACACCGTCGGCGCCGTCCTTCAGGTAATTCAGCTCGACGAAAGCACAGTTATTTACTCGTAGAGACTCCATAGAGGTAAAATTTTGAATTATGGTAGACCTCCCTCAGCCTTTCGTGGCTCGTGGGGGAAGTCGTGATGAGATAGTCTAAGCGATAGCGATCCGTAATCGAGTCCAAGACAGCCGGATCCTCGCGCAACCGCCGGCGAAGGCATTCGCGGGTGTACCACTCATAGATTTTTTCCCCGCCGCCGGGGTCAAATTTGAAAATGACAAACGCTTCGCGGCGCGTACGGCGCGGAAACGACAACTCGTCTCGATCGCGAAACAGATATACGTCGTCCCTCCGCGTGTGCCTACGCATAAAGTCCGCCAATTCCATAAGCTCCCTATCCTCGCGAGGGAAAATGTTTCGCGAAACGTTGCGCCCGATGTGGATCAATCCAAAAATGAGCACGGCAGCCACTGTCTGCGCCAAAACGCCTCTGACGTTCACCCCTTTTTTCAGCATCCACTCGCGAGCGACAGCGTAAAGGAGCAAGTAAGCCGCGAAAGTGCCCACAGCCGCGATGCGAAAGAGGTAATACTTAAGCAACCGCCCGTGCACATCGACATACGTGACGGCTAAACCAAGGAACACCATGCCGAGCGTGATCAGCACGATCGTATTAAGTCGGCTGACGTCCTCGTCTTTCCATTTCCTGAAGCCGAAAGCACAGACCAGCAGCAGCGCCAAGCTCGCCACGACGCGTGGCAGCACCTTTTGCATAGCGCCCTCGCGATGCATAGGCGCAGTGTGATGCGTGTTGCGAAAGAACGAGTAAACCCAATCCACATCCACCCCATTGATCACCGTTCTGCTATCCGTGAGGTAGCTCCCTAAGTAGGCCACAAAGGGCGCCACAATCGCGGCATAAGTGAGACCCGTCACGAGCGCACGCTTCACATCCCGCTCGCGAATCACACAGTAGAGCCACACCAGCACGAAAAACCAGCCGCCGACGAGTATGTGGAAGTAGGAGGCCACCGCAGCACAGGCCGCCGCCCCTTGGTGCCGGCCTCGGAGCATGGCATAAAGACCCCAAAAGACAAACACGTAGGCCAACGTCTTGCCTTCAAAGCCGCCGAAGATCCACTCCATCCCAAAGAAGCTCTGCGTATTGACGTTCATCACGTAGAGCTGCATAATGAGCAAGATTCCCGAGTTGCGAATCCTCAGCTCCCTGAAAATGCACGCCAACGGGAAGGCGTAAAGGAGGAAGTTGGCCATGCGGCCCCAAAAAGTGAGCTGTTCAAAGCTGAGATAGCGCAAAGCGAATCCCGCAATGTGTTGAAAAAGGAATCGCGTCCCGACCCACTCCGTAAAAGTGAACGAGTGAGGGATCCAATTCGGGTCCATGTATTGTTTAGCGAGCGCGAAATAGGTCTCTTCATTGTCACCCGGCACAAACGAGAGCAGGTTCAGGCAGAGCAGTAGAAAGATAAAGAGTCGCGTGTCGATACGATCAATCGCGTCGACCACGCGCATCAAAAAAGGGGTAGGTTTAGTCATTCCGTAGTGGATTTATGTGTTGAAAAGAGACGGTTTGTGTAGGCCGAAGGCTGCACCACTCCCATCCGTAGCAGTTTGTCCGAGGCTGCAAGCACCGCCAAGCCATACTTGCCGGCTTTCGCGTGCATACGCCCGCAGCTGTCCTTTCCGCTATTTTTTAACGATGCCGTACGGCGTACGGGTCACATGCTTGGCACGCGTCTCGCGGCGGAGGGCGCGATTAAAGAGAATCGACTCACGCGTCTTATACCCTCGCGGGTGATCCAAGTGAATACAGACGGCGGAGTAACGGATCTGCCGTCCGCGAATGCCCGCATTCTCAAGTCTCTCACCGAATTCGCGGTCTTGCCCACCGTAATGCATGCGTTCGTCGAAGCCATTAGCCGCCACAATGTCATTCAGGTAGCCAGAAGCATTGTGTCCGTTCCATGTTGGGCGCGTCGTGGTGAGGAAATTAAGCAAGTGCTCCTTGAGCCCGAAAGCCGCGAGCTTATTGTTCTTGAACGACCGCGGCATCCCGTGCGCCTTAAGCCATCCCACGCGAAAGCAGCGACCGCTCAGAATATCGTCTCGAGTAATAGTCCGCGACAGCTCCATCGGTAGCTTATGGTATCCGCCCGAGAGGAATCGCCCCGGCTCCCGACGCGCCAAGTGCACGGCCACGAAGTCACGCCTCGGGATGCAGTCTCCATCGCTAAAGAGCAGGTAGTCAGTCTCCGCCTCGGTGATCGCCCGGTTCAGGATCTCACACTTGCGGAAGCCGTCATGCGGTTGCCAGACGTGTTTCAGAGGGAACGTCACCTCGTCCTTCATCCGCTCGATCAGGCTGCGTGTGCGTTCATCCGACCCATCGTCAGCGATCAGCACTTCAAAGCGGCGATCGGTCTGCGCCTCGTATCCCCAGAGCACTTTCTCAAGCCATTCGGGCTGGTTATACGTAGAGAGGATCACGGAGAGAGCCTTTTGGTCGCCCGCTGCGGCTCCCTCGTCCGGAGCGAACGGCAGCGGCCGCTTGCGCGCATAACGTCTCCAAAATCGGTGTCGTGCCGCCCTCATCCACGCCTCACATTGCGCAGCATCCGTGCCACGCGCCTCAGCATACGCCTCGCTCAGCAAGCCAAACATGCGATCACTGCCCCACAATCGGGCAAAGTTTTCGCATCCCTTGCGTGCAGACACAGCTCCGAAATGCATGCGATTAATATCAACTAAACAGAAGCGTACACCCTCATCATCCTTCCGAAAGAGGATGTTCCCGGGCGAATAATCGGCATGCAGGAAGCCGGTCTCGTGGACGCGTGCGGTGAAGCAGGCAAAAGCGCGAAGAATCTCTTCCCTGCCTCCGATGCCCCCCCGCCCGAACTCGTAAAAGTTACGATCGTGATCCACTTGCTCACTGACGAAATAGCTGCGAGCAAGCAGTCCGCCACGTCGTTCGATAAGGTATGCGAGTGGCGCAGGCGTCTCGATGCCCGCTCCGCGCAGGCGCAGCGCATAGTCGTAGGCGCGGCGAGCCTTAGGCGCACGCAGCAAGGTGTATATAATACGAAGCAGAAGCCCCGGCACACGGTAACGTTTCACATTGATGCGGTGCCCATCCGGGAGGTCGAACACGCGGATCTCATTGCGTTGGCGATAGATCACCCTTCCGCCCCGCTCGAACGATTCGGGTAGCGACTGCACAAAACGGCGCACCCGATCGTCGGCACCAGGAGCGAACGTCACATTAATGCTTGATGCCACGAAGAGTGCGTTGCGAATTATCGTCTAATGTGAGGCGAATCAGGCAGACGCCTGCAGGGAGCGTGTGCGTATCGAGGGACGTATCCGGGCGATCCTGCTTCAGTAGCAGTCGGCCGTCGACGGTGAAGACTTCGATGCGGCGAATGTGCTCGGCACCGGGCAGAGTCAGGCGATCGCTGAAGAGCGTCGGGTAGATGGCGGGCTCAGCGGCGTCTGGCTCGGCGTTAGCCACTGGGGTAAACGACACGGCTGCGCTCGGTGCGCTCTCACGATTGCCATAGATGGCGGACACTTGATAGCTCACCGTTCGGGTCAACTTCTCGGTGTCAATGAAGCGAGTGCCGCTTACGGTGCCCACCTTGGCGCGGTCACGATAGATGGCGTAACCGGTCACTTCGGGGAAGGCGTAGGGCTGCATGCTGCGTAGTGGCACACGTTCAGCGTCGGTCGCCGTCATCACGGCGCGACGCAGGATGGGGGTGGCTGCAGAAGCCGTACTGATCGGCTGGGAACGGCAGTCTGTCTGACCCGTGCCGCACAGCTTTTCTCCGGTGAAGGAGCTGACTATGGCTGAGAGGAAGAAGTTGAAGTTGAAGCTCGCCGCGTCGTTGCCTTCGTGCAAGTGACGCCAAGTGGTGGCGTCGTAGGAATAAACGTCGCCTTTACCATCGATGGCCGGCCCTTCGTCGCAGACGGCGGGGTAGTTCGTGACGGAGGAGGAGAGACGGGAGACGTATATGGCGACGATGAGGGGTTGCGAGGCGTCGATGAAGAAGGGGCTGTTGAGCTTCACGGTGTTCGTTTGGCCATAAGTGTAGGACTGCGTGATGGGCTGCTTGTAGGTGCGGCTGCCTTGGGCTATGTAGACCTCATAGGTGTTGTCGCGCGTCGGGGTGAAGCGCACAGCGGTGATGGCGCGGCTGTCGATGGGTGCGAGGTCGGCTGGCTCCCAACGTTGGCCGAAGTAGAAGGGGCGCGTTTGGCCGGCACCGTTCACGTTGACCTGGTTGCGGGCGCGCGCACCGCCCCAATAGATGGATTGTTCGTAAGTGGGTGCCTCCCACGTGACAGCTACACGACCGTCGGTGGTGGGCGTGGCCTTGACTCCGGTGGGCGCCTTAAGCGCTGTCAACTCGATGGTGGTGGAGACGCCGGAGGATTCGCCGTCGGTGGCGTAGACGGCGGTCACGGTGTAGGCATTCACTCCGTTGACTGGCGTGGCGTCTGTGTAGGTTACGGCGGTCGATTCGCCGATCTTCTTGTTGTTGCGGTAGATGTAATAGATCCGTGGGGTGCCTGAGGTGGGGGCGACCCAGGTGAGGCGGACGTGGCCGTCGGACAGTATGGCGCGCAGTCCGGTGGGCGCGCCGATGGTGCCTGCATAACGGCCGTCGAGAAACTCTACGTTGCTTCCGGTCGGGTCGAGGAATTCGTTGAAGCGCGTGCTGATGCGGCCGCTGTTGGCGGACGACTTGTTCCAGTGGTAACCGAATTTGCTGTAGAGGTTCGATCCTTCGGGCTTCTCGCAGGTCGAGGTGCCTCCTGTGAGTGTGCCTACGATGCGGTGGTTGCTGTCGAAAAGCGGTGCGCCGGAGGATCCGACTTCGGTCACGCCGTGGCCGTTGGTGGTGCGGGCGAAGATGGCGTTCCAGTGCGCATGGGGGGCGCCTTCCAAGGTGCCGTCGCCGTAGAAGGTGGCCGTCTTGGGGGGGGTGGTGTAGGTCGAGATCTTCATGTAATCGCCTTGCGGGTGGTGCAGGGAGACGCCCGAGGTCGGCACCCGGTCGCTACGATCCCAACCGTTGTAGTAGACGTTGTAGTTCGTGGGGATGTTTTGCTTGAGGAGGAGCAGCAGTCCGTCTGATCCGCCGTGCGTGGGGGTGGCGGCCATGCGTGTGCAACCGACCATGCTGCGGGTCTGGGTGGTTTCGCTGTTGTAGCTATCGCAGCCGGTGTACTCCTTGTGGAAGATAAACTGCCATTGCAAGAGTTCCTCGTCTGTGGCGGTGACGTCGGAGGCGTCCTGGGAGCAGTGTGTGGCGGTGAGGATGTAGGGTTTGAGATCTTGCGCGGTGTTGTTCACAAGCGAACCGGTGCAGATGAAGCCGCGGCCATTGACGCGCTGCACGATGTGGCAGACGCCTTTTTTCTCGTTCTGCCAGGCGTCGCCTTCGGAGCAGTTGACGTTCACTTCACACGGATCTGAATTGCGCCGGAGCTGGGCGCCGCTGCGCCATGTGCGGTGGCCTGTGGGCAGGTTGAAGGCGTAGCCCACGGCTTCGATTTCGAGTTGTGGCTGTCGGCCGTCGGCTCCCGGCACGTACTCGAGGGTCAGGGCGTCGCCCGAGAGGAAGCCTGTTGCAAAGCGTCCGCCGGCGGGGTGCGTGGCGTGGGTGTAGGCGCCGAGCAGCTCGGACTTGTCCTCATTATATAGGTAAAGGCGGCCGCCTTCGGGGATGAGGAAGTCGGCGTAGTAGAGCATCAATGCTTGTGCGCCTTTGGCTTGCAGTTCGAGCTGCCAGATGGTTTGTCCGTCGGGCAACGTGTTCCACGCTCCTGCGTTATTTGGGTTCATCTTTACATCGATGAGCTTAGATACGCATCTTGGCGCCATTCCTTGACTCTCTTGCCAGTTACTAACCAGCCGTTCGTCGTCCGGATTGAAATTTACGGCTAAGGTCTCTGCGGCTGAGCGACTGCGTAAAGTCTGTTCGTAACGGAAACTGGGGGGCGTGCCTCCCTCGCTGATCTGCGCTCGGGCACCCATTGCGATTCCCACGGCGAGGCTCCCTGCCAATGTGGCGCGCATGATGATTGATTGCATAGGATTCATATTCGTACAGTTTCTCTGATTATCTGCTTCGCTTGGGAAGCGAGCGGCGCAAAAGTAGACCGATTTCAATGAAGGCAAATTGATCATTTTGAATGCCGTATGTATTGCCCGCTTGCTTCGTGGAGGTCTCCTGCACCCGTCGGGAGACTTTTGTAGGACTACGGAGGTTGCCTGCACTCGTCGGGAGACTTTTGTAGAACGACGGAAGTCTCTTAGGATACATGGAGTTTGTGTCTGTCAGGCCGGATGTTCCGAGCGTACTCACACAAAAAAACTGCCCGCCGAGAGAAGGAGCTCTCAAGCGGGCAGCCAAAATGTAAACTAAACTAAGGACCTATTTAGGGGATAGCCACCTTACGGCTTACCTCGCCCAAGGTGACGATGTAAAGGCCGCTTGGGAGCGAGATGACGCGGTCGCCAACGACGGTCTCTCTGCGATAGAGTGCGCCGGAAACGGTGTAGATGGCAAGCGTGCGAGCTTTGTCAGACTGTACGCGGAGGCCGTTCTCTGTGCCCCAAACGTTGACGCCGGCGTTGGCTTCGATGTTGGAGTCCGAGTTGTCAACGGTCACTTCGCAAGTGTCTGTGAAGCCGCCCTCTACAGTCTTCATATAGACCTTGGTCAGGCCGATCTTGCGACCCGTTACGATGCCGTTGGAGTCGATGACGGCGATTGCGGTGTCAGCCGACGTCCAGGTTACGCGCTTGTTGGTGGCGTTGGCGGGGGTAAACTCTACTTTCAGCGTGTCGGTCTTGCCCAGAGACACGCGCACTTTCTTCTGAGTCAGTTTGGCACCCTTCAGCTCTACGGCGTTGCGGACGTAGATGTAGCTGGTGTCTTTGAAGGCGCCGTCTACGGTCTCGGCCACGATCATGGCCACGCCCACGGTGCTGGCTGTTACTACGGCGGTGGTGTCAGTCAGGCTGGCCACAGAGGCGAAAGAAGCGTTGGAGGAAGTCCATTTCACTTTCTTGTTCAGCGCGTTGGCGGGGGTGATGTGCGCCAGGAGGGTGTCCTTCATACCAACGGGCAGATTGATGGTGTCCTTGTCGAGGCTCATGGCGGTTACGCGGATCGGATCGAGCACCTTGATGATGCGGCTGGCGGTCTTACCGTTCGAAGAGGTGACGGTCAGGCGAGCATTGCCCGGCGTTGCGCCGCTCTTGATCTTGGCGGTGAGGCCGTTGTTGGAGACGATCGTCACAACGCCGCTGGCAGAGGGAGCAATGGGCGCGATAGACCACATCAGTGTGCTGATGTTGTCCGCATCATTCGGAGTAGCCACGGCCGTGATGTCCGTTTCGCTGCTGATCTGCATCGGGATCGTGTCCTCGGCTACGGTGAAGTCCAGCGTCTTAATGGGGTTGTTGACAAGCACCTCGCACGTGTCGGTGTACAGCTTGCCACCCATTCCGGCAGAGACGATGATCTTCGTCACACCCGAACTTACGGCGGTAATGATGCCCTTGTTGTTACCCAAGAGTGTCACCGTGGCTACGCCGGGTACGGTGGATGAGAAGTTGACGCCTTCATAAGCATCGCCCGGCATCACTTTGGCTGTAAGGGTGTCGGTGAGGCCGATACCGATAGTGTCGCGCTCTTTACTCAGGCTGACGCTGGTAACAGCGCTACCGTAGACTTTCACAGGCACGGAGTCTTTCGCTGTGTCTCCGTACTTAACAACTACCCAAGAAACACCGGCGGCATTGCCAGCAGTGATCTTAATCCATGTGCTGTCCGATGGTGATTTGGTTGCAGTAACCGATGTTCCCGAAACGTTTCTCACATTCACCTCCAATGTTTTTCCAAGGGGTGAAATCGTAGCTTTCACCGAATCCACTCCGTCCTTAACCAATCGAATCGTGTCTCTACTGCCGGAATTGAGCTTCACGGAGGGCTTCTCAGGGGTTTGCGCCTGTGCGCTTCCTGCGAACATGACCATCGCACACACGACGGCCATCAATTGAATCGTAATCTTCTTCATGTTCATATTCATTCCTATTAAGGGGTTCATAATGGGTTTATGGTTTATAATGCTGTGTAAACAATCCTGCTTTTGGAAAAGTTCAGAAGCCTAACGGAAGGAAGTGGGGAATTGCTGCATCCTCCGCCTCTGGAAATTTTCTACCGGACAAAGATTTTCCAACGGGTACGATCGAGGGAGACGATGTAAATGCCGCGGCGAAGAGGCACAAAGCGGTCGCCGGGTGCGAGGCGCTCACGACGGATCAAGGCGCCCGTGACGGTGTAGACCGCGAGGGGCACAGAGCGATCAGCGTGCACCATGACTCCGCCGTCGGTCGGGCGGATGGCTACCGTGGGATCAATCTCGGCGGAAGCCGTCGCATTCGGGTCGATGGTGATCACGACGCAGGAGTCCATAAGCCCGTCAGCCACTTCGGCCACGACAAGCGCGGTGTCAGCAGCAGTAGCGGCGAGAAGTTCAACCGCCAACCCGACAGAGTCCATAGGCACCACTTTGGCGGCGCCGGATGCGAGAGTCCACTTCACGTTGCGATCGGTGGCATTCAGCGGGAGAACGGTGGCGCGAAGCGTGTCGGTTCGGCCGATGTCGAAACGTATCGTGTCGTGGTCGAGCGTAAAATTCGTCACGGGTCTGTGGCGGGTGATGATGACGGCCGTGTCGCGCACGTTCGACTCGTCCAGAGCGGAGACGACGAGGAGACTGGTGTCGGCCTGGGCGGCAGCAAAGACGCGTGTGACGCTGTCTTTCGTTGCCTGCACGCGGGCGTGTCCGCCGACGGTGGTCCAAGCAAGCGTCTTGTCGGAGGTGTTGGCGGGGAAGATGCGCGAGGTCACGACGGCGGAGTCTCCAGTGTAGAGCTGGATCGTGTCGCGGGTGATCTGGAGTTTGTTGACGTAAACTTTAGGGGTGACAACGACGATGCATCGGTCATAGGCATCGTTCACGCGCACCTCGATAACGGTCAGGCCAGGCTTGCGCCCCAAGACGAGGGTGACGGAGTCGTAAGCATTGCTCGAGACGGGAGGGCCAATGGCGGCAATGACGGGGATGGAGGTGCGGGCGTCCCAGTGAAAGACTTTGGCGTCGGGCACGGCCTTGGCGGTAAGGCGGACTAACTGGCCGACGTAGAGGCGAAGGGTGTCTTTTTCGATCTTGACGGTTTGCTTCACCTTTTTCACGGTGTCCTTTGCGGGCGTCGCGGGGGCTGCTTGCGCAACGGCGTGGTGGGGGAATGCGGCGGTGATTGCGAAGAGGAGCACCGCACAGAAATAAAACGTGGTTCTTTTCACACTCATAATGGTTGCTCTATGTGGATTGATGTTTTTGTGAAGTAGTTTGTCTTTGTGTAGTGGGGGGCATTGCTGCGGTGGGGGCGGTCGGGCGATGAAAAACAGGTCACGAAAATGCGTCGGATCAGACTACATATTAATGAAAGATAATTGACTGTTTACCCAGCTGAATGCAGCGGCCAAAAGTATCCCATTCCCCTGAACGGCTGGGGAGAGCTTCTATATTTGCGAGGTTTTAACAGTCAACCTATATGGACATTATCCCTGATTATTTCGAGGCTACGGGTGCCACGACGGCGGACGCTGTGATCTTGGCTGCGGGCGACTTCCCGACGCATCGAGTGCCGTTAGCTGTGCTTTCGGAGGCGGCCGAGGGACGCATCATCTGTTGCGATGGGGCGGCCGACCGACTGCTGGCGGAGGGCATCATGCCGATGGCTGTGGTGGGCGACGGCGACTCGATTTCGCCTGAGGCGCGCGAGCGCTTGACCGACTGTCTACACATTGAATCGGAGCAGGAGACGAACGATCTGAGCAAGGCGGTACGTTACGCCGTTTCTCAGGGGATGCATCGCCTCAACATCGTCGGGGCGACGGGGCGACGCGAGGATCACACGTTAGGCAACATCAGTCTGCTGGCCGACTATATGGACATCGGTTTGGAGGTGAAGATGTGGACCGACTACGGCGTCTTTTCCCCCGCCACGGGGCGCCGGACGTTCGCCTCGCATGCCGGACAACAGCTCTCCATCTTTTGCCTCGACACCGAGCCGCTGACGTTGCGAGGCGTGCGTTGGCCGCTCGACCGACGCCCCATCAGGCGCTGGTGGGAGGCTACACTCAACGAGGCGCTTGCCGACTCCTTTGAAACAGAAACCGCGGGGCGGATCATCGTGTTCCGTACCTATATACATAAACATTAATCAATCACACTTCATTTGCAAACCCATTTAAACTGATCTCCACTATGAATCTGAAACATCGCTTGATCATTATGAACTTCCTGCAGTTCGCTGTGTGGGGCACCTACCTCACCTCCATGTCGCGCTACCTCGGTCCCGCGGGCATGGGTGAACACATCGGACTCTTCTATTCGGTGCAGGGTTTTGTCTCCATCTTCATGCCTACGCTGTTCGGCATCTTGGCCGACCGCTACGTGCCGGCGCAAAAAATGCTGGCTCTTTGTCATCTCGCCTCGGGTCTCTTCATGGCGGCTGCGGGCGCCTACGGACTGTCAGCTGGCGCGGCCGTGTCCTTTGGATCCTTCTTCGCGCTCTACACCTTAGGCGTAGCTTTCTACATGCCGACGTTGGCACTCTCCTACTCGGTGGCCTACAGCCTGCTCGAACAAGGGGGGTACGACACGGTGCGCGACTTTCCGCCCATCCGTGTCTTTGGCACTGTGGGCTTCATCTGCTCTATGTGGGCCGTAGACCTGGCCGGCTTCCAAACGTCCGCCATGCAGTTCGTTGCCTGCGGTGCGTTAGGTGTCCTGCTTGCGCTCTACGCCTTCACCCTACCCGGCATACCGGTCAATCGCAACGCCGACCGCAAGTCGTTTGTCGAGGCGCTCGGGCTGAACGCCTTTCGACTGTTTCGCAAGCGCCAAATGGCCGTCTTCTTCATTTTCTCGATGATGCTCGGTGTCTCGCTGCAGATCACGAACGGCTTTGCCAACCCCTTTATCGCTTCGTTCGAGTCTGTGACCGAATATGCCGACACGTTCGGGGTGCAACATTCCAACATCCTCATCTCGCTCTCGCAGATCTCTGAGACGCTCTGCATCCTGCTCATCCCCTTCTGCCTGAAGCGCTACGGCATCAAGACCGTCATGCTGATAGCGATGGTGGCGTGGATCCTGCGTTTCGCCTTCTTCGGGATGGGTAACCCCGGCGGCGGCATTTGGTTGCTCGTGCTGTCGATGGTTGTCTACGGCGTGGCTTTCGACTTCTTCAACATCTCCGGCTCGCTCTTCGTCGACCGTGAGACTGACCCCTCTATCCGCTCCAGTGCGCAGGCGCTCTTCTTCCTGATGACGAGTGGCATCGGCGCTACGGTGGGCACGCTCGGTGCGCAGGCCGTGGTGAGCACTTTCTGCCAGTGGACGGAGGTGGCAACGGCTGGTGGCGGCGCCAAGACGCTTTTGGTGGGCGACTGGGCGACGGTGTGGTACATCTTCGCTGGCTACTCCCTCCTCGTGACCGTCTTCTTCGCCATCCTCTTCCCCTATAAACACCAACGTGAGGCATAAGGAGATATAAGCTCGTCGGTCACAGTATCCCCCGCGTCGCAAGGAATGCCCCCGGACGACTGCCCTAATTGCAGGGTAGTGTTCGGGGGCTTTTCGTCTTCTAAAAACTAAGAAGCTGTTTTGAATTTATTGAGTGATTATTTTAAGGAGCCGTTTTAGTCGGAGCATGTGTGGTGACCGCTTCGCCGCTGATCTTCCCGGCGCATTGGTAGTATGGAAAATGAGCCCGGGATAAATCCCCTTTGCTTTCGATCCGGATATAGAACTGTCGGTAAGTGTAAAAATGCTCGTTTGCGGCTACGAGAAATGCACGACAATACTTGCGGAAGCTCCCGCTAATAAGTCGGTAAAATCTGATTTAATGGAGGGAGTTCCCGCCAATAAGTCGGTAAAATCTGATTTAATAGCGGGAGTTCCCGCT
>ERZ772917.1243-NODE-1243-length-15290-cov-44.382015_pt1 | contig 15290 bp, 11 predicted proteins | sample MGYA00511187_ERZ772917 | MGnify/ENA primary metagenome ERZ772917 (study PRJEB29015, sample SAMEA2737925) | human oral metagenome | biome: human oral; feature: human-associated habitat; material: dental | place: China | collected 2012 ... | reverse complement strand
TGAAAACTAACGGCAGGTTTTTGAAAGTGTTGTAAACAGCCAAGCCAGGAACCTTCTTGCTGCTGGCGCCAACTTTATGATAAGCGATGGCTTTGGGCGTAAAGCGGACCTTCCAGCCGGCTAGTTGGGCGCGAAAACTGAGGTCGACATCTTCGTAATACATGAAAAAATCCTCGTCGAACATGTCGATATCGTCAAAAATTGCCGCGCGATAAATCGCTCCGCCGCCAGTCGCACCAAAAACCTCGCCAGGCTTACTCGGCGCATTTTCAACAGGTTCGTCGCGGTTTCGTGGGCCAGGCAGGCCCCAGGTGGTATAAAAATCGCCAGTTGTATCAAGCGTTTTGCCGTCGCGGCGTTGTAAAATACCGGTTGCAATACCGCAATTGGGATGAGCGGAAAGTTCATTAACGAGGGCGCGACACCATTTTTTGTCAGCAACAGCATCGGGATTAAGTACGCCAATATATTCAAATCCCTGCTTTCGTGCATAAACTAATCCAGTATTGATACCGCCAGCAAACCCTAGGTTCTGATCATTAGCGATAAGCTTACAGTCTACTGAGGGGTGTTCTATCTGATATTGTTTGAAGCGCATAACAGAATTATCATGAGAATGATTATCAACGACTATAATAGTTGGTTTGAACGTCTGCTGGGCGAGTGAGCCGATGCACTCAAGTGTATCGTCGGCACCGTTCCAGTTGAGGACGATTATAGCAAGCCTCTTCATATAATCAATTTTACGCTATTTGTCGGTTGACTTCTAGAGTGCATTTATCATGGTATAATAGTACGCAGATATGAGTCTAGAGAGTATTATTGGCAGGCGTAATCGTATTTTACTGCGAGAGCTGGTCGTCACAGATTTTAAGTTGCGATATCAAGGATCGGTGCTGGGATACCTTTGGTCGGTACTTAAGCCTCTGTTCCTGTTCGCAATATTGTATGTCGTATTTGATAAGTTTTTACGACTGGGGCGCGATATTGAGCATTTTCCAGTTTACCTCTTGTTGGGGACAATATTATGGCAGTTTTTTAATGAGGCGACAACTCAAGGTCTTCAGGCAATTATCAATCGCGGCGACCTCATTCGCAAAATTAATTTTCCAAAATATATCATTGTAATTTCTGGAACGATCTCTGCGTTAATTAATTTGACAATCAATATGGTTGTGGTAGTGGTTTTTTGTTTAATTAATGGTGTCCAGCTGCGTCCAGAAGCGCTGCTGGTAATTCCGCTGACTATTGAATTGTATATATTTTCGTTAGCACTGGCTTTTTTATTGTCGGCTATCAATGTTAAATATCGCGATATTGGTTATTTGTGGGAAATATTTTTGCAAGCAGCTTTTTATGCTACACCCATTATTTACCCGCTGCAAATGGTAGCCAAGCAAATGCCTGGTGCCGAAAAATGGTTACTAATCAACCCGGTAGCACAAATAATTCAAGATATACGCTATATGTTGGTCACTAAAAACTCTATGACACTGTGGTCGTCATTATCAGGATGGAAAACTGTTATCCCATTTCTGATAATTATCGTGGCCATTATGCTAGGGAGCTATTATTTCAAGAAAAAACAGAAATATTTTGCAGAGGAGATATAAAGTGTCTAGTAGAAAAATCGCTATAAAAGTTGAGCATCTCAAAAAATCTTTCCAAATTCCATTAGAATCGAGTAATGGTATTAAACAAAAATTAATAAATATATTTAAAGGTCGAAAGGGGTATTACAAATTTACACCTCTCAAAGATGTTTCATTTGAAATCGAAAAAGGCGATTTTTTCGGCATAGTTGGTCGTAATGGTAGTGGTAAGAGTACTCTGCTAAAAACAATAGCTGGTATTTATTCGCCAACAGATGGATTGGTACAAGTAAACGGCAGTTTAGTGCCGTTCATCGAGTTGGGAGTTGGTTTTAATCCCGAATTAACTGGCCGCGAGAATGTATTTTTGAATGGTGCTCTACTGGGCTTTAGTCATGATGAGATGGAAACCATGTACGATGATATCGTAGATTTTGCTGAGTTACATGACTTTATGGATGAACGGCTCAAGAATTATTCAAGTGGCATGCAAGTTCGTTTGGCGTTCTCGATAGCAATTCGCGCTCAGGGCGACATTCTACTACTAGATGAGGTTTTGGCAGTTGGAGATGAAGCTTTTCAACAGAAATGTTTTACATATTTTGCTGAGCTGCGTAAGCGTAAGTGCACGGTTATTTTGGTAACTCACGACATGGGAGCGGTTCAGCGGTTTTGCACTAAAGCTATGATGATCGATAAGGGCAAAGTAGTTAAAATCGGCAATACAGCTGAGGTGGCTGGTGAGTATCAACTTTTGAATAATAGACTAGCTTCTAGGAAAGACAAAAATAATAATAAATTTGGCGAAGAGGCAGTTGATGCAAAAATTTCAATGAATAATACAGGCGACAATCTAGTATTTAATATTGATTTTAAGTCAAAAACACTAATTGAAGATAGTGTAGTGACCGTCATGATGAATAATGCTAATGGTGAAGCTATTTACCGCTGGGCTAGCGATGATGACGGATCAAAGGGTTTGACTATACGTGAAGGCGAAACTCTTAATCTTAAACTTGAAGTAGAGAATATTTTTCCAGACGGAGAATTTTCTATACAGCTAGGCGTTAAGAAGATAGACCGGAGCAAGAATTATGCTTTATTTAATGAAGCTTTGAGGTTTAGTTTAATTAATCCAGATATCAGGAAGCGTAATACTCACTGGAAGCCAAAAGAAAACTTTAGGATTAAAAAAGTTTAAAATGAAATACGCACTTTATACGTATAATACTGAAAACATTGGCGACGATATTCAATCTATTGCAGCCAGGAGATTTTTGCCGACAGTTGACTATAGGATAGATCGAGATCAGGTGGGTTTATGGAATAATCCTGAACCAACAGAAAAAGTGAAACTGATAACTAACGGATGGTATATGCATAAACCATATGCTTGGCCTATCAAAGATGAATCTTTAGATCCACTCTATATCTCGCTTTATGTAGAGCAAGAGGATGATAAAGTAGTTAAAGCTTTTCTAACAAACGAGAGTAGGCAGAAGCTTAATACTCATGGGAAAGTTGGCGCCAGAGATGTAATCACGAAAAAATTCTTTGACGAATATAATATTGAAGCTTATCTTTCTGGTTGTGTTACACTGACCCTTCAAAAAGATGAAAATATAAAAAAACATGATTTTATACTACTTACTGACGTTAGTGAAAAAATCTATAACTATATTAAAAAAAATACTGACAAAAAAGTTGTGTATTTGAGCAATGTTGTATCAACTAAACAGAATACCGAAGTAAGAGATGAATTGGCGGAACTGTATCTTTATTTATATCAAAGTGCAACTTGTGTGATTACCGAAAGACTTCATACGGCATTACCATCTTTGGCGCTGGAAACCCCGGTAGTCTTAATTAGGAAGGATAATCCTATTGGCGGTAACGACCACCGCCTGCGAGGGTTGGGAGAATTAACTCATTATTTAACAGAGGATGAGTTTTTAGAAGGCAAGGTTTTTGATATAAACAATCCAAAAGCTAATAAACCTAACTACAAAAAATATCGCCAATCATTAATTAAAACTTGCTCAGATTTTACTGGCTATAATAATCAACAGTCTTTTTCTAGAAGTGAAATAGGCTATAAAAGTTTTGATGAGGTCTTAGATAGAATTTATTTCTTATTACAAATTAATCTTAGGCAATTATCTGTAGAAACTTCTATTAATCGATATAAGCTAAACCAGATGTCTGATTTAGAACAGCTTGTCGAAGACCAAAGAATAGAACTAAATAAACTAATGGGTATAAAATTTGCAGCAAGAAGATTAGCTGGTAATATTAAAAGAAGAATATTAAATGGAAAATAATAAGCCATTAGTATCGGTCATTGTCCCGGTGTACAATACACCAGAGGATTATTTATGGAATAGTCTGGACAGCATTTTAAAGCAAACGTATGATAATCTTGAAGTGCTGATTGTTGATGATGGTAGTAATGATAAATTAGCTAAGGCTTTAGATAAATATCTTAAAAAAACTACCGATAATCCTAATCAAAAATGGCAGATTATTCATCAAAAAAATGGCGGGTTATCAAATGCCAGAAATACAGGGTTTCGTAAATGCTCTGGTGAATATGTGCAATTTTTGGACTCCGATGATCTGTTCGACGAAACTCTCATTACTAAAGCGGTGGAACGCGCTACTACCACAGGCGCCGACATAGTAGTCGAGGATTTCAAGATTATTAATGTGTCTGATGGTACTGAAATCGCTAGTGTTATTAGTAAGACTAGTTTGCCATGCCAGCGCTTATTTTCACTTCGAGATATAGAATCTTCGCGAATTGGCACAATTCCTTTTAATGTCTGGTCTAAACTATTTAAAAAAAGCTTTTTGGATAATAAGTCAATTTTACACGACGAGTCTTTGCATAGGGCTGAAGACGTCTTATTTTCTTATTCGGCGTTGGCGCAAACTGATAGAATAACTCTTTTGGACGGAGTTTATATTAGCTATTATGAGGCGATTCCGACAAGTAATAGTGCTCGAAATGACAAATATCCAATCGATTCAATTAAGGCTTGGCAAAAACTTCATGATTTGTTAACAAAGAATGGTGACTATCCAGCTTACAGAGAATCGTTCGAGAGAGCGCTTATTGGTAGTGTACATTGGCATTTGGAACGACTACATACGGCAGAGGGTATAGAAAAATTATGTAAAGAATTTAAAAAACTAGCAAAAAAGATAAATATTAAAACCAAAGACAATAGCTTGATCGGAATTAATTTGGCAGCACAGGATGTCGATTTATGGCAAGTGTATCGCAATGTAATGAGCGACTACACGAATGTATTAGGTGCTTTGCGAGACCGTGATGCTAAAATTATTGAATTAGATAATCAGTATAAGCAAAATCTTGGCATAAAAGCATCAAGCAAATTACTGATGCGGGCAATCAAACGGCGTATCGTAAAGATATTTAGTTAATTTTTAACAACTTCACTAAATGACGAAGCAGTAATAGCACTGCTGATCCCTAGATCGGTATCATGTGAAGTTCGATAGTACCATCGATTATTGATGAATATTTTTTCCGAAAGCGACATTACTGTACCTTTAGTGAATGACCCTAGTATTTTTGAATTATAAGGGTTAACTTTGCTAGAATTCTTGTTTAAGGACATTTTTCGGGGAGTTTCAAACGGCACATAGCAGGCGTCAGCAACAGTTCTACTATCAATAAATTTTAGTGAATTTTCATCTTGCTTGATCTGGTAATACCAGATACCGTTCACTAGAACTTTTTTAACAATATTGAAAGATTTTCCAGTTACGGTTTCGGTGGTCTGACCGGTTTGAGGGTTTATTTTTTCAATTGAATGAATATTTATCGGACAGAAATTACGAGGGTTTTCTAGAGGTATTGCTTGGAAATCACCTAGAAATTTAGAGTGAATACCGACACTATTTCCATGATTGCGATCATATTCGGTTCTATAATACAAATTACCATCGACAACGATCTGATCGACCATCTTGGCAGAGGTACCCTTAGATAGACTACCTGCACCTGTTCTAGTGTTTGGAGTCGATTTATTACCATCAGTAGTCGCGGTGAGCCATTTTGGAGCAATTGGAGAATAAGGGATGTCTCTTACTTGACTCTGTGGAACCCCCTGAAAAGCGCCTATATTTCGATCAAACTCAGTTCGTAGATACCAAGTATTATTTATCAATATTTTATCAACGAATTTTAGCTGTCGACCACGGGCTAATACTTCACCCTGTGGTTTAGAGTTAGATATATCAGTTTTTCGGACATTATCGCTGGATATTTCCATCCATCTAGGGATATCTAGTGATCGAAAACCGCTACTATGAGTGCTACCAAACCATTGGCTGAAAAACATAAAGAAGTTCCGATTACCGTAAGCGCCGCAAGGAGCAGTGCCGGGATAATTAGCAAGCGCGCCATCGTTTGGTGTGTAAGGCGTATATATGTAAAGGCTCAAGGTAGCGATATTTTCAATATAAACAGGCTTAGTACCGCAAGCAGGGTTTGGCGAATATTGAATATTATTCCAGCCTAAGCTATAGCGATAATCGTTTGGATGTTCGCGATAATATCTAAGTTGCCAAGCAGCCAGATTAACCTGCTTATAAAACCCAGCTTTAGAAGCGGAGCAATTCGCAGAATGGTTTGGGCCACTGTCAGGACAGGCGTACCCCATGGCATATTTGTATTGATATTTTGTTGGCCAATTATCACTGGTTAGTGGACCGAGCGACTCCTTCTTGAGCATAACTAGTAGAACTTGCGGGTTGATCCCGTGTTCTTGAGCGGCATTATAAATAATCTGTGCCGCTGATATACCACCCGGAAACCAGCCGCCACCCCGCTCAAATGAAGTTTCGCCATTGTGTGGATTTTCATGATAGTTGTTAATACAAACGTACGGTGGACCAACGACTTTGCGCTCGCCATCTACAAAAGTAGTAGGGTTCCAAGTTAAGCAATTTGGTATTAGCCTGTTCAAAAATCCTTGTATTTGTTGCGCGTTCATAGAATTTTTATTGTAGAAAACATAATCGCTAATGATATTGCCAGCTTTAAAATCTCTAGCTGATATAGCATTAGCGTTGTCGTCACGAACTGCTATATACAATCCGCAACTAAATGTTGTAATGACTAGTAGGAAGATAAAAATAGATCTAAATAGACGGCGATCAATTAATCTGGAATGAATTTTCATTGGATACTCCTTCGGCGGTTGGCGATGAATAATTTAACTTGTATGTCCAGGTTCCAGTGGACAGTTCTGAGACAGGGATTTTGATTGTTTTACAATCTGCAGTAGTGGCTCCTGGTAGCAGAGTGGTACTTTTTTTAATAGACGATCCAGACGGACTTTTTAGCTGAGCATAGCATTCACCTTCTGATACTGCGTTATTAATGCCACCGCGAATATAGACAGTACCGCCAGATACGCTAGCCGAAGTAACCACCGTTACGGTTGTTTTGTTAGTTGCTTTGTTGACAGTTGTTGGTGCTTGCGGATCGGTGTTAGTAGTTGTCTTTTTCTGTTTTGGGTATGCTGCAGAGCTGCTATTGTCAGAAGTGGGATCAGTTTTCGGTCCAAGACTAGTTTTTTTCGATTCGTCTTTGGTAATAGGTTTTATGTTCGAACGATCTGTTCTACCTTCGCTATATTTATAATAAACAGCGAGACCCGCTACAATAATTATCAGTCCAAAGATGATAATTAGGGCCTTTTTCCTACGACTAAGTCTTTTGTTTTTTGTCTTCATGCTAGTGTTAATTGTAGCACGTATTTGATAAAATAACAGTGTTTAGCAACTAATTGCTATAATATAAATATTAGCAACGGAAATTTGGGCAGCTTCATGAAAAAATACATCAAAACGATAGCCGATAGTCCGGTAAAGACCTTTGCTACAGTAGCGGCGTTTTTCGGATTACTGACTATATTAGTCACGCCGATTTTTACTGGTGCCGACGAGGAAGCCCATTTTATTCGCGCTTGGGGTATTTCTAATGGTCAGTTGTTGTTGACTTCAAAGAATGACAATCAAGTAACTATGCCTAAAGCTTTTCGCAAGACTATTGGTTGTTTGCAGAATAAAATTGCTACTCGCGGTAATGTATACGAATATAAGTATGTTAATTATGGCAAGCAGTTGCCTACAACTGCCAGCTGCTCTCTTTCTATCAAAGTCGACAATAACGATACGGAAGAAATCCGCGCGTCTTCTGCCAGCTATTCGCCAGTCGCCTACGTACCGCAATTAGCAGCTGTATATATCGGGCGAATTTTTAATTGGCCGATCTTTGTTATTGCTTATCTAATGAGGATAGCTGTTTTGATAGCGTATATAACGCTTGTCTGCGTAGCTATCAAACTGTTAATTAATCGTAAGTGGGCGTTAGTAGGCATTGCTTTGTTGCCGCATTCGCTGATGCAAATAACTAATCCAGGCGCTGATTATATTCTATTTGGGGTGGCAGCGATACTGGTGGCGGCCATCATCAGAAGTCGGCAACTAGAGGAAGATGATTATTTGGTCGAGCGGAAGAAAATCATGCTAATTACGCTGGTATCAATGAGCTTACTGATGGTTCCGAAAGGTGTATTTCCTGGCATATGTTTCTTGCCATTGGTCATGTTTTTGGCAGGCGTACATAGGGAAATATTTATGAAGATATTAATAGTTTTATTGGCATTAACTTTTGGTATCGTTTGGCAAAAATTATCGTCGACTACCTTACCGCAAGCGACCGGTCCAGGCTTAACCTCTTTGGTGCTATCTTTCCCGAAAGCGTTTATCAAGACCATGTTCTACGAATGGGCTAATAGGGACTTCCTATACAAAAATATCGGCCTCGGTATTAAAAATCGAGTCGGTTTGCCTGGTATAGCGATTTCGCTAATGAACATGTTAGTAGCATTTTGTATTTTTGTAGCGGTAAAGATAGAGGAGAAAATTAAATCGAGCAAATACTTTTCGTGGGTAGTTTGGGCTGTAGCTGCGGCTATAGTCGTTGGTAGTTTTGCGGCGATGCATGTGATGGCTTATGTGCTGCAATCAGGCGATGGTATTATTAATGGTGTCCAGCCGCGGTATTTTTATCCGGCGCTATTTATATTAGCTATTATCCCGATGCGGCGTTATATTTATATTAAAAACGAAAATGTATATAGAAATATTATTATTGTTGGTTCGACAATTATCCTGACGATTCACCTGCTTGCTATTATGGTGAAGTACTACAGTTAGTGGTATAATGACTGTCATGAGTGAGGTGACAGTTTCTATTGTTTGCACAAACTATAACAAAGGACCTTGGATTGCTGATGCTATTGAGAGTTTTTTAAGGCAAAAAACTAATTTTACCTACGAAATTATTATTGTAGACGACAAATCAACTGATAATTCACCGGAAATTATCAAAAAATACGCCAAAGAGCGTCCTGATAAAATCAAAGCGGTTTTTAATAGGAAAAACCTAGGAATTACCAAAACATGGAAAAAGGTTTGCCGCCAGGCTAATGGTAAATATATCGCCCGCTGTGACGGTGATGACTATTGGATTGATGATTATAAGCTGCAAAAACAAGTTGACGCATTAAAGAAAAATAGAAAATCTAAGTGGTGTAATACTGACTTTAATATTATTAATGAAAAGGGAGAAACCCTTCATAAATCTGGCTTCCAGAATGGACACATGAAGATGTCAGATTCGTACGAAGATATTTTTGCAAATAAAGGGTTTACGATGGCTTCTACTTGGCTCGTCGATGCAGAACTGATGAAACAGATTAATGATGAGCTTGACGACAGTGCGGTAGATGACACATTCAATATTCAGTTAGATTTGTTTCACAAAACCAAGCTTACGTATATTCCAGAAGCTACTACTGTGTACAGAGTGTGTGATGGCTCTGACTCTCGACCAGTAGATCCTGTAGTTATTGAAAGTAGAAATAAACGATTAGTGAATACACAGTTGGCATATCTCAAAAAATATCAAGATATAGATTATGTCAAAATTATCAAGAAACTGCTCGCTCTATCGGAAATCAACGATAATAGACTAGCTCTAATTAATCGACAGAGGTCGTTAATTGAAGCTCAAGAAGAAAGAATTAAGGACTTAAATAAGACTATTGAAGATGTCGGTAAGCAAAAGGACGACATATTGTCGTCTAGAACATATAGAGCTGGCAAGCTGATATTAACTCCACTCAAAGCTATCAAGATTCTGACAACGAGAAAGGGTGTAAAAAGATGAAAAATATATTAAAAAAAATTAAACACAAAACGCGTGTTCGCACCAGGTATCGCGATGCCAAGAAAAAAGCTAAATCCATCGCGTATATTTATCGAACTAATGGCTATCAGGGTTTATCGATGTATATTAAAGATGGCGTAAGAAAACGTGTTCGCAAGAGTGTGACACCTGTTGAAGCTGGAGATGTTCTGTTGATTTCGATTGGCGATGAATTACTGGATCGCTATCGTACCGATCACATGAGAGAATCGCTTGAGTCGGTTGGCGTATCCGTCGGTAAAGTATTTTATTATGAGCTAAAACCTGAACATATTAAACGCTATAATGTTTTTATTTTTTATCGTTGTCCGTGGCTTAAGGAGTTTGAGGGTATTTTTGAGGAAATTCGCCGCAAAAATAAAGTTTCAATCTATGCGGTTGATGATTTAGTGATTGACCGAAAATATACAGATAACTTGCCGGTAGTGCGGGCTATGCTTCCTGAGGATAGAAAATTGTACGACAATGGGGTTGAGCGCCACAACAAGCTCATGCGTTGCTGTGACTATGCAATCACTACCACCGAAGGTTTGGCTGACGAGCTTAAAAAATACGATAACTTTCGTGATGTTTACATTGATCGTAATTCGATGAGTGACGAAATGATTTATTATGCCGATAAGGCAATCGCAGAAGTAAAGCGTGACGCGAAGAAGGTTGTTATCGGCTATTTTTCAGGCACCAACACTCATAATGAAGATTTTCAAATGGTTGCTCCGGCCCTGATTAAGATTCTTAAGAAATATGAAAATGTATACATTAAATTAGCGGGTCGTTTGGAGGCGCCAGAGCCACTAAAAGATTTTGCCGACCGATTGATTTTCACGCCATATGTTGATTGGCGTCGACTGCCATATGAGTTGCGACAATGTGATGTTACATTATCACCGCTAATTGATAGCGTGTTTAATAGAGCAAAGTCTGAAAATAAATGGTCTGAATCCTCATTGGTTGAGGCGGCAACTGTTGCTAGTGACGTTGGTGCTTTCAAAATTTCTATTGATAACGGTAAAACAGGAATTCTAGTAGAGAACACTACAGATGGTTGGTTCAGAGGGATTAGTCGGCTAGTAGAAGATGTTACTCTACGGGAAAATATTGCTCGGCAGGCCAGAGAGTATGTGCGGAAAAATTATCGGACTACTGGTCAGCGGGCGGTGGCACTACAGGAATTTTTGGAAGAGATTACTCCGCCAGTGATCGCCTTTGGTGGTGTGAATATTAGTGCTATCTCGGGCGGCAATATGGTAGTCAAAAAGCATATGGACATCTTGAGGCAAAATGGAAATATCGTTTATGGTGTTGAGAGTATGGATTACCATAAAAATGATCAGTGGCAGAAGCTGAACGATAAAGATGACAGCGTTTATGATATTTTCAGAATTAATAGCTTTCGAGATAAAGATAAAGTACACCTGTTAATGCATTTTGATCGGTTTGTTGCGACATTCTGGCATAGTGTGGACATGGTCAACAAATATACATATATGAAGCCTGGCGGCAAAAAATTATATTTAGTACAAAATATGGAAGCCGATTTTTATAAAGGTAGCGATCCTATCAGGAGAAGAGTTCTTGCTACTTATAGAAATGAAAGAATACAGCCAATAACTATTTCAAAATGGTGCCAAACTTGGTTAAAAGACGACTTTGATCGTGATGCTAAATATGCACCCAACGGCATTGAGCTTAGTAATTTCCCATACCGTCAGCGAAATTGGCAGGATAGAAAAATCAAAGTTCTGGTCGAAGGTGATAGCTCTAGTGAGTATAAGCGAGTCGACGAATCTTTCCAAATCACCAATAGACTTAATCCTAAAAAATATGAAATATCATATTTGTCGTATAACGCTGTGCCGAAAGATTGGTATCGCGTCGACCATACTTATATCAAGATTCCTTCTGATGAAGTTGGTCAGATTTACGCTGATCATGACATATTAGTAAAATCTAGCGTGCTCGAAAGCTTTTCATATCCACCGCTTGAAATATTGGCTACTGGAGGCCTGCCGATATTAGTGAAAAACGATGGTAATGCCGAATATCTTGTAGATGGCGAAAATGCTATTTATTACGACATTAAAGATATTGATAGTGCCGTTCAGAAAATCGAGGAAATCACGGCTAATCAAGACGAATATCATAGATTAACACAGAACGGACGCACGACTGCCGAGAAGAGAAGTTGGGATAAGGTGTCGCGTAAAATATTAGCCCTGTATGATTAGATTGATATTAATGGAAGAAATGGATTAATCATGAAGAAAATCAATAAAATTAAACAATTATTTCTTAAACCAGAATATATTTTCGTTATACCGGCACTTTTTTTCGGTTTAATCTCAACTGTGTTTATTCCACAGTTAAGTGCTAACGATGAAAATATGCACTTTATACGCAGCTACGAGTTAACAGAAGGAGAAATTGGCCACAAATGTCATTTACCTGTGGATATTAAAGAGAGGGCGTTTTATCAGATATACACGAAAAAACCTAATTTTTCATTTGATAAAAAGAAGATTGACACATCTAACAAAATAGCTACTGATTGCGGTACTGCTACCGGATACAATCCGGTACTACATATACCACAGACACTTGGTGTATCGCTGGCTAAAATAATCCATCCAAGCACTGGTGCGATGATTCTTTTTGGTAGAATTGCTAATCTTTTGGTATATTGCGCAGGGTTATTTGTTATTATCAAATATGCTCGAGTCGGTAAGTGGATGCTAGTTATCATAGGCCTGATGCCAACACTATTACATATGGCAAGCACGTTGTCTGGCGATGTGGTAAATAATGTGATTATTTTAGGTTTTATTACTTACCTATTTAACTTATTTACACAAAAAGAGCCGATAGCCAGACGTCAAGTGGTGACATTGATGATGTTTAGTATGTTTCTAGCGACCACTAAGCCGACAAACGCTATTCTTTTATTCCCGCTTTTATTCTTGCCGGCGAAAATTATCCCACGAATTGCGATTAAAGGTAGGTATATTCCGAAAAGCTTGACTAGGCTCGGGATCGCTTTTGGTGCAGGTATTCTTGTAATTTTAGTTATAGCACTTTGGGCTTTTATTTATAAAGACCCGACGATCGTTGCTACGGCTGATGTTAATCCGGTTGCAGAAAAACCTTATAGGATAATCAAGATACTGTTTAACACTTTCATAAACCCCGAGATAACAGTAGGCGGTATAGTTTATGGGGACTGGTTGCTACGAAGCGCGGTAGGCAGCTTTTCGTCCTTCGGATATCATTTACCATTCTACACGATACCTATAGTAGCGGTTTTAGTAGTAATTGTAGGTTTGGCCAGTAACTCTAGCGAAGAAAAATTAGTATCAAAGGTAGCGGCGAGAATGTCATTAATCATGATGTCTACATGTTTAATTATGGTAGTTGGTATTACTTATGGCTTGTATGTTTCTTGGGCTTTGCGTCCAGATATGATAGGTCCTAAAGCTCAGTATGCATACGGTTTGCAAGGTAGGTATTTTATGCCTTTTCTCATACTATTATATCCGTTATTCATTAGTTTGCGAAAATATATAAGAGTACATATGGGTAGTAAATATTTTTGTAGCTTTCTAATTTTGTTTTTTATGTGTTCAGTGCTAGCTTTTTACACTGTCCAAACGATTTGCTATGGTATGCAGGTGATTTAAGTATAAGGATATAAACTAGGTGAGTAAAAAAAAGGATTACATCTGGAACTCACTAGGCTCATTGCTACAGAGTGCGATCTCTCCGGTATTGCTAATTGTTATCACTCGACTAAACGGCATTGATGATTCTGGATTATTTTCGTTTGCATTGTCGCTTTCGGTGGTATTTTGGGCAGTATCCCTATGGGGTGGTCGGACATATCAAGTGTCTGATGTTAAGCGGGAATTTTCGAGCGGCGGATACGTCGCTGTGCGCTTTGTCGCATCACTTATTGTGGCGACTTCCGCGGTAGCATTTTGCTTCCTTAACGGATATAACACTACAAAGACGGGTCTGATCATGATTTTGGTAACCTTTAAGATACTAGAATCAATCGCCGACTCGCTGTATGGTATCTTGCAGATTCATCATAAGTTGTATATCGCTGGTATATCATTAACTATGAAGGCAATGCTTGGTTTTGCGGCGTTCATGGCGGTTGACATTGTTACTAAAAATGTCATATACGGCACGTTGGCAATATTACTGGTTAATGTGTTTATCATATTCCTCTACGATATACTCTGGGTGCGACGCGTTGAGACTATCAGTATAAGTAAAAAATTATACAAAGAATATATCGCTCAGGCTGTTGCCATCATGAAACACACTTCAGCGGTGTTCGTTGTGATGTTTTTGACGATGTTTTCACTCAATATTCCTCGGTATTTTTTAGATAAATCGCATCCTGACCAGATTGGCTATTTTGGTATTATGGCGATGCCAATTACGCTCCTTGGGCTCTTTATCTCATTTGTCATTCAGCCAAATGTTGTGAATCTGTCTGAATTGCTAGCAAAAAGAAAGTTAAAAGAATTTGCGCAAGTTGTCAGTAAAATGAATTACATAACTTTTGGGATGGGAGTGCTTTCGGTTGTTCTAAGCTATCTGATTGGTGTTTGGGTGCTTAATACTATTTTTGGCATCAATATTAATAATTTCCAACTCGATTTAACAATTATGGTTATTGGTGCGGCGGCGAACGCTTTTGTGTCGATTTATGTTAATCTGCTAATCATTATGCGTCGATTTAAGGGACAATTTTACACACTGCTACTCACAGATATTTTGGCGGTAGTGGTGTCTATGTGTTTGATCGAGCGATTAGCGATGTTGGGTAGTGTGTTGGTTTTTATGATGATTAGCTTGTTACAAGTGACACTTCTGTTAGTTATCTACAAGCGGTCGCTAAAAGATGCTATAATAATTGACAAAGACGAAAAGGGGAGTTATGAGTAAAAAATACGTAATTTTAGGAGCGGGTGGACAACTAGGTAAGGCGTTGTGTGCTATGTTTCCGGATGCCAAGGCGTTATCACGAGAAGAATTAGATATAGCCGATGAAGCACAAATAAACGCATTTGATTGGTCAAAATATGATGTTATCATAAATGCAGCAGCCTTGGTTAACGCTGATGGTTCTGAGACGGAAGAACTGCGTGCCAAGACGTGGCTGGCCAATGCCTATGGTCCACGTAATCTTGCTAAAATTGCCATTGAGCAAAATAAGACACTTGTCCATTATTCATCAGATTATGTTTGGGACGGTCGAGAGAAAAACCATCAAGACGATGAAGTGGTTGCGCCTCTTTTGGTCTATGGAGAAAGTAAGGCAGCTGGTGATTTGGTAGTTAGTTTGGTGCCAAAACACTACATCATGCGAGTGTCATGGG
>ERZ772917.1242-NODE-1242-length-15338-cov-26.146241_pt1 | contig 15338 bp, 17 predicted proteins | sample MGYA00511187_ERZ772917 | MGnify/ENA primary metagenome ERZ772917 (study PRJEB29015, sample SAMEA2737925) | human oral metagenome | biome: human oral; feature: human-associated habitat; material: dental | place: China | collected 2012 ... | reverse complement strand
AATTGAAACGTGTCTTTATTGAGCTTATCCTTTGCGGTTGAGGTGTTAATGGAGGCAGCAAATTGACTGTATGTAAAACATGTAGTATACTTATAAGCAGCTTCTTGCGCAACCGGCGTGAGAAGAAGAGCCTGAGAGGAGGTGAACTCCGTTGGAAAGCAAGTCTGCTAGGAGGAGTATGTACTCAATACACTCTCCCCTTTTTGGGAGTATCACGTTTGCTCCCAGTGAGAGCATGCGAGACGCGCTCGCGCGCTCGGGTCTCCGACCCGAGGAAATACACCACGCATTAGGACAGCTCGGACTCGCCATTGTGCGCGAGTGCGAGCGGAGAACGGAGTCCGATACTCCCGTCATCACCCCATGACAGTTGAGCCACCCCAGACATAAGCTGTCTGTTCACGCTCCTGTCTGGGGTGGCTTTTCTTTTGGAATAGGGTTTGCGCTCGTTTTGTATTCGTCGTACACTGGAATTGATAGTAATTTCATGAGGGGGCGGATGAAAACACAGGAATATGCATATCTTGATTTGCTGCGCGATGTGCGTGATAATGGCGAGAGTAAGGATGACCGTACCGGTACAGGTACGCGCAGCGTGTTCGGGCGTCAGATACGGTTCGATCTGTCGAGCGGCGAGTTCCCCGCGCTCACGACGAAACGGCTCTATTTTGATACTTGCAAACGCGAGTTGTTATGGTTTTTAAGCGGCGACCGCAATCTAGAAGCGCTCGCACGGCAGAATGTACACATTTGGGACAGCTGGCCGTATCGGCATTACGTAGAGGCGACAGAGAATCGCCGGGTGTCTCCAGAAGAAACGTCTACACCGGAGTGGCGTAGCGGCATGAAAGCGTTTGTCGGACGCATTGCGACAGACCACGCTTTTGCTGAGCAATGGGGCGATTTAGGCCCAGTTTACGGCTATCAATGGCGGCATTGGCCAGATGGAAAGGGCGGCGAAATCGACCAAATCCAGCGCGCTGTCGACACGATCAAAACGAACCCGGCTAGTCGGCGCAACATTGTGAGCGCGTGGAATGTCGCCGATATTGACGAGATGGCAGTAGCGGGGCTGCCGCCATGCCATACGATGTTCCAGTTCAACGTGCGCGGCGATCGCCTAGATTGTCAATTATACCAGCGTAGCGCCGACATGTTTTTGGGTGTGCCGTTCAATATTGCTAGCTATGCGCTATTGCTCTGCATGATGGCGCATGTCACCGAGCTCAAACCGGGCGAGTTTGTCCATACGTTCGGCGACGCGCATATCTATAATAATCACATTACGCAGGTTGATGAACAGCTTAGCCGCGAGCCGTTGCCGCTGCCAAGGCTATGGTTGAATCCAGAGGTTGATAACATCTTCGAGTTTGCGCCGGACGACATTAAACTTGTCGGCTATCAGCATTGTCCGAGTATCAAAGCGCCAGTAGCAGTGTAATCACAGTTAGACCCGCAGGGCTACATGTATTACGCACGCTTATACGTCACGAAACTATACGCGTACCGATTCGCATCGTCTGCCGGAAACGATTGGCGTTCGTACTCATGCCAGCTGTCGTCAAGCGGCGGAAAGTAACGGTCGATGCCCATAAACGAATAATTAATTTCGGTTGCATAAATAACGCCACAATCCGCCAGTGCTTGCTCATATACACTCGCGCCGCCGATTACACACGGCTGATGCTGCGCGATTTCATATGCTCGCGCCAAGCTATCAACAGCTATAACGTCCGCCGCGTCAAGCGCCCGATGCGTCACGACGATATTCTCGCGCTGCGGCAGTGCTCGTCCAATCGACTCAAACGTTGCGCGCCCCATGATGATTGATTTACCTATTGTCAGCGTGCGAAAATGTTTCAGATCAGCCGGCAGCGCCCGTCCCCACGGCAAATCGCCGCGCGCGCCGATACCGCGGTTTTTATCATACGCCACGACAATACATTTCTCCATACGTTCATGATACAATATCGGTAGCATTAGGGGAAATTATGCAAGAATCAGCGGCCATTTATAGCGACATTGAGATAAAAAAAGCGCTTGCGAGCGGGCATATTGTGTGCGATCCGGCACCCGCGCGAATCAACGGCTCAAGTATCGACGTGACGCTTGGCTATTATTTTTACTACGCTGGCGGCGCCAAAAACGGCGATGCGCTATTCAACCCGTTCGACCAGGCGGACGTTAAGCGGTATTTTGGCGCGTACAACATCGCGAAACCATGGCGCGACGCGCGGAAACGTTTGGCGAGCTCGATTGCGAACATCGCAGAGATTACTAACATTTCCGCCGACCACCCCGTTATCGTTTTGCGACCGAATGAGCGGATTCTCGCGCATACGCATGAATTTATCGGTATTTTGCCGCCCGGCACGACCAGCATGCAAGCGCGCAGTACTACAGGGCGCATTGGCATATCGGCGTGTTATTGCGCGGGATGGGGCGATCCAGGCTATATCAACCGTTGGACGATGGAAATCCACAATTTGAATGAGCGCGAGCATATTGTATTGCCCGTTGGCTATCGTATTGCGCAAATTGTCTTCAGCGCTACTGGTCCGGTTGAAACAGAATATTCGCGCGCTTCGGGCAACTATCAATCTGCGCCAAGCGCCGACCTTGCTGCTATCAAAGCTGCTTGGCGTCCCGATATGCTGCTGCCGCGCGCTTACGCATCGCCCGTTAAGTTGCCGCGGGTAGTTGAGGGGCTTGCTGAAGGATTACTATAATGATCACGCGCGGGCGCTATATTGTCATTGAGGGGAATGATGGCACAGGGAAATCGACACAAGTCCGCCTTTTGCAAACATATTTTCATAAGCAGGGGTATAGCGTGGTAACTGTTGAGGAGCCAGGCGGCGGCTCAGTGTTTACGACGTCTGTTGCTCGTTATCTACGCACGATTATCAAGAATGGGCAGTTGCAGCGCGATCCAGAAATTAATCTGGCATTGTTCAGCGCGGCGCGGCGGGAACTATGGCAGCACAGCATTGCGCCGGCGCTTGAGCAGGGCGCGGTCGTACTGGCGGCGCGCAATTATCTCTCGACGCTCGCATACCAAGGTTACGGCGAAGGGCTTAACCTCGATCATATTCGCAAAACGACCGCGCTTTTCACTGATGCACGTTATATGTCACCGGACCATGTAGTTGTTCTGACTATGAACGACGACGCCGAGCGCAAACGCCGCCTCGCCAAACGTAGCAACTCAGCGCATCTTGACGCGTTCGAATCGCGCGCTGATGATTTTCAGTATAGAGTAAATAACGGTTACGCTGCGCTCGCCCGCGATATGGCGCTGCCCGTCGTTGAGTGTATCGCGCCGGATCACCGCAAGACGCCGGCAGAGATTCAGGCGGAGATTTTACGGATTATTTCGTAGCAGGAATCAATTAGTCGGCGCTGCTTGCGCTGCTGCCAGACGCAATCCTGCGTGCTTCTATAATTTCTGGGTATTTTCGACAAAACTCTTCATTATACGCCGCCCGCTCCGCTTCATGCCGGCGCTGCTGCTCTTGTCGAACGGTTTGGCTCACTGCGTAGAATGTCGTTGAAATTGGAATTGCTGCGTCGCTATCAATTGCTGCCGATATACGCGTATCTAAATCATCAACGTTTGCGAGCATCTCAGCCCACACCTCAGTGCCGTGCGACCTGTCAGCCGATAAAATCTCCGCTCGAACATCTTTTGATAAATTCGCAAGCGGCAATACATAGGATTCGCGCAGCATAATTCGCGTATCAACCTCGCACGTTGCTACGTTTATGCGGCGTGTCGCCAAAACTGCTTCCGGCGCTTTTTTCGCGTCTGTTATATCTACGTTGAATGCCCGGAATTTAATGCGTTCGCTTCGCTCGCACTGTTCATCCGCGCCAACCTCGGCAAAGGTTTCAGCTATCGCCGCGTGCATGCGTTCAAGCAAATGCTCGTCGTTTCCTGTTACGCGCGCTAGCTCCACCGATCCCATGCCGATTGACCGCCGCAAGCGTAACAGTTCAGCTGGTGTCGCTAAACCATCAAGTGCTTTAGCTTCAACCCGTTCAAGCTCTATGCCGGCAAGCGGCGCTTCTCCCTCAATACATTCGTTCAAGCGGCTCTCGTAATTCTGCTGATTCTTCGTCGTATGCCGAGCGCCGCGCGACAGCAGGTGCAGCTGCACAAAATCGCGGACAGCTGGCGATGTATCGGAATCCAAACGGGCAAGTACGCGCTCTGTCAGCGTATTTTGAACATCGCGCCATAAATCGCAGTTCTCTGATTTAATACGCAGCGGCGTCGCACTGTAATCCAGCCAGTGCGCTAGCAATATATCACGCGGCGGCTGCCGATATTCCTCGCGCGCCGGCGTTAAACAACGAGATTTTATCATACCAAATGTGTATTTTACTAGAAAAATTACTATCTGTCAATACTATTCTTGTAATCTTGGCGTGTTTCTGCTACAATGCTAGCTAAGACATTGCCAAAGACCGTAGCGGGCGAGCCGTGAAAAGCGAAGCGCCGATAAGAATGCTACCGAGGGAATTACTCCGCTTTTCGTCTTTGCGCATGCAGGGGCGTTTTTTGTCAGTGTCGCACCTTAACAATGCGGTCTCATTTATCAAAGCAAACGAAAGGATTTTGTCTATGGCGATTAGCAAAGACAAGAAACAAGCTTTGGTCGCAGAAATGAGCGAGCTGTTCGCGAACGCGAAAAGCACGGCTGTCGCAAAATACCAGGGAATCAGCGTGGCTGAATTGCAGGAATTGCGTAAAAACGCACGCGAAGCCGGCGTTGTCATCAAAGTGGTGAAGAACCGCCTGGTGCGCGTTGCGATGAGTAAAAGTGGCACCTATGAAAGCACCGATACAACGGCGCTCACAGGACAGTTGCTTTATGCTGTATCGCAGGACGATGAAGTTATGCCTGCTAAGGTGCTGAATGATTTTGCCAAAACTCATCCAGCACTTGAGCTCGTCGCTGGCTTCAGTGGCGAAGGAGTAGCGCAAAGTACTGCGGAAGTAACGGCGCTTGCTGGCTTGCCAAGCAAGAACCAGCTTATTGCTGAAACGGTGGCGCAATTGCTCTCGCCGGTTCACGATGTTACGAATGCGCTTTCTGGCAATATTCATGCGCTGCTTGACGGTGTCGCCGATAAGGCTGTTGCGTAAGAACCAAAGTTTAGTATTAATGTTGAAAATACCAAAGGAGAAATTCTATGGCAGATGTAAAGAAACTTGCCGAAGAACTGACTAAATTGACAGTTCTAGAGGTGAATGAATTAAAAACCATTTTGAAAGAAGAATACGGCATTGAGCCGGCTGCTGCTGCGGTTGCAGTCGCTGGTCCAGCCGCTGACGCAGGAGCTGCTGCTGCCGACGAAAAAACCGAATTTACCGTCACGCTAAAAGACGCTGGTTCGCAAAAAGTTGCCGTTATCAAAGCGGTGAAGGAGCTAACTGGACTTGGTCTCGGTGAAGCTAAGGCGCTTGTTGACAATGCGCCAAGCCCGATCAAAGAGAAAGTCTCAAAAGACGAAGCTGAAGCTGCCAAAAAAGCTCTGGAAGACGCTGGCGCAACTGTTGAATTGGCGTAGGCTCGCTTCTACATAGTTACGAGATCGCATTGTTTCATAGAGTTACCCCGCCCTAAAGTAGGAGCGGGGTAATTTAGTTAATTTCGTTGTTGACAAATTATCTATCTATCTATATTATTAACTCTGTGGTTTGTCGTCTTGACATTCCTAGCTGGCGCAGAGTCAGCTCCACTCGTATCCTGAGGAGGATATAAATGGCGACTGGACGCCCTCAGAAGGGGATGACCAGAAGGAACCACCACGACTCCCTGTCTCAGTCAGGGAACCCGAGCTACGGAAACGTGGCGAGCGCCCCGCCGAGGACTACCTACAGTGGGGTGCCTAGTCCGAAGAGCTCAACGCCGAAGGCAAGCGCCCCTAGGTCGTTGACGAACCGTAACAGCGGTACGTCCAACAGCAGGGCGCCTTTCAAGAGCTTCTGAGCTTATTGGACAGCCCCGACTCTATTGCATTATAATTGCATTAGGGTCGGGGCGACCCTACTTAAGAGTAAGTCATTGGTCTTGTCATGATAGCTAAACTCTACGCGTTCTACGATTTACCGTTTTCGCACGACGTGTGCCACTTATTTGAACATATCGTCATTCGCCGGTTTTTATTATCACTGCGAGCGGCTGACCGGTCGCGTGCGTTTATCGGTAACGTTGATGGCAATACGGTCGAATCAACAATATTCTTTCACGCTGAATTATACTCGGCTGAAGATATCGCACTTTTTGAGCAGTCGCTTTACGCGGAACAGGCAAGTATTAACCAGAGCATTGTTGCGGAATCGCTCGCACATATTGAAGCTGAATTGATGGCTATCGTTGATGTCCAGAACGATGCTCTATTGATGAGCCAGCTCGCAGCATGCCAGCGCATTGTCGGTGGTGCAACCGGCGCACACGTCTCCGCTGACGACCCATTTATTATCGCTGAACGCCCTGAACTTTTTGACACCGCTGTGCTCACGATAGAGACAAGTGACGCGAGCGACGAGACAACGAGATCGTTTTTCTGTCTTTATCCGGCGCTACTAGATATTGCGCGCGATAGTGCGTTTGACGCGGCCGCTGCATATCCGCAGCAGAACGGCGTTTTCACTGCATATCAGGATGGCAATGTAGTGCTGCAACGATTTACGGTCAAAAAACCGTTTGATTGCCGCGCGGCGAAAAAACGAATCGCGCACCATTTTCACGAAGTGCGCATTACTAATGAAATGCTTGAACCGCTCGTCCGTGTATTCAAAACACACCCAGCCTACACTGCTGTCCCAATGTATTTTTATGAAAAGGCGCTTACGCGAACAACTTGTAATGAACTCGCAAGATCAATAACACAACATGCTTTTCGTGGCATCACAAAATCTGCCCATATCTCTGTACAGCTAGTACCACCTACAAAATAGCAACCATGGTGCTGCACAAAAAATACAACGACTTTTCAGAAACTACTGTTATTCGTGTGGATAAATGATGCAATCCTTGACAGCAAACGATGAAAGCGTATAATGAAATTGATATTATCAAGAAAACATACAAAGGAATGCGAGAACCAGTATGTCAGAATTACCAGAAAAACAAGTCAAACGGCTTAAGTCGCTGATTCAGGAAGCGGAAACAAATTTAGCCGCCGCTAAAGAATTGCTCATGAGTATCTTGGGCGATGACGGGCAAATCGTGACGCCGGTTAACAGCCGCGACGACGTTACCGGCAAAATTATTGAAGGCGTGTTCGACGGACAAACCATGGTCGGTCCGGACGGCAAGAATTATCCAGTGCCAGCTAACTATGCTAGCAAATCAAAACTGGTTGAAGGCGACATTCTCAAGCTAACCATTGCGAGCGATGGCGGTTTCATCTACAAACAAATCGGACCGGTTTCACGCAAGCAAATCATTGGTACGCTTGTTCAGCATGACGGTGCATATTACGTTGAAGCGCAGGGCAAAGAGTATCGTATCTTACTTGCGAGCGTCACCTACTTCCGTATTAACGTTGGCGACCAGGTTACTATCATCGTGCCGGAAGACGACCCAGATGCCAGTTGGGCAGCGGTAGAAGCTGCGTTGTAGCCGATAAAATGGCTCGTGAATTAGTTGATTTGCCGCTTGGAAAGTTTCTATTCACGAGAGTTAGCTTTGACGGCACGTGTAACGCTCCATATTTTCGGCTAATGGACGCTGACGGTGTCTCTGTGTATGCTCGTCCTGTCGGCGACTTTACGCTGACATTTGATTTAAGCCGCAAACGCTGTACTGGTTGGTATGATATGCGAACTGGCGAGTGTTATGAGTGTCCAGGCAAGCGCGCTGTCTCTGAAAAATATGAACAGTGTCCTGAATGCCAACAGAAGACTGGCTTTAATCCAGCGTTCTACAACACGACAGAATTGAGTGTGCAACAAGCTGAACTCAACAAAAAACCGCATTTATTGTACCTTGCGTATTTTTCATCAGAGACTGTTAAAGTTGGTATCTCAAACGCCGAGCGCGGGTTGGCGCGGCTGCTTGAGCAAGGCGCGCGGAGTGCTATAATTCTCGAAACATTCCCGAGCGCCAACGTTGCGCGGCAGTATGAAGCGCAGATTGCTCGGCTGCCTGGATTGTGTGAAAGTGTCCAGTTACGCAAAAAAGCGCAAATTTTAGTTGAAAACTCATACGACGAGGTAGTGGCGCGGCAAAAATTAGAGCAGGTGATTACGGCGATCCAGCGTGCACTGAACGTACAATTTTCCAACCCGCAATTTGCCGAATTATCAAGCATAATGATCAACGGCGCGGCACTTTCGTCGTGTACTGCTATAGAGCTATGGAATCAACCGCGCCTTTCTGGCGCGTTTGTAGGACTACTCGGGCAGTTGCTTATTATGGAACAGCAAAACCGGCTACTTGTAACGCCGATGAAACAGTATCTTGGTAATTATGTCACGATTACAGGCGATGTTGCGCCGCTTGATCTCACGCCGGTACAGACGAGTTTATTTTAGTACTAATTCAGAATACTTACATAGTTCAGCGGCGTACTGTTTCGACGACACTTAGTATCTTGCCTCGATTTACATAACAGTCTGTAAATAGGACCTTAAATTCTTCATCCAATACGAACAGCCACACCAAACAAATTATTACGCTCATCGTATATCTTCACAAATCAACGCTCGTGCAAACGTTATCCATAGCGTATAATAGAGCTATATGAGCCAGGCATTATACCGGAAATACCGCTCGAAAAAATTGAGCGAGATTGTTGGGCAGGCGCACATTACGCGGCTGTTGGAGCGCGCGCTAAAGCGCGGCGCAGTAGCACATGCGTATCTGCTAACTGGACCGCGCGGTGTCGGTAAGACGTCAATTGCGCGTATCTTGGCGCACGAAATTAACAATTTACCGTATACCGACGAATCGACGCACCTGGATATTATCGAAATTGATGCAGCGAGCAACAACTCCGTTGAGGATATTCGCGATTTACGCGATAAAGTACAGATCGCGCCAGTCAGCGCTCCGAAAAAAGTGTACATCATTGATGAGGTGCATATGCTCAGCAAGTCGGCATTCAACGCGCTTCTTAAAACGCTTGAAGAACCGCCGGAGCACGTCGTTTTTATTCTCGCAACCACCGATGCCGATAAACTGCCGGCAACAATTTTGAGCCGCGTGCAGCGATTTAATTTTCGGCTAATCGGCGAAGCAGACGTAGTAGCGCATCTGCGCGCAATTGCCGAGGCCGAGCGCATTGCGATTGACGATGATGCTTTGCGACTTATTGCTGAGCAGGGGCAGGGGAGTTTTCGTGACAGTATCAGCCTGCTCGATCAATTACAGCATGTCGCAGATGGCGCAATTACCGCGCAGCTAATAGAAGAATCGCTCGGACTCGCAAGCGCGCAGGACATTAACGCGTTGCTCGCAGCGGCAGTAGCAGGCGATATAGCTGCAATCATACAACAGCTTGGCACAATGGAACACAATGGCGTGCCGGCACCAATCGCCGCCGAGCAAATCGCGCGAAATATTCAACACAGCGCAATTTCGCACCCAGAGCGCTTAGCGTTGCTTAGTCCGCTCGCAAAGGTCACGCACAGCCCGTGGCCGTACACATCACTATTAGTTGCGCTAACATCGCAGGCGAATATAGTAACGCAGCCAATTGCTACGGCTGCTGCACTTAGTGGAAATAGCGCGGTAAAGCCAGCCAATTCTCCAGCGCAGGCAAAAGAGCCTGCGTTACACGCAACACCGCAAGCATCCAAAAAACCATTAGAAACGCCTGTTGCGTCTCCGCGAGCACGCACGAGTGCGGCGGCAAAATCAGGTGCAGACGCCACGCAAAAAAAACCTGCAACATCAATAAAAGATGACAAGAGCAACGCTGCATCAACCGCAGCGCCGGCGCGCGATAAGGAAAATAAGGAAGAAAAATCCTTTGTTTGGGATGATTTCCTCGCGCCGCTCAAGGAGTCTGCTGCGGGCGCGCACAGTATTCTTGCTAAGTGCAAATATCACTATGATGGCGCGACACTTACTATTTATGCTGGTAAAAAATTCGCCAAAACCCAAATAGACAAGGCTCTGCCGGCGCTCGCCGAATCGCTGCAAACGATCGGTTTGCCCGACATCGAAATCACCGTACTTGCTGCGCCGAAACCGCCAGAAGATAGCCAAACTGCCGCAATTATTGCTATGATGGGCGGTGGAGAGGAAGTGAGTTTATAATGCCCGCGAAACAAGTTGACGCTAAGATTCCGCCGCAAAATATTGATGCCGAGATGAGTTTACTCGGTGCGATTCTCATTGACGACGACGTACTCGCTGATGCGTCGGAAATCGTCAAGCCAGCGGACTTTTACGACCAGCGCCATCAAACCGTCTTTGCCGCCATGATGCGCCTGTACGAACGCCACAAGCCGGTGGATTTGCTGACGCTAACTGATGAGCTAAAAAAGAAAGATAAGCTAGAGCTCGTCGGCGGCAGCAGTTATCTCACCGAGCTGACAAATTATGTACCAACCGCCGCGCATGCTAGCAGCTATGCCGACATTGTTGCACAAAAAGCTGTTCGCCGCCGTCTCATTAAAGCAAGTGCTGATATTGGCGAAATGGGATTTAACGAGGAAACATCTACCGCCGAGCTGCTCGAAAAAGCCGAAGCGGAGTTATTTAATGTATCCGATCAGTCGCTTAAGCAAGACTTGGTGAGTATTGAAAGTATTCTCGACGAGAGTTTCAGTCGCATTGAAGAATTGCACCGCAACAAAGGACAATTGCGCGGCATTCGTACTGGCTATCAAGACCTTGATAATATGACAGCTGGATTACAGCGCAGCGACTTAATCATTCTCGCAGCACGTCCAGCGATGGGTAAAACGACGCTCGTGACAAACCTCGCCTATAATGTTGCAACAATCGCAAAATTGCCCGTTCTATTTTTCAGTCTAGAGATGAGTAAAGAGCAACTGATCGACCGCATGCTTGCTGATGCCTCTGGTGTTGACAGCTGGAATATCCGCACCGGTAATTTGAGCGACGACGATTTCAGTAAAATCAGTGAAGCGATGGGGGAAATGGCAGAAGCGCCAATCTTCATCGATGATACGCCAGGACTCAGCGTGTTGGAGATGCGCACCAAAGCTCGCCGCGCTATGCATGACCAGCCACTCGGACTAATTGTTGTGGACTACCTGCAGCTCATGCAAGCAGCAAACAATCACAATGGCAATCGCGTGCAGGAGGTGAGCGAAATTTCGCGGGGGCTTAAACTTATAGCGCGCGAACTCAATGTACCGCTCATCGCCCTCAGCCAGCTGAGTCGCTCGGTCGAAAGCCGCACGCCGCCGATTCCGCAGCTTGCCGATTTACGCGAATCGGGAAGTATTGAACAGGATGCCGACCTCGTATCGTTTATTTACCGTCCCGGCTACTATGAGCCGGATAATCCTGAAGTGCAAAATATCACTGATTTGATTATCGCCAAGCACCGCAATGGTCCGACAGGTAAAGTGCAATTATACTTCCATCCGGAACGCTTGCGTTTCATGTCGCTTGACCGCCGCCATGAGTAAATATCTGGTATAATCAAGAGGTATGAAATCGCACGTCACAGATTATGTTCTTTATCGTTGGCGCTTTGGACTGGGGTTGTTGGTAATTGCAGTGATTATCGGCGTGATCGTATGGGGCGGTGCACTACAAACGCCAGGCGAACTACGCCCTGAAGAAATCAAATCGGTAGCGACAAGCAGCTCGCTCTCAAAAAACTCGCTTGACCCAGCGATGATCGTTAGTTTCCCGTATCATTTACTGCAACGGCTAAGTATTTATGCGTTCGGCGCGACGACATTTGCAATTAAGCTACCGTCTCTTGTGCTAGCGACATTTACCATTCTTGGTATACTTGTACTAACACAATCGTGGCTAAAGCGTAATGTCGCGATGATCACGACGATGGCGCTCGCTACAACAACGCAATTTTTGTTCATGGCGCAAGACGGTACGCCAGCGATTACATTTAACGCAATCGCCGTCTGGCTACTCGTAGCAGGATTACGCGTAACACGCGGTAAATATTTTCATACTTTTTGGAAGATTTTAGGCGGCGTTCTAATGGCGGTAGCACTGTATGTGCCGCTTGGAATTTACGTTGTTGTATCGCTGCTTATTACCTCGGTGCTGCATCCACACATTCGCTACATCATGAAGCGGCTTGGCAAAACAAAGTTGCTGATGGCAGCAATACTGGGGCTAGCGAGCATGGCGCCGCTTGTCTACGCGATTGTCATCCAGCCGTCGACCGCGCTTGAGCTTGCTGGGCTACCAAGCGACATATCGTTTGCCCATATCCGCGCTACGGCACCGCAAGCGATTCTCGATCTAGCTGGATTCAGCGCGCACAGTTCGGGCGCGTTACTGCGACCAGCGTATTCATTAACGCTTGCTCTCGTAGCACTCATTGGGTTATACCGCCTCATCACGACGCATTATACGGCGCGCAGTTACGTGACAATTATTTTGAGTGTCCTGCTCGTACCGCTTATTCTGCTTACGCCGGCACATATAAGTGCTCTCTTCTTCGTCATGACGATTCTCATCGCGACTGGATTTGACTTCTTGATATGTTACTGGTACCGGTTATTTCCGCGCAATCCGTACGCACGGCTGGCAGGGCTGTTGCCGCTTGCCGTGCTGGTAATCGGCATTATTGCTACAAATGTCACGCATTATATGGATGGTTACCGTTACGCGCCAAGTGTGCTCGCGCATTATTCAAGCGACTTAAACCTTATACACGCTTACGCTAGTAAGCACGATCAGATGGCACTCGTCGCAACCGAGCAAGAACGCGATTTTTATCATATCGTAGCGGAACGCTCGCCTAAAATCACGCTGCGCGACCAAGCCGACCAGTCGCCCGGTACTATCGTGCTCACACGAGATGCCCGCCGTGCTCTGCCCGCCGCGCCAGAATCATGGCAGCTTGAGCGCATTATCACGAATGGGCGCGCCGAGCAGAGCGACCGATTATATGTCTACAAAATCCTACAATAATGCGATATAATATCACCATTACCGATTAGTTGTTATATGGAGGGACTGACCACATGGCGTTGAACCAAATGAAGATGTTGAATGATTTACGCAAGGCGCAGAAGGCGCTCGCAAAAGAAATTGTTGAGGTTGAGGCAGGTGATGGCGCGGTGATCGTGCAAATCACTGGCGAGCTAAAAATTAAATCAATTAAAATTGATCCGGCGTACGTTGATTTGGATGATATTCATCAGCTGGAGCACTGGATTGAGATTGCTATTCGCGACGGTATGGCAAAAGCTCAGGAAATTGCCGCCGAAAAGATGAAACCGCTCATGGGCGGCTTGGGCAATCTGGGATTGTAAGACACAATGGCACAGCTGCTGCCAAACGCGCTGGAACGCGCAATTAATGAACTCGGGCGATTGCCAGGCGTCGGTCCGCGTACCGCTGAGAGATATGCGTATTTTTTGTTGCGCGCCGACGAGCGCACTGCGCAGTCTATGGCGCGTGCTTTGACAGCATTGCATGGCGACGTTAAGACGTGTCCTGTCACATTCGCGCTCATCAATGCCGACGAAGATATTTCACCGCTTTATAGCGACGCCGCACGCGACAAGCGTATGATCGCAGTGGTTGAGGAGCCGCTTGATATCGTTGCGTTAGAGCGTACCGGACAGTTCAAGGGAACATACCATGTGCTTGGCGGTACGATTTCGCCGATAGACGGCATAGGACCAGAACAGCTGCACATTCCAGAATTACTAAAGCGTATCCGCAATGATGCCGCCGAAGAGATTATTATCGCAACAAACGCGAGCGTTGAGGGAGAATCGACAGCGTTATTTATTCAGCGCCACATTCAAGAAGCGCGCCTCAACGTCAAGGTGTCGCGCCTGGCGCGTGGCATTCCCGTGGGCGTCGACCTAGAATATGCCGACCAAATCACCCTCAGCCATGCGCTTGAGGGGCGACGAGTTCTATAGCTAGTGTACGGATTGTAGTTTTTTTGCTAAAAGCGAGCGGTCAATGGGTGTACAGTAACAATACTAGTTTTATTCTACACCAAAATATTTATTTTGTCAAGTAACTTTGCTTAGATGGCAACTTAGTATATTGCGCACTGGATAAATTTTAATCACCAATATAATCGGTCAGCTTACCTGCGCCAGCTGCTCGGTATAATGCGTCAACTGCTATACGCATATCATGCTGTAATTGCGGACGTCCTGCGATCGTGTCGTTATAAAATTCTCTGATTGACTTAGGATACTCATCGTCTGGCGCGTCGTACAAAAACGTCCGCTGCAGCAATTCTTTTTGACTTGCCGGAATATCATCAAAGAAACCTGGATGAAAATCATAGAACCATTCAAGCCTGGTTTGGAGCGCAAGGTATTTTTTATAGGTCATAATTGTATTATACGGAATTACTAGCATTTACATATTTCAATTGCTACAATGATTCCATGGACGACGAAAAGGGGAGGGTAATTGCTGCGTTTTTGCGGTATTTTGACGGCGATCCGGAACGGGCGGTTGCAGCGGTTCGGCAATACACGGCGCGCGATGCCACTGCGCAGACAAAAACTACTGTACCGCTCGGCAGTGAAATTATCTCAGCCAAAGATGTCGTAAAAACATACAAAGTCGGGCGGCAAAAGATTGAGGTACTACGCGGCGTCAGCTTGAGTGTGCGCCAACGGGAATTTGTAGCACTCACCGGCGCAAGCGGCTCAGGGAAGTCAACGTTGCTACAGCTAATCGGCGGACTCGACAAACCGACAAGCGGGCTCATTACCGTCAACGGACAAGCCCTTAGCGCACTATCAGACCGAAAATTATCACAATTCCGTGGGCGGACAATTGGATTCGTATTTCAGTCATTTTATCTGCAGCCATTTTTGAATCTAGCAACTAATCTAGAGATACCCGGCATGTTCGCGCGCACTAATCCGCGCGAGCGTAAACAGCGCGCCGCTGAACTCGCTAAGATGGTTAACGTTGCAGAGCGCATGAAACATTTGCCGAAAGAGCTGTCTGGTGGACAGATGCAACGCGCCGCCATTGCGCGGGCATTATTGAACCAGCCAAAAGTCTTGCTTGCCGACGAGCCAACAGGCAATCTCGATAGTGTTAACTCGCAGCGTGTCATTGACATTTTCGAGCAAGTCCGCCGCCAGCTTGGTACAACGATTTTGATTGTTACGCACGACCACGAGATTGCTCGGCAGACCGACCGCGAAATTA
>ERZ772917.1241-NODE-1241-length-15351-cov-31.661611_pt1 | contig 15351 bp, 12 predicted proteins | sample MGYA00511187_ERZ772917 | MGnify/ENA primary metagenome ERZ772917 (study PRJEB29015, sample SAMEA2737925) | human oral metagenome | biome: human oral; feature: human-associated habitat; material: dental | place: China | collected 2012 ... | reverse complement strand
CCAACATGGGCTATAGTTTGCAGGGTTTGAATAATTACGTTTCGGCGGAAATTACCAAGACCTACTGGCTGGATAAGATCTATTCGCCGAAAATCGGCCGGGCGCACAAAGAGGGTGATCTGCACATTCACGACCTCAATTTGCTGAGTGTCTACTGTGTCGGTTGGGATCTGATGGATTTACTGCGCCAAGGCTTTACTGGCGTTAAAAACAAAGTTGCCTCCAAGCCGGCCAAGCATTTCCGTTCGGCATTGGGCCAGGTGGTCAATTTCTTCTACACTTTGCAGGGCGAAGCGGCTGGCGCTCAGGCCTTCTCTGATTTTGACACATTGTTAGCGCCGTTCATTCGCGCTGACAAGCTGAGCTATGATGAGGTCAAGCAAGCGCTGCAAGAATTCGTCTTTAACGTCAATGTGCCAACTAGGGTTGGATTCCAGACGCCGTTTACCAACATTACGCTTGATCTGGAATGCCCGAAGCACATGGCTGGCAACCCGGTGATCATCGGCGGCGAGATGCAGGACACCAACTACGGCGATTATCAGGAAGAGATGAATATGCTTAACAAAGCGCTGCTCGAGGTGTTGTCTGAGGGCGATGCCAATGGCCGAGTCTTTACCTTCCCGATTCCGACAGTCAATATTACCAAAGATTTCAACTGGGATAATCCGGTCATTGAAAACCTTTGGGAAGCTAGCGCCAAATACGGCATTCCGTATTTCTCCAACTTCATCAATTCCGACATGGATCCAGAGGATGCGCGCTCGATGTGCTGTCGCTTGCGGATTGATAATCGCCAGCTGGAGTATCGCGGCGGCGGTCTGTTTGGCTCCAACCCGATGACCGGTTCAATTGGTGTGGTGACGATTAACCTGCCGCGGCTGGCGCTGAAATCGAAGAACGAGAAAGAGTTTTTCAAGGGCCTGGGCGAGTTGATGGATATGGCGCGCGACAGTCTAGAGACCAAGCGCAAGGTGCTGGAGCAGCTGACAGATTCAGATATCAGCCTGTATCCGTACACCAAGTTTTACCTGCGCGATATTAAAAAGCGCTTCAACGAGTACTGGAAAAATCATTTCTCAACCATCGGTTTGATTGGCACTAACGAAGCGGCGTTGAACCTGCTGGGCGTTGACATCGGTACCGAGAAGGGTAAGGCGTTTGCCGAGAAAACGCTTGATTTCATGCGCGACCGACTGGTTGAGTATCAGGAAGAGACTGGCAATAATTACAACCTAGAGGCAACACCAGCTGAGGGTACGACATATCGCTTGGCGCAGCTTGACAAAGCCAGCTTCCCTGACCGAGCACACTTTGCCAATGGTTTGGGCGCGGCAGTCAAACATCCGTTCTACACCAACTCCAGCCACTTGCCGGTCAATTACACCGACGACTTGTTCGAGCTGATGGATTTGCAGGATAATCTGCAAACCAAATATACTGGCGGTACGGTGATTCACTTCTTCCTGGGTGAGCGCATGGATGATCCGCAGACGCTGAAGAAACTGGTCAAGACTATTTGCGAAAATTATAAATTGCCGTACTTTACCTTTACGCCAAGTTTCTCGATTTGCGCCAATCACGGCTATATCGTTGGCGAACACCCGGCTTGTCCGAATTGCGGCGAAAGTACTGAGGTGTACTCGCGGGTGGTTGGTTTCCTCCGTCCGGTGGCGCAATGGAATGACGGCAAGCAGGCTGAATTTGACATGAGGGAGCATTATGACGATGCCGCCGAACACCAGCGAGCTAGCGCCGTCGCTGTCCCAGCTTAGGGTAGCGATCGGCGGGATTCAGAAGCTGTCGCTGGTGGACTATCCGGGGCACGTGGCGGCAGCGCTGTTCCTCTCTGGCTGTAACATGCGCTGCGGTTACTGCCATAATCCCGAGTTGGTACTGCCCGAACGCTTGGCGCCGAGCATCCCGGTCGAGGAAGCGATGATATTCTTGAAATCGCGCATTGGTCGGCTGGACGGTGTGGTGATTTCTGGAGGCGAGCCGACGGTCAATGAAGATTTGCCGGTGCTGTGCCGGATGATCAAGCAGCTTGGTTTTGATGTCAAGCTAGACACCAACGGCACGCATCCTGACATGGTGCGCGGTATGGTCGAGGAGGGGACGATTGATTTTATCGCTATGGACGTCAAGGGCCCGTTGGAGAAATATGTGGAGATTGCGGCGCGGCCGATTGATCTCATGGCAATCAAGGATAACGTGCGGTTGATGATTGATTCAGGGATTGGCCATGAATTTCGAACGACCATCGTTCGCGAGCAGCTGGAGGTGGCGGATTTTGAAAAGATTGGCGAGCTCGTTAAAGGCGCTAAACGCTTTGCTCTGCAACATTTTCGCACCGGCACCACCATTAGCCCGAAATTTGCCAATTACCATACGTTTACCGATGAGGAATTCAGAGCTGCCAAAAACATAATGGAAAGGTATGTTGACGAATGCGTGATTCACTAACTGTCGAAATTGTGCGGGTGCGCCAGGAAAACCCCGAGGTGACGACGCTGTATGTTGCGCGGCCGTTTGACTTTATGGCTGGGCAATATATCACGGTGTTCATTGCGGGTAGCCAGGTGCGCGAAGGCAAGGCCTATAGTATTTCCTCGCGCCCGCACGAGGACTTAATGTCGATTACTGTGAAGAATGTTGGCGGTGAGTTTTCGAGCTATTTGTGTTCGCGCCACGTTGGTGACACGTTGCATATTAGCCGGGCCTACGGTGATTTCAACCCGCAGACTGAGCGGCCACTGGTTGGCATCGCGGCGGGGTGCGGGCTCAGTCCGATTTGGAGTATTTTGGCGGACGCCAAGCAGCCAACCTTTCTCTATTTGAGCCAAAAATCGCCGGGATATATGGTGTTTACCGAGGAGTTAGCAACCTCATCCATCCAGGTCAATAAGTTTAGTACCCGTCAGCAGGTTGAGGAACGAGACGGCTGGCATAACGGGCGGTTTGAGGTGGCGAAAATTGTTGGTGAAGTGCCGAGTAAGGCGCATTTTCTGGTCTGCGGTAGTCTGCCGTTCGTGCGCGATGTTTGGCAAAAACTAACCGCTGCTGGTGTTGATGAATCGCATATTTCAACGGAGACATTTTTTGAACAATGAGCGAGATGGCGGCACCAGTTTTGGACAGAGCGTCGACAATAGGCGAAGCTGGCGGAGGGTTTAATGTATTTTCGTCGCTGCGAGACGGTGCTAGCAGTGAGGATTTTTCGTCTGGTGCTGGCGACATTGGTGAAGAAGCAACTGCTGGTGTAGACGAAGCGGCTGGTAAGTTTGACTTGGTGGCGGTGGCTAGTGGTGAAAAAAAACTACCCCCCACTGAGGAAGTGTCTGCGTCCATTGGTCAAACGGCATGCGTGACATGTGTTGGCTGCCCATTTCTTAGCCAGTGTATAAAGCCTCAGGCGTTAGCCGTGAAACAGGAGTCGGAAAGACAGGAGAATGTATCTGATGATATGAATTCTGCGGATGAAGAGGTGGTTCCTAATTTGTTGGAAATGACACCAAAAGAAGGCTATCTGGAGAGATTATTAGCTCCAGATGACTTCGATAGTCTGGATGAAAATGGACGCGGGGAATTGGTGATGGCGGGATATTCAGAGTCTATCGATTATCAAGAACCTATTATTAAAAAAGCGCCTGAGCCAGTGGCAGCAGAGACGAAGCCCATAGATTTAACAACTAAGACAGATGAGCCAACCGAGAAAATCATAACGCAGGAAGGAGAAGATAAAACTTCGACTAACCAGACGGTTGAAGCTTCGGGCGAGAATGTGGATACTGAAGCGGCAGATATGAGTAGTCCTCCAGTGGAGATGAAACCGCACGTCATTGATGCTATTTCTGACGCAGCGCATAATGACAACAAGAAACCGACACCAGAATCCTTAGATGCGCCGACACAGACGGAAAATGCGCCGGTGTCGGTAGTGATAGATAAGAACACCCAAACCGTTGACGATAATAGCAATCCGCTGGAACATGAAACTGTTTACCCTGCGGCTAGCGATGATAAGATTGCCGCTAAGGCTGTAGAGTCTGAGCCGAGCCGAGTAGCAGAAAATGGTGAAAGTGCTTTTACGTCAATTTCCGAGCAACATCACTCGGCAGCGCAATTTGATGCAGTAAAGGCGGATGAATCTGCGATTACGGGACCAATTGACAATTCTGGCACGAAAGCACCAGTATACACTCAATCTAGCGAGATTAATATAGATGCGACGCCGGATTATAATAATTTTGTTGAATCGACTGACAGTATTGATAATAAGCGGTTGGTTGATACCGCAATAATTGATGAAGCTAAGGTTAATCCCCCAAATGAGGAGATTGACGTATTGGCGGCGGATCAAATTTTCACTGATACACAGAGTTCGTCAATTGAGAAACTTGATTATAACAATGTGGCTGTAGAGTGCGGTCATGATAAGGGCAATGATTTTTGGGCTGAAGAGGATGTGGTTTTCTTCGTCGAACGGCAGGAGTCGCCAGTAGTAGAGCCAGAAGTGCCTTCGGCTGAAGCAGTGACGATTGTGCTGCCAGTAGAAACGATTACAGTGCGTGAAGAAACTGATGACTCTGAGCCAGTGGAACAAGTAATTATTTCCACTTCATCGATTATCGAAACAATACCTGATGTTGAGTCGGACGAGGTGGTAACGAAAATTCCAGAGGAATGTCTCGTGCCTCGTGAGGAGTTTGTGAAAATATCGGAAAAAAGCGATTTGATGCGCAGTGATGATGAAATTGAAAGTGTAATTATGGATGTTAGTGACATAAAATCAGGCGCCAACTTGTCCGGAGAGCAAGCAGAACTTAACAATATTCTGGATGATTGTGTCTATAATGGCGAAGAAAGTGTCGCGAATGGTGATGATTTGCTGATGAATATCCATCCATCATCTGGTTTATGGCCGGACGACAGTCGGCTAAATCCAGAAAATGATAAAACTTCAGATGACAATACTACTAATGTCGTCTCGTGGCTGACAAAATTGGTTGGCGCAGTAGCTGTTTATGTAGCCTGTAATAGGCGAGAAAGTGTAGTTAGTGCGTAATAGACATTACAAAAACCTTAAGCTATAATAACCGCATATGGTTTGTGATAATACACCGCCAGTGAATACGACGATCACTTTAACTTCTAGCGCCCTTTGGGTGCTTTTTGATTGCAAGGAGGCTACATGAATAGCAATAAAAAAATTAATTTCAAAAAAATAGTGCTATTTTTTGTTGCTGCCCTGATAGTATTGGCTGGGCTGTTGATTTATGCGGTATCTTGGCGAGGCAGCACAAAAGATATTGAGGCGGTGGCGGATAGCTTTAAGCCGCTTGACGGATGGCGACAGACTGACTCTAGAATAGTTCCGCCACAGTTCTTATGTTTGATGGGAAATTGTCCAGAAATGTCTAAATCTTGGATTGTAAAGAGTAAAATTACACAAAATGATGTGAAGAAGTTTATTGAAAATTTTTCGCAGGTCAATACAAACCACAGCCAATGTGTAGATTATGAGGATAGTAGGGCATTAGACTCATGCGAGTACGTCGGAGAAAGAGGAGGATATCAGTTTAGTGTGATGGTTGATTATAAAAATTCAACCAATGATACAGAAATACATTTATTTATAAGGAGAAAGGGCCAAATTTATGATTAAGCAAAAAGTATTAATCTATATGGTGTCTGCAGTAACTGCAATCGCTAGTGTAATTTTCTTTGATGCCGGTGTTATGGCGAAGAAAGTCGATGATAAATGCACGTTGGCTACAGCTATATTCGCTCGTGGTTCTGGACAAGAGCTTAATGCTAAAGAAGCTCAGACTTTTCGTAAGCAACTCCAAGATAGGGTTGGTAAAGATAAATTAAACTTCTACAAACTTGGTAGCGAAAGCTATGGTGGCAGTCAGTATCCAGCGGTTGACGTTGGTAATATCTGGAATGGAAATGCCATTGGTGCCAAACTAAGCGGTGGCATGGGTAATGATTATGGCAAAAGCGTAAATCAAGGCGTCGCAGAATTGCACGCCTATTTAAATGCCCGCCACCAAAAATGCTCTAACGAATTCTTTATCCTGGGAGGCTACTCGCAGGGAGCACAGGTGATTGGCCAGGCACTACCTGGTATCTCGTCTAATGTTAAGGACAAAATAGTCTTTAATATGTTGTTTGGCGATCCTAAGCTATTTTTACCAGAGGGTGAGGGGATATTCCCGCCAGCTTGTCGTAATGAAAATCTGTCAGCTTATCGGCGAGAAATTGCCAATTGTCATGTTGACAATGGTGCACTTGGCGCCCGAAAGCCGTTCTTGCCGAGCGAAGATAATGTAAAGACTGGATTATGGTGTCTCGGCCATGATTATGTGTGTGGTAGTTCAAAATTTGCTTGGGATACAGACGGACACGGCAAATATGCCAGTGATAATGGACCAATTGATGACGGTGTATTTGAGGCGGCTATTCGATTAAATAAGGCGATTAAATCTACTCCCCAAGAGGGCCCAATAATTAACGACAAGCCTTCAAATAATAATATGGGCACAACTGGAACTGATGTGGTGTTTGTTCTAGATACCACTGGATCTATGTATCCATATATTGATCAGATGAAAACGTTTATTAGAGATTATAGCTCAAAAATTAAAGAGATTAACGGACGAGTTGGGCTGGTTGTGTATCGTGATGCTGGTGATGAATACACTGCTAAAAAATTGTCAGATTTACAATCGGATACTACCGACCTGCTTGCCAAACTTGATGGCATTTCAGTTGATGGTGGCGGTGACACACCAGAGGCAGCGTTGCATGCTAGTATGGTGGCGATGAATGAGATGAAATGGCAAAAAGGGGCGACAAAAGCGATGATTCTGTTGACTGATGCTGGTTATCATGAGCCGGATAAGGTTGATGGTTCGACGCTGGCGGCTGTGGCTAAACGTTCACTAGAAATTGATCCGGTCAATATTTACCCGGTTGTAGAAGATTATTTGGAAGCCTCATATAAAGATCTAGCTAAACAAACCTCTGGTCAAGTAATCGTGAGTAATGGCGAAAATGATACTGTCGCCGCCCTGAGTAAAGCCTTAACTAAGATCAAGAATCGTCCGAACGCCAAGCTGAAAATTGGTGAATATTATGCAGAGATTGGCCAGGAAATTACGTTTGACGCCAGCGATTCGTACGTCGTTGACGGCAAGATCACAAAGTACGAATGGGATTTTGATGGCGACGGTAAGATTGATCAAACAACGACAAACCCAGTTGCTAGCCATGTTTACACTGAAAAATTTGATGGCATCATGCAGGTGCGAATGAGTGCTAATAACGACACAGTATCAAACATATCGGCGCCCGTTAAAGTTGACATCAAGCCTAATCGGCCTGTTGGTCCTGGGGCGCCTCGGGTTTCGGCAAAAATTATTGAGCGAGATGGCGATAAGGCGACGATTCGGTTAAATTGGCAGCCAGTTGATAATTTGTCTTCGCGCTGGCTGATCCGGCTGGATGATAACAATCTTGGCTGGGCTGTTGGTGAGCAGCGACAACTTGATATTACCGATGTAGACATATCAAAAACCAGAACAATTACCGTGACGGGTGTTAAAGCTGACGGCTACGTTGGTAAATCCACAACTGTACAAATTGACAATAAGACGGCTCATTCTCAGATGGAAGATCCAGCCGCCAAGCAATGTCCGTATAAAATTAAGATAGCCTCATTTACCATAGCCTGTCGTTATCAAAAAGTAACTTTTGGTAAATGGTCATTTTATTGGATAATTTGGTATATTGTTAGGTTATAATTAGTATTATGGAAGTCAGCTCGCTACTGTCAGCGACTAAACAGGCAGTCGATGCGTATATCATGGATCGTATTGACGACCGGGTCGCACAGGCCGCGATGGTGCATCCGCGCTACGAGCGGTTATGGCGAGAGATTGCGCGCATTTACCAGGCAGGCGGTAAACGGATGCGCCCGTATCTGGCGGTGGTGGGATATGGCAAGTTGGACACGGCGATCGTACCGGTTGCAGCGGCACAAGAACTATTGCATGTGGCTATGCTGGTGCACGATGATATTATTGACCAAGATACGATGCGACACAGCCAAGCGACCATCAATGGTGCGTACGAAACTGATTATGCGTCAGTACTCCCCGGTTCTCAAGCCACGCATCATGCAAACAGTGCAGCACTTTTGGCGGGCGATACACTGCTATCTGAAGCGTATCGTTTGGTGCAGTCGGCTCCGTTTTCATCATCGGTGATTCACCAGTTATCAGAGCGATTGAGCCGGTCAGTATTTGAGGTAATTGGTGGTGAACTGATTGACATTGAAGCAGGTTTTGTCGCGACCGAGCAGTTCGATCCGATGACTATCTACCGCTACAAAACCGCTAGCTACAGCTTGGTAGGGCCGCTTGTGTCTGGCGCATTGTGCACCGAGGTTGATGAAGCAACGCGGGATATTCTACAGGAATTCGGCACACAATGTGGTATTGCTTTTCAGTTGCAGGATGATTTGATTGGTGTGTTTGGAGATGAAGCGACGACGGGCAAATCAGCCGACACGGATTTGCACGAAGGTAAGCAAACAGTGCTGATCGCCGAACATCAATCGATGATGAATAGCGAGCAAGCGGCTCGTTTTGCTAAGTGGTTCGGTGTGCATGATGCACCGAGAGAGGCGCTTCGTCAATTAAGGCAGGATATTGAAGCGTCCGGTGCGCGCCAGAAAACCGAAGCTATAACTCAGCGGTATTTTGCCCAGTCGCGGGCCACGCTAGCCAAGCTACCACGTGGTTTTCGGCGTGACGAGCTGGAACGGTTTGTCGATCTTCTGCAAGAAAGGCAGTACTAGTGGAGCTTTATAAACGAGTGAGTTATGAGCTAGCGGAGCGATTAACGCGGCGCTACTCGACCTCGTTTTCGATGAGCAGCCGGCTGTTTGCTCCACGCATTCGGCCGCATATTTACGCAGTCTATGGCATGGTGCGGCTAGCGGATGAAATTGTCGATACGTATCGCGGCGAGGATGTGATGGCGCAGCTTGATGACTTTGAGACGGTGGTCTACCAGGCGTGCAATCAGGGATATTCAACCAATCCAATCATCCACGCCTTTGCCCTTACGGCCCGCAAGTACGGTATCGAACGGGAACTAATTTCCCCATTTTTTGCGAGCATGCGGATGGATATGGCAACTGTCGAATACGATGAACCGACATACCGACGCTATATCTACGGCTCGGCAGAAGTGGTTGGGCTGATGTGTTTGAAGGTGTTTGTTGAGGGCGACGCTACGCAGTATGAGCGGTTGCGAACAGGAGCGGCTCACCTGGGTGCGGCCTACCAAAAGGTGAATTTTTTGCGTGACTTGAAGGCAGATTATGAACTATTGGGGCGGGTGTATTTCCCGGGCGTTAATTACCCATCGTTTAGTGAGGCCAGCAAGCGGGCCATCGAAGCGGATATTGCGGCGGATTTTGCCGTAGCCAAAGCAAGTGTACGGCGGTTGCCGTTGACTGCCCGTCGAGCAGTGCACACCAGCGTGTTGTATTATGAAGCACTGTTTCGGTGGCTACAAAAAGCATCAGTTGCCGATATTAAAGCGCGGCGCATTCGGGTGCCGAATGGTGTGAAGTTATTATTATTTGTGAGAGGAGCAGTGGGGTTGTGACGAAAAAAGCGGTGATTATCGGTGCGGGGTATGGCGGGCTGGCGCTGGCAAATTTGCTGGCGAAAGCCGGGTACGAGGTGGCGGTGTACGAAAAAAACCCGTCAGCTGGTGGGCGGATTCAAGTAGTCAAGCAAGATGGCTTTACGTTTGATCTTGGTCCGTCGTGGTATTTGATGCCAGATATCTTTGAGCAGTATTATCAATTGTTTGATCGATCGGCTGAGAAAGAGCTCGACTTGGTGCGATTTTCGCCAGGATATAAAGTGTGGAGCGAAGGCCATGAGCCACTAATCATTCAGGGTGAGGTTGATAAAGACATGGCAACCTTTGAAGCTATTGAGCCTGGTGCGGGTGCACAATTGCAGCGCTACGTGGCACGCAGCAGCCAGGTATATGAGGTGGCGGTAAAGCACGCGCTGTATAATAATTTCACACGGGTTAGTGACGTGTTGCAGTGGCCGCTCCTGAGTCAGCTACCAACCATGTTGCCACTGGTTTGGCGGACGCTGGACGCGCATGTGAGCCGCTGGTTTTGCGATCTTCGGCTCAAACAATTGCTGGAATATCATATGGTATTTTTGGGTTCCAGCCCGTTTCAAGCCCCGGCCGTCTATAGTCTGATGAGTCATCTCGATTTTCGCAGTGGTGTGTATTATCCGCGGCGTGGCATGCTGGAACTGGCGGACAGTATGGAGCGGTTGGGAAAAAGTTTGGGCGTGAAATATCATTATAATTCACCGGTAAAGCAGATTGTGCTGGATGGTCATCAGGCCACGGGTATTGAGTTGATGAATGGTGAACGCATTGCGTCAGACTTGGTGATTTCGGCGGCCGATATTCATCATACCGAAACCAAATTATTACCAACGGCTGCTCAAAGCTACCCCGAAAAGTATTGGCAAAAACGCCAGCCGGGGCCAGGCGCGTTGCTAGTTTCACTGGGTGTCAAAGGAAGGCTGTCGAATTTACAACATCATAATCTCTACTTTGTGAGAAACTGGCGTGAAAACTTTGCGGCAATTTATGAAACTGGCACTGTGCCAGAGCATGCCTCGCTCTACGTCTGCAACCCATCCAAGACCGATCCTGACTTGGCACCGCCCGGGCATGAAAATTTGCTTGTATTGCTGCCGTTACCAGCTGGCATAACGCTGATGCCAGAACAAGAAGTGTCTTGCAAGGATAAGATAATCCAGATTCTTGTTGAGATGACTGGCGAGCCAGATCTGCCTGAGCAAATTATATCTCAGCTCATCTATAGTCCAGAGCAGTTTGGCGAGCAATTTAATGCCTGGCAATACAACGCCTTTGGTGGTGAATCGCACTTGCTCAGCCAAAGCGTTATCTTCCGTACGCGTAATCGCAGTAAAAAAGTGACGAACTTGTATTATGTGGGTGCGGGGACGTTACCGGGAATAGGTCTGCCGATGTGCTTGATCAGTGCACAGCTGACCTACAAGCGTATCACGGGAAACCGCCGTCGTGGACCGCTCACCAAGGAGGATATATGAATTGGCTATATTTAGCGGGAATTATTGTTAGTTTTATGGGGATGGTGATGCTTGATTGGCGGTATCGCCTGGCCTACTGGTATGATGCTCGCCGTGCGGTACTGACCGTGCTCATTATGACCAGCGCGTTCATCGTGTGGGACATGTGTGGTATCTCGCTCGGTATCTTTCTCAGTGGACATTCGCCGTATATGTCGGGCGTCTATCTGTTTCCAGAATTTCCGCTGGAAGAACTATTCTTCTTACTATTTTTGAGTTATTTTAGCCTGGTAGTTTACCGGGCAGGAGTAAAGCGATGGCGACATATATAGTGCTTAATGTAGCTTTTTTGACGACGGTGCTGGGTGTGCTGGTATGGCGGAAATTATTAACATTTGGCCGTGTAGTGTGGCTGACGCTGGTGGTGTTGCTAGTGATGACGATTGTGTTTGATTCATTGTTGATTTACCTGGGGATGTTTACCTATCCTGCAAACAAAATTTTGGGCATACACTTGGGGTTAGCGCCGATTGAAGATTTGTTTTATGCACTCTTGGCTGGTTTAGCCGTGCCAGCGATTTGGAAGGGGTTGAATCGTGAAAGAAGAAATTAACGTCTTATTTATGACCTCGCGACCGCTGTCGTGGGTGAATACGGCCTATCCGTTTGCGGTGGGCTATGTGGTTATGGGCGGGGCGATTGACGCGCGGCTGATTATTGGTACGCTGTTTTTCCTCATCCCGTACAATTTGCTGATGTACGGCATTAATGATGTGTGCGATTACGATTCGGATATGCGAAATCCCCGCAAAGGTGGTGTCGAGGGGGCGGTGACGCCGCGGAAATATCACCGGTTGATCGTGTGGTCGGCAGTGTTGTCATGCTTGCCATTTGTGCTGGCGTTGGTGCTGTTGGGCAACTGGCAAAGTGTGCTGGTGCTAGCGGCGGTGTTGTTTTTTGTGGTGGCGTATAGTGCGAAGGGATTGCGGTTTAAGGAAGTGCCGCTGCTGGATTCGGTGACATCGAGCCTACATTTTGTGGGTCCGCTGCTGTATGCTTATTCGTTGGTTGGCGCGACGCAGGCGGGGTGGCTGGCAGCTGCAGCGTTCTTTTGCTGGGGTATGGCCAGTCAGGCGTTTGGTGTGGTGCAGGATATTGTGCCAGACCGCGAAGCCAAGATTCGCTCCATTGCCACGGTGTTTGGTGCGCGGGTGACGGTCTGGTTAGCGATACTGCTGTACGCGGTGGCGGTCGGGTTGGTAGCATGCCTGGGTGTGGCGGCATGGCCAGCAGCAGCTGCAGGCGGCTTATATATCATCAATCTGCTGCCGTTTGTGCAAATTCGTGATGAACGCTCGGCAGAGGCGCGGGCGGGCTGGCGACGTTTCTTGTGGCTGAACTATGTCACTGGGGCAGTGGTAACCGTGACGTTATTGATGAAGGTGTGGGGTGTATGATGAAAATGCATGATCGCCGTCCTGATGATCGTCCCCGCGAGAAATTGGCGCGTTACGGTACGGCGCGACTGAGCGACTTGGAGTTGTTGATGGCGATTATTGGCAGCGGCAATAAACAGGCGGATGTCGGTAAGATTGCGCGCGAGGTGTTGAAAATTGTGCGTAAAAAAGGCGGCGATGTTTCGTATGATGATCTACGCGGCGTGGTTGGATTGGGTGATGCGAAAATCCCGGTGATTGTGGCGAGTTTGGAGCTGGCGCGTCGGTATTTGTTAGATAGCGACCAACCGATCATTGATAGCCCAGAAAAAGCGGTCGAGCTACTGGTCGACATTCGTGATAAAAAGCAGGAATATTTCGTCTGTCTGACGCTGGATGGTGCGAATCGTTTGATTGCCAAGCGGGTGGTGACTATCGGCACACTGACCGCCAGCCTGGTGCATCCGCGCGAGGTCTTCGCCGACGCCATTGCCGACCGCGCGGCTTCGATAATCGTGGCGCATAATCATCCGAGCGGGAGCTTAAGACCAAGTCAAGTTGATATAACAACGACTGAACGCCTTAAGCATGCGGGTGAACTACTTGGCGTACCACTGGTTTATCACCTGTTAATTACCAAACAATCTTTCCGGATTATTGACTAGAAAATGGTATAATAACCTTGATGATTACCTCTGATTATCAGGCGAAATATATTGCTCATGAGCTTGAGCGTGTCTATGCTAACGATGACGTTGCTAAGTTGTCGGGTCTAATGTTTGATGCTCAGATTATTCCGACACCGCACCAAATCGATGCGGCACTGTTTGCATTAAACTCGCCAACGGCTCGCGGTATTATCTTGGCGGATGAAGTCGGTCTCGGTAAGACCATTGAGGCAGGCATTGTCATCATGCAATACTACTCGGAACGCAAACGAAAGATTCTGATCATTACGCCATCAAGTTTGCGTCAGCAGTGGGCGCAGGAACTGCAGGAAAAGTTTAATTTACCAGCAACCGTTGTTGACGCTAAATGGATTAAGTCAAAAAGAACCATCGAGAAAGATGGTATTTATATTTGCTCTTACGAATTTGCGAATCGCCATTCACTAAAACTTTCAAATGGCTGGAATTTGCTAGTTCTTGATGAGGCGCACAAGCTAAGGAATTTTTATAACAATCAAAAGGGCATTGCCAGCGCAGTTTCTGATATTGCCAAGGGTTCTGAAAAATCACTGCTCCTCACGGCCACACCTCTGCAGAATAGACTCGAAGAATTATACGGTTTAGTTTCAGTCGTCGACCCTAAGTATTTTTATAAGCTTGATGTTTTTCGTCAGCGCTATATAAAGTCAAATCATCCGTTTGCGCTTGATGAACTTCGCTCGCGTATGAGTAAAATTGCCAAGCGTACCTTACGTTCGGAAGTCAAGAAATATATTAAATACACTGATCGCATTGCCAAGACTGTTTGTTTCGAGCCATCAGGCGATGAACGGAAGTTATATGAGCTAGTGGATAATTACCTACATCGTGACAAGTTGTATGCTTTTGCGTCGTCCCAGCGTCATTTATCAGCTTTAATTATTCGTAAACGCCTCGGTTCATCTACATTCGCAGTTGCTAGTACGCTTCGGAATATTGTACGGCGTATGGAAGAAGAATATACCATGGGTAAAGTGCGCGACAATCGTGGTGGCTTGATTGATGAGTTGGGCGATTTGAGTGAGGAAGAAATTGAGGCGTTTGATGAGACTGGCGCCTATGATGATTATATAATTGAGTCTGCCAAAGAGCGTGCTGAGTTTTTAACAGAAATAGAAGAATTAAAATCATACGCTGACTTTGCCGATTCAATCAAGGAAAACGTTAAAGCCGAAAAGCTGGTCGAGGCCATTAATGTCGGCTTTAATGCGTTGGAATCAAAAGCTGCTCGCAAAGCCATTATTTTCACCGAATCAACCTTAACTCAAAATTACATTGCCCAAACCTTAAAAAAGCAAGGTTTTGACGGCAAAATTATTTTATTTAATGGGCAAAATAATTCGCCAGAAAGCACTGCAATTTATCGTCAGTGGTTGATAGATAATCAAGATTCTGACGTGGTTACTGGTATTGAATCGGCTGATCGACGTAAAGCACTAATTGACAGGTTTAAAGACGACGATATGCAAATTATGATCGCTACCGAGGCAGCTAGCGAGGGTATTAACTTGCAGTTTTGCTCCATGCTGATCAACTACGATCTACCCTGGAATCCGCAACGCGTTGAACAGCGCATCGGCCGTGTTCATCGTATGGGACAAAAATACGACGTCGTCGTGGTGAATTTTAGCAATCAAGGTAATATTGCCGAGCAGCGAATTCTTGAATTATTGACCGATAAATTTAGTTTATTTAAAAGCACGTTTGGTGCTAGTAATGATGTGCTTGGTGCGATTGAAAGTGGACTCGACTTTGAGAAGAAAATTAGCGACATCTTGAATACATGCCGCACCGACGATGAGATTAGTCAACGGTTTGAAAAGCTGCAAGAAGAATTTAAGTCAGAAATTGATACTGAGCAACAAGCGGCGCGTACCCGGATTTTTGAAGGACTTGATCCTCACGTACAAGATCGTTTTCGTCGTTATGACGAACAAGCCGAAGAAGCTTTTACGCGATTTGAGCGATTATTTATGGGCTTAACGCGGTATATATTGCGCGACAAGGCGTCATTTGAAAACGAACATGTTT
>ERZ772917.1238-NODE-1238-length-15386-cov-129.612941_pt1 | contig 15386 bp, 16 predicted proteins | sample MGYA00511187_ERZ772917 | MGnify/ENA primary metagenome ERZ772917 (study PRJEB29015, sample SAMEA2737925) | human oral metagenome | biome: human oral; feature: human-associated habitat; material: dental | place: China | collected 2012 ... | reverse complement strand
GCCAGGCCCGCCTGGCCGCCGAGCAGGGGCGCACCGCGCCCGTGCCGCGAGGCGCCAGCGACGTCGTCGTCACCGGGGCGCGCCTGGCGCCGGAGGGCTTCGACGCCCGCTTCTCGGCCCTCAGACGCCGCTACGTCTACCGCGTCGCCGACGGCGGCAGCGCCGGCGCCCCGCGCAGCCCCCTCAGGCGCGGCCAGGTGCTGTGGCTGCCCGAGGCCCTCGACGTCGAGGCCATGGACCGCAGCGCCCGCCCCCTGCTGGGCGAGCACGACTTCCTGTCCTACTGCCGCCCGCGTGAGGGGGCCACGACGGTGCGCACCCTGCACCTGCTGCGGTGGCGCCGCCCCCAGGACGGGCCCGACGCCGGGCTCGTCACCCTCACGGTGGAGGCCGACGCCTTCTGCCACTCCATGGTGCGCTCCCTCGTGGGGGCGGGCCTCGCCGTCGGACGCGGCAGCCGGGAGGAGGCCTGGCCCACCGCCCTGCTGCGGCGGCGCTCACGCGACGGCGCCGCCCCGGTGGCCCCCGCCCACGGGCTCACCCTGGAGGAGGTCGTCTACCCCGCCGACGCGGCCCTGGCCGAGCAGGCCCGCCGCTCGCGGGTGCGCCGCCGCCCGCCCGAGGACGGCTGCGGCTGCTAGGGCCGCGAGCGGTCGCCGGGGCGGGCTCACCGCCACGGGCAGCGTGTCGGGTCTCACCCTCCCGGCGGCTGCCGTTCTTTTGACCCTCCTTCTGGCGCCCCGGTATGGTGGGCAACCGTCGTGCAGCACGCATGTGCGCGTCCGCGGTGCCGTCCCACTCGCCCCGGATCGCCAGTGCTCCGACCACTCACCTGACCATGGTGGTCTCGTCGGGCCGCGAGAGCTTCAACGCGCTGCCCGGTGACCCACTCGCCAAGAGAAACGAAGGCAACGCCCGTGCGCACGTACACACCGAAGCCCGGCGACGTCGAGAAGAACTGGTACGTCATCGACGCCACCGACGTCGTCCTCGGCCGCCTCGCGGCCCAGGCTGCGACCCTGCTCCGTGGGAAGCACAAGCCCGAGTTCGCCCCTCACGCGGACTGCGGCGACTACGTCATCATCATCAACGCCGACAAGGTCGCCCTCACCAACGGCAAGGCTGACAAGAAGTTCGCCCACCGTCACTCCGGCCACCCGGGTGGCCTCACCTCCGTCTCGTACCGCGAGCTGCTCGCGACGCGTCCGGAGCTCGCTGTCGAGAAGGCCGTCAAGGGCATGGTGCCGCACACCACCCTCGGTCGTCAGCAGCTGAAGAAGCTCAAGGTCTACGCCGGCGCGGAGCACCCGCACGCCTCGCAGAACCCCCAGGCCTTCGAGATCACCCAGGTCGCCCAGTAAGCGCCCAGCGCCCGGCACCCCGCGACAAGCAAAGGACACATCGTGGCTGAGACCACTGTCGACATCGACGCGCTGGACGAGGAGAACGCCCCCTCCAGCTACACCACTGAGACCGACGGCGCCTCCGAGGGCCGTGGACAGTCCATCACCGCCCCCGGTGTTGGCCTGGGCCGCCGCAAGGAGGCCGTCGCCCGCGTCCGTCTCGTCCCCGGCACCGGCCAGTGGACGCTCAACGGCCGCACGCTTGAGGACTACTTCCCGAACAAGCTGCACCAGCAGCTCGTGCGCGCCCCCTTCACCCTGCTCGGCCTTGAGGGCCGCTTCGACGTCGTCGCGCGCATTAACGGCGGTGGCGTCTCGGGCCAGGCCGGCGCCCTGCGCCTGGGCATCGCCCGCGCCCTCAACGAGATCGACCGTGAGGCCAACCGTCCGGGCCTGAAGAAGGCCGGATTCCTCACCCGCGACGCCCGCATCGTCGAGCGCAAGAAGGCCGGTCTGCACAAGGCCCGCCGCGCCCCGCAGTACTCCAAGCGCTGACCCGGCGCCACGCCGCTGCCAGCGACTGTCTGCGACGCCCCGCCTCCCCGCTCACGCGGCGGACGGCGGGGCGTCGTCGTGCCGCCGGGCCCGGAGCGCACACCCCGCGGTGCCGGGCCTGTGGCGGCGCGGCGCTCCACACGTATGAGGGACACGACCCGCGCCACCCGACGGCAACCGTGGGAGGATGGCACACGTCCACGACCCCCATTCGGAAGGACCCACGTCCATGGCACGACTCTTCGGCACCGACGGTGTGCGAGGCCTCGCCAACGACCTGCTCACCCCCGCCCTCGCCGTCCAGCTCGGTGAGGCCGCCGCGCAGGTCCTCACCCGCGAGGACCCCGCGTCCTCCAGGTCCCGCACCGGGCGCTTCCGCGCCATCGTCGGCCGCGACACCCGGGCCTCGGGCGAGTTCCTCGACCATGCGATCAGTGCGGGCCTGGCCTCCTCCGGCATCGACGTCACCCGGGTCGGCGTCCTGCCCACGCCGGCGATCGCGCACCTGACCGCCACCCAGGACATCGAGCTCGGTGTCATGATCTCCGCCTCCCACAACCCCTTCCAGGACAACGGGATCAAGTTCTTCGCCCGCGGCGGCTACAAGCTCGAGGACGCCGTCGAGGACAGGATCGAGGCCCTGCTGGGCCGTACGGACCCCCCGCCCGTGGGCGCCGGCGTCGGCCGCGTCATCAAGGGCGAGACGGTGGCGGACCAGACCTACATCAACCACCTCGTCGACGCCACCGGCACGGACCTGTCGGGCCTGCGCGTCGTCGTCGACGCCTCCAACGGTGCGGCCTCCGCCGTCGGCCCCGCCGCCCTGCGCGCCGCCGGGGCGGAGGTCATCGTCATCAACGCCTCTCCGGACGGGCTCAACATCAACGCCGCCTGCGGCTCCACGCACCCCGAGCAGCTGCAGAACTACGTCACCAGCGTCGGGGCGGACATGGGCTTCGCCTACGACGGCGACGCCGACCGCTGCCTGGCCGTCGACTCCCAGGGCCGCCTCGTCGACGGCGACCAGATCATGGGCCTGCTCGCGGTGGGCATGAAGGCCGACGGCGTCCTGGCCTCCGACACCCTCGTCGTCACCGTCATGAGCAACCTGGGTCTGCTGCTGGCCATGCGCGAGCACGGCATCCGCACCGTGCAGACCGGCGTCGGCGACCGCTACGTGTTGGAGCGCATGCTCCAGGGCGGCTACACCCTCGGCGGCGAGCAGTCGGGTCACGTCATCGACACGCTGCACGCGACCACCGGTGACGGCGTGCTCACCTCCCTGCGTGTGGCGGCGCGCGTCAAGCGCTCGGGCAAGAGCCTGGCCGAGCTGGCGAGCATCGTGCAGCGCCTTCCCCAGACGCTCGTCAACGTCAAGGGCGTGGACAAGGGGGCCGCGCACACCAACAGCGCCGTGCAGAAGGCCGTTGCCCAGGCGGAGGAGCGCCTGGGGTCCACCGGGCGCGTGCTGCTGCGCCCCTCGGGCACGGAGCCGCTCGTGAGGGTCATGGTCGAGGCCGCCACCCAGGCCGAGGCTGACGCCGTCGCCACCGGTCTGGCCGAGGTCGTCAAGGACAACCTCTCGCTCGCCTGAGCCCGCGCCGCCTCGCCCCCGCCCGCCCCCCACACCCCGTCTCGAACTCGTCGGTTTGCGCTCGAAAGTACGGCGAATCACCGTACGCTCGCGCGCAAACCGACGAGTTGGGCGGGGGCCGGGACCGATGCGAGAGAGGAGCATGGGCTTGTGGCGTCTTCCTACCGCCTGGCTCTCCTGACGGACCCGGCGACCTGGAGAGGAACGGCTCTCAGTGGGTGAGCTCTCGACCTGCTCGCCGTGCTCGCCGGGAGCCAGGACGCCAGGGTGAGTGACAGCGTCCTCATTGAGGCCCTGTGGGCCGGAGGCCTCCAGCCCGGCCGCTGCGGGCGTTGCACGTCGTCTCCTGGGTGCGTGCCGTCGTGGGGGAGGGTGTCGTCGAGCGCAGCTGCGACGGCTACCGACTGGAGCTGCCGGAGGCGGAGGTCGACGTCCGCGACCTGGCGGGCAGGGCGCAGAGGGGCGGGGTCTGCGCCGCTTTCCGCTGTTGCGGTCGCTCCCCCGATGAGGCGGCGTACGGCGTGGCGCTCGGGCACGACGTCGTGTCCTAGGACCGTCACCCGGCTGCGGGTGGGCGTCGGCAGCGTCGTCGACGTGCTGGCCCCGTTGGGTCTCCCCGCTGGGCGGAGTGGGTAGGGCTACGATCCTCGTGAGCCGCTCCATCCCCCCGAGGAGTCCCTATGAGAACGTTCTTACCGCAGGCGTGGTCGTGGTGACCGCTCTGCTCAATGACAAGGTCTACGGCTATGGGGCTCGTTCGTGCCGCCTTGGTGGGTACTGGAAGAACGCGGTGGACAACGGCTGGCGGCCCTACCTGACCAAGGAGATGAGTGAGCTGCGGGCATGTGGCGTCAGTGACGACGAGTGGCAGATGCTCCTGGCTGAGGTCCACCAGCTGCTCCAGGATGCGGAAGCGGGTCGTCTCAACTTCGACAGCAGCTACAACAAGGGCGTCGTCTGCAAGGCTCAGAGCGCGCATGACGTGCTTGAGGCCCGCATGGAGTTGACCATCAACCTCGACGGAGAGCAGCGCCATCTACGCTTGTACTTCAGCGAGCCGGACGATGAGGACCGGCTGCTGCTATCGCTCAGCTTCCGTCACAAGCGAGATGGAGAGATCGGGCTGGAGGAACAGAACGAGCACATCGCCGAGGCACAGAAGCGCTTCGACTCCTGGTCGCAGACGCGGAGGATGAGGTGATGTGAGATGCGCCGAAACGTCTCTCAGGAACGTGGAGCAGAGGCTAGTATATCATCACCGACATATTCCACGAGGCGGTGAGAGCACATGGACATCTACGAGCTTCTCAGCGAGGATCCCGACGCCCCCGGCCACAGGCACGCGCGCAGCCTGGTGGCCTCCGACCGGGCGCTGGTCCGCGACCTGGTTGCCGTGCGCGAGCGTAGCGGAATGACTCAGGCTGACGTGGCACGTGCCATGGGCACCAGCCAGGCCTCCATCTCCCGGTTCGAGACGGGCCACTCGGACGCCCACCTGTCCACGGTGCGGCGTTACGCCAAGGCCGTGGGCGCACACATCCGCCACGAGGTGGTACCGGTCGATGAGCCTGACGTTCCCCTGGTCGCCCGCGGCGCGGGTATGTCCGGCTACAGGTGGGACTCGTCCTCAACCGAGGCGGCACGCCGAGCGTCCAGAGACAAGTTGGTGGGAGCATGACGTCTGCGCCGAGTCCTGACGAGACGGACGATCAGAGCCTCTCGCTGCGATCAGCCACCGTCCTGCAGCTCCAGACCTTCCGCGTCATCTGCCAGCCGCAGGCCGTGGAGCAGGGCTTCATCCACTGGAGCATCAGTCCGGTTGAGGTGCAGAAGACGCCGGAGGAGATGCCCCCGGTCTACGCCCTCGTCGGTGACCTCGCCATTGGAGCGGAGGAGTGGTTCATCGGCGCAACAGCCAGCATCGTGTTCGCTGTTGCCAGCGACGAGGCCCACGAGATCGCGATGCGGGAGGACCTCGAGGCTGTCGCGCAACGCTACGGCCCCTGGGCCGCGCGCGTCCTGTGGGATCATGTCTCGGCAGCTGCGCGTACGGTATCCGCGCTCTGTCCCGGGAGCGCGGGTTGCATCGACATTCCTGGGAACATGCCGGATGCCACCTACCCCTCCGAGACCGGGCAGGCTGATCACGCCACGAACGACTAGTAGCGACCCTGTCGGGCGAGACCACTACCGGGCGGGCGCTCAGGACTTGCGCAGCAGGACGCGCTGGACGTGGTGGTCGGCGTCCTTGTGGAGCACGAGCGTGGCCCGCGGGCGCGTCGGCGCGATGTTCTCGCGCAGGTTCGCCAGGTTGACCGACTCCCACACCTCGTTGGCCGCGGCCACCGCCACGTCGTCGGGGATCGACGCGAAGGTGCGAAAGTAGGACGTCGGGTCGTTGAAGGCCGTGCGCTTGAGCGTGAGGAAGCGATCGAGGTACCAGCGGCGGATGTCCTCGGGGTCGGCGTCCACGTAGATCGAGAAGTCGATGAAGTCGCTCACCGCCAGGGCTGAGCCGCCCGCGGGCGGGGCCTCCGCGGACCTCGTGTGCGCCCGGCGCGCCGGCTGCAGCACGTTGAGCCCCTCAAGGACAAGGACGTCGGGGCGCTCGACCACCGTCGTGCGGCCGGGCACGACGTCGTACACCTGGTGCGAGTAGACCGGGGCCTCCACCCGCGGTGCCCCGGACTTGACCGCCATGATGAACTCCAGCAGCGCCCGGCGGTCGTAGGACTCGGGGAAGCCCTTGCGGGCCGTCAGCCCCCGCTTCTCCAGCACCGTGTTGGGCAGCAGGAAGCCGTCCGTCGTCACCAGCGAGACCCGCGGTGTCTGGGGGAAACGGGCCAGCAGGTGCGCGATGAGGCGCGCCGTCGTCGACTTGCCCACCGCCACCGAGCCCGCCACCGCCACGACGAAGGGCGTGGGGGGCTCGTCGACGCCCAGGAAGTCCGCGGTCAGGCGCGCCCGCTCGCGGGTGGAGGCGATGTAGGTCTCCAGCAGGGCGGTCAGCGGCCGGTAGACGACGTCGACCTCGGGCAGGTCGATGGGGTCCCCCAGGCCTCGCAGCTTCTCGACGTCGGCCTGCGTCAGCGGCAGGGGGGCCGAGGAGGCCAGGGCCCGCCACTGCTCGCGGTCGAGCTCGATGTAGGGAGAGGCGCTGCTCACGGTCACAGTCTGACGCATGGACAGCACCGGGGCGGGGCGGATGACGTGAGCCGGGCCCCACGCGCACAAGGTCACATGCCCATATCCTGGCCACTATGTGCGGAATCGTTGGCCACACCGGCCCCCTGACAGCCTCTGACCGTAGCCTCACCGTCCTGCTGGACGGTCTGAGCCGCCTGGAGTACCGGGGCTATGACTCCGCCGGAGTCGCCCTCGTCACCGGGCAGGGCCTGACCGTCACCAAGGCCGCAGGCAAGCTCGAGAACCTGCGCGCCGAGCTCGACGCCGCCCCGCCCGCGCCCGCCACCGCGGGCATCGGACACACCCGCTGGGCCACCCACGGCGGGCCCTCGTCCGTCAACGCCCACCCGCACCGGGCCGGGCGCCTGGCCGTCGTCCACAACGGCATCATCGAGAACTTCCGTGCGCTGCGCGCCGAGGTCGAGGCCGCGGGCCGGACCCTGCTGTCCTCCACGGACACCGAGGTCGCCGCCCACGTCCTCGACCTCGACTACGCCCAGCGCCTCGAGGCCGCCGGGCCGCAGGCCGCCCCGGCTACCGTCCTCGTCGAGTCGGTGCGCGCCGTCGCCGCCCGCCTGGAGGGGTCCTTCGCGCTGCTGGCCGTCACCGAGCTCGCCCCCGGCACGATCGTCGCCGCCCGACGCTCCAGCCCGCTGGTCATCGGCATGGGCGACGGCGAGACCTTCCTCGGCTCCGACGTCGCCGCCTTCGTCTCCTTCACCCGCCTCGCGGCGGAGGTCGACGACGACCAGGTCGTCCTCCTGCGCGGCGGGGAGGTCACCGTCTGGGACAAGGACGGCAGCCTCGCCCAGGTGCGGACCTGGGAGGTCACTTGGGACGCCACCGCGGCGGTCAAGGGAGGCTACGAGACCTTCATGGACAAGGAGATCCACGAGCAGCCCGCCGCCGTCGCCGACACCCTGCTGGGGCGGGTCGACGCGCGCGGCGAGATCCAGCTCGACGAGATGCGCATCGACCCGGCGGTGCTGCGCAGCGTCGACAAGATCATCGTCATCGCCTGCGGGACCGCCTCCTACGCCGGGCACGTGGCCAAGTACGCCATCGAGCACTGGTGCCGTATCCCGGTCGAGATCGAGCTCGCCCACGAGTTCCGCTACCGCGACCCGGTCGTGAGCGAGAAGACCCTCACGGTGGCCATCTCCCAGTCCGGCGAGACCATGGACACGATCCAGGCGGTGCGCCACGCCCGCGAGCAGGGGTCGAAGGTGCTGGCCATCGTCAACACCTTCGGCTCGACCATCGCCCGTGAGGCCGACGCTGTCCTGTACACCCACGCGGGCCCCGAGGTCGCGGTGGCCTCCACCAAGGCCTTCCTCGCCCAGATCACCGCCTGCTACCTGCTGGGCCTGTACCTGGCGCAGCTGCGCGGCAACAAGTGGCCCGACGAGGTCGCCGACTACCTCGACCACCTGGCCCAGATGCCGGGCAAGATCCAGGAGCTGCTCGACAGCCAGGAGGAGCGCGTGCGCGCCCTGGGCACCGAGATGGCCGACCAGAGCTCCTTCCTGTTCCTGGGGCGCCACGTCGGCTACCCGGTGGCGCTGGAGGGTGCCCTCAAGCTCAAGGAGCTCGCTTACGTCCACGCCGAGGGCTTCGCCGCCGGCGAGCTCAAGCACGGGCCCATGTCTCTGGTGGAGGAGGGCCTGCCCGTCTTCATCATCGTGCCCACCCCGCGCCGCCCCGTCCTGCACGACAAGGTCATCAGCAACATCCAGGAGGTCCGGGCCCGCGGCGCCCGCACGATCGTCATCGCCGAGGAGGGGGACCTGGAGGTCGAGCCCTACGCCGACGAGGTCATCCGGGTGCCCCAGGCGCCGACGCTCATGTGGCCGCTGCTGACGGTCGTGCCCCTGCAGGTCTTCGCCTCTGCCCTGGCGCGCGCCAAGGGCCTGGACGTCGACCAGCCGCGCAACCTCGCCAAGTCCGTCACCGTCGAGTGACGGCGCTGGACTGACAGTCCTGGACGGCCGCTGCTGGAGCGACGCACCGGCCTGAGAGTGGTTTGAGGGCGGTACCCGGGTCCGGGTACCGCCCTCAGCCGCTCTCGGCGACGACGAAGGCCTGGGCGAGGCCGGCGTCGTGAGCGAGCGACAGGTGCCAGCGGGCGGCCCCGAGCTGGGCGGCGGCGCGGGCCACGACCCCGGTGACCTTCAGGCGTGGGGGAGAGCCCGGGCGCGAGACGACCTCGATGTCGTTCATCCGCCACCCTCCGGGGACCTCGCGGCCCGCCGCCTCCAGCGCCGAGCCGATGGCCTTGAGCACCGCCTCCTTGGCCGCCACCCGGGCCCCCAGCGACTCGGCACGGGCCCCGCACAGGTCGCGCTCGCGGGCAGTGAGCAGGCGCGCGGCCAGGGCGGGGTGGCGTGCGAGCCGGTCCTGGAGCCGGACGACGTCGACGAGGTCGGTGCCCACCGCGATGATCATGGGCCCAGTGTGCGCCACGTCTGCGCGAGGATGGGGCCATGAGCAGGACCCTTGACACGCTCAGCGCCTACCCGGCCGCCGCCATCGCCGCCGCCGAGGCCCCACTGACCCGCGGCACCGAGGCCTACATGCACGCCGCCGCCCAGGCCCTGGCACAGGCCGCCGCCGAGGAGCTACGCGCCCTTGGCGGGAGCGTCGTGGGAGCGCCGGTCCTCGTGCTCGCCGGCGGTGGGCACAACGGCGGTGACGCCCTGCTGGCCGGTGCGCTCCTGGCGCGCCAGGGCTGCGATGTCACTGCCCGCCTGGCCACCGAGCAGCCGCACGCCGCCGCGCTCGCCGAGGCCCGGCGCGCCGGCGTGGACGTCACCGCCGGGACGAGCGACGCCGCCGGGAGGTGCGGCGGAGCGGGGCAGCCGGTACTCGTCATCGACGGCCTGACCGGGATCGGTGCGGCGGGAGCGCTGCGCCCGCGCGCCGCCGAGCTCGTGGCCCCGCTCATCGCCGCGGGGGCGCCGGCCGTCGCCGGGGTGCCGGGAGACCGCCCCTTCAGGGTCCTGGCGGTCGACCTGCCCAGCGGCACCGGTGTGGACGACGGCACCGTCGAGGGGCCGGTCCTCGCCGCCGACCGCACCGTGACCTTCACCTGCCTGCGCGGCGCCCACCTGCTGGCACCGGCCGCCGACCTGTGCGGGCGCGTCGACGTCGTCGACCTCGGCCTGCCGGTGCCCCAGACCGCCCCCCTGGCGACCGGCGGCCCCCGCCTGCCCGATGGCGGCGCCGGGCCCGCGGACGCCGTGCTCGCCCGGCGGCTGCACGTGCCGGGCGAGCACGACCACAAGTACACGCGCGGCGTCGTCGAGGTCTGGGCCGGCAGCGAGACCTACCCGGGTGCCGCGGTGCTCACCTGCTCGGGCGCCTGCCGGGCCGGGGCGGGCATGGTGCGCCTGGCCGCCCCGCGGCGGGTCCAGGACCTCGTGCTCGCCCACCGCCCCGAGACGGTGCCGGCACCCGGCCGCCACCAGGCCCTCGTCATCGGCCCCGGCACCGACCCCGAGGACGAGCCCCGTGCCCGCGAGCTGCGCCAGGTCCTGAGCACCCTCCTCGCACCCACCGGCCCGGCGTCTGCCACCGCCGACCCCGCCCTGCCCGGGACGGGGGCACCCACGCCGCCGCTGCCCGCCGTCATCGACGCCGGGGCCCTCGCCCTGCTGCCCGCACTGCTCGGCCAGGGGCGCAGCCTCACTCCCGGCGCGGTCCTCACCCCCCACGCCGGGGAGGCGGCCGCCCTCCTGACCGCCCTCGGGCGACCTACCGAGCGACCCGAGGCCGAGGACCCCGCCACGGCGCCGCAGGTCGCCCGTGAGCTGGCACGCCACACGGGAGCCTGTGTGCTGCTCAAGGGCACCCCCACCGTCGTCGCCGCGCCCGACGGCACCTGCGACCTCCTCGGCTCCGGCCCCGGCTGGCTCGCCACCGCTGGTAGCGGCGACGTCCTCGCCGGGGTGCTGGGCTGCCTGCTCGCCGCCGAGCAGGCCCGCACCGAGCAGCTCCCTGCCGCGGACGTCCTCGACGCCGCCGCCTGCGCCGCGCTGGCCGTGCGCGTCCACGCCCTCGCCGCCACCCTCGCCTGCGGGCAGGAGCCCACCGACGACGTCCTCCCCGGTGCCCGTACCCGCTGGCCGCACCCGCGCCGCGTCACCGGCCGACCCGTCACCGCCCTCGACGTCGCGCAGGCCGTCCCGGCCGCCGTCGAGCACCTGCTGTCACTGGTGGGAGAATCCTGAGCGTGAAGCAGCCCGCCACCACCTCCCGTGCCGTCATCGACCTCGACGCGCTCCGCCGTAACGCGCGCCTGCTCGCCGCGACCGCCGCCACCCCGTGGATGGCCGTGGTCAAGGCTGACGCCTACGGCCACGGCATCGGCCCGGTCGCCCTCACCTGCCTGGAGGCGGGGGCCTCGTGGCTCGGCGTCGCCCAGCTCGCCGAGGCCCTGCACCTGCGCGGCCTGCTCGACCGGGCAGGAACCGCCCGCCCGGAGCCCGGTCCCGACGCCGTCCCCACCGGGCGGGCCCCGCGCCTGCTGACCTGGCTCGCCCCCGTCCTGGAGTCCCAGGAGGCCGCCGCCCCCGGCTCGCCCCTGCGCCAGGCCCTGGAGGCCGACCTCGACCTGTCCGCCTCCAGCCCGGCCCAGCCGCCCACGTCGAGGCCGGGGGGCGGCCCGCCCGCCTCCACCTCAAGGCGGACACCGGCCTGTCGCGCGCCGGGGCCGTCGCCGATGACCTGCCCGCGCTGGCGGCCGCCGCCCGCGCCGCCGAGCAGGACGGGGCGCTGGATGTCGTCGGCCTGTGGTCCCACCTGGCGCGCGCCGACGAGCCCGCCTGCGGTGCCACCGAGGCACAGCTGGCGGCCTTCCGCCTGGCCGAGGCCGTCGTCGCCGAGGCCGGCCTCGTCCCTCGGGTGCGCCACATCGCCGCCACCGGTGGCCTGCTGTGGCACCCCGAGGCCCGCCTCGACCTCGTGCGCGCGGGCATCGGCCTGTACGGCCTGTCCCCGGACCCGGCCGTCGCCACCGCCGCCGAGCTCGGCCTCACCCCCGTCATGCGCCTGGAGGCGCCCCTGACAATGACCAAGCGCGTGGCCGCGGGCACCGCCGTCTCCTACGGCGGCACCTGGTGCGCCCCCACCGACCGGTGGCTCGGCCTCGTCCCGCTCGGCTACGCCGACGGCGTGCCGCGCCACGCCGCCAGCGTCGGGCCCGTCGCCGTGGGTGGCCTGCGCACCACCGTCGTCGGCAGGGTCTGCATGGACCAGTTCGTCATCGACCTGGGGCCCGCCGTCGACGAGGACGGGCACGACCTGCCCTGCCCCGCCCGCGCCGGAGACACCGCCGTGCTGTGGGGGCCGCCGCAGGCCGATGGCACGGTCCCCACCGCCGACGACTGGGCCGCCGCCTGCGGCACCATCAACTACGAGATCGTCACGCGCCTGGGCCCCCACGTGCCCCGCGTCCCCGTGAGCCAGGAGGCCCGGTCATGAGCCACGACCCCGCAGCCGAGCCCCGCACCGTCGTCATCGAGACCGACGACGCCGACGCCACCCGTGAGCTTGGCGCCCGCCTCGCCGCCCTCCTGCGCGCCGGCGACCTCGTCATGCTCTCGGGCGCGCTGGGCGCGGGCAAGACGACCCTCGCCCAGGGTATCGGTGCCGCCATGCAGGTGCGCGGGCGCGTGTCCTCACCGACCTTCATCATCGCCCGCCTCCACCCCGCCCTGGGCGAGGGCCCGGACCTTGTGCACGTCGACGCCTACCGGCTCACCAGCCTGGAGGAGGTCGACGCCCTCGACCTGGACACCTCCCTGGAGCGCTCCGTCACCCTCGTCGAGTGGGGGGAGGACAAGGTCGAGGCCCTGAGCGCGAACCGCCTGGAGGTGCGGGTCGCGCGCCCGCACGGCGCCCTTGCCGACGCCGCCCCCGCCGACGCCTCCGGGGGCGAGGAGCCCGGGCACGCCGTCGTGAGCCTGGAGGAGGTCGACGACTCACGGCGCACTGTCACCGTCACCGCCCTCGGCTCCCGCTGGGCCGACGTCGACCTGGGCGTCCTCGTCTGAGCACGACCGGCCGGGCCGCTGCCGGTCCGCCGGGCGGGCCCGGCGGACGCAGCCCGGGTGGCGGCGGCCTGCCAACCGGGCGGACCCCAGCCACCACGGCCGCGTGACCTACGCTGTGCACGTGCGCATCCTCTCCGTCGACTCCTCCCTGGGCACCGAGGTCCTCGTCTGCGACGCCGACGCGGGACACATCGAGGTCCTCACCCGCAGCGTCCAGCCGGACTCGCGCCGCCACGCCGAGTCCCTCGGCCCGATGCTCGCCGAGGCGCTCGCGGACCCGGTCGTCGCCGACCGTCCGCTGGACGCCGTCGTCGCCGCCACCGGCCCGGCCCCCTTCACCGGCCTGCGCGCCGGGCTCGTGTCCGCCCGGACCGTCGCCCGGGTGCGCGGCGTGCCCGTCCACGGCGTGCCCAGCCTCGACGCCGTCGCCCGCGCCGCCCTGGACGCCGCGGGCGGGCAGGGCATCGTGCGGGTGCTCACCGACGCCCGCCGCCAGGAGGTCTTCACCGCCCGTTACCGCGCCCGGGGGGCTGACGACGTCGAGCTCCTGGGGGCCATCGAGGTCCTCGCCCCCGCCGACGTCCCCCTCGACGACGCCGAGGCCGTGGCCGGCTCCGGCGCCCTGCTCTACCCCGAGCTCGTGGCCGGCCGACCGGTGCTGGCCACCGTGTCCGGCGACGCCGCCGCCCAGGTGCGGCTCGCGCTCGCACGCCTGGCCGACGGGCGCGCTCCGCTGGACACCGAGCCGCTGTACCTGCGTCACGCCGACGCCCAGGTGCCCGGCGCCCGCAAGCGAGCCCGGTGAGCCGCGAGGAGCAGCCGGTGGCGCAGGGCGCGGAGGCGGCGGGAGCCCTGCTGCGGCCCCTGCGCGAGGCGGACCTGGCGGCCGTCGCAGCCCTGGAGACCGCCCTCTTCGGTGCGGAGGCCTGGAGCGCGGGCGTGCTGGCCGCGGAGCTGGAGGCGGCCCTCGACCCGCAGGCCGACCGCGTCTACGTCGTCGTCGAGGGCCCGCGGCCGCCCACCCGGGACGGCGCCCCCGAGGACGACGCCCCCGAGGACGGTGTCCGCCGGGACCTGCTGGGCTACGCCGGGCTGTGGTTCGGTGACGGGCGTGGCGACGCCGACCTGCTCACCATCGCCACCGTGCCCGCTGCCCGGCGAGGCGGCCTCGCCACGGCCATGCTCACCCACCTCCTTGACGAGGCGCGCCGCCGCGGCTGTGAGCACGTCCTGCTGGAGGTCCGCCGGTCCAACACCGCCGCCCAGGCCCTCTACGAGCGCCACGGCTTCGAGGTGCTGGGGGTGTGTCGGCGCTACTACACGGGTCCCGACGAGGACGCCCTCGTCATGCGCCGGCGCCTGAGGCCCTCGAGCGGCCCCGGGCCCGTCGGCTCGGAGGCCGTCGCCCCCGACCGCTGAGACCCAGCGCTATTTGTCTCATAGTGATGTCACCAAATGGTGTCGCGCCCGGGTGCTGTCGGCGGCATTGCCAGGGGGACGCAGGCACCCAGGCGCCCGGGCACACAAGCGTAGGCAAGCCTGTCTTTCCGCGTCATCGCGCCGCAGGTGCCGGTTGCACCGCCCGGGTGCCCGCGGCCCGCTGCGGGATCCGGACCAAGGAGACCCTGCGCCTGGCTACGCTAGTCCCGTGGCCCCAAAGACTGTTTCCCCCAAGAGGCGCACCGCCTTCACGACCACCGTGTTCATGAAGCGACTCATGGCGTGGTCCGGCATCGTGTTCCTGCTGTTCGTCATCTTCCACATGTACGGCAACACCCACTACTTCGAGGGTGAGATCGCCTACGACCACTACGCCGTCTGGTTGCGCCAGCTGCTCCAGCCGCTGCTGCCCTACGGCGGGTTCCTGTGGATCTTCCGCATCGTGCTCATGGCTTGCCTGCTGGCGCACGCGGGCTCCGCCTTCCACCTGTGGCACCGCAACAAGAAGGCGCGCGGCAACGACAAGTACGCCGTCAAGAAGTCCAACGCCGAGTACTACGCCTCCCGCTACGCCATGCGCACCATGCGCTGGGGCGGCGTCATCCTGCTGTTCTTCATCATCTGGCACATTCTGCAGTTCACGACGCTCCACCTGACCCCCGGCGGCGAGTACGTGCACGGGCGCGCCTTCCAGAACATGTACTACGGCTTCCAGCTGTGGTGGGTCTACCTCATCTACTTCGTCGCCATCGCGGCCCTGGCGCTGCACGTCTGGCACGGCGTGTGGTCCGCCCTGCAGACCCTGGGCCTGACCCGCACGCGGGTCGTCCCCTACATCCGCCTCATCGCGACGCTGGTGGCTCTCGTCCTGCTGGTCGGCTTCATGTGCGTTCCCACCGCCATCTTCTTCGGCTGGACCGACGCCCCCATGACCGACGCCGAGTACTACCCGCAGTTCTGCGACGCCATCGGCACTGCCGCCTCCCAGTTCGCCGACCACTGCGGCGTCGCCGTCCACTGACACGAGAGTTGAGTGACTACACCCATGACTGCTGAGCTCATCGAAGGCCTCTACCGCGAGGGCGACGCGCTCGCCGACACCAAGGCCTCCCACGACGTCCCGATCGCCCAGCGCTGGGAGCAGCGCAAGTTCGAGGCGAAGCTCGTCAACCCCGCCAACCGCCGCAAGCTCGACATCATCGTCGTCGGCTCCGG
>ERZ772917.1237-NODE-1237-length-15389-cov-9.795487_pt1 | contig 15389 bp, 11 predicted proteins | sample MGYA00511187_ERZ772917 | MGnify/ENA primary metagenome ERZ772917 (study PRJEB29015, sample SAMEA2737925) | human oral metagenome | biome: human oral; feature: human-associated habitat; material: dental | place: China | collected 2012 ... | reverse complement strand
CCATCGTCATGGCCTCGCACTGGGTCGGGTTGACCTTGCCCGGCATGATGGACGAGCCCGGCTCGTTCTCGGGGATGATCAGCTCACCGATGCCATTACGCGGGCCGGAGGCGTACCAGCGCACGTCGTTCGCGATCTTCATGAGGGCGTCGGCCAGGACGCGCAGCGCGCCCGAGACCAGCACCAGCGCGTCGTGCGCGCCCAGGGCGGCGAACAGGTTGTCGGCCTGCTTGAACTCGATGCCGGTCTCCTCGGAGATCTTCTTGGCGGTGAGCTCGCCGAACTTCGGGTGAGCGTTCAGGCCGGTGCCCACGGCGGTGCCGCCAATGGCCAGCTCGCGCGCACGCGTGTCCGCGTACTCGATGCCGTCGAGGGCGAAGTCGATCTGAGCAACCCAGCCGGAAATAACCTGGCCCAGGCGAATCGGGGTGGCGTCCTGCAGGTGGGTGCGGCCCACCATGATGACGTCGTTGAACTCCTTGGCCTTCTTGTCCAGGGTGTTACGCAGCTGGCGCACGCGCGGGTACATGTCGTGCAGCTCGGAGACAACCGCGATGTGCATGGCGGTGGGGAACGTGTCGTTGGAGGACTGGCCGCGGTTCACGTGGTCGTTGGGGTGCACGGGGGACTTGGTGCCCATGGTGCCGCCCGCGAGCTCGATGGCGCGGTTGGAGATGACCTCGTTGGCGTTCATGTTCGACTGGGTGCCCGAGCCGGTCTGGAAGACGACGAGGGGGAAGTTGTCGTCGAGCTTGCCGGAGATGACCTCGTCGCCGGCCTGCGCGATGTAGCCGGCGATATCGGCGGGCAGCTCGCCCAGCTCGGCGTTGGCCAGGGCCGCGGACTTCTTCAGGATGCCAAGGGCGCGCACCATCGGGCGGCCCCACACGAAGGTGTTGCGTCCAATGTCGAAGTTGTGCAGCGAACGCTCGGTCTGAGCGCCCCAGTAGCGGTTCGAGGGGACCTCGACGGCTCCCATCGAGTCGGTTTCGGTACGGGTTTCTTGTGCCACAGGTGGCTCCTTCGCGTAGGGCTTACGTACCCTTCTAGGATAGCGCCGAGCGCGCTGTGAGGCGTGGGGCACTCGTCCTAGTCGCGCGCGCGTGCCCCGATGTCCGGTCGGTGCAGGAGCCACCAGGCGCACGCGCACGACAGCGCGACCAGTGAGAGTGCCAGCAGGAAGGGCGACAGCGGCATCCAGCCGTACAGGGCCGTGGCGCTCACGGGGGCCACGATCCACGTGATCGCGCCGGTCGCGTTGATGACGCCGGCGATGCCGCCCTGCTCGCGTGCGCTCACCGCCAGGGATGCACCCGCCGAGTAGCCGGGGGAGGCCATGCCCGAGGCGACACCCATCGCGAACGTCGAGGCAGCCAGCGCCCACAGCGACGGTGCGATCGTCAGGCACGTGAGGGCCACGAGGGCGAGCGTCATGCCGACGCGCAGCAGTCTGCGCGGACTCCACCCCAGGCGCGGCACGACGATCAGCTGCATGAGCATGGCACCAGCAGCGTTGGCCAGCAGCATGAGGGCGGTCACGGAGACGGCGGGTGCGGGATCGAGTCCGCCGCGATCCTGGACGAGGAAACCCATCGTGATCTGAACGACGCCGTTCGCAAAGTAGATGCCGAACACCGAAGCGATCCACGGGGCGATGCGTCGGTCGGTCCACCGCACGCGCGGGGGCAGGTCGGCGGTGGCCGTCGCCTCGCTCGCTGTATTGGTCGCCGGTTCAGTCGACGAGGCCGGGGCCGCCTGCTCGGGTTCCGTGTCCCTGGCCGTCAGGCGGGGCAGGCGCCTCCTCGGGCGCGTCGATGCTCCGTCGCGGGGCAGCCAGATGAGGGCGATGGCCAGGGCGATGAGGACGAAAATCGGGGTGGCGTGCACGGGGCCGAAGATCCACCAGGCACCCAGTGCCGAGGAGACGAGGGAGCCAACCATGACGGACAGGTTGATCGCGCCGGAGAATGCGGACGTGCCGCGCACGCGCGAGGCCTCGTCGGGGGTCACCTCGGCGACGAGGGCCTGGCCCGTCGGCGGGATCGCCGCGACGGCCGCGCCAAAGAAGGGGCCGCGCGCCGCCATGATGGCGCCCGCCGCGAGGAAAGCGCCGATGTAACCGGCCGCTCGCGCCCACACAGCCGCCGAAAAGAGCGTGCCCGCCGTGAGTGCCAAGAACAACGCCAACAGGATGACGCGCCTGCGTCCCCAGGTGATCGAGCGGCGCCCCCAGAACTGGCTGAGCGCCGTCACCGCGGCGGCAGCCAAGGACACGGCCGCGCCCACGATCCACTCGGGCAGGTTCAGAGCGCGCGACAAGGGTGCGATCGACACGTTGAGCATGTTCTGCGCCGTGTACGTAAACAGCGCGATCGCCACGAGCGCGCGCAGCGTCGGATTCGTCAGCAAAGGTGATGAGGGCACAGTGCATCCTACGACGAAGGCCCCGCGCGATGCGCGGGGCCTTGCCGGACAGGTATCGAAACGGGGGGAGCGTCGCTTAGCGCTGCACCCAGGTGCTCACCTTCCAGCGAGCGTCCCCGGAGCGCTCGCGCCACTCGGCGTCGCTGCGCTCCATATCCTGGCACCACAGCGCCGGATCCAGCGGCGGCGCGTACACGAAGGTCGATCCCTCGGGAGCGCTCGCGGCCACGTCCAGTTCCAGGTCGGTCACCACGGCCTCGTCCAGGAGGGGAAGGGTCTGCGCATAGAGCTGAGCCCCGCCCGTGATCCAGATGTAGGGGGCGTCCGTACGCGCCGTTTCCTCGCGCGCGATCTGAAGCGCCTCATCAACGGAGGACACGACGAGAGCGCCCTCGGCCTCGTACCCGGGCCTGCGGGTGATGACGATGTTCGTGCGGCCCGGCAGGGCGCGCCCGAGAGCCTCCCACGAGCGGCGGCCCATGATGATCGGGCAGCCCATCGTGGACTCCTTGAAGTGCCGGAAATCAGCGGGAACATGCCAGGACATGGCCGTGCCTGTCCCGATGATCCCGTTGCAATCCTGCGCCCAAATCGCTCCCAGCTTCGTCATACCGCGACCGGAGCCTTGATCGTGGGGTGATGCTGGTAGTCCGTCACCGAAATATCGTCGAAGGAGTACTCGAACATCGAGGGGGCCTTCGCGAGCTCCACGCGTGGGAACGGGTACGGTTCGCGGCTGAGCTGCTCTCTCACCTGCTCCGTGTGGTTGGAGTAGATGTGGCAGTCCCCGCCCGTCCAAATGAAGTCGCCGACTTCCAGGCCCGCCTGCTGGGCGAACATGTGGGTGAGCAGCGAGTAGGACGCGATATTGAAGGGCACGCCCAGGAACATGTCCGCGCTGCGCTGGTAGAGCTGCAGCGACAGGCGGCCGTCAGCCACGTACAGCTGGAAGAACGCGTGGCAGGGCTCGAGCGCCATTTCGGGCAGGTCGCCGACGTTCCACGCCGAGACCACCATGCGGCGCGAATCCGGGTTGGTCTTCAGCGTCTCGAGGACCTGGGAGATCTGGTCGATGCGGCGGCCATCCCCGGCGTTCCACGAACGCCACTGCACGCCGTACACCGGGCCCAGCTCGCCGTCCTCGTCAGCCCACTCGTTCCAGATGCGGACCCCGTTGTCCTGGAGCCAGGACACGTTCGACGACCCCGACAGGAACCACAGGAGCTCGCCGACCACCGACTTGAGGTGCACGCGCTTCGTCGTGATCAGCGGGAAGCCCTTGGACAGGTCGTAGCGCAACTGCGCCCCGAACAAGGAACGCGTACCCGTGCCCGTGCGGTCGCCCTTGGGGGTGCCCTCGGCCATGATGCGCGCCAGCAGGTCCTCGTACTGGCGGTCGACGGCGCTCACGTCAGTTGATCCGCTCGTTCGTCCACGTGTGCGAGGCCGGCAGCGCCTGGTCGACGACCGAGTGCTCGATCGTGCAGTTGCGCTTGATTGCGGCATCGGCGCGACGCTTGAGATCCTCGATCTCCTCGTCGGAGAGGGCAGACATGTCCTGGACCAGCTCGACGTCCACGTGCGTGAAACGATCATTCTGCTGGTCGTAGTCGCCGGAGACGCCGACGAACTGCTCGAAATCGTCGCCGAGGCGCGCCGACAGGCGCGAGTCCGAGCTCATCGCGTTGCAGCCCGCGATCGCGAGCTTGAGCAGGTCGCCGGGGGAGAAGAGGCCGGGGCCGTGACCGATGCGGATCTCGGCACCGTCCTGGTTGCGGGCGACGTACTGACGCACGCCCGTACGCTGCATGTACAGAGACTTAGGGGTATCACTCATGGCACCTATTGTGTCCCGAAAAGACCCCGCCCGCCCGGCAACATGCGTCGGGCGGGCGGGGTTCCTCGCAGAGCGTAGCGTGGGCTCAGCGATGCTCCTCCAACCACTGCGTAGCCAGCACCTGCTCACGCTCCACGACGCGGCCGAGGTGTGCCACGGCCTCCTTCTCGATGCGTCCGCCCAGCAGCGGCACGCGCACCGACACGTTGCCGGTCACGTCGCGAACGCTTCCAGCCTCGGCAGGAGCCAGCGTGGAGGTGGCCTCCACGGACACCGGGGCGCCGTCCACGGTCACGGACGTGCGGGAGGTCGCCCCGGCCTCGTTCGTCGCCCACTCCTCGGTGAAAGAGATGCGCAGATCGGACTTGACAAAGCGCGCAGCCGCCGCAGGAATCAGCTCCGGGTGCACGGTGCCCGCAAAGGACACCCGCTCGCCCTCCACCGACACGGCCTGGGAGCCCTCCACGACAAACTGGCCGAAGCGTCGCTCCAGGTAGGCGGGGGTCAGGTACATGGCGACGACCTCGTCGACCGTACCGGGATACGAAACGGACTGCGTGAACTGCATGGCTCTCCTTGCGAAAGAAGCGGCGCCGAAGCGTGTCCCGGCGCTCATTTACAACGAAGGTCCGCCCTCGCGGCCCCTCTCCCTTTAGAGTAGATGCATGCGTAGTCTCATGCAGTTAGCTGAAGAAGCCTCTTCGACGCCGTTGTCGGAGCAGGACATCGATTGGCTGCACCTCCTCCTCGCGGACTGGCAGGTGCTCGCCGACCTGGCGGCCGCCGACCTCGTCCTGTGGCTGCCCGCCGACGACGGACGCTTCATCGCGGCCGCCCACTGTCGCCCCGCGACCTCGACGACCGTCCACGTGGACGACATCATCGGCCTTCACCTGCCCGCCGCCCGTGAAATCGACCTGCGGCGCGCCCTACAGACCGGGCAGGTCGTGCGCTCGCCCGCCGCCCGCTGGGCCGGCACCTACTCGATGATGGAAACGTGCGTGCCCGTGTGCCACGACGGGCGCATCATCGCCGTCGTCACGCGCGAGGCCAACCTGTCGAGTCCGCGTCTGTCCCTCGGGTTCGAGGGGTGGACCGTTGCAGCGGCCGACACCCTGTGCCAGATGATGGCGCGCGGCGAATACCCCTACGATTCGACCCCGCAGGTCACCTCCCACGGCGTCCCGCGAGTCCTCGACGGTGCCGTCCTACTGGATGCGGAGGGCCGCGTCCAGCACGCGACCCCCAACGCCGTGTCGTGCCTGCGCCGCCTCGGCATCCGCACGCACGTGACCGGCAAGGTCCTCGCCCAGGAGGTCACCGAGGTCATCGGCGACGGCACCCTCATCGAGGAATCCATGGCGGTCGTCGTCATGGGCCGCGCCTCCTGGCGCGTCGAGATCGCCGCGCGCGCATCCACCGTCAGCATGCGCGCCCTGCCCCTCGTCAACGGGCGTAAGCGCCTGGGTGCCGTCATTCTGACGCGCGACGTGTCTGAGGTCCACCGCCACGAGCAGGAACTCATGACGAAGGACGCGACGATCCGCGAGATCCACCATCGCGTCAAGAACAACCTGCAGACCGTGTCCGCCCTGCTGCGCCTCCAGTCGCGCCGCTCCTCCGAGGAGGCGGTCAAGGTGGCGCTCGCGGAGGCCGAGCGCCGCGTGCAGGCCATCGCGACCGTGCACGCCGCCCTGTCGCAGAACGTGGACGAGTCGGTCGACTTCGACGAGGTCGCACGCACGATTGTGCGCATGGCTGGTGCGATCGCGTCCACGGACCACGCCGTCGAAGTCATCACGACCGGCAGCTTTGGCACCATTCAGGCTGATCAAGCTCAGGCCCTGGCGACCGTCCTCAACGAGCTGGTCGCGAACTCGGTCGAGCACGGCCTTGCGGACCGCGACGGTCTCATCGAGGTGCGTGCCGAGCGCGAGGGAGCGTCCATGACGGTTACCGTCGCAGACGATGGCGTGGGCTTCGTGCCGGGCACGCCCATGAGCGGCCTGGGCACGCAGATCGTGCATCAGATGGTGCGCGGTGAGCTGAAGGGGTCGATCGAGTGGGCGCCTCGCGAGGGTGGCGGCACGCTCGTGACGCTCCACGCCAACCTGGTCCCCGCCTGATCGGGGCCCTGCGCGGGCGGTGTGAATGACCAACGAACGAGGCCGGGGATCCATCGCGGATCCTCGGCCTTGATCGTTCGTGCGGCTCGTGCGGGCGCGGCGGCGTGTTAGCAGCCTGCGCGGCGTGCGCGCGCGGCGCGGCGCTTGAGGGAGCGGCGTTCTTCCTCACTCATGCCGCCCCACACGCCGGAGTCCTGGTTGTTGTCGATCGCCCACTGCAGGCACACGCCCGCGACCTCGCACTCACGGCACACGGCCTTTGCCTCGGCGACCTGCGTAATAGCCGGACCCGTGTTCCCGATGGGGAAGAAAAGTTCTGGGTCTACGGTCAGGCATGCTGCCTTACTGCGCCAATCCATGATCTGTCTTTCGCTCCTCGCGTCCTGTGCGCCTGGGTCTCTTGTGCTCTTTTTCAGTGTCCGCTAGGTCATCTTAGTCGCGCAAGGTCGTGTCAACAGTGAAATGGGGATGTCACTATGCGTCTGCTCACGACCGGCAAATAAGCTGGGACTTAGGTATTAACTGACCTTACGGTCAGTTGGACAGTGGTCACGGTATCACCCTCGCTGATCACGCCGCAGGTCGACTCCCACCGTCGTGCCGCCAGGGCGAGTGGGGGCGTGTGGCTGTGTTGAATTAATGCGCGAATAACGTTGTGTGTGGGGTTGAGCGCGAGGACCCGGTGCTTGTCCCATCTGGTGATACGAGTCCACGCGTCTTTGGGAATTACGTCAGATATCTTTGGTGTTTCCCATCCGAAATGGGCGTGGACGGCCTCGATGATTCGGGCGTCGTCCCTGCCTCCGATGATGATCCACGGCAGTGAGCGAGCCCAGGTGGGGGCGCTGTAGGTGGGGCCGATCAAGATGGGGGAGCGTGTATTTCTGACCAACGCTGCGACCTGCGACGGGGAGGGGATGTGCCAATCGTCCTCGGCAGCCAGGTAATCGCCGTGCAGGCGAACGGACTGCCGGGGGATGCAGGCGAGGCGCGGCTTGTCTCCCGGTCGCACGATGAGCGCCTGTCCCTCTCCGAGAGCGCGCAGCTCCCCGGGCGCGATCCCGGCGTGGACGGCCTCGTCCGCGTCCCTGGCGCGCACGATGCGCGTCGAGAATGCGCCTAATGCCGCGCTCGACGGGGTGAATCTGCCGGCGAAGGCGGCGACGATGATGATGCCGGCGCGCCTGGCTCTGGCCAGGAGTGAGGTCCACAGCGCCTCCGCCTGAGGAGCAGCAAGCACGTGAGACAGATAGGAGCGCAGCTGCGGGGCATCCGTGAGCGCCAGGACCGCGGGCCCGTGGTCGCAGATGCCTTCCAGCAGGTCGATGACGCCGGGCGCGTCCACAGGCAGCTGGGAGGCCGCGCCTTCGACGATCTCCTCGCCGATGACGTGGAGAGGGTGCCGGGTACAGTGCGCGATTCGCGTCGCGAGGGACAGTGCCCATTGCGCGGCGATATGTGCCTCGTGCGCGCTGGTCTGGATCTGGATGCTTCCTCCGTCCCAGACGATGGGGCCGTGACGTGTGATGCCTTCCTCCAGTCCGAGAGACACGGAGGCACCAGGGAGTGCATCTCGGGCCTCGTTCCCCTGCGGGGCGTGATCGGGAAGCGGCTGTGCGGCGGCGTCGACATCCTCCCAGCTCAGCGCCTCGGGCAGGGGCGGCGCCCACAGGGGGTCTGTTCTCGTGCGAGGCCACGTGGCGTTGGAGTGTTCGACCACCGACGCGATGTCGGCGAGGTAGGTCAGCTGGATCGTGCCCACGTCCGCCAGAACAGCGCGGCCGGGGATACGCGGCAGCGAGGCGGCGCGTGTGTCCCCGAGGATGTCCGTGGAGTCCGAGGCGCTCACGCAGCGCAGACACAGCCGAATGTCCATGTTTGCGCGCATCTGTGCGCTCACTGCGCCCGAGGGGCGTTGGGTGGCCGCGATGAGATGCAAACCGAGGCTGCGTCCCTGCGCGGCGAGGCGGAGCAAGACCTCCATCGAATCGGGATGGGCCTGGGCGAGAACGCGAAACTCGTCGATCGCGACGACGAGACGAGGCGGGGGAGCGGTCACGCTGAGCGGATCGGACTCGTGAGCGCTCTCCCACGTGGCGAGGTCGGGGAAGCCGAGCATCCCGAGTGTTTCCTCGCGTCGCTGGAGTATCGACGCGATCCCGTCCAGCGCTCGGGTCGTGGCGCCGGCGTCAAGGTCGGTGAGGAGTGCCTGAGTGTGTGGGAGCGCCTCGAGGCGGGCGAAGGTCGCCCCGCCCTTGTAGTCGATGAGGATGAAGCGGACCTGTTCGGGGCTGTAGCAGTGCGCGATAGCGGCAAGCCATCCGAGGAGTGCCTCTGACTTGCCCGATCCGGTGCACCCGGCGACGAGGGCGTGCGGCCCGTCGGCAACCAGGTCCAGGTCGATGGGTCCCTCCTCTGAGAGCCCGATCCGCACGCTGAGCCCGCCGCCGCGTCCCCTCGCCGAGGAGGGGTCCCAGTCGAGCCGCGGCGGCAGGCTGTCGCGCGCGTCTGCCCGCGTGACGGTCCACCACCAGTGCGAGCTCACGGGCTCGTCATCGGTGACGCACACCTGCGCGCACCAGGCCGGAAGGTGCGACAGCGAGGAGGCGTATCCGATGTGGAGCGTCGGGCGGGCGGCGTCGCGCGTGCAGTGTGGGCAGGAATCGCGGTCACTGACGTGGATATCCACACCCGCATGCCCAATCAGTACGGGAGCGGCGCTGTTCCACCACACGCGCGCCCCGCCGAGCTGAGCGGCGATCTGGCCGGCGCACCACAGCGCGCACTGGGACGCGTGGGCGCCGACAATGCCGATCGCCTCGCACTCGCCCGGCTCTCTCCCGTCAGCGGAGGACGACAGGCGCACGCGTCGACCCACGCGCGTGGGACGGCCCGTCCACACGGCAGCCCGCACAGCCCGCGGGCGAGAGGCCGAGGCCGGAAGCCCCGCAAGGATGAGGGCCAGCGCCCCGCCATCCCAGCCCCGGCGACGTCGGCGCGCCCGCCACAACAAGGCAAGCGATGCGGCGATTGCGACCAGCACAACGCCCGCGCAGATCGGTGCGAGCGCGGAGGGTAGAGAGATGGTCGAGCGTAGCCTCCACAACAGAAAACCGGCCATGACGAGCACGGAGACCAGGGGAGCTCCCCGCAGGAGAGAAGATCCCGTCAGCGATCCCCGGCCTCGTCCGGAAACCGAGGGCCACGCCAAGCGCCGAGGCCGGGCCCGCACCTCGAAGACGTCCTCCCCGAGGCGCACGCGGGCACCCGCAGGGAGCGGCCGAGCCTCCCGATATCGCCGCCACAGCGGGACTCGCGAGCGCACGCGCACGGAGGAAGCGCCAGGCGACACACGCAAGACGGCCCGACCGTCCAGAGTCGAGAAACGGAGGTGCTCTCTGGCGACGGAGGCGCACGTCAGCGGCACATCCCCCGCGCGCCCGACTGCGCCGGGCGCGACCACGACGCCGACGTCAGGGCCCGCGACGCAGGCCAGGTGAACGTCTGCGCGCAAGGCTGATCGGGCGAGGCAACCGGAATCCTTCATGCCTCAACGATCCCGCCGCGCTCGCGGCCGATCAAGCCGTGCGAGAAGCCCTGTGGATAACCCGAGGCGCTTGCGTACCCCTGTGGATAACTGCGCCACAGGCCCGTGTGGCTATGGCCACCTCCGCCGCCCAAGCGCCACGCCCGCCGGTCCGCCAGCCCCCTCAAATGCAAGAATGGACCCTATGGCTGACTCCACGTTCGAGACCACACGCGACCGCTACAACGACCTCGTGATGCGCATCAACCAGGCCCGCGCTGCCTATAGTGATGCTTCTGGAAGAATGGACTGGGCTCTTCGTTGTTTAGAGATTCACCGTTTGCAAGATACGGATGGAACACAGCGTGTAGAACGTACGAGGGTTCAATCAGCTCTCGAATTGGCATTTTGTCAGTGGGGTGAAGCTGAGCGCCCCTATTTCGAAAGGACTAAAGATGAGCTTCGAGAGCTGCTAAAGCAACAGAACGAGCTAATTCTTAGGATGGCTAATGAGCTCGCAAGTCCCTCGATGCATATGGCGCTTGTGAGTGAGGATCATGAATCTGATGAGGCGGAGACGGGGCTAACTCAACAGAATCTAAACTCGTCTATCTACCAAGTTGTGAACATTGCACCGCTCGGTGCTGTTCTGTCGCAAGAGATTCTCGCTTCTTGGCAGAAGCAGTTTCAGAGATGGGCCGACGAGATGCTTAAGCCCCTCTCACGTACGTTTGCACAGTTGAATGTTGATCGGGAGTCTGTTGCAGCTTTTCAAAAGCTGGCTAAGGCAGTGCAGCGTGCAACTGCTGGGTTGGCTTTGCAGATCGGCGAAAGACAGCAACAGGCTATTGCCGACAGTATGAAGAAGATGCTTGAAGCGATGCAAGCTAATTTCAGCTTGAAGTCTGATTACTTCACTGATTTGTACAAAGTACGCTCGTTGCAAATTAATAAAGCGCGTTACGAATACTACCTACAGCAATCTTCTCGGCTTTCGGACGCGGACTACGACCGCATGTACCGCGAGGTTGAGGAGATTGAGGAACTCTATCCGGAGCTGCGCGGCGCAGACTCGCCCACGATGAGCGTGGGCGGCTCCGTCGACTCTGGGTTCTCCGAGGTACGCCACCTGGCCCAGATGATGTCCCTCGACGACGTGTTTTCCCTCGAGGAGCTCGCCGGCTGGGAGACCCGCATGGCTGAGGCCACCGGCATCTCCGACCTCGAGATGACGACCGAGGTCAAGGTCGATGGCCTGTCCATCAACCTCCTGTACGAGAACGGCCGCCTCGTGCTCGCCGCGACCCGAGGCGACGGCTACGTCGGCGAAGACGTCACCGCCAACGCGCGCACGATCGCGTCGATCCCGCAGACCCTCACCGGCACCGTCCCCGCGCGCGTCGAGGTGCGCGGCGAGGTCTACTTCCCGGTCGCCGACTTCGCTGCCTTCAACGAGGCCCGCGTCGAGGCCGGGGAAAAGACCTTCGTCAATGCGCGCAACGCGGCCTCCGGCTCCCTGCGCCAAAAAGACCCGGCTGAGACCGCCAAGCGCCCTCTCGCTATGGTCGCCCACGGCATCGGCTTCGTCGAGGCCGGGGAGGACTTCACCGAGCCGACCACCCAGATGGGCTGGTACGAGCAGCTGCGCGACTGGGGCCTGCCCGTCTCGCCCTACACGCGAGTGCTCACGGGCCGAGAGGCCATCGAAGAGCGTATTGCTGAGCTTGGAGAAAAGCGCCATGATCTTGAACACGAGATCGACGGCGTCGTCGTCAAGATCAACGACCTGGACCTGCAGCGTTCCCTCGGCTCGACCTCGCGTACCCCGCGCTGGGCGGCCGCCTACAAGTTCCCGCCCGAAGAGGTCCACACGCGCCTGCTCGACATCCGCGTCCAGGTGGGCCGCACTGGCCGCGTGACCCCTTACGGGGTCATGGAATCCGTGCTGGTCGCCGGCTCGAACGTCGCGCGCGCGACCCTGCACAACGCGCAGGAGGTTGCTCGCAAGGGCGTCCTCATCGGCGATCTCGTCGTCCTGCGCAAGGCCGGGGACGTCATCCCCGAGATCGTTGCTCCCGTGGAGGACGCGCGCAACGGCTCCGAGCGTCCCTTCGTGATGCCCACGCAGTGCCCCTCCTGCGGGACCACGCTCGTCCAGGAGAAGGAAGGCGACGTCGACCTGCGCTGCCCGAACAAGGGGGCGTGCCCCGCGCAGATCACCGAGCGCCTCGCCCACGTCGGCGCACGCTCCGCCTTGGACGTGGAGGGCCTCGGCGACGAGTCCGCGCTCGCCATGACCCAGCCTGAAAACGACCGCGACGAGGTGGCGGCCGCCCTGGTCGCCGGCCACAGCGTCACCCTGGAGGACGGCACCGTCCTCACTCTCGAGGGCGGCCGCGAGCTGCCCCACGGGGAGCAGATCACCCGCGCCGAGGAACTCCTGCCCGCCCCGCAGGTGCCCGCACTGCGCACCGAGGCAGCGCTCTTCGACCTGCGCGCGCAGGATCTGCGCGACGTCATGGTGTGGAAGCCCGTCAAGAAGAAGGGCGAGGAAACCGGGGACTTCAAGCAGGTCCGCTACTTCTGGACGAAGGCCTACAAGCCCCGCAAGCTGCGCGGACAGAGCGTCTTCGAGCCGATCGAGCCCAGCGCATCCAAAGGCACCGAGAAGATGCTCGCCGAGCTGGACAAGGCCAAGAGCCGGCCGCTCGCGCGCGTCCTTGTCGCCCTGTCCATCCGCCACGTCGGCCCCACGGCGGCCCGCGCGCTCGCAGAGAAGTTCCTGTCGATGGATGCCCTGCGAGCCGCCTCGGTCGAGGAACTCTCCGCCGTCGAGGGCGTGGGCGAGGAAATTGGACGCTCCCTGCGTGACTGGTTCACGGTCGATTGGCACCTGGAGGTGCTTGAGGCGTGGGCGCGCGCGGGTGTGCGTATGGCCGACGAGGCGCCCGAGCCGGCCTCGGACGTGCTCGCGGGCCTCACTATCGTCGTCTCGGGGGCGATGCCCGGATACGACCGCGAGGGTGCCAAGGAGGCGATCACGTCGCGCGGCGGCAAGGCAGCGGGTTCGGTCTCGAAGAAGACCTCGCTCGTGGTTGCCGGCCCGGGCGCGGGATCGAAGGCCGCGAAGGCCGAGGCCCTGGGCATCCCCGTCATTACCGAGCAGCAGTTCGCCGACCTCCTCGAGGGAGGCCTGGCGGGAGTCGGCCTATAACGAGGCCGGGGCTCAGACGAAGGGCTCGAAGGGGCCCAGCAGCATCTCGCCGACGCGGGTGATCATCGAGCGCTTTTCCCACTCGTCGATAGTCAGGCGGCGGGCCGTCGTCAGGTCGTTCGCGAAAATCTCCTCCATGCGCGCCGCCAGCGGGCGCGAGAAGAACTGCAGGCACACCTCGTAGTTGCCGCGCATCGACAGGCGATCGATGTTCGCCGTGCCGATCGTCGACCAGCGACCATCCACCGTCATCGTCTTCGAGTGCACCATCGCGTGACGGTACAGCCAGATCTCCACGCCCTCGCGCAGCAGCTCGCCGTAGTAGGGGCGAGCCACCCAGTCCGCCAGGATGTGGTTGGAATACTCGGGGATCAGCACCTGGACGCGCACGCCCCGGCGGGCGGCGGCGATCAGGGAGCCGAGGACCTCACGGTCGGGGATGAAGTACGCCGTCGTGATGAGCACACGGTCGGTCGCGCGCTCGATCGCGTCGATGTACATGCCGCGGATCGGGTAGAGCAGATTGTGGGGCAGATTGAACTGCGCGGTCACATCCGCGCTCCACGCGCGCGCCCCCTGATCCGGCAGCTCCGGGCAGGTGGCGGGGCGGAAATGGTTCCAGAAGTCGACAAAGCCGTTTTCCACCTCCCACACGGCCTCGCCCGTGATGCGCACGTGGGTGTCGCGCCACTCGTTCGCGAACGGATCACCGATGTTGTAGCCGCCCACGAAGCCGACTTCGCCGTCGACCACGAGGATCTTGCGGTGATCCTGCCCAGTGCGCCGGATGTTCAGGGTGAAGAAGCCCGAGCGCAGCGTCGGGAAACGACGCACGTGCAGGTTCGGCATCGCGGGGAACTTGTAGAAGCGTGGATCCTGGTTGAGGACGCCGAAGCCATCCCACACGCAGAACACCTCGACACCGCGCTGCGCGGCGGCGATCAACGCGTCCTTGAAGCGCTGGCCCCAGCGGTCCGAGCGCCAAATGAAGGTCTCGAAATAAATGTGATGCGTTGCCCCTTCGATGGCCTCTAGCATGTCCGCGTACAGGGAGGTTCCCTCCGTGTACGTTCGCGCCACGGTGCCGCCGATCTGCGTGTCGGCGGGAGGTAGGGTGGGGAAACCGTGCACGCCACCGGGGATGCGGGCGGTGCGCATGCGGTCGATCGCGTGCACGGTCACGACTGTGGCAGCCTGGGCGGCGAGCAGCGCGATTCCCGCTTTTTTGGCGATCGACCACGTCTGCCTGGTGAGTTGGCGTCGCTGTGAAAAGACCATACGGGTAGGATGCCACACATGTCACGCATTAGTACTGACGAGGTCGCCCGCGTTGCGGGCCTGGCCCACATCGCATTGACCGACGAGGAAATCACGCGTTTCGCGGGTGAGCTCGACGCGATCGCCGACGCCGTCTCCAAGGTGTCCGAGGTCGCCACCCCCGAGGTTCCCGCCACGTCCCACCCGATTCCGCTGACCAACGTGTGGCGCGAAGACGAGATTGGGCAGACCGTGGACCGCGACGAGGTGCTCGCTCAGGCGCCCGCCGCCCAGGACGGCCAGTTCCTGGTTCCGCAGATTCTGGGGGAGGACTGATGAACGAGCTGCTGAAGAAGAGCGCCCTCGAGCTGGCGGACTTGCTGGCCGCGGGCCAGATCACCTCCGTCGAGCTGACCCAGGCGTGCCTGGACCGCATCGACGCGATCGATGACCGCGTGAACGCATTCATCACCGTTGATCGCGAGGGTGCCCTGGCGACCGCGGCCGACGTGGATGCGCGCCGCGCGGCGGGCCAGACCCTGCACCGCCTGGCGGGCGTGCCGATCGCCGTCAAGGACAACGTGGTGACGCGCGGCCTGCGTACCACCTGCGCCTCGAAGATCCTGGGCGACTGGAAGCCTCCCTACGACGCGACCGTCACCGCGAAGATCAAGGAAGCCGGCCTGCCCATCGTCGGCAAGACCAACATGGATGAGTTTGCCATGGGTTCGTCCACCGAGCACTCCGCCTTCGGTGCGACTAAGAACCCGTGGGACACTGAGCGCATCCCCGGCGGCTCCGGCGGCGGTTCGGCCGCTGCTGTCGCGGCCTACATGGTGCCTCTGGCCCTCGGTTCCGACACGGGCGGCTCGATTCGCCAGCCCGCGTTCGTGACCGGCACGGTCGGTGCCAAGCCCACCTACGGCGCGGTGTCGCGTTTCGGCCTGGTGGCCATGGCCTCGTCCCTGGACCAGATCGGCCCCGTCACCCGCACGGTCGCCGACG
>ERZ772917.1235-NODE-1235-length-15406-cov-7.036480_pt1 | contig 15406 bp, 11 predicted proteins | sample MGYA00511187_ERZ772917 | MGnify/ENA primary metagenome ERZ772917 (study PRJEB29015, sample SAMEA2737925) | human oral metagenome | biome: human oral; feature: human-associated habitat; material: dental | place: China | collected 2012 ... | reverse complement strand
AAGGTTTTCAAGAAATGGCAAAAAAGATTCAATATAAAGATGATGTTATGAGTGCTCTTGAAAGTGTTGATTTATATGAAGTTGATTATGCTTTTGTTACAAAAAAAATTTTACCTCTTGCTAAGAATTCAGAAATTTGTTATATTTTCCCTGATAATATGGGACGAAGTAAAATTTTATATAAAGCTTATATTAATTTAGAAAGTAAGAAAAATCCTAAAAAGTTCTATGACTTTATTGAAGAAGATTTAGCAGATAAAACTATATTAAAACCAAATCCTGAAAAAAATAAAGTTATTAAGACAAATTAGAAGTTGGAGGTACCACTTTGAAAAAAGTATTAATATTTTTCTCTATGTTATTACTAGCTAGTAATAATTTTGCAGAAGAAAATCTTATGACAGAAAATATAACTGAAAATAGTCAACAACCTATAGAACAAAAAAAACAAAAAATAGTCATAGATGTAAAATCAGTATATGATTCTTTAAATATAAAAAATAAGATAGACTATTCTATTTTTCAAAAAGCATATTTAGGTTATGTACAAATTTCACATAAAAATCCTGGTGTTTTAATAATAATAGACTATACAAAACCTTCAAATGAGGAAAGATTTTATGTGTTAGATTTAAATAAGAAAAAACTTGTTTATTCAACACGTGTTGCTCATTCTAAAAATTCAGGATTAGAAATTCCTTTAGAATTTTCAGATGATCCTAACTCTTATCAAAGTTCATTAGGTTTCTTTGTCACATTAGGAGAATATAATGGTGCTTATGGATATTCTTTAAGGTTAAAGGGACTTGAAGAAAATATAAATGCCAATGCTGAAGATAGAGCAATTGTTATTCATGGTGGAGATATAGTTGAAGATGAGTATATTAAAAAATTTGGTTTTGCAGGAAGAAGTTTAGGCTGTCCTGTATTGCCTAATTCCTTAACAAGAGAAATTATAGACTTTATTAAACATGGAAGAGTACTATTTATTTATGGTAATGATGAAGAATATATAGATGAAAGTACATATTTAAGCAAATTAGCATCAGTATTTGAAGGAAGTCCTAAAAATATTGTTGAAATTGAAAAGCCAGTTGAAGTTCAGAAAACTTCTCCAACAACTACAGTTGTAGCTACAACTACTGCTCCAACAACAGTTGTATCTGATAATAAAAAAGATAATACTAATCGTGAAATTGTAATTGCTGAAGCTAATACCACAAAAATTTTTGAAATTATAAAGCAAGAATATAAATACACAAACAGTGTAGATAATAATAAAATAGCTTATACTAGATTATTAAAAGATGTGATCCAGGAAAAACTTAATAAAACTCCTGAAATAAAAGAAGAAAACATAAATAATCAGGAACAAGCAGTTGAGCAAACTGTTACAACAGATAATACTTTAGAGACAAGAAAAGATAATGAAACAGTAGTACCACAACAAAATGAAAGTGTACAAGAAAATAAAAAAGAAGAAAGAAAATATCCAGAAGAAGTTACTAAAAAAAGTTTAGGTATTGGAATAAAATTTAAATAGTTTTTACTACTACTAAATAGCTATTATAAGTTAATAAAATTTATAATAGCTTTTTCTATTATTATTGATATAAATTCTAAAATATTATATAATTAATGAAAACAATTTTAAAGGAGTTATGAATGGATAAAATCACTCAGAGAATGAAAGAAATAGAAATTTTAACTGTCGCCTTATCTATGTTAATTCTAATATTTTTCATTAGCTATGTTATTAATGAACATGAAAATATATTTATAGGAATGTATAAAATAATTACTTCTCCTGCTGTTTTAGTTACTGATTTTATGCAGGTAGGTGGTATAGGAGCAGCTTTTCTAAATGCTATTTTAATTTTTTCTTTTAATTTTTTCTTAGTAAAGTCTTTTAAAGTGAAAATTAATGGAATAACTATTGCTGCTTTTTTTACAGTTTTTGGCTTTTCATTTTTTGGAAAAAACATTTTAAATATTTTACCTTTTTATTTAGGAGGTATCTTATATAGCATATACACTTCAACAGATTTCTCTGAACATATTATTCCTATTGCTTTTTCAAGTGCCTTAGCACCCTTTGTAAGTAGTGTTGCTTTTTATGGAGATATATCTTATGAAACCTCATATATAAATGCTATTTTAATTGGTGTTTTAATTGGCTTTATAGTAGTTCCTTTAGCAAGAAGCCTTTTTGATTTTCATGAAGGTTATGACTTGTATAATTTAGGATTTACAGCAGGAATACTTGGTTCAGTTATTATTGCTGTTTTAAAATTATATCATTTTGAAATTACACCACAATTTTTATTATCAACAGAATATGATAGCCCTTTAAAAATTTTATGTTCAGCTGCTTTTACATCTTTGATAATTATTGGATTTTATATAAATGATAATTCAATTTCAGGCTATTTTTCATTAATAAAAGATGATGGATATAAATCTGATTTTACACAAAAATATGGTTATGGATTAACATTTATAAATATGGGAATAATGGGATTTATAAGTATGGGATTTGTAGTTATAACTGGACAAACATTTAATGGCCCAGTTTTGGCAGGTATTTTTACTGTAGTTGGATTTTCTGCAAATGGGAAAACTGTTTTTAATACCATTCCTGTATTAATAGGAGTTTTACTTGCAAGTTTAGGAAGTAAAGGTAGTATTTTTACCCTAGCTATATCTGGATTATTTGGAACTGCTCTTGCTCCAATATCTGGTGTTTTTGGTCCTATTGCTGGAATTATCGCTGGTTGGTTACATCTAGCTGTTGTACAAAATGTAGGTTTAGTTCATGGTGGACTTAATCTATATAATAATGGATTTTCTGCAGGAATTGTAGCTGGATTCTTATTACCTATATTTAATATGATAACTGATAATAATAATCAAAGAAAAATGAATATTCAAAAAAAACATATGAATTTTTTAAAAACTGTACAAGCAAATATAAAAAAAAGAATGAATGAAAATAATGAAAATGAGGAGAAAAAATGAAAATATTAGACACACCTAATTTAAAATTTTTGAAAGTTGGACTTGATACTGATCCTTTAAACAATCATAATTTAGAGTATTTGGAAAAACAAAATGCTATTGCCGCTCTAATTTTAAATCATTCAGGAGACAAAGTTCTATTTGTAAATCAATATAGAGCTGGTGTTCATAATTATATCTATGAAGTTCCTGCTGGACTTATTGAAAATGGTGAAGAAGCTATTGTTGCTCTTGAAAGAGAAGTTAGAGAAGAAACAGGATATAAGAGAGAGGATTATGATATTTTATATGATAGTAACACAGGTTTTTTAGTTTCTCCTGGATACACAACAGAAAAAATTTATATTTATATTATAAAGTTAAAATCAGATGACATTGTTCCTTTGGAATTAGATTTAGATGAAACAGAAAATCTTTATACAAGATGGATAGATATTAGAGATGCTGGAAAATTAACTCTTGATATGAAAACTATATTTTCTTTACATATATATGCAAATTTAATAAAATAGAGGCTTAATAGCCTCTATTTTATTTATCTCTAGTATAACCAAAGGAAGAAAGTATAGCTTCTTCCCTTTCTCTCATAAGTTTTTTATCATCTTCTTCTATATGGTCATAGCCTAAAATATGTAAAATTCCATGTGTCAAAACATAATAAAATTCTCTTTCAAATGAATGATTATATTCACTTGCTTGTTCCTCAACTCTTTCTAAGGAAATGATAATATCTCCCAAAGTATCATAAGGTCCAATATTAAAATCTTCTGTTTCGTGATATGCAAAAGAAATAACATCAGTAGGGGCATCTTTATCCCTATACTCACGATTGATAACTTGGATATTTTCATTATCAGTTAGCAAAAGTGAAAGGTAAAGAGGTCTGTCAGATTCAACTTTCTCTAACTCTAAAACTTTTTTTATATAATTTTCAAGATGATTATTTTCATAAAGGGTGTCTATGAACATATCATATTTTTCATTTTGTAAATCAGAACTAAAATCAACAATTAACTCCATATTATCTTCTTCCTTTTTATTTTTGTCCTGGATATTTTATTCTTTCATGGTAAATAGCACCAAAAGTTTTTAGGAAAGAATTTACTATAATTTCAACTTCTCTAAATGTAATATTGGCATCCGATAGTTGATTATCTCTTATCTTTGAATCAACAATTTTTCTAACCATTTGCTCAACTTTTACAGGGTCTTTTACATCAAGTGATCTAACAGCTGCCTCTATTGAATCTGCCAATAATATAACTGCAGACTCTTTTGTTTGAGGTTTAGGTCCAGAATATCTAAATTCTTCTTCTGGGATATTTGGATCAATCTCTTTTGCTTTATTATAAAAGTAAGCAAGTAATGTAGTACCTTGATGTTCAAACATAATATCTCTAATTTCTTTAGGAATTTTATATTTTTTTCCCATTTCAGCTCCCTCTCTAGTATGAGCTAAAATAATCATTTTACTCATAAAAGGAGATATATCATTATGTAAATTCTTACCATCAGTTTGGTTTTCTACATAATATTGAGGTCTTTTTGTTTTTCCTATATCATGATAATAACAGGCAACTCTTGTAAATGTAGGATCTCCTCCAATTTCAATAACAGCATTTTCAGAAAGTGTAGCAACCATCATTGAATGTTGAAAAGTTCCTGGTGCTTCTATTGATAACTTTCTTAATAAAGGATGCGATAAATCTGCTAATTCCATAAGTTTAAATACTGTCAATATATTAAATGTTCTTTCAAAATATGGAAGCAATGCTATTGTAAGCATTCCAGAGAATAGACCTGAAATAAATATCTTAATAGTATTTAAAGCTACACCATAACTTTCTTCAACTGAGAAGAAACTTAAGATTAGATATAAAAGTATTTTTAATATTGCAAGTTGGATACCTACTGCAATTACAGAAGAACGAGTACTTATATTTTTACTTAAAAATCCAGTTGCAAAAACTGCTATTGATTGAATTGTAAAATATTTTAAATCATAGTCTGTTATTGGCAACATATATGAAATAACTATCATAGTTAAAAATACACTAAATCTTGGTTTTACTATAAACAATAAAAGTAATAACATTGTATCTAATGGCAATAGATATATCATTGAACTAGGTACTATTCTAAATGCAAGTAAAGTTCCTATTGCTAATAACATGATAGCTCTATATTTATTCTTTTCTAATATTTCTTTACTATAAAACTTTATAGTTACAACATTGAATATACTTGAAATAACTAATAAAAATACTAAATTTAATGCAATTATAAAAATACTCATCTTATAATTATAGATACCTAATCTATCTAAAATATCTATTTTTCTATCAGTTAAAATTTCTCCTGTTTTAGCTATTAAAGTACCAGCTTTAATTTCAATATATTGATCATTTATTTGAGAAACCTTTTCATTTATGGTATTCTTTGTCTTAGCCTCATCATAAATATAATTAGGAATTAAAAAATTATTTAAAATCTCTCTCTCAAATGGTTCTAATGCTTCTATATCAGTTTTAGCAGGCTCATTTATACGAATAGAATTTTTTTCTTTATAAATACCAGCTTTGTAAGCATTTTCAAGTTGAGTTCCCAATTTTAAAAATGTTGCATCTATTTTTTCTTCATCTTCTTCTAATAACTTATCTATAATGCTTTGTGACATAGCCTTACCAGTTTTTCTTTCAAAACCACTGTAATCAAAAGATTTTAGATTTCCTTTTTTTATTGCAATAATTTCTTTATGAAAGTTATCAAATTCTTCTTTATAAATATCTGCTGCATCACTTGAATAGATGTAATCCTTATCTAAACGATCTATCATATCTTGAATTAACTTATCTTTTCCAATTTTATCTCTGAAAACAATTGTTTTAGGAGAGTAAATATCTGATTTTACAACATCTCCTACCATATAGTTATTATTTCTAAAAAGTATAGGTATTTTTGATGAAATAGTAATTAAAAATAATGCTAATATCAAGTAAAATACTTTTTCTTTTAGAAAATAACTATCTGAGTATCTTTCTTCATCTGAATTATCTTTTTTCTTAATATCAAAAAGAAACTTAAATCCAAATATAGTAAATTTTTTCATAAATTTCCCCTTTTTTCTCATTCAATTTCTTCTATTATATCATCTTTTTCTAATATTTTAATATTTTTTTGACTAGGTAAGGCATTTATAAAAAGAGAGCCATACCTTTTCTTTAAAATTCTACTATCTAAGATAAAAATATTTCCACTATCTGTCTTCTTTCTTATTAATCTACCAACCCCCTGTTTAAATTTGATTATAGCTTCTGGCAATTGAAAATCTGTAAAAGAATTTCCACCATCCTCTTCAATTTTTTTACTTATAGCAGATACCACTGGATCTGTTGGAACAAGAAAAGGTAACTTAGTTATTATAACATTACTTAAATTTTCTCCTTGTACATCAACACCCTCCCAAAAAGAAGTTGTTCCAAATAATATAGGATTTTCTGCTTCTTTAAATTCTTTTATAAGTTGACTTCTTGGTTTATCTCCATGTAAAAATACTTCAAAACCTTTATCTATCAATTTTTTTGAAATTGAATAATAAATTTGATTTAACATGGTATATGAAGTAAATAATATAAAAGCTTTTCCATTTGTTTTCAATAAAATATCTAAAATAAATTTACTTGCATCTGTAACAAAAGCATTTATATTTTCAGAATCTTGAATATCTGTTGGAATATAAACAGACATTTGTTCATCATAATTGAAAGGTGATTTTATTATGCATTCAATACAATCTTCTTCATCTAAACCTAATGATTTTTTGAAATAATCAAAGTTCCCATTTGCTACTATTGTTGCAGAAGCAAATATTAATCTGTCTAAATTATCAAAAAGAACTGAACTTAATTTTTTAGCAATATTAAGTGGTGTTGCAGTTAAGACCACATTTGTTCTTTTAGAATTTATATCAAGCCAGTAAATATAGTTATCATCTTCAAAACTATTTATAAATTTAAAGCTATCTATATAAGTCTTAAACATTTTCAGATGGTTATTAAAATTGATAACTTCTGGATTTTTGTCTTTTTCTTCGTCTATAACATTATTAAATGACATCATCAAAGTTAAAAAATCAGCTAATTTACTTTGAAATATATCTTTTTTATCTCTTAAAGTTTCTAAAAATCTTGATTTTGTCATTTCAAAATTATTTAAACTTTTCCTAATTGGAGCTTCTGTATTTGTTTCATATATTTTTCTAATTTCATCAAAATATTCATCACCTATATTTTGTAAAATAGAAATTTCTTCTTTTAATGTATTTAAAAGGTAAATATATTGTTGACTATCTTCTAAATCTTTCTCATCTATTGTATCTTCAACCCTTATAAGAGCTGATTTTTCTTTTTTTCTTTTATTTTTCTTTTGGTAAATTCTATTTAAAAGTCTTGAAAAAGAAATTTTTGAAACTTCCACAGAAAAATAACTTCTAGCAACAGACTCAATATTATGTGCTTCATCAAAAATTACCATATCATATCTTGGTAAGATAAGATATTCTGAGTCAAAATCAGTTTCTGCTCTTACATTCAAATCAGCAAAAAATACATGATGATTTGAAATTAGAATATCTGCTTCCATTTTTTCTATTCTAGTTTTCATATAAAAACATTCTTTTCTATATGGACATTTCTTTCCAAGACATAGTTCTGTTGTACTTTGAACTAATTCCCATACATCAGGATAAACTTCAAAAGGTAGTTCAGCTTTATCTCCTGTTTTAGTTTTATTTCCCCATTTTAAGATATATTCTATTTGTTCTCTAGCTTCCATAGAAAAAGTTTCTATATCAATACTTCTTCCCATACTCAGTTCATTAAAAAGTCTTTTACATAAATAATTACTTCTTCCCTTTACTAATACATAAGAAAATTCTTCTTTTATTATTGATTTTGCAAGTGGAATATCTTTTAATAATAATTGTTCTTGTAAATTTATAGTATTAGTTGCAATAATAACTTTTTTCTTATTAGCAACTGCCCATTTAATGGCTGGAATTAAATATGCTAATGTTTTTCCAGTCCCTGTACCAGCTTCAATTATAATTTTTGTATTTTGATTTATTGCATCTTGAATAGAATTTGCCATTTCTTCTTGTTCTTGTCTATACTCAAAACCTTTTATTTCTTTTACTAAAATACCATCCTTTGCAAAGTAATTTTCTATATTTACTTCTTCTAAAAAAGTTCTATCTATATCTTGTACAAAATAGCAATCATCTAAATCAGAGCTTAAAAGACAATAAGCTATATTTCTTCTATTATATAATTCTTCTGACAGCTCTAATTCCATATCACTAGGATGTAGTTGATTGGGTTTTGTTGTCCTAATAACAAGTTCATTTTTCCCAATTTTTGTTAAAGTTTCTTCAAAATTTTTCTTTTTATATAGTGATAAAAAAAATGGCTCTTGGACAAGTTCATTATCATCAAAAGTTGCTTTAAAAATCATTGACTTATTATTGTTTTCTTCTAAATATTTCTTAATTATTTGCAAACTTTCCTTTGAAAATCTATCATTTATATCCATAACCATTCCTTAATTCTAATTTCTATAATATTCTGTTAAGCCTTTTAAAAAGACTCTCACATATTTATCTCCACATTCCTTGTAATTTTTGTGGTCTTCACTTCTAAATAATGCACTTAACTCACTTTCAGAAATCTCTATTCCACCAAGTTTAAAAACATTAATCATATCATAACTTTTAAAAGATAGAGCTATTCTTAATTTTCTCAATATAATATTATTTAGATTATTTTTTGTAACTTTTATTTGTGGAGCAGGTGTTCCGTCTTCTCTTTTTCCTCTTTTTTGTATAATTAACCCATCTAAAAAAGCAATTAAATCATTATTAGTTAATTTTTTAAAACCTTCATCAATATCTTTTTTTAAATAATCAATTACATCTTCTCTTGTAAGAGTTATATTTCCTTTCTTAAAAATTTGAATCATAGTATTATCTTTAATATTAAGAGCATATCTAAATCTTCTTAAAAAATCATTATTAGTCATTTTATTTTCACTTTTCCTTATTACTTAAAAATTTTAATCAATATATTTTACACTATTAAGGCAAAAATAGCAATTTTTTACTTATTTTTTATATATTCCAATAATCAAGAGATAAATTTTTATATTGTTTTATCTATGTTTTTACAAAATATTTAAACGATTATATTTTATTTTTTAATTACATTAGAAATTATATAGTAAAAAATTATAATTATTCTAGTTCTAAATTAAAAGAAGAAACAGAAAAACTACAAATATTAACTAATAATACATTTACCTTTAATGATGAAGATAATGTTGCCACATTTAATAAAAGAGAAATTTTATTAAATATACCTAAATCCAAACTATATGAACTAGCTAAGCATTATAAAATACAGAAATATAAAAAACTAGCTAAATGGTGTTTAGCTAGTCTGTTATTAAAGCAAAGTGGTATTGACACTATGTTGTATAAGGTTGTGTCAAGGGATAGAGTTGTTAAAGATGCTTCATAAATTACAACATATTCATCCATTTATTAATTGATTTCTCAAATTCCTCCATTCTATAATCGGTGTTAAAGAAAGGAAAACCAATTATTTTATAATCATCAGTAAATAATCCTTTAACTGAATGCTCATTTTCAATATGCATTGAAAATGCTTCTTTCCAAGCATCATTATCTAGGAGTTGATTGCCTTTAGGTTCAACATACCCTTGATAAGTAAGACTACCTTCACTTCTTTGCTTTCTTACAAACAGCAAAAAGTCAGGTTCAAATCGTTCTCCAGCTTCAAAAGAATATATAGCCAATTCTGGAATTCTTTCATTCCTAATAACATAGTATTCCAGATTCTTTTCCTTTAATATTGGCTCTATGTGTGTTTTGAAATACTTTACAAAAAGTTTTTCTTCACTTGTTCCATAGTTATCATTAAATACATACCAATTCTCATTGGTTAAGTCTAATCTGTATTCTTCATTTGAGCAGTTGTTTTGTGAATTTCCTTTTCCACCATTTTGTATAATTGACCCTAAACTGATTTTTTTATCTTTCAAAATCACTTTAAGTTGCTTAGGTTCAAATTCTTTAGAACCAACATATTCAGGTTTGATAGCCATAACATGTGATTCAACTTTTTCTAAAGCCTGCTTTACAGCTAAAAATAAAATCTTTCCATTGACCTTATCCCCTGAATAAGTTATTTCCACATTAGAGTTTCCCAAAAACTCATCTGAAGTTAAAAATTCCCTCATTGATTTTAGAGATGGATATTTTTCTTTAAGTATGTCAAATCGAAGTACTTCAAAACATTCTATAGCCCCAAGCAAGACATTATAATCTATATCCTTTAATTTAATACTCTTTAGGTTTGTCTTTACATTGCTTGGACTTGAATTATCATCACCTATAAGGTTTACTATATTTCCTTTACTTGAAAGGGCTGTATAGTAATATGTTTTTGTTCTCATACTCGGTTCAATAGAATGTATTTGATCTCGTCCCTTCAGTAATCTTTTATTAGAAAATACATAACTCTTTTTATAAAAATCACTATTTTTAAACTCATCCTTCAACTTATATTCAAGTATTATTGGATTAGGTGCTTGTAATCCACTTTCTATAAGGGCATTCTTTAATTCTGATATATATCTTGAATCATTTTTACTATGAAAGTACATTGTCTCCAAAATACGATTAGGATTTGATATATCACCATCAAATTTTCTTTTGAATTTAAGTTCTTCATCATCTACAACAAATGGGCAATATCTTGCACCTCTACCAATTAGTTGTGCTTCCTTAATAGTATATGCACCTACTTTACCAGCTTTACCACTTCCTTGTCTTGTATCATAAAGTCGAACAATATCGAAAAGATTTAGAACATCCCACCCCTCATTAAGCATATCAACTGCAAATACTGCTCTTATTGGATTATCTTTATCCTCAAGAGAATTCACTAACAATTGATTTTCTTTATTATTATCAGAAGAACCATTCATAATAATAGAAGTAGCTTCTGTAAACGAGTTTTTAATTGAATGCTCTAAAATTTCTAGTGTTGAATCTTTCTCTTTAAAATAGTCTATAGCTTCTTTCAATATATCTATCCCAACATTTTCAAGTTCAGATATTTCATAGGAAGTTAATTCTTTTATTTTTTTAAAAAATTCTGTATAAAATATTTCTGATTCATTTATTTTTTGAGACTTCAACATAATTACAGGTTTAATATTTAACTTTAAATCTGAAAATAAGAATTTTCTATATTCACTCATAACTAGTGAAATTAAAGTCCTAGTCCATAAATCTGTATCTGTTGCAAAATTTTGGAAATCTTTTGTATATCCACTTTCTCTAAAAGAAATTAATGGATAGTTAAATACTATTTTATCCTGATATTTATTGAGTACATTCTTATCTTTTAAATCACAAGTTGCCGTAAATTCGAGCATAATATTATCTTTATTAGAATAAAAAGCATTCATTACAGAATTTTCCCAACTTCTTTTAGCTTCTTCTTCATCTTTAGTAGGTTTTTTAGTTAGAGAGTTAATATGATGACTTTCATCTGAAATAAACACCACTTTGTTATTTTCAAAATCATCATAAGTTATTGCATTTTCCTTAACTTCAAATAAATCCATGTGGAGTTTTTGTGTTGTTGTAAAAAAAATTTCTATATCATTATCTAATCTATTCACACTAAAGTTATTGACTTTTTTGATTTTTATTTTATTCCCTAAATACTCAATAACATCATTAAATAAATACTTACTGGAAAGTGTATTTGTGAAATTATCAATTGTTTTTTCAAGAACATTAGTTTGATTTACAAAAAACAAAAACTTTCTATATCCCTTAGTATATAAGTAAAGGATAAGACCTGCCATAATAACTGTTTTACCGCTACCAGTTGCCATGTGAAATATTGTATGAACTTGCTTATTTTTTCTTAAATTATTATTTTCAAAATATGATATGAAGTTTTTAAATGCTTCCTTTTGATATTCTCTTAATAGTATTTTATTAGATAAACAACTTTCTATAATTTTGGGAAGTCCTACTGTAACACCAGCTTCTTTCAAAATATTTAATTTTTCATATAAAAATTGTCCATTCATCTACTTGCTCCCCTTACTATCTTCCGAATAATCAAAATATCTTTCAATAAATTGATGGATGTTTTTATATTTTTTTAATTGAGTTATATAATTATCAGTTTGGCTTATTGTTCCAAATATGGTCTTTGTACCTTTAGGTTGTATATTTGAACTTACTATTTCATTATAGTCTATAGTGCCTATCAAATACATTTTATCTAATATATCACTATCATCGTATACTAAATACACTAAAATTATACAATAATCTTTACTTTTGTTAGACTGGATTACTGGGTATAGAAAATTCCAATTTATATCAGGTATTTTTTTAGTTTTTGCAGTTTTAACATCAATATAAAGTTGATTTCTTCCATCACATATTTTAACATCATATTTATCATAAAAAAATTCTTTTATTAAATTTATGTCATTTTGTTCTACATTTTTAGATTTTAGTATGCTTTTTATTTTATACAAATCAAAATTATCACTCCACTGCATAATTCTATACTTTGTATATTTTTTTAAATAGTTTGTTATAAATTTTTCTGCTATATATCCAATCTCACTATCGTGTTTAACTATTGTAAATTTATCAAAATCTAAATTATGTTTTTTTAAAAAGTTCTTACAATCCATTCTCAAATTAGAATATTCTTCAGCCTCTGATTTAATTTTATTATAATTCTCTAATTTGACTTTAAAAAGTTCCCACATTCTTACACCACCTTATTAAAAATCTTCATAGAATGATTTTGTGAAATTCTTATCTTCAACTTTAACGAACATTTCCTCATCCTCAATATCACTATAATTTACATATAATTTATTTTTGTTAATTAATTTTATTAAAACTTTCTTTTTTTCCTCTAAATTTAAGCTATTAAAATTATTGTCTATAGCTAACAGTTCTTCCTTTAAAATATATGAAATAATTCTATCATCAGAATAAATCAGTGATTTAATATTATTTATAGACTCATCATCCACTAATCTTATCCTGTCTATTAAAGTAGCAGCATCTTCTAATAACTCACAATACACAAAAGATCCTCCACCATTCCAAGCAACCATTTTTGAAATACCTGTTTGCTCCCCTTCTATTACTTTTTTTAACCTTTCAACAGGCACTGTTTCAATATAATCCATTTGTTCTATACCAATATACCTTCTACACATTTTATGTGCTACAGAACACGTAGTTCCAGAACCAAGATGATAATCTAAAATTAAATCATTTTTATCAGTTGCAATTTCTATAATTCTTCTCAATAAATCTTCTGATTTCGGATAAGAAAAAACATTACTTTCAAACAATTTTGTTAAGTCTCTATTTGCATCTTGATTAGTTCCCAAATCGTCCCACCAAGAATTTACAATAACTCCTTCTATTTGCTTTTCTTCTAAAAATAATTTATATCTGGGCTTTCCCTCACCATTTTTTGGGAAAACAATTCTATTGTCATTTAATAATTCATAAAATCTTTCTTCTTTGAATCTCCATTCATCCTTTATTTCTTTTCCTGTAGGAGTTTTAATGGTGTATAATGCTCCTCCTTTATTAGTACATGGCATTGTTTTATATAATCCTCTATAATCTCCATCGGGATTGCTGTATTCTTTAGTGTTTATAGATGTTGATATTTTTTTAAGATTAGCGAGATTACTCTTTTTGTAAATGAGGATGTACTCATGAATAGCCGATAAATCTTTACTTAAATTTGCTTGAGATTTTCTCTTTCTATAGACTACAGTTCCAACAAACATATCTTTACCAAAAATTTCATCCATCAAAACTTTTAAATACGCCTGTTCATTATCATCGCACTGTACAAATATCAATCCTCGATCATTTAATAGTTTTCTTGCCAGCTCTAATCGGTTTTTCATAAATGTTAACCAAGTAGAGTGATTAAATGAATCGTTATAATTAAAACTATCTGAACCTGTGTTATATGGGGGATCTATGTAAATACACTTTACTTCACCCTCATATCTTTTGAGAATACTTGCCAAAGCGATTAAATTGTTGCCTTTTATTATCAAGTTATCATTATTATCAAAGGTTATATTTTCTTCTACACCATCTTTAGTGTATTTTTTAGCATTAGTAAAAACTTTAGGAGAAAGCATTCTATTTATTTCATCGTTAGCAATTACTTCGTTGTAAAAAATTTCTTTTCTTTTTTCATCATCTTTGTTTTGTCCACCTTCAAGAATGCAATCTTTATATGGAAAATCTAAAACTACATCATTTGATTTTGAGATAAAATTTCCATTATGTGTCAATCCTATTTTATTCATATATTTAGTATATGAATCTGGTAAAAATTCTTTTGAATCTATAAACCATGTGAATTTTTGCTTATCAAAAATAAGTGTTCCATTTACATCTTTAAAAAATCTTTCTTTAATTTTTTCATTTGATAAAAGTAAACATAACAATTCTTTATCCATTGTCATTACATCGCTATAAACCATTGCCTTAAGTAGTTTCCCATCATCAGAAACATACTTCAAATTTGTCTTTAATACTTCTTCGACTATTTCAAAAATGTTCTTATTCATTCATTTATCCCCCAATTATCTTTTTTAATACAAATTTACTATATAGAGATATAAATTCTATAGTTTTTGTTTACTATTTTTTAATATTTCTTTTCAATTACAGCAATAACCTTATTCCCTTTATCAGTAATAATATACTTACCTTTAGTATTATTAAAAGTATTAATAAAGTTATCTTTTTTAAGTTCTTGCATTATTTTATTAGTTTTATTTTTAGAAAAATGTAAACTATCTGCTATCTCTTGTTGAGATAATGCTATGTATTTATTATTTTTTATTTCTATTTGATTATCATATAAAAATTTTAATAATTTATATTTATCATTTGTAAAATCTATTAAATTAAACATTTTCTCGCTCCTTCCTTTTAATAAAAGTATAACATATAAAACTAAAATTATCTATTAAAAATACTATTATGGTGTATTTATTAAAATTATTATTGAATGAAATTAATAAAAAATAGGATTACATATTTATAATCCTAATTTTACAATCTTTTTTATAATTTTTCCTTTATTCTATAGATTAATATATTATTTTAAATGATTTTTCTTATCTTTTGTTAAATGAAATATATAGCTTATTTTTTTCCTTGACAATATGAAGTAGAAATCATATTAATAAAAATAGAAAAAAGTATAAAATAATT
>ERZ772917.1233-NODE-1233-length-15436-cov-5.837397_pt1 | contig 15436 bp, 17 predicted proteins | sample MGYA00511187_ERZ772917 | MGnify/ENA primary metagenome ERZ772917 (study PRJEB29015, sample SAMEA2737925) | human oral metagenome | biome: human oral; feature: human-associated habitat; material: dental | place: China | collected 2012 ... | reverse complement strand
GGGCACCGGGCCACTAGGACACCGGGCGGGCACCGGGGGCGGGGTTGAGGCCGCCGCACGCGGAAAGCACCCTCACCGGGCGGGTGCCGGGCGGGGTTGAGGCCGTTGACGCTACCCTCGGTGGTGGCGCTCCCGCGTGACCGCGCTTGGGCCGCCGCACCGCCCGCCGCCTCGCGCGCCCCGACGGCAACCCCCGCGCGCCTCTGGAGGTTCCCAGGCCCATAGCCCCGCCCCGCGCACACCTATGGAGCCCCCACCCCCATAGTCCCCGGTCTCACCTGGGTGGGCTCACCTGGTGTGGTCGGGCAGAACCTCCCTGGGGGCGTGGGGGCGCGCGGGCGCCATGCCCGCGGCCTTGAGATCGGCGCGCAGGTCGCGCGGCAGGGCGAAGGTGGTGGACTCGGTCTCGGTCCGCACGACCTCCACGGTCGGGAAGCCGTGGGCCTGCAACCATTCGATGACGTCGCGCACCAGGATCTCCGGGACTGACGCGCCCGAGGTGAGCCCCACGGTGGTGGCGTCGGCGAACCATTCGCCGCGCAGTTCCTCGGCCTTGTCGATGCGGTGGGCGGAGGGCACGCCGGATTCCAGGGCGACGTCGACCAGGCGCACCGAGTTGGAGGAGTTCGCCGATCCCACGACCACCATCACATCGACTTTCGGGGCGATGGCCTTGACGGCGCCCTGCCTGTTCTGGGTGGCGTAGCAGATGTCGTCGGAGGGGGGGTCGATGAGGTTGGGGAAGCGCTGGCGCAGCCTGTCCACGGTGAGCCGCGTCTCGTCGACGGAGAGGGTGGTCTGCGAGATCCACACGACTCGGTCGGGGTCGCGCACCACCACGCGGTCGACCTCCTCGGGGGTTCCGACGACCTGGATGTGCTCGGGGGCCTCGCCGAAAGTCCCTTCGACCTCCTCGTGGCCCTGGTGGCCGACCAGGATGATGTCGTAGTCCTGTTTGGCGAAGCGCACGGCCTCGCGGTGGACTTTCGTGACCAGGGGGCAGGTCGCGTCGATGGTGGCGAGCCGGCGCACTCGGGCGGCCTCGTGGACTTCCGGGGAGACGCCGTGGGCGGAGAAGACGACGCGCGCGCCCTCGGGGACCTGGTCGGTCTCCTGCACGAAGACGGCCCCGCGTTTGGACAGGGACTCGACGACGAACTTGTTGTGGACGATCTCCTTGCGCACGTAAACGGGGGCTCCGTAGAGCTCGAGCGCTTTCTCGACGACGTCGACCGCGCGGTCGACCCCCGCGCAGTAGCCTCGGGGCGCTGCCAGCAGGATGCGCCCGCCTCCTGTGGCCCCAGTCGTTTCAGGCAGTGAGGTGAGGGCGGTGGCGCGCAGATCGGGGGTTCCGTGCATGCCACCACCCTAGCGGGGCCCACTCCCGTGCGCCCGTCGCCGGTCCCATCGCACAGCCGACGAGGCGGGGGCCGCTCCGGCGCGGACGGACACGACGGGCGCCGGTGTGGCATCCTGATCGGGTGACATCCCCGAGCCTGCCACCGGCCGCGAAGGCGGCGGACACCACGCGCGACAACCCGTGGCCGTTGCGCCGCCTCACGGAGAACATCAAGAAGTACGTCGACCGGATGTCGCCCTTGTGGGTGGAGGGGCAGGTCGTGGAGTTCAAGCGCCGTCCGGGCGCGAAGATGCACTTCCTGACGCTGCGGGACCTCCAGACGGACACGTCGATGACGGTGACCGCCTGGGCGGGCGTCATGGACCAGGCCGGGGACGGCCTGCAGGAGGGGGCCCGCGTGGTGACGCGCGTGAAACCGGTGTTCTGGGAGCGCACGGGCCGGCTCAACCTGCAGGCCGCGGAGATCCACTTGCAGGGGGTCGGGAGCCTGCTCGCCCAGATCGAGGCCCTGCGCCAGTGCCTGGCCGCCGAGGGCCTGTTCAACGAGTCCCGCAAGAAGCCCCTCCCCTTCCTGCCGCGGGTGATCGGCCTGGTGTGCGGGCGCGCCGCGAAGGCGGAGGACGACGTGGTGGTCAACGCCTCGGACCGCTGGCCGGGCGCGCGTTTCGAGATCCGCGAGGTCGCCGTCCAGGGGGACCGCTGCGTCGCCGAGGTGGGCGCCGCCCTGGCGGAGTTGGACGCGGCGCCCGGCGTCGATGTCATCGTCATCGCGCGCGGGGGCGGCGCTGTGGAGGACCTGCTGCCCTTCTCCGACGAGGCGCTGGTGCGCGCGGTCGCGGCGGCCCGCACCCCTGTGGTGTCGGCCATCGGGCACGAGGGCGACTGCCCGCTGCTGGACCTGGTCGCCGACTACCGCGCTTCGACGCCGACGGACGCCGCGCGGCGGATCGTGCCGGACCGCGCCCACGAGCGCGAAGGAGTGGCCCAGGCCGTGGCCAGGATGCGCGGCGCGGTCGCGAACCGCATCGCTGCCGAGCGGAGTTCTCTGGCGCTGGTCGCCTCCAGGCCGGTGCTCACGGGCCCCGGCGCCATCGTCGATGGGTACCGGGCGGCGCTGGAGCGCTTGACCTCGTCGATGAACCAGGCGGTGGAGCGGCGCGTCAACACTGAGGAGCAGCAGTTGACGCGCATGCGGGCGACGCTGAGGGCCCTGTCCCCGCAGGCCACGCTGGACCGCGGGTACGCGCTGCTGAAGACGCCGTCGGGGGCGCTGATCACCAGTTCCTCGGATGTGAAGAAGGGCGACCTCATCGAGGGGATCCTCGCTTCTGGCCGGATGGTCGCCCAAGTGGTGGGCGCGACGCCCCCGGCCCCCCGCCCGGGCTCCGCGCCCCCGGGCGGCTCGGATCCCGCGCTCGCCCCGCGGTGAGCCAGCCCCTGCCACCGTCCCCATCCCCAGCGGCGCGGCGCCACCCGCGCCAGCCGCGCCTCACGAAGGAGAACCCATGACAGGCGAGAAACTACCGGACCCCGCCAGCCTCGGCTACGAGGCGGCCCGCGACGAACTGGTGCAGATCGTGCGCGCCCTGGAGGGCGGGCAGGCGCCCTTGGAGGACACCCTGGCCCTGTGGGAGCGCGGCGAGGCGCTGGCCGCACGGTGCTCGGCGATCCTCGACGGCGCGCAGGCCAGGCTGGCGAAGGCGGGCGAGTCGGGCGAGCCTCAGTAGCGCAGGGGCCCGCTGGGCCGCGCCCGGTGCCTCCCCGGTGTGCGCGGAGCGCCCGTGCGGGATGCTCCGCACGGAGTACCCCAGGAGGCGCCTTCCCGGTGTGCGCGGAGCGCGCCCGCATTCGCCGTCGTCCCCGGCGGCGCGTTCACGCCCTCCCCGCTGTGCGCGGGCCTTCTTTTCCACGCCCGGCGCCTCCCCGCCGCGCGCAGGGCCTCGCCTCCCCGCCGCGCGCAGGGCCTCGCCTCCGCGCCCGCGTCGGCGCGATGCGGCACCATCCCATCCCGTGGACACCGTCGCGCGCCCGGAGCGGAACGAACCGCCACTGCCGGTCCCCCTGCTTTCCACCAAGATGATTACTCGACAGACACGGGGGCGAGACACGCCACTAACACGATCTGACGCGCGTTACAGTGGGTGGGTAGCGCCGTCGCTGGCGCCAGCACCCTAGGAGGCCCCATGGATCTGAGCACCACCCCCCACGTCCTCGCCATCGGCGAGGCCCTCATCGATATCGTCATCACCCCCGACGAGCCGGACTTCCCCCAGGAGATCCCGGGCGGCTCGCCCGCGAACGTCGCCCTGACCCTCGGGCGCCTCGGACGCCCGGTCGCCCTATCGACGTGGATCGGCGCCGACGAGCGGGGGCGGCTCATCGAGTTCCACCTGCGCGACTCCGACGTGGAGATCACCCCGGAGTCCCGGGGGGCCTCCCGCACCTCCACCGCCCTGGCGCGCCTCGACGCCCAGGGCCAGGCCTCCTACACCTTCGACCTCGAGTGGGCGCCCGCGAGCCCCCTGCCCGTCAGCGACACCGCAGTGGTCGTCCAGGCGGGTTCGATCTCCTCCGTCATCGAGCCGGGGGCAGCTGTGGTCCTCGAGGCCCTCGAGCGCTCCCGCGCGCACGCCCTGGTGGTCTTCGACCCGAACGCGCGCCCCTCGATCATGGGCGAGCCCGCGCGCGCCCTCGCCACCATCGAGCGCTTCGTCGCCGTCTCCGACATCGTGAAGGTCTCGGACGAGGACGTGGAGTGGCTGACGGAGGGCGCCCCCTTGGAGGACACGATCGCGCGCTGGCTGGGCATGGGGCCCTCCGTGGTCGTCGTCACCAGGGGCAAGCACGGCTCCTTGGCGGTCACCGCGTCCGGCGTGCGCCTGTCGAAGACCCCCAACGACGTCCCGGTGGTCGACACCGTGGGCGCGGGCGACTCGTTCACCGGCGGCATCATCGACGCGCTGTGGGAACTGGGGCTGACGGGCGCGGGAGCGCGCGACGCCCTGCGCGGCATCGACGAGGCGTCGGTGGCGGCGGTCCTGGACCGGGCCAGCGCCGTGTCGGACGTGACCGTGTCGCGCGCGGGGGCGAACCCCCCGTGGAAGCACGAGCTCTGAGCGCGCCCCGTGCCCGGCGGCACTGCTCGTCGGCGCCCCGGCCTTGACGGGCACTGACCTCTCCCCCGCGCCCGGCGGCCCGGCCCTCAGCGGCCGAGCCGCCTTTCGCGTTGCGCGTAGGAGCGCAGGGCGCGCAGGAAGTCGACGCGGCGGAAGTCCGGCCAGTACACCTCGCAGAAGTAGTACTCCGAGTGCACGGACTGCCACAGCATGAACCCGGAGAGGCGCTGCTCCCCGGACGTGCGGATGACGAGGTCGGGGTCGGGCTGGTCTTTCGTGTACAGGTGGGAGGCGATGTCCTGGTCGGTGAAGGACTCGGCGACCTCGGCGAGGCTGCGCCCAGCGGCGGCCGCCTCGCGCATCATCGCGCGCACCGCCTCGGTGATCTCATGGCGCCCGCCGTATCCGACTGCGATATTGACCTTCATCCCCTCCCTGCCCGTAGTCGCCTCGATGGAGCGGGAGAGGTCGGCCGCGACCCCGTCCGGCAGCAGCGAGAGGTCGCCGACGATCGCCAGTCGCCACGCCCCCTGTTTCGCCAGGGCCTCCACGGCCTCGCAGATGATCCGCAGCAGTTCGCCGAGCTCGTCGGCGTCGCGGGAGAGGTTGTCGGTGGACAGCAGCCACAGGGTGACGATGCTGACGCCGGCGTCGTTCGCCCACCCCAGGAACTCGCTGATCTTCCCGGCCCCCGCCCGGTGCCCCTGCGAGGCGGGCGCCCCCAGGGACTTCGCCCACCGCCGGTTCCCGTCCAGGATGACGCCGATGTGCGCGGGGATCGGGGCGGTGGCGAGTTCCGCGCGGAGACGACGCTCATAGATGTCGTAGAGCATGTTCCACTGGGCCATGGCTTCCTCGTTCCTCCGGTGGCGCACCGGTGGGCTGGTCGAATACGCTCAGCGGCAAGTTTATCCGCTCACCGCGCTCGACGCGTCGGGCAGGGGCGGAGCGGCATGACGACGAACCTACGCCGTAGTAACCTACGGTATCGTAAGTGATGGTTCCAGCACGAGGAGGCTCCATGGACATCGCGTCGCTCAAACCCACGCAGTGGGTGCAAGGCCAACTGGTCGTCATCAAGCCCAAGCTGCGCGGATGGCTCCACCTGGGGGCCACCCCGCTGTCGCTCGCGGCCTCCATCGTGCTGGTGTGCCTGGCGCCGACACCGGCGACCCGGTGGGGCTCGGCCGTCTACCTGGTGGCCTCGCTGTTCCTCTTCGGGGTGTCGGCGGCCTACCACCGCTTCTACTGGGCGCCCAAGTGGGAGACCATGTGGAGCCGCTTGGACCACTCGAACATCTTCCTCCTCATCGCGGGCACCTACACGCCCCTCACCATCGCCCTGCTGCCGCGCCACGACGCCACTGTCCTGCTCGGCGTCGTCTGGGGGGGCGCGGTGGTCGGCATCCTCGTCAACCTGTTCTGGCCGTCCGCGCCGCGCTGGCTCAAAACCAGCATCTACGTGGCGCTGGGATGGGTGGCCGTGTGGTACCTGCCCCAGCTGTGGCGGAGCGGGGGGCCCGCCGTCGTCTGGCTGGTCTTCGTGGGGGGAGTGCTGTACACGATCGGCGCTGTCGTCTACGGGACGAAGAAGCCCGACCCCTCCCCCACGTGGTTCGGGTTCCATGAGATCTTCCACGCCTTCACCGTCGCTGCCTGGGCGTGCCACTGCGTGGCCGTCTACCTGGCGGTGCTGAACTCCTGATTTGATAAAATGGTCAGGAATCGCGTCGGCGCCCTGGGCGCCGGCCCCTTATTATCTTTGGAGGTTCCCATGGCCGACACTCAGTGGCTCACGCAGGCGCAGTACGATCTGCTGGCCAACGAGCTCAAGGAGCGTATTGAGGTCAAGCGCCCCGAGATCGCCCGGCTCATCGACGCGGCGCGCCAGGAGGGCGACCTGCGCGAGAACGGCGGCTACCACGCCGCCCGCAATGAGCAGTCCATGAACGAGACCCGCATCCAGGCGCTCCAGGAGATGCTGGAGCACGCCGAAGTGGGCGAGACCCCCGCCGACGACGGCATCGTCGAACCCGGGATGGTGGTGACCGCACTGGTCGCGGGACGCGAGCAGACCTTCCTGCTGGGCTCCCGCGACGCTGGGGGCGACCTGGGCATCCAGGTCTTCTCCACCCAGGCGCCCCTGGGGGCAGCGGTCATCGGCCACAAGGCGGGCGACACCATCGAGTTCGAGGCCCCCACCGGCCGGATGATCCAGGTGGAGATCCTCAGCGCCAAGCCCTTCAAGGGCTGATCCGGGCCGCGCCCGGCGCGAGGATCCGAGGCCGGGCCTCAGACGGCGACAAGGCAGTGATCGGGGCCGCGCGAAGGCGCGGCCCCGATCAGCGTGTTCTCCACGCACTGCGGCGCTTCCGCCTCCCGGGTCAGTCCGCCTCCTCCGCGCCGCCCAGGGCCTCCACCTCGGCCGGGTTCGGGTACTCCTCGACGACTGCCGGCGCGGGGGCATCGGGCGCCTGCGCGACGACGGGCTCGGCCTCAGCGGCCGCCTCAGCCGCCTCAACGGCCGCCTCGGCCACCTGCTGCCGGGCAAGCGCACGGGTGTCGGGCTTGCCGACGTAGGTGTCGGCGATCATCTGATCGAGCATTCCGGGGGGGCCGCCCGGGCGGTCCGCCTGGGTGGCCAGTTGAGGCATCGGGTCGTATCCGTGCAGGTACAGGACCGTCGCGTTGATGAAAGCCGCGATCGGGACGCCGAAGACGGCCCCCGCGATGCCGCCGACGGAACCGGCCGCGGTGATGACGAGCATCACGGCAACGGGGTGCAGGGACACGGCGCTGGACATCATGAAGGGCTGGAGCAGGTTGGACTCGACCTGCTGGACTACCAGGATGATGACGAGCATGATGATCGCCGAAGTCGCCCCCTTGTACACCAGCGCCACCAGGACGGCGATGGCGCCGGACGCCAGGGCGCCGATGATGGGCACGAAGGCCGCGAAGAAGGTGATGACGGCGATGGGCACCACCATCGGCATCCCCAGGAAGAACGCCCCCAGCGAGATGCCGACCGCGTCGATGGCCGCCACCTGGATCTGGGTGCGCACGTAGGACCCCAGGGTGACCCATCCGCGGATCGCGGACTCGTGCAGGGGGACGCGGGCGGGGGCCGGGAGCAGCCGGACGACCCACAGCCAGATCGAGCGCCCGTCCTTGAGGAAGAAGAACAGGCAGAACAGCATCGTCAAACCGGAGGTGACCATTGAGAGCAGGGACGACGTGATCGACAGCGCCCCGGTCGCCAGTGATTGCTTGTTCGAGTTCACCCACTCGATCAGCTCCGTGCGCATCTGGTTGACGAAGTTGTTGATGGCGGTGGTGTCCACTTTGATGGGGCCGTGCTCCAGCCAATCGACCAGTTGCTTGACGCCGGACGTCGCCTGGTTGACCAGCAGCGGCACTTGTTCGACGATCTGGTTGGTCGCCTGCGACAGGGCCGCGATGAACACGACGAAGAACAGCAGCAGGCCCACGGTGGCGGCCAGCGCCGGCGGGAAGTGGAGGCGGCGGCGCAGCCATTCGACCAGGGGCTGCAGGAAGACCGCGATCGCCAGCGCGATCGCGACGGGCAGGAGGACCTCCTGGAGGCGCGACGCCAGCCAGACGACGCCGGCGACCACGGCGACGACCAAGAGGACGCGCCAGGAGACCGCGGCTCCCACGCGCAGCGTGCGGGGCACCGATGCGACGACGTCCTTCTCCACCTCGTCCTCGCGCTCGACGCGCGGCGGCTCCGGGCGCGCCTCCTGACGGGACGGGCGCAGCGCTGTTATGCGCGCGACGAAGTCGCCGATGCTCCACCTGGCGGAGCCGTGGTTCTCGCTCACTCTGCTCTCCTCATAGCCGACTGTGTAAAGACTACCGCCCGCGGGCCCGGACCCGTCCCTGCGCCGCGCCCTCCCCGCAGTCGCGGAGCCCACCATTGGCCACATGTGGCCCGCATCGCGCAGGAGTGGTGGAATGGGCCCATGGAACTTTTCAACGCACTCCCCCCCTCCCCCGTCCTCTCTCCCCGCCACGCGGTGCTGGGCACCCCGATCGACGCCGCGCCGGTGGACGGGCAGCAGGTCGTCCACTTCGCCGCCGGGTGCTTCTGGGGGGTGGAGAAGGCGATGTGGAGCGTTCCGGGCGTCATCGCGACCGCCACCGGGTACATGGGCGGGCATTGCCCCAATCCCTCCTACGAGCAGGTGTGCGCCCACGGCACCGGGCACGCTGAGGCCGTGCGGGTCGTGTTCGACGCGGTGGCCGCGCCCTTCGGGCAGCTGGTCGCGCTGTTCTTCGAGATCCACGATCCGACGCAGGCTGATGGACAGGGCAACGACCTGGGCGACCAGTACCGGAGCGCGATATGGACGACCACTGCGGACCAGTTCGACATCGCCTCACGCACCCGCGACGCGTTCCAGCGCGAGCTGGCCGCCCACGGCTTCGGCGCGATCACGACGTCCATCGCCCCCGCCCCCGCCAGCGATTCCCCTGGGCGCTTCTGGTTCGCCGAGGAGCGCCACCAGCAGTACCTCGCCAAGAACCCGGGCGGCTACGAGTGCCACGCGCGCACGGGGCTGTCCTGCCCGGCCCTCTGACGAGGCGGGCGCCGGTCCGCGGCGCTCCCCTCCGGGCATGGACTGGCGAGGAGCGCGGGATGCGCGCGCGAACCCCAGTGCGGCGCCCCCGCCGGGCCCGGGCGCACTGCGGTCCCCGCAGCGAGCGCGCTGGCGCCCGGCTCGCCCCCCTTTCCAGCTCCAACGGCGTTCCGTTGACGGATCGGGGCGCCCTCCCTATCATATGAATGAATAGAGTCCATCCATTCATTCAAGGAGGGTGCGGTGGCAGACAAGCGCGAGGCGCTCAAACGCGCCGCGCACCAGGTGTTCTCCCAGAAGGGCTACAAAGCGGCCAGCATCGCGCAGATCGCCGCCAGGGCCCATGTGGCGGTCGGGAGCTTCTACAACTACTTCCCCTCGAAGGAGGCCATCTTCCTCGAGGTCTACATCGAGGAGAACAACCGCGCCCGCCAGCGCATGATCGAGGCGATCGACTGGGACGCCGACCCCCTCGCGATCACCAGGGGCCTGTTCGACCAAGTGCGCACAGGGATGCGGGACAACCGGATCCTCGCCGAGTGGGGCAACCCGGCGCTCTCGGGGACCCTGCACGCCCACTTCCAGTCGGAGGCGCGCGACGAGGACTACCCTTTCCACCAGTTCCTCATGGCCACCATCGCGACCAAGCTGGCCGACGCCGGATTCGACGAGGCGGAGGTCGCACGCCTCCTCAACGTCTACCGGCTCGTCTCCTTCATGGACACCCACATCACTGAGAACGACTTCCCCGGATTCGACGAGGCGCTCGAAACACTGATCACCCACTTCGTCAGAGGCGTTTTCACCTAGCGGAGCACCGCGCCCCACGCGCCACGACCCCGCGGCCCCACATCCACGGCGCACCCAAATGAATGAACATCATAATATACTCATTCACCACAACGAAAGGAACGAACAATGAGCCTCGCACTCTCCGGGCGCTCCATCCTCGGCATCGCCATCGCGGTGATCGGCGTCCTCACCATGGCCTGGGGCGCCACCCAGGCCGCCCACGACTTCGAGGGGTTCAAGACCCTCGAGCTCGGCGGGGTGATCGTCCTCGCCACGGGACTGTGCCTGGTCTCCGAAGTCCCCACAGCCCTCCAGATCGGCGGGATCTGGGTGGCGGCCGCGGCGAGCGCCGCGTACATCTTCACACTGCCGAATTGGGAGTTCCCGCTCCGGATGATGAGCGCAGTTCCCGTGGTGGCCCTCGCCGTGTGGCTCACCACCCTGCTGGCGGATTAGGGCGGATGCAGTGGTGCCGCCTCGCGGAAACCCGCGCGGCGGCACCACTGTGCGAGCAGACGGCGCTCAGGCGACTCCGAGGATGTCGGTGACGAACACCAGCGTCGCCCCGCCGGGAATGCCGGCCTGGGGGACGCCGCGGGCGCCGTAGCCGAGCTCCGCCGGGATCGACAGCAGGACGCGGTCGCCCACCCGCTTGCCGACGAGCCCCTGGTCCCAGCCGGGGATCACCATGCCCACGCCGATCTGGAAGGACAGCGCCCCGCCCCGGTCGAAGGAGTTGTCGAAGTCGGAATCGCCCGCGAACACGATGCCGTAGTAGTGGCAGTGGATCGTGTCCCCCGCCTCGACGACTTGGCCGTCCCCGTGGTGGAGGACCTCGACGAGCAGGTCCGGCGAGGGCGCCCCCTCGAAAGCGAGGGAGGGCTTGCGGCCGAACTCCCCTGTGACGGTGATGTTCTCCATGGTTCTCCCAGTCGTGTCAGTCGTTGCGCAGGTAGGACAGCAGGCGCAGGATCTCCAGGTACATCCACACGAGGGTCACGGCGAGGCCGAAGGCGCACGTCCAAGCGGCGCGCGCGGGGGCGCCGTACTCCACGCCGACCTTGACGCGGTCGAAGTCCTGGATGAGGCAGAACGTCCCGATCAGCACCGCGACGACGCCGACGACGACGCCGAGGGGGATCCCCATCACCGTCATCCGGCCGACGGCAGTCGTATCGACCGCGCCGGAGAACTCGAGGAGCACGGTCAGCAGCCGGAACACGACGAAGGACACCAGCGCGATCAGCGTGAAACGCGCCAGCTTGGGCGAGTTGCGGATGCGGCCCGAGGCGAAGAGCGCCAGCGTCACGCCGAAGACGACCAGGGTGGCGACGACCGCTTGGATGACGATGCCCGGGTACCGGGTCTCGAAGGCTGCGGAGATCGCGCCGAGGGCGAGCCCCTCGAACGCCGCGTAGGCCAGGACCAGCGCGGGGTTCGTGATCCTCATGAACGTGTTCGCCATCGCCAAGCCGAAAGCGACGATGGTGGCGACGCCCGACAGCACGACCGCCGCGGCCATCGAGATCGTGAAGGTCATCCATCCCAGGACCGCGCCCACGACGATCACGCCGAAGGTGATGCCGGTCTTGACGATGACGTCGTCGTAGGTCATGCGCCCGCGGTCCACCGCGTCGGCCGACGGGGCGTTCATCGCCGCCTCGTAAGCGCCCATCTGAGAGGCGTCGATCCCGTAGGGCGCGCCCTGGGGCACCCCGTAGGCGCCCTGCGGCTGCCCGTAGGGGTTCGTCTGCTGTCCGTAGGCGCCCTGGGGCTGCCCGTAGGGGTTCGTCTGGCCGCCGTAGGGGTTCTGGGCGCTCTGCCCGGAGACCTGGTAGCCCGGCATCGTGGGGTAGCCCGCAGGCGTCTGCCCGGGCGCCCACTTCTTACTGAGATTGTCGAGGACTGGATTTGCCACTGTTTCATCTCCTTCGGCAATGGATACGCGTCCAGTGTCTCACACGGGCCGGGCTTTGGTACACCTGTGCGGTATCCGACTGAGCAAGCGGGGCACCGCGCATGTCCACCTGACCGAAACGGCCCCCTATGATCGCGCAGGATCTTCCATTCCCACTCGTCCCCGTCCGAACTTCGCCGCATCTCGCGCGGCCGATTCGGCTTTCGCCCACTCAAGGTACTTTCGCCGGTACCCCCGCCATTCCTTCCTCCAGCGAACGTCGTCATGAGCAGGTGAAAAAGGCTCATCACATAGAATTTGTTCAGTAATCCACCCGAAACGGGTACCGGCGCGCCCTTTGGCGCATTCACGTAGTTCAGACCACCACGGGGCATCGCTCAACGGGCTGAACATCTTCAATGCTGACTTCCATAGCCGCAGGATCTCCTGGGCCTGTTCACTCGCATCGACAGCACCACTGCCCCCGCGGGTCAGATCCTCAGGGATCGGACCACGCGGCTTGAGTTCGTGGCACAGTCGGCACAATCCTTGGAGGTTGCTTAAGTCAGTCGAACCCCCCTTGATATGGTCGACTTCAGTCGCTTGCCGCTCGTTGCAGTTCACACACAGGCCCCCGTTCTGGGACAACACGAGGCGGCGACGGTCGTCAGCGATTCGAGGGCGGGTGTACGCGAGGTCCCAGGCGAGGAATGGGATTTTGTTGCTGTAGAGGACCAACATGGTCTTGGGGTCAGCGTTCCTGCCTTCACGAATCGCACGCCGGACGTAGCGGACGTCCTCCGCTTGCTTGCGGCAGTGCGAGGAGCAGAAACAGACGTGTTTGGCACCCACTTCGGCAGGATCAAGCGGCTCCAGACAATGACCGCACATTCCTACTGTCCATTTCCCCTCGCGACACACAGGGGCGTCCGCCTCTTTACCCATGTGATACAGCATACAACCACTGGAGAACTGGTCACAAGGGCCTCGAATCACACCGCGCACGGACACCGGGCCGACGCGATAGGCCTTCCCATGATCCCCGCGTCATCATCCCGGCTCGTGCGGACCGCTCCCACGGAAGGCTCCGCGCGCTTCGCCTTCAACCAGTGCGCTCAGCGGCGCCGCAGTGCCCCCGGTGGGACTCGAACCCACAACACGCCGATTTTAAGTCGGATGCCTCTGCCGATTGGGCCACGGGGGCGGGGCCGGGCGGCGGCCGCAGTCACACTCTACGGCCCTGGCGCCCCATCACGCCATCGCCAGGGCGATCCCGTCGAGGATGTCGTGCTCGGAGGTGCGCACCCGCGCGATGGGGCGGCCCGCCTGTTCGGCGCGCGCCAGCACCCGGCGCACGATGCGGCTCCAGATCAGGGCTCCCCCCGCGATCACGTCCTCGCGCCCTTCGGGCATGAATCCCAGCGCGGCCTTGAGCGCCACGGGCTGGTCGACCATGAAACGCACCGCGGCGCCGATCTCCTCCTCCGACAGGGCGGCCCCGTGGATCCGCTCCGGCTGGTACGAGGTCAGGCCGAGCGCCTGGGCGGTCAGGGTCGTCACAGTGCCCGCGACGCCCACCAGGGTGCGCACGCGGCCCAGGTCCACCGACTTCTCCGCCACGTCCAACTGCTCATCGACCCACGCCACGACGCGCGCCTCGTCCTGCGGCGGAACACCGCCGGCCGGATCGACGTCCGACAAGAACTTCTCCGTGACCCGGACGGCGCCCATGTTGACCGATACCGCCTGCTCGACGCGCGCGTCCCCCAGGACCAGCTCGGTGGAGCCGCCCCCGATGTCGACGACCAGCATGGGCGCATCGACGCTCCCCCCGAGCCCGCACACCGCGCCCGAGAAGGACAGCGACGCCTCCTCGGTCCCGGGGACCACCTCCGGGTCCACCCCGATGACGCGCCGGATCTCGCGCGTGAACTCGTCGCTGTTGGCGGCGTCCCGCGTGGCCGACGTGGCGACGAAGCGCACACGCGAGGCGCCCAGGGCCTCGATCATCCGCTGGTACTCGACGGTGGCCTCGACGGCGCGCTCGATCGCCGCGCCCTCGAGCACGCCCGTGCGGTCCACCCCGCGTCCGAGGCGCACGATCCGCATCTGGCGGGTCAGATCCGTCAGGCGGGCTCCCCCCTGGTCCCTGACGACGTCGGCCACGAGCAATCGTATTGAGTTGGTTCCGCAGTCAATGGCAGCTACACGAGTCACGTCGGACAATTCTGTCATAGGCCCGGCCTGGGTCAAGCCCCGCGGTCAGCAGGAGCAGCGCGCGGGCGACCACAGGCCCCGCCGCGCCATCTCCGCCAGCGCCATGTCGCCGATCGGGTTGACGCCGCCGCCGGCCGCCAGGGCGTGGCCGACGAGCGCGTGCAGGCACTTGACGCGCTTCGGCATCCCCCCGGCGGAGACGCCCGCGATCTCGGGGACCTCGCCGAGCAGCCCGCGGCGCGCCAAGTAGTCCTCGTGGGCGCGGGCGTAGGCCTGGGCGAGGGCCCGGTCCTCGCGAAGGGCGCGGTTGTACTCGTCCATGAGGCGCTCGGCCTCCAGCGTGGAGCACGCCTTCACGGCGCGTGGGTGCGTGAGGTAGAAGGTCGTGGGGAACGGGCTGGAGTCCTCCAGGCGCGGCGCGGTCGCCACGACCGTGGGCCGTCCGCAGGCGCAGCGCGCGGCGATGCCCACGACGCCCCGGGGCAGGCGCCCCAACTGGTCGCGCAGCGCCTCCAGGTCGGCCTCCGTGGCGGGGCTCGTGCCGGGGATCGACCGCGTCATCGTCCGCTCTCCGCGTCATCGCCGTCCTGGGCGGGCGCCTGGGGCTGGGCGGCCGCCGTCTGCGGCGGCTGGTCGGCCCTGCCCAGCAGGATGGCCACCTGCTGGACCCACGGGCGGGCCGGCCCCTGGGCGGGGGCCGCGTTCACCTGTGCGGAGTCCTGGTACTCGGGGCCGGGATCGACCACCGTGTACTGGGTCTCGCCGGGGCGCACGAATCCCAGCCGCTCCCTGGCCTGGGTGGAGATGTAGTTCGGGTCGGACCACAGGTCGAGCTGCTTGCGCATGTCGGCGTTGCGCTGCTCGGCGGCCGCCACCTGCGCGCGGATGTCCGCCAGTTCCCTCTCCTGCTGCCACCACGCGTAAACGCTGGGCACCAGCATCATGAGGATGAAGACCGCGACCATGGACAGGGCCAGGAGGCGCACCGACACGTCGAGCCCGCCGAAGGACACGCGTCCGGGCGCCCCGCCTTCGGGCGCCGTCCTCTTCCCCCCGGAGGCGCGCCCCCTCGGCTTCGTCTTGCCCCCGGCCGCGGCTGGCGGGGACGTGGGGCGCTCCACTGCGGCCCCTGGGCGCCTCCCCGTCGAACGGGGCGAGGCCGGTCCCCTGCGCTTGGAGCGGCCGCGCTCCTTGGGGCCGGTCGACGAGGCGGAGGCGGCTGCCGCGGCCTCCCTCCTCTTGCGGGACCGCTCGGCGTAGATCTCGCGGGGCGTGCGCCCTTCGCCCTCGCGTGGGGCGGAGGGGCGTGGGGCGGAGCGGGGGCGCGAAGGACGTGGCATGGTCCAATCCTGCCCTATGCCCGCCGTTCGGGCGCGCGCACTCGCCGCGCGCGCCGCATCGGCGCAGGCGGGCCGACGCGCCGGTCCCCGGGAACCGCGTGGGTTCCCGG
>ERZ772917.1230-NODE-1230-length-15453-cov-19.285492_pt1 | contig 15453 bp, 14 predicted proteins | sample MGYA00511187_ERZ772917 | MGnify/ENA primary metagenome ERZ772917 (study PRJEB29015, sample SAMEA2737925) | human oral metagenome | biome: human oral; feature: human-associated habitat; material: dental | place: China | collected 2012 ... | reverse complement strand
CGATAGCCCAACCCTTCGACCTGGCAGTAGCGGGGGCGCCCGTGCGGCCCGGTCCCGTAGGCGATAGCCCAACCCTTCGACCTGGCAGTAGCGGGGGCGCCCGTGCGGCCCGGTCCCGTAGGCGATAGCCCAACCCTTCGACCTGGCAGTAGCGGGGGCGCCCGTGCGGCCCGGTCCCGTAGGCGATAGCCCAACCCTTCGACCTGGCAGTAGCGGGGGCGCCCGTGCGGCCCGGTCCTGTAGACCACCATGGCGGGCAGGTCCTCGGCGAGGAGTCTGCGCAGCCGCGCCTCCGGCTGCCCTGCGGCTTCGTGCATGAGATCGAGTGCCTCACGGCCGGCCAAGTCCCTGCCGGCAAATCGCCGTACTGCCGCATCCGCCATCCTGTCCACGACCCACCCTACGGAGTACCCCGAGGGGGAGGGTGGGCGCAGGAGATAAGGGGGCGGTGCGGCGCAGGCGGGTGGCGGAATGGACGCCCGGCTCACTGCCCGCCGCGGGCGGACTGGCGCAGGCGGTCGATGACGCGGCGCTGAATGAGGGCGATGAGGTAGGCCTGGAAGCCGACGCCAATGAGCACCATGAACCAGATCAGCCCCGTCCAAACCCCCGGCAGAAACCAAACCAGGGCCAGCGGGGCGAGAACGACGAGCAGGCACAGCCCGGTCAGGCCCAGTGCGCCGACGGCCAGTCGGGCGGCGTTGGCTATGTGGCGGCCCAGGGGGGCGGAGAAGAAGGCCGTTAGGGGCACCAGCCACACAACCACGCCCAAAAGGACGACACCACCTGCCAGCACCAGCCCGGACAGCGCCCCGCCACCCGCGTCGGCCAGCAGCAGGTACTCCCACAGGCCCAGGGCCGCCAAGGCGAGCACCAACGGCCACCACAGGAGGGACTGGCCCAGGGCGCTGCGCCAGGCGCGCCACCAGGAGCGCACTATGTAAGTCTCCTCGTCGCGGGCCATCTCCATGGTCACTCGCGCGCAGGCGCTCAGGGCGGCGCCGGCTGTGAGCACCGGCAGACAGGCCAGGAGGGTGAGGGCGTTAACAATGACCAGGTCGGCGGCGGCGTTCCAGGCCCGGTAGACCGGGGAGTCGATCCTGAGCAGACCAGCCATGAGGGCTCCTTTGGCGTGGATAGTGCGGTTTGCGCGCCGGCGCGGGTGAGACGCGCGCCGGCGCGGGTGAGACGCGCGCCGGGCGCGGGTGAGACGCGGTTAGAGATCGAGGCTGCCCGCGCCTGCGCGCCCCCGAGTCCCCGGCGTGGTGCCGGGCTCCGGGATGCCGGCGTGGGCAGCCTCTTGTCGGAACTGCGGGTACTGCTCAGCCCTTGACGGCGCCGGCGGCCACGCCCTCGATAATGTGCCTCTGCCCGAAAAGGTAGAAGGTGACAATCGGGACGATCGCCAGCACCAGCATAGCCATCTGGGCGCCCATGTCACGGTTCCCATTGGAGCCGATGAGCATCTGGATAACAATGGGGATGGTCTTGTACCGCTCATCTTGGCCAATGACGAGGTTGGGCAGAAGGAAGTCGTTCCACACCCACATGGCGTTGAGGATGGCCACGGTTACGGCGGTGGGCCTGAGCAGCGGCATGACCACCCTAATGTAGGTCTGCAACGGTGAGCAGCCATCGATGTAGGCGGCCTCCTCAATCTCGACAGGGACTGACCTGACGAAGCCGGCGAACAGGAATACCGACAGTCCACCCCCGAACCCCAGGTAGAGCACGATCATGCCCCATGGGGTGGCCAGGCCCAGCATGTCAGCGATCTTGACCGTGGGGAACATGACCATCTGGAAAGGCGCGATCATGGAGAAGGCGAAGGCGTAGTAGATCAGGGAGGTCCACCAGGTCTTGACCCGGGTCAGGTAGTAGGCGGTCATGGCGGTGAGCAGGACGATCACCAGGACCGAGCCGACCGTAATGAACAAAGACCAGCCGAGGGCCGGGGCGAAACCGGAGAGATTGAGGCCGGTGACATAGTTGTCGATCCCGGCGAAGGTATCACGCGTGGGCAGGGCGAAAGGATCGGTGGAGATGAAGGCCCTGCCCTTGAAGGAGTTAATGAGGATGAACGCCAGCGGCACCACCCAGATCAGGGACAGCAGTGCCAGCAGGGCGACGATTATGGAGCGTCCAGCACTGAGCGGGGCTTTGCGCGGTGCGCTGGGGGCTTCTGCGGGCGCGGTCTGAACGGCGGCGCTCATGCGTCGACCTCCTTGGAACGGGTTGCGGTCAGCTGAAGCAGCGCAATGGTGGAAACAATAATGAAGAAGATGACGGCCTCGGCTTGAGCAGTGCCCTCGTGGCCGACCTTGACATACATGGTGTCCACAATATTGAGCGCCGCCATCTGCGTCTGCTTGAGTGGTGCTCCGTTGGTCAATGCAAGGTTCTGGTCGTACATTTTGAAGGTGCTGGCCAACGTCAAGAACAGGCAGATCGTGATTGAGGGCATGATCATGGGCAGGGTCACGTGCCGCAGCGTGGCCCATTTTCCGGCGCCGTCGATCTGAGCGGCCTCAATGAGCTCTGGGGGCACGTTCTGCAGGCCGGCGATGTAGATGACCATCATGTAGCCCACCAACTGCCAGTTGATGAGGAGGATGAGGCCGGCCAGGCCCAGGCGCCAGTCGTTGACAATGGTCTGGCCCCAGCGCTGGAGGATCGAGTTGAGCATGACCTGCCAGGTGTAGCCCAGGACAATGCCGCCAATGAGGTTGGGCATGAAGAACACTGAGCGGAAGAGGTTGGTGCCCCGCAGCTTGCGGGTCAGCAGGTAGGCCAGGGCGAAGGCGGCAATATTGACGGTAATAATGGAGATCGCCGACACCAGGGCGGTGAACACTAGCGCCGAGACGAAGCCGGATCCTTTATCGAAGGCGTCAACGTAGTTCTGGGCGCCGACGAACTTGGCGTCGGTCAGGGTGGTGAATTCGGTGAAGGACAGGTACAGCCCCATGAAGAAGGGGATGATGAAGGCTATGAGAAACGCCAGGAGCGTGGGCCCGGCGAACACGGGGAAGTATTTTTTAAGTGAAGTGGTCATTGTTGTCTCTGCTTGAGCTCCGCGTGGTCAGTGCGCACGATGGCGCCCGGCCCGGTACCGGGCCGGGCGCCATCGTCGGTGCGAGACTGGGATACTGGAATCAGGCCTTCTCGGCGGCCCACTGGGTGACGAAGTAGTCCTTGACCGCGGCCCAGTCCTCGTTCCCGGAGGCGTACTGGGCCAGGTGCTGGCCGAGCTGGTTCTTGAACTCCTGGCTCGGGAAGGTGGGGAACACCCAGTTGATGGTGTACAGGTCGTCGTTGTTCATGAAGGTGACGACCTCCTTACCCAGCGGGTCGCTGGGAGCCAGGTCAACGAAGGTGTCGTAGGGGGCGATAAAACCAAGCTTCTCCGCGGCGAGCTTGGTGCCCTCGGGGTCGGTGAACAGCCAGGTGAGGAAGTCCGCCGACGCCTTCTGCCTCTCCTCGGAGGCCTTGGAGTTAATGGTCAGATAGTTCTCCGTGCCGATCGCAATGCCGGAGTTCTCCTCGCCCTCAACGCCGATGTAGATCGGCAGGAAGTGGATGTCCTCCTCCTTGACCGTGTTGCCCTGGACTTCGGCGATCTGGGACCAGGCCCAGTTGCCGTTCTGGACGAAAGCGGCCTTACCCAGGGCGAACTCGCTCATGGAGTCGGTGACGAGCTTGGCGCTCGTGGCGGAGGGGGCCACCGTGGAGTTGGCCAGATACAGGTCGAAGATCTGCTTGTAATTGTCCGAGTAGGTGAGCTTGACATCCTTGGAGTCCTGGACGCCGGCGTCGCGGTACTCGTAGAAGAGCGGGTAGTTGGCCAGGTGGGTCTGCCAGCGCCAGTCCTCGCCGGGGGACAGGGAGGTGGAGGCGAAGGCGCCGTCAATGCCCAGCTCCCCCTTCTTGGCCTGCATGTCCTCGGCGACTTCCTTGAGCTTGGCGAAGCTGTTGATCTCCTCAACAGAGGTGATCTTGGCGCCGTCGGTGGCAATGTAGGCGTTGAGGATGGCGGCGTTGTAGATCAGGCCGTAGCCCTCGTTGGCCAGCGGCAGGCCGTAGACCTTGCCGTCCTCGCCCTTGAGGGCCATGGTCGGGTCGGAAAGGTGCCCGGTGAGCTCCAGGTCGGTCATGTCCGAGGCGTAGGCCTCCCAGGTGGCCAGGCCGACGGGGCCGTTGAGGTTGAACAGGGTGGGCGGGTTGGACTTGGCGAGCTCGGACTTCAGGGTCTGGGCGTAGGTGCCGGAGGCGGCCGTCACGACCTTGACCTCCACACCGGTCTTCTCCTTGTAGGTGGCGGCGACCTCCTTGAAGGCGGCATCCGACTCGGGCTTGAAATTCAGGAAGTAGACACTGGCCGCGTCCGAACCGCTTGAGCAGGCAGCCAGGGTCGCGGCGGTCGCCAGGGCGAGCGAGCCGCTGAGCATGGTGCGGCGGGAGATAAGTGGCATACGGGAAGTCCTCCTTTGGACGCGAGAGGTGGCGGGGCTCTCGCCCACCGGTGGGAGTTGCCGCGGGGGCATCGGATCCACGGGTAGGTCCGGGCCTCGACGGCGACGCCCAATCATTGCACAAAGTACATGTCCGTTGCTGCAAGGCAATACAGAACTGCGTCCTCAGTCACACGCGGCTGCGCCTCGGCCTACCACCACGGCGCCTGGACCGCCAATACCCCAGACCCTGGGCCCTGCGCCGTCGTCCCGGTCGGATGCCGGCAGGCCGGCGGAATCAAGAGATCGAGATCGTGGAGCCAATGACGCACTCGACCCCCGGCACCGTTCCCGGACCGGGGGTCGAGTATTGCTCGGGCGGCCCGCACCGCCTCCGGTGTGGGGCGAAGCGACCGCCTGCCCTCTCGAACAGGTAGCCGCGCGCCGCTCCTGGCGGGGGCGGTCAGGGGCCTGACCGGCGGTGAGGCTCAGCGCTTGGCCGAGCCGACGGAGCCCAGGCGCTCGCAGGCCTCGACCACGCGGGCGGCCATGCCCTCCTCGGCGGCCTTGCCCCAAGCGCGCGGGTCGTACTTCTTCTTGGAGCCGACCTCGCCGTCGATCTTGAGGACGCCGTCGTAGTTCTTCAGCATCCAGTCGGCGACCGGACGGGTGTAGGCGTACTGGGTGTCGGTGTCAACGTTCATCTTAATGACGCCGTTGCGCACCGCGGTGGCGATCTCCTCATCGGTGGAGCCGGAGCCGCCGTGCATGACCAGGTCGAAGGGGGAGTCCTTGACGCCGACCTTGGTGGCGAGGCGGTCGCCAATGCGCTTGGCGCACTCGACCTGGATCTCACCGAGGATCTCCGGACGGAGCTTGACGTGGCCGGGCTTGTAGGAGCCGTGCACGTTGCCGAAGGTCAGAGCCGTAATGTAGCGGCCGTTCTCGCCCAGGCCCAGGGCCTCGATGGCGCGCATGGCGTCGTCGGCGGTGGTGTAGAGGTTGGCGTTCTCCTCACCCTTAATGCCGTCCTCCTCGCCGCCGACGGCGCCGATCTCGATCTCGAGGACGGTGTTGGCGGCCTTGGAGCGCTTGAGCATGTCCACGGCAATGTCAATGTTGTCGTCCAGGGACTCCGCCGAGCCGTCCCACATGTGGGACTGGAACACCGGCAGCTCGCCGCGCTTGACCCGCTCGGCCTCGATCTCCAGCAGCGGGTGGATCCAGCAGTCAAGGAACTTCTTGGGGCAGTGGTCCGTGTGGAGGCCCACGATGCCGGGGTAGAGGTCGCCGACGGCGCGGGCGTAGGCGGCGAAGGCGAGGGAACCAGCGACGCGGTCCAGGCGGGAGGAGCCGGACCAGTAGGCGGCGCCGCCGTTGGAGATCTGGACGATACCGTCAGACTCGGCGTCGGCGAAGCCCTTGAGGGCAGCGGAGAGGGTCTGGGAGCTCGTGACGTTGATCGCGGGGATGGCGTACTTGCCAGCCTTGGCGCGGTCGAGCATGTCCGCGTAGGACTCCGGGGTTGCGATGGCCACTAGATGCCTCCTGAGGAATGGTGAGTCAGTGGTGCAGGGCTCATTGTTCCACGGATCGGCCGATCCTGGAAGCGGATCATGGTCCCAGGTCACACTTCGATGCTCTATTTTTTCACCCTGGGCGATGCCTCTTAGCACTCTCGGGCCGAGAGTGCCAGAATCGAGGTGTCCGGGAAGGGCGCGAGGCGCGCCCCTCCCGCCCGGCTCCCGGAAGCTCCGGGACCGTGACCACAGGAGGTGGTTGACATGGCAACACCGTCGTCCTTCGATCCCTTCCGCGACCTGGACCGCTGGCTCACCAACGGCCTGGTGCGCACCCCCGCGTCCGTGGGCATGCCGCTGGACCTGTACCGCAAGGGCGAGTCCTTCGTGGCCCACATCGACCTGCCCGGCGTCGACCCCGCCACGATCGACGTGGACGTGGAGGACCGGACCCTCACCGTGCGCGCCGAGCGCCCCGCCCGCGACGAGGACGGGGTCCAGTGGCTCGCCCACGAGCGTCCCTCGGGCACCTTCGCCCGCCAGCTCACGCTGGGCTACGGCCTGGCGCTGGACCGCATCTCCGCCACCTACACCGACGGCGTGCTCACGCTGACGATCCCCGTGGCGGAGGAGGCCAAGCCCCGCAAGATCGAGGTGGTGCACTCCAAGGCGGCCCAGCCCATTATCGAGGCCGAGCCGAAGGCCTGAGCCGGTCCGGCACCCCGGGCCTGGTGGGCCTGGTCTGGTGGGCCCGACCTGGTAGGCCTGGCGGGCTGGCCGGCACCCCGAGCCGAGCCCGGTGGGCCCGGTCCGGTGGACGGCCGGCACCAGGCCCCGGGGCAGCCGAGGCCGCGAACGGCCTGTCAGCCTCGCAGTGGGGCTGACAGGCCGTTCGCGGCTCTTGAGCCTCGGGGCTTGCCAAGGAAGCGAGTCCCGCGCCACCCCAGGCGTCGCGACCTGCGACCCGAGGATCCGGCTGGTCAGGGTTCCCACGAACCTGCGTCCCCAGGCGTCGCGACCTGTGGGCCGCCTGGGGCAGCGACGCCGGCGTGGTCGCCTGAGGCAACGACGCCAGCGCGGCCCGCAGGTCGCGGTCAGCCGGGGTCTCGGTCAACCGGGGTCACGGTCAGGACCCTGACCGTCCTGACGTCGGGGCACGTCAGTCCGGGGCGGGTCCGCCGTGCTGGAGGATCCAGGTGTGCATTGCCACCGCGGCGGCCGCCGCCACGTTAATAGAGCGGGTCGAGCCGTACTGCCCGATACGCAGGACGCGGGAGCAGCTGGCCAGCAGACCCGGGCTGATCCCCTCCCCCTCGCTGCCAAAGACCATCAGGCAGCGCTCAGGCAGGGACTCGCCCTCCAGGAGGCGGGAGCCCGGGACGTTGTCAATACCCACCACCTCGTAGCCCTCGCGCTCCGCCCACGCCAGGAGCTCGGCAGCCTGAGGGTGGTGGGTGACGCTGAGGTAGCGATTGGTGACCATGGCGCCACGCTTGTTCCAGCGGCGTCGGCCGACAACGTGGACCCCACCCACATTGAAGGCGTTGGCGCTGCGCACGATCGAGCCGATATTGAGGTCCTGGCTGACGTTCTCAATGGCCACGTGCAGGCTGTGGGCGCGGGCAGCCAGGTCGGCACGGATCGCCTCCACCGACCAGTACCGGTAGCGGTCCACGACGTTACGCCGGTCCCCGGCAGCCAGCAGGGCCGGGTCGTAGCAGGGGTCGGTGGGCCAGGCGGCCTCTCCCCCGGGCCAGGGACCCACCCCCACCTCGCGACGGTCGGCGGGGACGTCCTCCTCCGGACGCTGACGGTCGGCGGGGGCATTCCCCTCCGGGCGATCCGGGTACGACGCACGCGGCCGGTACCCGCCCTCGGGCAGGTCAGAGGCCGAGGCCGACCAGGTCACTGCGCTTCCCCGGGCGAGTAACAAGATCCCCTGAGAAACCCCTCGACGAGTGCGTCGTCACCGTGCGCGCCAGACGGCCTGACACGGCAGCTCAGTGCGCGGAGCCGGTCAAGGAGCCCGCGGGCCCCGTCCCGGGTGAACCAGGCCGGGACACCGGCACTACCCGGGGCAGCCACGAAGAACCGGCTCGGCACCACGAACCGCCAACTCCGTGACGGCAGAACTATGCACAGCACAGCAAAGTCTCCGAAATCAAAACCGGGTACGAGGCATGGTCACGAGGACGTGGCTCGCACCGCCGGACGTCTCCCTCAGCCCAGTCCCAGGTCGTCCAGGCCCAGGGCGGCGTGGTAGGGCAGGCCCGCTGCCTCGACGCGCTCGCGCGCACCGGTGTCACGGTCCACGACCACGGCCACCGCCAGGACCTCGGCTCCTGCCTCCCGCAGGGCGGCGACCGCCTCCAACGGGGAGCCGCCGGTGGTGGAGGTGTCCTCCAGGACCACCACCCGCCTGCCAGCGACCTCCGGACCCTCGATACGCCGTCGCATACCGTGGTCCTTGGCCGCCTTGCGCACCACGAAGGCGTCCAGGTCCAGGCCGCGGGAGGCGGCGGCGTGGAGCATGGCGGTAGCCACCGGGTCGGCACCCATGGTCAGGCCGCCGACGGCGTCAATGTCCTCCGGCCCCAGGCCCGCCTCCTCCAGCATGTCGAGCATGACGTGGCCAATGAGCGGGGCGGCCTCGTGGTGCAGGGTGGCACGGCGCATGTCCACGTAGAAGTCGGACTCCAGGCCCGAGGCGAGGGTGACCTTGCCGCGCACGACGGCCAGCTCCTCAACGAGCTGGGCGAGGCGGGCGCGCTGGGAATCGTTGGTACTCACGGCTTTTAGGTTAGGCGACGGCGTCACCCAGTGGCACCTCGGAGATCCTGGTGCGGTCTGCTCGTGGCCAGTGGTCTGCTCTTAGGCAGCGGTCTGTTCTCGGGCAGTGGTTCGCTCCAGGCCAGCGTGCGGCCAGCGACCTGCTCTCGGGCAGTGGTTCGCGGCAGTGGCCCGCTCCTGGGCGGTGGCCGGTTCTTGGGCAGTGGCACGCCCCCGGCCAACCGTAGAGGCCGGGCCGCACGCGCCGGGGGCGTTTGCGCTGCGTTCGGCTGCAGAGGCCAGGGGCGCACGACAGAAAGCCAGCCCGAGAGGACTGGCCTGACGGGAAGTCGGCCCGGCGGAGCCAGCCCGAGAGGACTGGCCTGACGGAGCCAGCTCGGGAGGAGTGGCCCGTCAGGAGGCTGGCGGCCGCCACCACAGCACGGGCCCCGGTAGCGGCGCCAGACCTCAGGCCCCTCAGGCCAGGGCTGCGACAGCGGCCTCGTAGTCGGGCTCCTGACCGATCTCGGGCACCTGCTCGGCGTGGAGGACCGTGCCGTCGGCGTCAAGGACCACGACGGCACGCGACAGCAGGCCTGCCAGCGGCCCGTCGGCAATGGTCACGCCGTAGTCGGCCCCGAAGGTGGAGCGGAAGACGGAGGCGGTGACGACGTCGTCAATCCCCTCAGCCCCGCAGAAGCGGCCCAGCGCAAAGGGCAGGTCCGCCGAGACGCACAGGACCGTGGTGCCCTCCAGGGCGGCGGCACGCTGGTTGAACCGGCGCACGCTGGTGGCGCACACGCCGGTGTCAATGGACGGGAAGATATTGAGGACGAGCCGCTGGCCGCGCAGAGACGCGCTGGTCACAGGCGACAGGTCGGCGCCGACGAGCTCGAAGCCGGGTGCGGTGGTGCCGACGGCGGGCAGCTCCCCGACGGTCGTGACAGGGGTTCCGTGGAAGGTGATCTCAGCCATGACCCCATAATGGCAGGCCTTTAGTCCTATGCGCAATGGTCCGGACCCTGGTGTGAGCCCCCAGGCAGTGGCGTGTCCCAGCCGAGGCCGCCGACCTGGGGCCTGCCGCGAGGACCCGGCGGCAACAGCACCGGCAGTTGCACATTCATCCGTGGAGCGCCAGCAGGTCGTTGGCGTCATTGCAACGATTCGCTGACCCCAGAGCAGTCGGGAGGACTGATGAATGTGCAACGGCGTCGGTGTTGCACATTCATCCGTGTCCCAGGCCCTGACCCGCGCCACGGATCCGCATGATTCCGCGGCTCCAGCAGCCAGGGCGGCAGAAAGAATGTGCAACTCGGGCCGCGCCAACAATGCCTAAGGCTCGGGGCCGCGCACCAGGGGCGGCGGGCCGGTGGGTGGCTTCAGTAGTGGGTGGCTGACGAGGCGTGCCCGGCGACCCGGCGCACCAGCCACCGGGGGCTCAGGCGCAGGAGAGCGGCCGCCGCCTGGTAGCGCAGGGTGGGGGTGCAGATGACCTGGCCCCGGCGCACCGCGTCCAGGGCCTGGCGGGCCACCTCCTGGGAGTCGGTCCAGACTAGGGACGGCCACACGTCCTCCATGTGGGCCCGCTCGTGGAACTCGGTGCGGGTCAGGCCCGGGCACACCACGGTGGCGCTCACCCCGGTACCCTTCAGCTCGGTGGCCAGCCCCTCGGTGAAGGTCCGAACCCAGGCCTTGTGGGCGGCGTAGGTGCCCATGGCCGTCAGGGAGGCCAACGAGGCGATATTGAGCACCGCGCCGTGACCGCGCTCCACCATGCCGGGCAGGGCCGCGTGGCTGAGCTCCATGACCGCGCCGACCATGACCTCCAGGGCGCGGCGCTCCCTGTCTACGTCCCCGCCCACGAAGGCCTGCCCCAGGCCGAAGCCCGCGTTGTTCACCAGCAGATCCACCGGACGACGGGCTACCTCCTGGGCGGTCCGTGGCCCGCGGGCCGAGCGGGCAGGGAGCCGGGAGCCCCCTTGCCGACCAGGGCCCTGGGGCCGCACGTGATCCCGGAGGCGAGCAGGATCCAGACGGGCATAGCCCTGGGGACCGGTACCGCTCCCGGTCCCGGCGGGGCCGGGGCGTGTGGTACTTCCGGCCTCGGCAGGGTTGGGGCTCCCGGTCCCTGCCGCTCCCGTCCTCAGCAGGCGCTGGGCAACCTTCTGGCGGCCCTGCGCAGTGGAGAGGTCGGCGGGCAGGACCTGCGCCCCCACGCCCGCTACCTGGCGCAGGTCCTCGGCCAGGGCGGCCAGGCGCTGATGGTCTCGGGCCACCAGGACCAGGTCGTGCCTGGCTGCGGCGAGCTGCCAGACCAGCTCAAGCCCGATCCCTGAGGTGGCGCCGGTGACGAGTGCGGTTCCCATGTCCCAAGGCTACGACGTCGTCCGCGAACCCCCCAGCCACCACTCGCGAGAACGGTACTTGTTCGCCGTGAGAACGGTACTTGTTTGCCGTGAGAACGGTACTTGTTTGCCGTGAGAACGGGTGGCGTTCGGGGCGCCGGGGCGCCTGTCACGTACCCGGCGTGGATCGGGACAGGCTACGGACCTCCCTGGGGCCAGGACCCCGGCCTGCGGGCACCGGCCTCCTCGACGCCGTAGTCCTCATGGAGCCCCTCGGCCAGCCCCGACCTGTAGGCACCAGCCGCCACTTCCACGCACCACCAGTGCGTGAACGACCACCTCAACCCGCACGGGCACCAGTCACCAGAGGTCGGGACGGGAGTGGTCCGACGGCCCCGGGCCCGGATCCGCAGACCGTGACAGCCCAGCCGCCCTCCCCTACCGAAGCGAACAAGTACCGTTCTCACGACGAACAAGTACCGTTCTCGCGAGGAATAAGTACCGTTCTCGCGGGTGGGGGTGGGTCCTAGCGCAGGAAGGTGAAGAGCTTGACGCCCCGGCGCAGAGGCGGCGTGGCCCCCTCCCACCGGTGGACCCCCATGCGCATGGACGTGCCCTCCATACCCTCCTCGTAGGCGAGCTCCGTGAACCCGGCCCGGGAGAACCAGTGGCGGATCTCCGCCCCGGGGTCGGGCTCCTGGGACCCGCGGGTCCACACGAGCGTGGCGCCCGGGGCGCAGAACTGCGGGGCGACGGCCACGAGCCGCCGGGTGTCCTCCACCGAGACATTGCCCAGGATCCCCACGAGCAGCACCAGGTCGGCCGGGACCGCGCCCACGTAGGCGTCCGAGACCGAGGCGTCGTCCTCCACCACGCGCAGGTCCACGCCCAGGGAGGTGATGCGCTCGCGGGCGATGGCGGCGTTGACCGGGTTGATCTCCAGGAGGGTGCCCCGGACGCGGTTGTACAGCTCGGGGCGGGCCGCCAGGACGCCGAGGACGTCGTGCCCCTGCCCGGCGCAGGAGCTCATGACCCTGACCGTGCCGGGCCGGACGTCGAACTCCGCGGAGATCACCTGCTGGACGTGGCGCAGCCGTACCGACAGCTCCGAGGCGGGGTCCCGGTAGGCGTCGTGCCACGCCACGTAGTCGCGTAGCCGGGGGAACGGGGGGACAGGGGGTGTCTGGGGCATGGGCTCCTCCCAGGCTGTGGTGACGGATGGTCCTGTGGGGTATCCCACCAGTGGGAGGGCCCGCCGTCAAGGGCGGTGAGGGCGCCGGGACCATGGCGCCGACGTCGTGCCGACGTGTGCCGGCACCGTCGGGGCCTGCGCGCCCGGGAACGGGCCCACCACCTGCGGGTAGCTGTCGGGCGGGGCCCGGGCGTCGTGCAGGCCCGGGACTAGGTCTCAGCTCGCCTGCCACTGGTCGGGGTAGCCGAGCTGACGGATCTCCCGGCGGCTGAGGACCAGGGCCAGGGAGGCCAGGCCCACCAGGGCGAAGGCGATAATCGTCGTCGGGGCACCGAGTACGTCCAGGCCCCTGCCCGCGCTGTAGGGGGCCAGGGCGGGCAGGCCCATGTTAATGAGCAGGACGGCGCTGACGAGACGCCCCATGACCTCGCTGGGGATGAGGCTCATGACGAGACCGGAGGCCACGGAGTTCACCACCGGCAGGGCGGTGCAGGCACATGCCAGCAGGATCGTCCGCGCCGTCGTGCCCGCTACCAGGGCGGCGGCGACCATGAACCCGGACACCAGGACGTTGCCGACCACGAGGGCCGTGCCCCCGCGCACCCGCCGGGTGGTAGACGGTACGGCCATCGCCCCCAGGAGCATGGCCACACTGGGGACCGCCATAAGGGTGCCGATGGTGGTGCCGGACATGCCCCGGGACCGCCAGTCGAGCGTGACCGCGGTGAGGACCCCGGACAGGGACAGGCTCCCGACGGCCCCGTAGACGGCCAGCACCAGGACGACCCGGTGCCCCAGCAGCCAGGACCACCCCTGCGCGTACGCCCTCCAGGCCGACGGCGGCCTTCGCCCCGAGGGGGCGTCCGCGTCCTGAGGGGCGTGCGCGTTCCGGGTCGGGCTCATGTCGGCGTGTACCGCCCGGATACAGCAGGCCCCCAGGAGGTGGCCGGTGGTCTCCGCCAGGAAGGGGGCGGCCGGGGACAGGCCCAGGAGCAGGCCGCCCAGGGGCTTGGAGAGCAGGTCGACCACCGAGGTGCGGGCCTGGTTGGCTCCCGCCGCCGCGGCCATCTGGTCGGGTGGGACCACGTGCTTGATCGCGGCGTCCGAGGCCAGGGAGAACAGCCCCGAGCAGGCCCCCGAGGCCAGGGCCACGGCCAGCAGCACGGGCAGGGACAGCAGGCCCGTCCACCAGGCCAGGGCGGCCAGGGCGTAGACGGTGGCCCGTAGGAGCTGGCCGACCAGGATGAGGAGCTTGCGGTCCACGCGGTCCACCAGCACACCGCCGGGCACCGTGGCCGCGAGGAAGGCGACGGAGGTGAGTGTGCCCACCAGGCCGGCCTGGGTGGCGGAGCCGGTCACGGCGTAGGCGATGAGCGGCATGGCGAAGGCGCGCAGGGAGGAGCCGAGGTCGCCGACCACGTCGCTGGAGAACCACAGGAGGTAGTCGCGGCTGCGCCACAGGGGCCGGTCGGAGCCGTCCCCGGGCGGGGAGGCGGGGTTACCCGGCACGTCGGCGTGGCCGGGCCCGACGCCGTGAGCGGTGGGGTCGGAGGGGCTGGCCGGGGAGACCGTGGGGTCGTGGAGGTCGGTCGAGGTGTGGCTCATATGAGTAAGAATAGATGCGCAACACCCATTGCGCAACATATGGTGCTCAAGAGGTGGTGCGCGTTCCTGGGCCCTATCCTGAAGGTATGACGAACGTCAACGACGCCACGGCCCTGAGGGCCCTGTCCCATCCGCTGCGCCTGCGGATCCTGGCCGAGATGTGGGACGAGGGCCGGCCCCTGCGCGCTGCCGACCTCGCCGAGCGCCTTGACGTCCCCGCGAACTCCGTGAGCTACCACGTGCGTCGTCTGCGGAAGGCGGGTTTCGTCCTCGACGCCGAGCCGCCGCAGGGGGCCACGGCCCGCGACCGCTGGTACCTCGCCCCGGAGAGGGGGATCGTCTTCAAGGGTGACGACCCGGAGACGGTCCAGGCCTTCGCGGAGGTCATGCGCCCCCGGTACATGACGGTCCTTGACGGGCTCATGAAGGCCCAGCAGGCGCAGGCGGGTCCCGCCCTCCACGCCGACGGCACGGTCTGGCTGCCGGAGAGCACGGCCCGGCACCTGGCCCACAAGCTCGAGGAGCTGTTGGACCAGGTGCGCCGTGAGGCGGCGCAGGCCCACGAGCAGGCGGCCCCGGACACCCCCTTCAACCGGTACGTCTTCCTCCTGGACCTCTACCCCGAGCTGCGTCACGGTGAGCGCCTGACGCGCCCCGCCCGGGACGCTCCCCCGGTACCGTCCAGCTGGACGTGACGGGGCACAGGACAGGTGGCCGGGCGGGCGCCTGCTGGCCGCGCCTGCCGGACGGGCATGCCGGACGGGCGCCACCCCCCCGGGCTCAGGCCCAGCCCAGCTCGTGCAGCCGGGCGTCGGGGATGCCGAAGTGGTGGGCGACCTCGTGGAGCACCGTCACCGCGATCTCCTCACGCAGCTCCTCCTCGCTGGTGCACCAGCGCTCCAACGGCCCCTGGAAGACGAGGACCCGGTCGGGCAGGACCAGGGACCAGGAGTCGTCGCGCTCGGTCAGGGGCACGCCGTCGTAGAGGCCCAGGAGGGTGGGCATGCCCTCCTCGTCGTAGTCCTCGGGCCCCAGCACCTCGGCGTCGGGCTCGTCCTGGACCATGACGGCGACATTGTCCATCTGCTCAGCCAGCTCGGGCGGCAGGAGATCCAGGGCCGCTCCGACGGCGTCCTCGAAGTCGGCGGGGGTGAGGTGAACCGGGCTCATGACGCCAGCCTGCCACGCCCGCCCGCTGGGACCCGGGCGCCGCCCGCCCGCTGGGACCTGGGTGCCGCCCGGTGGGGGCCGCGTCGAGGGCGGGACGGGCAGGGCGCGGACCCGTGTCACCTGCCACAACGGCGTCCGCGGTGCAGGTGGCGCCCACATAGGTTCCGCTCATGCGTGCCAGACTGGGCCCATGAGCATCTCCGCCAGCGCCTCCCCGCCCGCTCTGGCCCTCTGTCGGCAGGTGGAGGACCCGGTCATTACCGCCCGGGCGCTGACCAAGGTCTACGGGCGGGGCGCCGGGGCGGTCACCGCCCTGGACGCCGTGGACGTGGATATCGCCCGGGGCCGCTTCACCGCCGTCATGGGCCCCTCCGGCTCGGGCAAGTCCACCCTCATGCACT
>ERZ772917.1229-NODE-1229-length-15491-cov-8.432042_pt1 | contig 15491 bp, 12 predicted proteins | sample MGYA00511187_ERZ772917 | MGnify/ENA primary metagenome ERZ772917 (study PRJEB29015, sample SAMEA2737925) | human oral metagenome | biome: human oral; feature: human-associated habitat; material: dental | place: China | collected 2012 ... | reverse complement strand
CCGAATACTCGACCATATCGTAGAAATAGTCCCCGGGCACCGTCGTCTTGCCCTCTGTGCGGTACTCGAAATAGAGTTTTTTCTTCGGCACATCTGCCGTTCTCTGGCGGATATAGTCCAGCTTCTCCGTAAAGAACGCCGCGAGCTCCGCCGCCTCCGCCTCCTTGCCGAAGAGTTTGCCGATCAGCGCGCAGTTGTCCTGGAACTCGCACGTATAGTAGGCATCCACAACGATGACCGCGATCCCGAACGGCGTGAGCTTTTCGGCCGCGTCCTCCCAGCCGCCGTTGCCCGTCAGGATGAGTGCCTGCGGCTGCAGCTCGATGATCTTTTCATAGTTGAGGTTCCCCTGATTCGCACCGATCACCTGATCCTGCTTGAACTTCCCCTTGAACCCCGCCTCATCGTTAAAGATGTAGTTGTCCACGCCGACCACCGTATCGAGCGCACCGACCGCATTGATGAGCTCGGCGTTATAGGCATTCGACACGACGACGCGCGTCAGCGGATAGGGCACCGTCACCTCCCGTCCGATGCTGTCCGTGACCGTGATCGTCTCCGCGCCCTGCGCCGTCTGCTCCTCCTCCTTGCCGCAGCCCGCGAGGGCGAGCAGGAGGCAGAGGAGCGCAGTACATAGCAATAGATATGTCTTCATATGTCCCCCTGTGAAAAAAGGGAACCCGCCGCGGCGAATTCCCTCCCTTTGCTATCAAATATCCATCTGCATCGACAGAACGAAGCTGCGTGGATTTCCCTGAATCCCATAGTTATAGGTCGGGCGCGACATCCAGTAGCGCTTGTCGAGCACATTGTACGCCGTGAGGCTGAACGTCGTCGGCACCGTACCGAGCATCGTCTTGTAGCTCAAGCCGAGATCAACCGTCACATAGGCGGGCACCTCGAGCTGCTTCGAGGCGTTTGCATAGATCGGAGCCTTGCCCGAATACACCATGCGCAGGAATGCAGATGTCTTCGCATCTGCCGTGTACTCGGCCGCGAGCATCCCGCTCCAGTCCGCGACGCCGTGGACACTCTTTCCATTGTATGCCGTGTTCGTCTTCTGCTCCGTGGAGATGTGCATGAGTCCGCCCGTCAGCGTCCACTTTGGCGCGACCTGTCCGCTCACACTCAGCTCGACGCCCTTGAATGTATTCTTGCCCTCCATCACCAGCGTCGGCTTCGGATCACCTGCATAGGTCACACTCATCGTGCGATCCTGCTCAATGCGGAACAGGCTGAGCCCGGCACTGATGCCGTTCTTCCGATACTTCACGCCGATCTCGTTCTGCTTCGTCTTGGCAGGATCGAGCATAGCGCCTGTGTTTGTATAGCCACTGCCAACCACAGATCCCTTGTCAAAACTCTGGGAGTGATTCGCATAGAGACTGATCTCCTCTGTCGGCTTGTAGACAAAGGCGTAGGTCGGCGAGTTCGCGCTGCTGTGCACGTTCGACGTTGCTGCACCTGTATTGCGGTTATAGGACGTAACATCCACGCTGTGATGGTGAATGCCGAGGAGGAGCGACGCCTTACCGTACTCGAGCGTATCCGTCAGCGAAACGCCGGAGAATCGCGTCATCCCCGTCTTGATCGGTCCCGTAACTGCAGAGTTCGGATAGTTCATCACGAGGCTTGTGACACCCTCCGAGAGGCTGCCCGACATGCTGCCAAATGACGGAATCGTGGTTGATCCGTTCACGCGGTAGCCCCAGTAGGCACGGTACCAGTTGCGGTCGAATGCGAGCACGACATCGTTCTTCACCTGTCCGATGTGGAACTGCCCCTGCACGCCGATCTGGACATAGGAGTTGCGTAGAGCGTATTTCTCAGCACTCAGCGTATTCCGGAAATGCCCTGCTTCATCGAGCATATAGAGGCGGCTCGCCGAGGTCTGCACATAGTCCTTGCCGTTGTTGTAGCTGTGCCCCGCGTTCAGGAATGCCTTCCAGTTCTCACTGAGCTGCTGTTCGTGATTCAGCACAGCCGACCATGTGGCAACGGTGATCTTCTGCCCATCAAAACTGTAGTTGCGCTTGCCGTTCGGCGGCGTAGGGAGACGGTCGCCCGTATATGCGTTTGCACCGCTTCCATCAAATGCAAAGTAGCGCTGTCCGCCCTCGTCCTTCGTATAACGGTAGCCCGCGAAGAGGTTCGTCGTGCTCTTTGCGCCCTTGTGATCGACATTGACATAGAAGTCACGCGTCGTCAGTTTCTCGTTCTCGACCGCCGTCTTGCCCTGAATGTTCTCCGCATTGATGCGAACGCCCCACGCCTCGTTCTTGCCAAAGCGCTTACCGATGTCGATCGCCTCACCGAGGGCACCGCGCGCGTTGATCGTCTGCTTGTACGTGACGCGCTCCTTGCCGTACTCCGCCTTCTTCGTCACGAGGTTGACCGAGCCGCCCGCCGACTCCGAGTTCGTCGTTCCATGGATGCCGATCGCAGGACCCGAGATCACCTCGATGCGCTCCACGAAGTTCGACGGCATATTCGTCTGCGAGAACAGCCCCGGCACGCCGTTGACCTTGAACTGATACGCGTTCATCTGAAAGCCGCGGATCGAGTAGTCGTTGTACATCGTGCTCGAACTCGTGCGCACGGACGGCGACATGAGCAGCGCGTTCGGCAGAGGATTCGCGCCGTCGTCATACTGCGTAAGCGCCTTCTGCGTGATGTTCGTCTGACGGAAAGGGACATCCATCACGTCCTTCGTGCCGAGGAATCCCGTTCCGCCCGTGCTGCTCACGAGCGCGTTCTCCTCCTCTGCCGTCTGCGCCCCCTCAACGGTGACAGGTGCGAGTTCGTAGGAATCCATCCCCGCCGTCTTCTCGGCAGCACTTGCCGCCCCCATCCACACCGAGCCAACCGTCGCGAGTGCGATCGCGCACATGAGCTTTCGTTTCGTCATCTCCATTTTCCTCCTCGACCTAGACGGACAAATCTGTCCGTACTCCCCTAAAGTATTCCCCCCGAATTCATTACACACATCATGCAAAAGTCCCGTCCACGGCAGGACGGGACTTTCTCACACGAAAAAAGCCTGCCGTCCTGTCCATCGCAGGATGCAGAGGAGCGGTGCGTCCCCCACGGGCGCAGCGCTCCGGCGCACGAGACTCGGTAGGTCTTCTGGCTCTGCATCATCGTCCGCCCCGCCTTCCCGACGGCGCACCGTCAGTGACATATTGGGACGTTCTCAGCATTACAGCGGCGGGACCGCATCGGCTCATGGAGTCGCCGCACGCGGCAGCGCTCCCCGATTTCCCTGTTACGCCCTCTCGGGCACCGAATCTGCTTATGAATTTTGATTCAAATGAATTCGTATGACAGTATAATTAAAGCCTATGACCTTGTCAAGCGATTTCGCATTTTCTCTATGAACCTCATGTCATTTCCGTTTCGAAAAATAAACAACGCTATGTATGAACACCGGTAAAGAATAACTGCTGTTTATCATTTCAATGCCAAAGTTTCATAGGGCTTTTGTCCAAAATTTAGGAGGAAAACCGGAATAGAGAGAGAATTATAAGAATTCGTCGAAAGAAAGTTTCCGAAATGTATACGGAAACTAAATCGGGCTTGTTGATACCCGCAGCAAACCCGAACGAACTGTATGAATAGGAGATGTATTCATGGATGCAGCAATGCTGACGTTGGGAGTTCTCGGGGTGGCGGCCTTCCTCTTCGCCACAGAGATTATCCCGCTCGCCGTCACGGCAATGGGCGCGGCGATCGCGCTCGGTCTTCTCGGGGTACTCACCCCTGCACAGGTATTCTCAGGACTGTCCAATTCCACGGTCGTCCTTTTCGCCGGTATGTTCATCATCGGCGCCGCGATGTTCCAGACGGGACTCGCGCAAAAAATCGGCATCGCCGTCGTCAAAAAATCGGGCAATGACGAGCGTGCATTAATGGCGGCACTGATGCTCATAACGATCGTGCTCTCGTCCGTGTCCTCGAACACGGCGACAGTCGCGTGCCTCATGCCCGTCGTCATCCAGATCTGCGCTGCGGCAAAACTGCCCGTCTCGCCGCAGCTCATGGCGCTCGCGGTCGCAGCAAACGTCGGCGGTACGATCACGATGATCGGCACGCCGCCGAACATCCTCATGAGCGCGACGCTCGGTGCCTCGGGACTCACGCCGTTCGGCTTCTTCGAATTCGCATGGATCGGCATCCCGCTCTCCATCGTGGGCATGATCTACATGCTCACGATCGGCCGCAAGCTCTGCCCGCGCAAGCTCGTGGACAGCGAGGCGGTCGCAGGTGAGGCGGAGGAGGCAAAGGATCCGCGCAAGATGGTCATCTGCGCCGTCATCCTGATCGGCGTGGTCGTCGCAATGGTGCTCGAAAAGCAGATCAACGTCCCAATGCAGACCTCGGCGATCATCGGCGGTCTCCTCTGCGTCCTCACGGGCTGCCTCTCGGAGAAGCAGGCGTATCAGGGCGTTGACTGGACAACGATCTTCCTCTTTGCAGGTATGCTCCCGCTCGCCAGCGCGATGGATCACAGCGGCGCGGGCAAGCTCATTGCAGACTTCGTCGTCGGCCTGATCGGCGACCATCCGTCCCCAATGCTCATCGTCGGCGCAATGTTCGCCCTCTCATGCGGCCTGACGCAGTTCATGTCGAACACGGCGGCAGCCGCGCTCCTCGCGCCGATTGCGATCTCCATCGCGCAGTCCATCGGCGTCTCCCCATATCCGGTCGTCATGGCGATCGGCATCGCGGCATCCTGCGCATTTACGACGCCGGTTGCAACGCCGCCGAACACCCTCGTTCTCGGCCCCGGACAGTTCCGCTTCATGGACTACGTCAAGGTCGGCGTTCCGCTTGTCTTTGTCTCGCTGATCGTCTGCCTCGTCGTCATCCCCCTCGTCTGGCCGTTCTAATCGAGCGCATATATAGATAAACGGCGTCTTCTTGCACGACCGTGAATGAATCGAACTGAAAAGTCATTCACCGCATGACAGGTGTATCCTCGGGTACACCTGTCATTTCATGGCACACAAGGAGAATATCATGAAAAAAGAAGAAATGCTGAACCATCTGAAGGCATTCGACCCCGCAATCTTCACCCTCCTGCAGGACGAGATCCAGCGGCAGCGCTGCACCCTCTCGCTGATCCCGACGGTCAACGCCATGTCGCCGCTCGCTGCCTTTCTCGAGGGGAGTGCGCTCGCAAACAGCACCCTCGAGGGCTGCGGAGCACGTCATGCCAGTTCCGTCGAGGAGCTTGTCCGCACGCGCGCACAGGAACTCTTCGGCAGCGCGCACGCTGTCGTGCGGCTTGGCAACATCGCCGCCGCCTCGCGCGTCGCATTTCTTGCGCTGCTGCAGCCGGGCGATACCGTCCTCTCCTTCAACCGCAGGAAAGAGGAGCACTGTGCGGGGCTGAACTACCATTTCGAGAACTTCGGCATTGACCCTGCCCTCCAAAAGGTGGACTGGGACGAGGTCATGCAGCTCGCCGAGCGCGTGAGGCCGCGCCTCATCATCTTCTCGCCCGTCAGCTATCCGTGCGTGCCGAACTACGAGCGGCTCGCCGCCGTTGCGCGCGCCGTGGGGGCATATCTCTGGGTCGACATCGGGCAGTGCGTCGGGCTCGTTGCAGCGGGGCTCATCCCCTCGCCCGTAGCGCTTGCCGATGTTGTCAGCTTTCCGACGAACGACTCGCTGCGCGGGCCTGACGGCGCGATCCTCCTCTGCACGAAGGAGCTTGCGCCGCAGATGGACGCCGCCGTCGCGAACACGGGGCACAGCTCCTTGCACATGAACTACCTCGCCGCGCTCGGCTTTGCCCTACACGCAGCTGCACAGCCGCGCTTCCGCGCGTACGGGGAGCAGGTGCTCGCGAACAGCCGCGCGCTCGCCGCAGCCCTCAAGGAGCAGGGCATCAACCTCCTCGCGGGCGGCACCGAGACTCATCTCATCCTCGCCGCTCCTGCGGCGGGCGTTGACATCGTGGACACGGTGCACGCCCTCGGACGCATGGGCATCTACGTCAAGCGCGACAAGATCCCGACCATGCGCCCCGAGATCATGCTCTCCGCGCTGCGTCTCTCGACGCTAAACCCAACCACGCGCGGACTGAAGGAGGCGGACATGTCCATCATTGCCGCCGTACTCGCGCGCACCCTCAGCGGGCAATGCCCCGCCGAGGAGGAGGATGCGATGCGCATGAAGATCGCAAAACTCCTCATGGATAAGCCCACCTTCTCCGAGGAGTGGATGAACGAGGGCGCAGCCGCACAGACTGTCGCGCCCACCTCCGACACGGGCAGCGTCCACGAGCACGTCGCCAACGAGCGGAAAACCATCCTCAAGAGATTGTTCAAATAACGGAGCATCAAACAACCTCCGACCGCGTGCAGAAGTGTGCGGTCGGAGGTTTTCATTGTAAAATATTCAGAAGCGTCAACAAATGAGTGATTTATGCGGCGCATTGTGCTATACTGAAAAGACAAGACTGAACGAACCCCATTTTTACGGAAGAGGAGAATTGCCCATGAAACGTGAAGAAGTCGCCAACCACCTGAAGACATTCGACCCCGAGATCTACGGTCTGCTCGAGGAAGAGCGGCAGCGCCAGCGCTACACCCTCTCGCTCATGCCGAACATGAATGCCATGTCGCCGTTCGCAAAGTACCTCGAGGGCAGCGTCCTCACGAACAGCTTCTTTGACCGCCACGACGAGACCACGAGCGGCGGTCTGCACCTCGATGCCATCGTCCGCGCGCGCGCAGTGGAGCTGTTCCATTGCGACCATGCCATCGTGCGCCTCGGCAACATCGTCGCCGCCTCGCGTGTCGTCTTTCAGGCGCTGCTGGAATCGGGCGATACCGTCCTCTCCTTCAACCTCAGGAAAAAGGATCACGTCGCAGGACTCTCCTACAACTTTGAGAACTACGGCATCGAGCCTGGCACACAGGAGATTGACTGGGGTGCCGTGCGCGAACAGGCGGAGCGCGTAAAGCCGCGGCTCATCATCTTCTCGCCTGTCAGCTACCCGCGTACCATCGACTATCAGATCCTCTACGAGATCGCGCAGACCGTCGACGCCTACCTCTGGGTCGACATCAGCCAGTCCGTCGGCCTCGTCGCGGCAAAGCTCGTGCCCTCGCCCGTGCTGCTCGCCGATGTCGTCACCTTCTCCACGCGCGACTCGCTCAGAGGTCCCGACGGTGCCGTCCTCCTCACAAAGCGCGACATTGCCGCGCGCATGGATGCCGCCGTCATCAACACGGGGCATGAGGCGCTGCACATGAACCACCTCGCCGCGCTCGGCGTCGTCCTGCGCGAGGCGGGCAGCGACCGCTACCGCAGCTATGCCGCGCAGGTCGTACAAAACGCGCAGGTACTCGCACGCACCCTCGCCGACCATGGCGCCTCCGTCCTCTGCGGCGGCACGGACACCCACCTCGTCCTCGCCTCTGCCGCCGCCGGCATTGATACAGCAGCTGCGGTCAAGGCAATCGGTCAGATGGGCATCCGCGTCAAGACCGACAACGTCCCCACGATGAACTCCGGCCTCTTCCTCCACGCCCTGCGCCTCTCGACCTCGAACCCCACGACGCGTGGAATGCGCGAGGAGGACATCGCCTACATCGGCTCCCTGCTCGCAAAACCGCTCACCACAGTCCTCTCCCCCGAGGAGATCGAAAAGATCCGCCAGGAGATCGTCGCCCTCGTCAAGAACGCGCCCATCTTTGACGACGAGTGGATGGGCGAGGCCGAGGACTAAGGGCTGCCAACCACATACAGCTGCATAGATTTACATAGGCAAGTGCCCCTTCGTATGAGCGAAGGGGCACTGTTCGTATGTGCTTATACCTTTCTTCCGAGAATCTCCTGCATCTCCTCAAGTGTCTTCATCTGGTCGACATAAAGTGCATACCCCATCATGGAGGAGGCCGCGAATTTGATGGTGAACGGATACCGCTTATCTTTAACAAGCTTTGCCATTTGATCAACCGCCGCTTTTAGCCTTGTCTTGTCCGGATCATGGTTCGCGATGAGAAAGATCAGCTCAATATTCTCTTCCGATATTGTGATATTATGCTTCTTTTCCGCCATATCCGGAATCAGTCCAAGCTCGCATTTCTGCCAGAATACCTTCGCCATATCCTTACAGAATATATGCATCGCTGCACCGTCGACAAATGCCTTAGCATCATTCAGATGGGCGATCAGTCCCGCCGAACCATCCAGCGCGTCATCTCCATACTTCATCTCCATCACCGCGAGCGTCGGCGCTCCCTCGTTCTTTCGGGCAGACGCGGTCGACAGCCATTTGACTGCAACCATATCAAACCGCGCATTCGTATCCTCTTTCCCGTTACAGACATACTCCACATCGACGATATAGTAATCCGACGCGTGCGAGATCGCGCCATGACGATTATTCTCCCGTACAACTACCTGCTGGAACTCCCGCTCATACTTCCGATTCTTCGCGAACCAGACATCCATCACGTGCTTATAAAGCGGGATAAGCCCGACTGCTGCACGAACCGAAGGAGCTGCCTCCATATCCTCATCACACGCAGTACAGTACTTCGTATCAAACGTGAGCATATACCCCCCCACGCTTCGGTCAATGCGGAAGAGGCTGCCGCCGCGATAGTAAATGTTCGCCGCATGATCTCCTCGAAATTCCAAATCAAGGGTGTCATCGTTCTGCACATACGTGAGCAGTTCGTGAAGCGGGCCACCCTCTTGGAAATCCTTGAACATCTCTTCGCCCAGTGCTCTTTGATACATGCCCTTACACCTTTCTCTCCGATCAAAACAATATTGCGTCTACAGTATAAAATAATATTACCTTTCTTTCAACTTCTGAAAAATATTTTTCTTTTTCTACTTGACATTATTAATCAGAATATATATAATCCAAATATGTTCACAGACAACTGAATCCACTTCATCAAGCAAGAATATGTTAGGAGTGTTATCATGAAGAATATCCAGCTCTTACTGAATGACGATGAATATGCCCGCATTGCAGAGGCAGCGGAGAAGCAGGGCATTCCTGTCCTTGTCCACATCCGCAGCCTGCTCCTCGGCACGGAGGATGCGTTTGCGGCGACATACGCCGAGGCCCTGCGCCGTGTCGAGACGCTGACCCCGGGGACAAAGTTCAGCCTGAAGACCCTCTTCGGCACAGACTGGACAATGCCGCGCGGAATAAAACTGACCCTCGGCAGAGCGTTCTACGACATGGTCGACGGCGGTAAGGTCACAGCGGCAAAGGCGCTTGGCAAGGACAGCTCGAACATCATGCAGTATGTGCGCATCTGAGGTACACAGGAAAACACAGAGAACGGAGGAGCGCATGAATCTCAAAGAAGCATTCCAGATGCAGAAAACCCTGAGCCGTCTCTTGGAGGAAGCGGCAGCGTATGTGGACGATACAGACAACATCATGACGGTGACGGAGAAGCACCTCTGCAGCAAGGTCGTACCCGAGCAGAAGGACGAGGAGTACGACTGCAGTGAGAAGTCATACATGGCGTACAACCCCATGACAGTGCTGCGCGCATGGCATGCACTCATGGAGGAAAAGGAACGGCTCGGAAGCGCCATCACGGCGGCAAAGGCAGCAATGCCGCTGAACTTCGACACCGCCGCCGAGGAGAACAAGGTACGCCGCCGCTTCCTGCGCACGCTCGTGCACATGGCAGAGCAGCGCTCCGAGAGCAAGCTGCGCCGCTCCATGGGCAAGGGCTACGTCTTCAACAAGGAGGGCAACCAGACACCGTACCGCTACGACATCGAGATCGTACGGACAATCGACTACGACCGTACAGCTGTCCGCCGTATGCAGGACGCACTGGCGAAAACGGCAGCCGACACCTCCCGTGCTCTCGACGACGCACTCGTGAGCACACAGGTTGACTACACGCTGCAGCTCCCGATTTCTGCGGACACGAGAGGGGAGGATCCCGCAGCCCGCCTTCTCGCCTCCATCTTCGGCAATAACGGCAGTACCCTCGCGGAGATCATCGAGGCACTTGAGGCGAAGTAGCGTATTTTAGACCGTGATCAGATTGGCGCAGATTTTTCGTCCAATCAAGGAAATCAACCAGAAGCACAGAACTTCTATGCTGAGGACTGATTGACGCAGAGCAGACGGAAAAGATGCGCCAAGATGACGGCTGTTCCGGCAGGGGCAGGGATCGTCCCGGTTCAGGTGCAGATGAACTAAGAGGCTGCACGCCCCCCTCTGTGTGTACGCACACAGAACAAAAACTTGATATAGACGTCCCATGAGGGAGTATCCGAATATCACCCCCGCGCCGCCGGTCGGCATCTGCGGATAGTGCCACAGAGCGGAAGAAAAACGCGGGACAGGCGGGAGAGACCGCCACACGCGCAGCGCAGCGCAGCGCAAAAGACAAACACGAAAACAAGAAACGGCACGTCCATGCGCAGGGTGCAGCTCCCGAAAGGAGCCGCATACAGCCCTGCCGCAGCGGACAAGTACCGCATCAGTTCCCCGTCCGCACGCACATCCATCCATACCAAAACACGCTTTCGCCCCTGATAATATATGATACACTTTTGCTGTATCCCACGGGGTACGGCGCAATGGGGAGCCCCCTGCCTCTGCCGGAGCAGCCGAAAACACAAAGCGCCCGCCCACGAAGGTTCCGACCTTCATGAGCGGGCGCTTTCATGTGATTTCGTGCAAAGTGCCATAAAAAGACGCCCCGAAGGGCGTCCTTACGGCGAGATTCTTTGGCAGGCGTGCCGTTCCCCTGCATCTCTCAGATTCCCCTGTCTGTACCGGCGGCGTGTGGTTGACACGAAATTTATCACCTCAAAGAATCTCTATCGTTACGATTCCTATATTCTAAAAGAGAAAATCAACGATACTCTTCAGCCCTCTTCCTATGGCTTTAGCCCCCTTCACAACGCTGCGACCAACTGTTTTTACTGTTGACACAGCAACGCTTCTTATTTTTTGCATTCCTTTAACAACAGTTTCTCCAACCTTTGAACCCGCCATATAGCCAATCGTCCCACCGACAAAGCCACCGATAGCAGCTCCGATAGGACCAAATGCCACACCTATTGACGCGCCTAATGCGGCGCCCTTGCCCATTGTCGCCATTCCTGCAACGGTAGCGACCGTAACCTGTTCCATCCGCTCGACTCCTTCCTTGACGGAGAGTTCGCCGGATGCCATTTTAGCAACAATCTTTATATTTTCGACCGCCACATGAGCAACGTTCGCAAGAGCCCCTGCTGGAGTTCCTTTCGGAATAACACTGATGATGCCTTTTTCTGCACCGACCTTCAACGCACCGGCAGCGGCTGCTTTGAGTCCAAAATCAGCACCGCTGCGCAGTGCCGTTTCAACAACTTCCTCCCCCTTAATCTGCTCTCCCTTCCAGAGTTTTTGCGCGACATCAAAACCAACGCCAACAGCAACCCCCTGCAAAGCGGCATACCCCGCCTGTTTCCCGACACCAATGGCAAGATCTTTCGCAGCGTATTCATTCCAGTTCAGATCGTTCCATTCACCACTCTGCGCCTCGTCGCGCATCCGCGCGGCATCCTTCTTTGAAAGTGGATTACTCTTTGTTCCATCTGGGGCTTCGATGATACTTGTTGCATTTTTTCCGACTTCTTTTTCCTGTCCTTCGGGAACGAGTTTACGCTGTCCTCGATAGTCCCCCTTTTCAAATGCCTCTGCAGTCGCTTGTGCATCCTTGCAATACTTCGATTGATAGCGCCTAACAACTTTTCCATCCCCGTCGACAATGACAAGATCAACCGAGTTCTTCGCATATCCCTTTCCTGTCGGCTCAAGAACCTTTGCCCGATATGGACTGCCTGCTGCTTCCGCATTCATATTAAAGGTCTGCGCATGGTACTGCTCAGCAATAAAGCCATCCAGATTCGGGTTTTGGCTAACTGCCCCCGCTTGTGTTGTAAGCGTTTCATAAAGAGCCTCATTGCTCGTTTGCAGGGCTCTGTCGAGACTTTCAAGGTATGCCGCACTCTCCTGTGCAGACATCCCGGAGGTCGCCTGCTGCATAGAAGATGCAAACCAATCCTCTTTACGCCTACCGTTTGCAACCGCTTTGGAAAGATCATTAAGCCGCGCTTCAGATGTTCGAATAGCGGTAATGATATCCGAAGCGTAGGACTTGATTTCCTCCGGCGTATGCTCCGGCAGTGCCTCCTGCATCTTGCGCGGCAGCCATGTCTCAAGTGTCTGATCACGATTGGCAGCCCAACTCTTCACAAAGTCTGTCAAAACAGGCTTGAGTTCGGCACACTCTGACGCGATCAAAATAGGGGCATTTTCCTCATCAAGCAAGAGTATATGATCATTTTTATTCGCCATCAATACCACTCCTTTAACACATCTCCGCTTTGCTTGCGGGCTTGATATCAATATTTTTTAGTGTCTCGCGAATGGCATCCATCTTTTTCTTCAGCGTACTGGAGATGGATTTTGTATCTTTCACAATAGTGAGCAAATCATCTGTTGTAACAAGTTCCTTGTCCTCAATAAATGCCATCTCAATACAGTCTTTTACAACAGCTTCAAGATCAGCCCCATTAAAGCCGTTGGTCTCTTTGATGAGTGCAATCGAGTCAATCCCCTTATTCCACCTATTTCTCTTCTTGAGGTGAATATCAAGGATTTTTTTTCGCTCTTCGCCGTTTGGCAAGTCCACAAAAAAGAGCTCGTCAAATCGCCCCTTTCGCAGAAATTCCGGCGGGATTCTCGAGATATCGTTTGCCGTCGCAACGATGAAAACCGTATTCTCCTTCTCCTGCATCCATGTGAGAAACTGCCCGAACAGGCGCGTGGTCACATCATTCCCGCTGCCGTCACCGCCAACCCCCGCAAATGCTTTTTCAATCTCATCAATCCAGAGAACACAAGGACTGATTGCCTCTGAAAGCTTCAGTGCCTTACGCATATTTTCTTCGGATTCACCGACGTATTTTCCGAGCAACCGTCCTATATCAAGGCGAACAAGAGGGATTTGAAACAGTCCTGCCGTTGCTTTTGCCGTCAAGCTTTTTCCGCACCCCGGCATACCGACAATCATAATCCCCTTCGGCACATCTACGCCGAACTTGATTGCCTTGTCCAGATTGGCGAAGATTTTCGCCTTACGGATGAGCCAGTCCTTTAGATTCTCCAATCCACCGATATCATCAATACGCTCTACAAAATTGACGATCTCAAGCATTCCCGCCTTTTTAATGAACTGTTCTTTTTCTTTCAGAATCAGCAGCTTATCCTCCACGTCAATACAGCCGCCATCCTGATATGCAAGATTGAGAATCTGTTTTATTTGTAGCTCATTCAGCCCCTTGAATGAGATTGCAATGTCGCTGATAACGTCCTTTGAAACTGTAATCTCCATATCGGCAATGAAGGTATGAATGATACGCAGAATCTCCTCCATCGTCGGCAGAGGAATGTCGAACACTGTGATATAGTTGCCAAGCTCGGGCGGAATCACCTTGATCTCCGAGAGAATGAAAATGGTCGTATGGTAATCATCCTGATAGAGATTACGCTCCGCAATCTGACGCAGGAGTGCAATGATCCTCGGATCATTCAGTTCGCCGTGAACATCCTTTAATATGAGAAAGGTATCCTGATCAAAACCATCATCCATGGTGAGCTTCAAGAACTGTTCCAAATCACATTCCCGCATCGGACTTTTTGTCTTAAAATCGATCAGGCCAAGCGCATGATTGAACTCCACGCATTTCACCTGAGCACCGACCGTTGCAATGGCTTCATCTATAACTTTGAAGTCAAAATGGTTGATGTAGATGATCGGATGCAATGCATCCACATAGGAGGCAAGTATATTGACGGTGCTCCGCTTCATATCACACCTCCATATACAAAAGCGTCCGGTTGGATGAATTGCTCATATAGTCAATGCCGTCCAGAATAACAAAGCGATTTGTAACATCTTCGCTCTTCAAGTCGCTCCCACTGACGCCGGAAGCACGAACATGATCTCCGTTGCCCATACTAATGATCATATATTTCTTGCCCTTCGGCTCAAGATCTTTCCAGTAGCTTTCAGTCTCGCCGCTGAATGAACGTAGGTGCTCTCCTAGCTGGTCCGCAAAATCGGTTTTACCAATCATACTGCAAATATTTTTAAATATTTCCTTCTTATCGTAGAATTGTTGGCTTTCCTCGATCTGAGAAGCTCCACTGGAAGCTAGGTGAGCCTCTTCCTGCAGTCTTTGCATAAAAGCATCACTACCAAACGTATATTTGATAATAGACTCACTAAGCGAAGTGTCATTCGTAGAAGCTTTTATGTCCGCCTGCCCAGAATCTTTCTCATCCTCTATCAGCAAATAATATCCCCGCAGTTTCTCATGCATCAAAATGCACATAATCGTAAGTGGAGACAAGTCCTTCAACCGATAGAAAAGATTGCGGTGATCCATCTGGAAAATCCAGCCGTAATGCGCAGCAATTTCAGCAATATTTGCCTTGATAAGAGCAACATCCTTCGGATGTTCCATAATTCCCTGCACCAACTCAATGTATCCGGCTACATAATCATCGATAATGCTTTTTACCTTATAGTCTCGTTTGTCATACTCAGCACACAGTGCTTTGCGTTCCTCAAGATATTCCAGTGCATAAACGCTCTCTTCGACTTTCTCATCGGCTGCGTGGACATGGAAAATCTCAATCAGAGCTTTGACGATTTCTATTGGTTTCTCAGTCGTGATATTCTCCACCTGTTCTAACTCTGTATTGTAGCCCCGCACCCGCAGCCAACGGTGGAGCAATTTATTTTGATAGTATGCCAGCACATCCTCAATGGAGAAATTACTCTGTAAGTCCTCTACCGTACGAACAGGCTTTGCGTCGCAAATTAGGTTGAATTTGATCGTTTTTGGCATCGTAATACTCCCTTTTTATTGACAAGCTTCAATTAAATATGTCACGGACTAAGCAGCATCCCGATAGTCCATAATAAAGATCTTGCTCGCAATCTTCTCAATACGCTCCAAGATCTCGTCAATTTTCTCCATGACGGAAGCAGAATACAGAGTTTCACCGCATTGAGAACAGACACAGCAGGGCACATTTTCAATGATGACATAGCAATGTGCAAGTGCGGCAAAGTATGTGCCTGTGCCCTCTTTCATCGTCCCATCCTTACAAATTAGACAATTCATATCCTTATTCTCCTCTGTCTCATTCCTCCACCCCGATGATCTCCTTCCATATATATCCCTCGCGCACGCCCGAGTCGCTGTAGAGGATGTCTTCGGCCGCGAAGATCTCGGCGAGGGTGTGAGCGATGACCATGCCAGGGATGATTGTGTGGAGGCGGTCGGGGGCGGAGCGCAGGAGGACGGCGGTATCAGCCTCGCTGAGGGTCTGTCCCGTAGAAAACAGGCCGATCATCGCAGGCAGATGACGCGCGTCGATGAGGCGCGTCTGCGCCTCCGGGTAGAGGAGGGCGTGCATG
>ERZ772917.1227-NODE-1227-length-15505-cov-4.197799_pt1 | contig 15505 bp, 13 predicted proteins | sample MGYA00511187_ERZ772917 | MGnify/ENA primary metagenome ERZ772917 (study PRJEB29015, sample SAMEA2737925) | human oral metagenome | biome: human oral; feature: human-associated habitat; material: dental | place: China | collected 2012 ... | reverse complement strand
AAATACATTTCTCAGGAGGAAAGCGAACCACATTCTAACATCGAACTCACGTTATTCACAGTTCTTGGGTGCGCGGTCAGAAAAAACGGGGCATTGTTATCCTCTGAAATAAATGCCAAACAGCTTTTACAGACATCGCCATAAAAAAAGCCCCACCGATGTGTGTATCGGTGAGGCCCATGAGAGAATCAATTACGAAAAATCAGTCCGCCACGCGTGCAACAGACTTAATATGGGTGTTCTTAGCCAGCGTGACGCAGATGTTTTGAATATCCTCCACGTTGTGCACCATCATTTTGATCTTACCCTCGAACACGCCATCCTTGGCCTCGATCGAGAGCTTGGTGATGTTCACGTTGAAGCGTTCGGAGATGGTGCGCGTGATGATGGTGAGCAGGCCGATGGAGTCGATGCCCTTCACCTCGAGCGTAGCCTCGAACGAGGTGTTGATGTGGTTGCTCCAGACGGTGGAGAGGATGCGTTCGCCGAAGCTGCTCTTCAGGCGCAGGGCGATGGGGCAGGAGAGTTTGTGGACGACCACGTTGCCGTCATCGTTGATGAAGCCCAACGCCTCGTCGCCCGGGATAGGTTTGCAGCAGGCGGCGATCACGTAGTTGCGGTTGAACTCGTCCTCGCAGAGGCAGTAAGGCTTCTTGCGGTCATACTTCGGCAGCTCCTTTTGGGGGCCAGCGGGGGTCGGCAGGATGGTCATCATCTCGCGCTTCTTGCCCATGCGTAGCGCCTGTTTGAGGTACTTGAAGAGCACATTGTCCGTCTTCTCCTGCACGATCTTTTTGAAGTTGTCGGGCAGCGAAACTTCGCCTTTTTCCACGGCGTAATAGAGTCCCTCGCGGGAGGGGAAGCCGTAGTAGACGGCGATCTTGTCGAGCAGCGAGGAGGCGGGGGCATCGAAGCCAGACTTGCGCAGGGCTTCCAGCAGCTTCTCCTCACCGGCTTTGGTAGCCTCGCGGCGGACGCGCTTGAGGTAAGCCTCAACCTTGCTGCGCGCCTTAGCCGTCACCACGAAGTTGAGCCATTCGGCAGCGGGCTTCTGCGAGCGTGAGGTGAGCACCTCCACCTGGTCGCCGCTGGAGAGCTTGTGGCTCAGGGGCACGAGGCGATGGTTCACCTTGGCGCCGATGCAAGTGTCACCCACGTCGGTGTGGAGCGCGTAGGCAAAGTCGAGCGCGGTGGCGCCTTGGGGCAACGTCTTGAGTTCACCCTTGGGCGTGAAGACGAAGATCTCTGAGGAGAAAAGGTTCATCTTAACCGTGTCGAGAAAGTCGAGCGAATCAGGGCTTGGGTTCTCAAGGATCTCAGTGATCGTGGCCAACCACTTGTCCAACTCCGTGTCCTCCTCCACGTGCTTTTCCTTGTACTTCCAGTGCGCCGCAAAGCCCTTCTCAGCGATGTCGTCCATGCGGTGGCTGCGTATTTGAATCTCGATCCACTGTCCGTCGGGTCCCATGACGGTGAGGTGCAGCGCCTGGTATCCGTTCGACTTGGGTCGGCTCACCCAGTCGCGCAAGCGGTCAGGGCGGATGCGGTAAATGTCGGTGATGGCGGAGTAGATGTCCCAACAGAGATTCTTCTCATCGATCCCCTCCTTCGGCTCGAAGACGATGCGGACGGCGAAGATGTCGTAGATGTCCTCGAAGGGCACATTCTTGGCGCTCATCTTGTTCCAAATGGAGAAGGCCGACTTGACGCGGGCGCGCATTTCGTACTGCAGCCCCATCGCGTGCAGCTTCTCGTCGACAGGTTTAGCGAAGTGCTCGAAGAGTCGGTTGCGGTCGCCTTCAGTGGCTGCGAGCTTTTGGTTGATCATCTCGAACTCGCGCGGATGCTCATACTTAAAGCTGAGGTTTTCTAACTCCGTTTTGATGGCGAAGAGTCCTAATCGGTGGGCCAACGGAGCGTAGAGGTAGAGCGTTTCGCCTGCAATCTTGTATTGTTTGGCGGGGAGCATAGAGCTGAGCGTACGCATGTTGTGCAGGCGGTCGGCCAGCTTAATGAGGATCACGCGGATGTCGCTGCTCATCGTCAGTAGCAGCTTGCGGAAGTTCTCCGCCTGCGCCGAGACATGCTTGTCGAAGAAGACACCGCTGATCTTGGTCAGCCCGTCGACGATCTGTGCGATCTTATCGTCAAACATGTCTCGAAGGTTTTCCACCGTGTACTCCGTGTCCTCCACCACGTCGTGCAACAGGGCGCAGCAGATGGAAGTAGAGCCGAGGCCCATCTCGTTGCAGACGATGCGGGCAACGGCCAGCGGGTGCATGATGTAGGGTTCCCCAGACCGACGGCGCACGCCTTTGTGGGCTTGGTTGGCGAAGTTGAAAGCCTTGGTGATGCGCTCGATTTTTCGTCGGTGATTGGAGTGGCAGTAGTCATCGATCAGGCGGTTAAACTCGTCCTGGATCATTTGGTTTTCGGACTCGGACCGATCATCTTGTGCGTTCATAACGAGGGGGGTATTAAGGAAGAGAGGGAGGAAATTGTAAGGGCGAACCCCATGTGTAGTCCGCCCGCGGTGGAATTGTGTGGAGGGGGGCAGGCCTTGAGCCTGCCCGAGATAGCCGTTAGCGTTTGCGCTTGCGTGCTGTAGTCGTCTTCTTGCTCTTGCCGCCGGTGGTAGCCCTTTTAGCCGAGGTGCGTTTGCCGGTCGATTTGCGGGCAACGGTCTTCCTGCTCCTCGTAGACTTACGTGCGGTGGTGGTGCGAGCGCGTGATGCGGTAGCTGTACGTGTCGAAGCCGGACGGGCGACGGCTGTGTTCTCTCCCGCTTCCGATCCGTCAGAGCGTTTACCGTCATACGTTACGCCGCCGGTGTCCACATAGATAGTCAAGCGTTTACCGCGCGGCACACGATTCGTGCGCAGGTTGTTCCACTTGCGGATATTCTGTGCCGTGACGCCGTATTTATTGGCGATCGTATAGAGGTTCTCACCCGATTTCACGGTGTATCGAATCATCTCGGTTTTCGGCTCGGAGGCAGTGCCATTCTCGTCGGAAGAGGATTCAGAGTAACGCTTCGGCAGGTAGGCCGCCAGCAGTTCATCAGCGCGGTAGGCGCTGATCGTGTCCTTCTTATCTACATAAGCGTAAGTAGCCGCCACGGGCAGCTTCAGCACGCAGGGCTTGATGTGGCCGGGTATAATCTCACGCTTGTACTGCGGATTAAAGGTGCGGAGCATCTCAATGTCCACATTCAGCACATCGGCCACCTGTCGGAGGTGCATGATTCTGTCCACCATCACCGTATCTGTAGCCACCGAGAGGCTGGTGCGCATAGGACAGATATTGTGTTCGCAGTGGTAGGTCATGATGTAGGTAGCGGCGATGAAGAAGGGGACGTATGAACGCGTTTCGCGGGGCAGATAGGGATAGATCTCCCAGAAACTGGTGCGTCCGCCGGCGCGTCGGATGGCTTTGTTCACGCTGCCCGGCCCACAGTTGTAGGAGGCCAACACGAGGTACCAATCGCCGAAGGTGGCATACATCTGTTTGAAGTATTTGCAGGCGGCGTGAGTGGAAGCGATCGGGTCAAGTCGCTCGTCGATAAGGCTGTTGATCTGCAGTCCAAACAGCTTGCCCGTAGGCAGCATGAACTGCCAAATACCAGCTGCACCGGCGCGTGAATAAGCGCGTGGGTTGAGGTTACTTTCGATGATGGCCAAGTACTTCAGTTCGAGCGGCAAGTCGTACTGGTCGAGTATCTGCTCGAACATAGGAAAGTAGAGGTCGGCCATAGCCATAACGTATCGCACGAGTTCTCGGCGTCGGTCGGCATAGATGCTGATACAGTTGCGCACGATGGGGTTGTAGTCCATCGGTATGATGGTGGCCATGCGGGAGAGCCGGTCGCGGTAGACATCGTCGGAGACGGGTGCATTCTCATCTCGGTCGATGCAGTTAGGGTCGGACTGGGAGAAATATTTGGCATGCCAGCTTTGGAGGAGCGCGCGCACGTTTTCGTCGAGCACTTCGGGGATGAGTCCGACGTCATCGTAGGTAGAGTCTGTGGAGAGGATGGAGTAATCCTCTGCTTCCATCTGTTGGTTACGATCGTCGTCATCCTGCGCGAGGAGGGCTTGCGGGGCGAGGAACGCCACACCGAATAATGCAAAAAGGAATTTCTTCATATCGTGTGTTTAGTAAATAGTCAATGTATTTGGGGGGAACAGGGGAATCTCTGTTGTTAGAAGTTTATGCTGCAGGTAAGCCCGAAGAGCCCAGGATTGCGATTCGTTTGCGGCGCAAGGGTAGGGGCGAGATGCAGAGAGATGTCAGGCGAGATGTCGAAGTCGAAGAGCTGTGCGTCGACATAGGAGTCGGCCATGCAAAGAAAGTACCATGCAACGGTGAGGATGATGCTCAGGTCGCGGTAACGGCGGTAATAGTCCTTGGCGCTCTTGAGGTTGCTTCGGAAGTTGGAGTTGGTGATGTAGTCCTTCGGGTCGCGGTTGCGGGGGACGAAGTTCTGCCAGCTTTGGTGCCATGAAGAGGGCGTGTTGACGTCGTCCGTCATGACGTGCAGGTAGGCTTCAGAATAGTCGCTATAGTTCTTGTTATTCCACGTGATGGCGTAGATGAAGCCCATAAAGCCACCATAGACGATGGGCAGCTTCCAGTATTTGCGATTGTATATCTGCCCGAGCCCGGGGAAAATGGCCGAATAGATGACAGCGCGGGTGGGGTTAGGCTTGAAGGGGGGCGGCGTGGAGATGCGTCGGAGGGGCGCGGTGGCCGAGTCTGCGCGGTTCCACAGTTCGAGTTCGCGTGCAGTGAGGGAGTCGACGAGCACGCCGTCGACGCGGAGGAGCGTGTCGGCCGGTGTGGCGACGGTGTCCGGCTGCTGATCCTGTGCGGCGGCGGGATCAGCGATCCACACTGCGGCACAGACGAGTAGGCTGATGATGGTTTTACTCACGCGTCGCTTTCAATCCGGTTAATTCTGCTTCATGCCGTCCAGCAGTCGCATGATGCCTTCCAACTCTTGCTCAGAGGCAAAGGGGATGGTGATCTTGCCTTTGCCGTTACGTTCGTCGTAGGTCAGGTTCACCTTCGTGCGGAAGAAGGATGCGAGGTGTTCCTTGAGGATCTTAAACTCGTCAGGGAGGAGCTTGTGCGGTGTGCGGGGAGAGTCGGCAGTGGCCAGTTTCTGTTTTTCCTCGGCCGAGGCGTTGCGCGCCAGCTCCTCGACGGTGCGTACGGAGAGGCCTTGGGTAAGTATCTGTTCGTAGAGGGCGAGCTGCACCTCGGGATCCTCGACAGAGAGGAGTGCGCGAGCGTGCCCCATGTCGATGCGCTTATCCTTTAGCCCAACCTGTATCTCGGCGGGGAGCTTGAGGAGGCGGAGGTAATTGGCCACGGTGGCGCGCTTCTTACCGACGCGCTCGCTGAGCTGCTCTTGGGTAAAGCCATTGGCGTCGATGAGGTGCTGGTAGGCGAGAGCTGTTTCAATGGCGTTGAGGTCTTCGCGCTGGATGTTTTCGATGAGCGCAAGCTCCGCCATGTTCTCGTCTTGGGTCGTTTTGATGTATGCGGGGATCTTTTCTAAGCCGGCCATTTCGGCGGCGCGATAACGACGTTCACCTGCGATGATCAGGTAGTTACCGTCGTCTTTTTCTTTGAGTATGATGGGCTGAATGATGCCGTAGTTACGGATGGATTTGGCGAGCTCTTCGAGTGTCTCCTCTTCAAAGATGGATCGCGGTTGGTCGGGGTTGGGCTCGATGCGGCTTAGTTCGATCTCATTGATGGAGGAAGAACCGCTCGTCATGATCTCGTCCGGTGGGGCAAGTAGGGCATCGAGCCCGCGACCTAATCTGTTGCGTGTTGTTTTAGCCATGAGTGGGGAGGGGTTAAGGTTTCTTCTCTGGTTGATTTTTCTCGATGATCTCTCGGGCCAGCTGCATGTGATTGGCTGAGCCTTGAGACTCGGCGTCGTAGAGGAGGATGGGACGGCCAAAGCTGGAGGCTTCGACGAGCTTGACGTTACGGCGAATGACTGTGTTGAAGACGAGGTCGCGGAAGGGGCGCTTGACCTCTTCGTAGATTTGGTTGGCTACGCGCAGGCGAGCGTCGTACATCGTAATAAGGAAGCCTTCGATTTCGAGTGCGGGATTCAGCTTTGACTTGATGATTTTGATGGTGTTCAGCAGTTTGCTGATGCCTTCAAGGGCGAAGTACTCGCACTGTACGGGTATGATGACCGAATCGGCAGCTGTAAGCGAGTTGACCGTGATGAGGCCGAGGGAGGGCGAACAGTCGATGAGGATGAAGTCGTAGTGGTCGCGGAGGGGGCGGATGACACGCTTGAGGATCTGCTCGCGGCGATCCATGTTGAGCATTTCGATCTCGGCACCCACAAGGTCGATGTGGGAGGGTAGCACTTCGAGTCCGTCAAGCTCGGTGCGGACGATGGCTTGTTGCGGTTCGTCGCCGTTGATGAGGCATTCGTAGAGGGAGGAGGGCATTTGTTTGATGTCTATGCCCAGTCCGGAGGAGGCGTTGGCCTGCGGATCGGCGTCTATGACGAGTACTTTCTTTTCGAGCGCAGCCAGTGAGGCGGCCAGGTTGATCGTGGTGGTGGTCTTCCCTACTCCGCCTTTTTGGTTGGCTAATGCAATGACTTTTCCCATTGAGATATTGGCTTTGACACAAGTGAGGAGCCGGCTTGTTCCACGTTTTGTGCCGGCATTTGTGTGCCGCAAAGGTAGGGGTGTTTTCAATTTATCGAAAAGTGGCGGTGCGTGGAACGCTTGGGGTGGGGGCTTGTTTTATTGGTAATGATTGATTGTTCAGGGGCTGGGGAGGTGCTGGAAAATGGGCTGTGATCTTGGATCAAAGGGTGTGGATCTTTGGCTCGGCGAGGGCTTCGGATGGGGCGGGGGAGGCGGGCGTGTAGAAATCTTTGGTCTTGCAGACGGTGGCGGCGGGGCGGCGGACGTCGTGACAGAAAATGACGGTGAGCTGGTCGGTGGTGGCCTCGTCGAGGAGGCGGCATTTCTCGCGATAGGTGGCGAGGGGGCGGACGTCGTAGGCTGAGATCCAGGTGGGGGAGAGGTGGGCGGAGGTGGGGATGACGTCGCCGGGAAAGAGGACGCCGGGGCGACCGTCGGTGCGGTCGATGCGGACGGCGATCTGCCCGTCGGTGTGGCCGTCGTGCAGGGTGAGGCGGATGTGAGGGTGGATGAGTGTGGTGGCGGTGTCGATGGGGGAAAGGAGGCCCGCGCGGCGGATGGCGTCGATGTGTTGGGTGGAGAAGGAGTCAGCTTCGAGTGGATTAGGTTCGGCGCAGGTGTGCAGTTGGGCGGCGCTGACGTGGACGCGGGCGCGAGGATAGGTGGGGATGAGGGTATGTCCGTCGGCTGCGAGTTGGGTGGTGCCGCCACAATGGTCGAAGTGGAGGTGGGTGAGGATGACGTCAGTGACAGCTTCGGGGGGGATGCCGAGGCGGGCGAGTACGCGGACGGGGTCGGCGAGGTGATGGAAGGCGTAGTAGGACTTGCGGAGTCGGTCGAGGTGCTTGGTGCCGACGCCGGTGTCGATGAGGATGATGCGTCCGTCGGGGGTGGTGATGAGTCCGATCTGCATGGCGAGTATGCAGCGGTTGAGGTGGTCGGCGTCGTAACGACGTCCCCATGTGGTGCGCGGAATGGCTCCGAACATGGCGCCACCGTCGGCGTAAAAGAGTCCGGCGTTGAAAAGGGAGATGGTCATAGTTGCAAATTTGGGGGTATAAATGATGGGTGAGGGCGGGTCTTTATTGGGGACTTAGGTGTAAGAAGGGGTGTTGCGGGTTGCGGCAGGTTAGGGCGCAGGGGGCTGGTTACGGACTGGGACGGGCATGAACAAACGCCGGGTACATGCATGGGAGGAATCTCATCATGTACCCGGCATTCTATACCTATCCGTATCTCAGACCTTGCGTATCATTCGCTTGGGATGTAGACATCGTCGCCGTCATCATCCCCTTCACCCGGTTTGGGTTTGGGTTTCGGGTCAGGAGTGGGTTTAGGATCCGGTTGCTTGGGTTGCTTCGGATCCTTGGGCTCCTTGGGCTGCTGAGGCTCTTTCGGATCCTTAGGGTCCTTTGGCTGTTTCGGGTCCTTGGGTTGTTGGGGCTGTTTAGGCTCCTTGGGCTCTTTCTCGCCTCGCTTTTCAGCTGCCAAACGCTTGAGTGCGATGCTCTGCCGGTAGGATGATTTGGCGTTTTGGAGTACCTTATTGATCCTGTCGATTAGCTCACTGATGAGCTTACGGTCCTCGTCGCTTGCTGCGGTTAGGTAAGCGGCTTCGATGTGACGGAATATCATCGAAACGGTGCTGTCGTTTTTCTTGCGGAGAGCCGTTCCGGAGGAGAGGTGGATTGCTGCGTCGCCTTTGAGACGCGCATCTCGCAGTGCTATGAATTCGTTGTTGTTTGTCCGCAGCATGCTTACGAGCTCGGCGACTCCGAGTGCGGTAACATCTGCAGCGACGTCCGTCTTGTCGAGGTCGTTCAACAGTCCGATGATGTGACCCGTCTTGTCCGGCATTCTCTCGTTTTGGAGCCCTTTGTAAGGGTCGATCACGATGCGGAGGCGGTGGCCGATTTTTTGGCGAGCCTGGATGGGCGACTTGTCGGCTAAACGGATCTCGTGGAAGAGCGCGATGATGACTTGGTCGCGTTGGTGATCCTTTTCGACAAGCGCGTCGGTCTCTTTAGAGGATACTGTTTCGCGGACGGAATCTTTCTCTTGGTCAAGGTCGGTTTTCCAATTCAGGACGTCGGATGCCTCTAAGAGGATTTTCTCCGGCGCGATGGGTTGGATCAAGCCGTAGAGCTGCAACTGCATGTCTATGTGCATGCCTAACGGAAATTGGATGTTGATACCTGAGATTTCTTTTATTGTTCTCATATTCTTTACTGAATTAAGGTGGTTGGGATGGATGATTTTTATGTCTCTATTGATTCATTTGGTGATGCAAATGAAATGATTTTTCCTGATTCGTGCTATTTGAGCTCTGAAAAAAATAATATTTTCACAGGGCGCGTCCATGGTGCACTTTGCCGATTGAGTCCATGTAGCGAGGTGCAGCCTGTGGGGAGTTGGCATTACGAGTCTTGTTTGCCGCATGCGCCTGCCAGAAGTATGGTTGATCAATATCCTTTTTTGAATCTCCGACTGATTGGGGCACTGAATATGGGATCGTGAAATTAAATGTGAGTAGGTTGTGTTTAATTTCTTGGATCGTGAAATCAAATGCGAGTGGGTTGTGTTTAATTTCTTGGATCGTGAAATTAAATCCGAGTAGGTTGCGTTTAATTTCTTGGATCGTGAAATTAAATCCGAGTAGGTTGTGTTTAATTTCTTGGATCATGAAATTAAATAGGAGTAGGTTGCGCTTAATTTCTTGGGCCAAGAAATTAACCTCGAGCGGGTGGAGGTTGCTTACACGGATCATTTTTCAAACTGGCGACTTCAGGAGGTTCTTTATAAGGTTTCATTAGTGGAAGTTTCGGGTGCCTGTGATTGCTTTTCGGGTGCCTTTGCCCCAAGCTCCTTCCTCTTTTCTTCCCTTGATGGAAGAAAAGAGGGCAAAAGAAGATCAAGGCGATGATCGCCATCAAGTTTGCATGGTACATGGAGGGTGCCTGTGATTGCTTTTCGGGTGCCTTTTCCCCAAGCCCCTACCTCTTTTCTTCTCTTGATGGAAGAAAAGAGAGCAAAAGAAGATCAAGGCGATGATCGCCATCAAGTTTTTTGGGCTACTTCCTCGCACTCCTGATCCTGCATCGGCACATTGTCTCTGGAGCGGGCTCTACATGCGGTACTCGATACAATTCACTACATGTAGTGATTGCCACCGTCGATAGGTTTGACGTCCTTTGCGCCGACGAAAAGAAAGACAACAGGGTGGGTCTGACGATCGCATCACGCTGACCTCGCCCTAATGACACCTGCTTATGACAAAGAACTTTTATCGACTAACGTTGGCGCTATGCCTCTCCATGCACCTGTCGCTGCTGATGGCTGACGACGGACATCCCGCTGCGGATGGCGACACGCTAAAGACCTACGACATGGATGAGGTGATCATCACTTCTTCGCGCAAAGAGACGAACCGCACGGAACGCTTACCGGGTGCATTGACCGTGGTCTCACCTCGTCAGGCTGACCTCAAGCAAATCAGTTCACTAAAGCGCCTCAGCTCCTTTATACCTAATTTATATATACCCGACTACGGCGCGCGCGGCACGTCTGCCATTTATATCCGTGGAATCGGGGCGCGGAGCAGCGGACAGACCGTTGGGCTATACGTAGATGATGTGCCCTATCCCGACAAAGGATCTTTCGACTTTGAACTGCCCGACATCCGGCGCATCGAGGTGCTTCGCGGGCCGCAGGGCACCCTATACGGACGCAACGCGATGGGCGGAATCATACACATTCACACCTATTCGCCCCTCGAGCACCGTGCCACACGGATCCGAATCACGAAGGGCAACTACGGCCGGATCGACGCGCGGGCTTCACACGGCCTACTGCTCGGGCCACGCACTGGCCTACAGGCTGGCGCATACTATACCCGACACAGCGGCTACTCAGAGAATGCCTTCACAGGAGCCAAGTGCGACGCAGAGCAATCAGCCGGCGGGAACCTGAAACTCGTACACCGATTCACGGACGCCCTCACGGCCACACTCGCCGTCGTAGGCGGATACACCGACCAAGGGGCTTTCCCCTACGGTTTGCGCAACGACAGCACAGGCCGGATTGAGCAAGTGAACTTCAACGACCCATCTTCCTACCGCCGCGCCACCGCTAACACTTCCCTCACGCTGAGGTATGAGACCCGGGCTTACGTCGCCACTTCGATAACCGGACTCCAACTCTTAGGCGATCGCATGCACATGGACCAGGACTTCACCCCCCACTCCCTCTTCACCCTCGACCAACGCCGTAGGCACAACGCCCTCAACCAGGAGTTTACCGTCATGGGCACTGCGCCCGGCCGCTACCGCTGGACGCTCGGTGCCAGCATTTTTTACGACCACCTCCTGACCGATGCAGATGTGGAATTTAAAGAGGAAGGCATACGCGCCGCCATGCAAAGCGCCTTCGACCGTATGCGTGCCAACAACCCCCGCATGCCCCAATTGCGCGTCACGGATCGCAAGCTATTCCTCCCCTCCCGCTTCAACGAATCGACTATCGGATTGGCAATCTACCACCAGTCCACCCTCGACAGTTTTCTTCTGCCGCGACTCTCCCTCACCGCCGGGTTGCGCATCGACACCGAACGACGCCGCCTCCACTACGTCGCATCCGGCAAAATGAACCTCTCGATCCTCATGCCACCACTCTATCCTACCGAAACGGATATCAGTGGACTCTACCCCACCACCTCGATGAACGAGCATCTGACCTCTGACGAGTGGCAAGTGCTGCCCAGACTCGCCTTGCGCTATGCCCTCGCACCACGCGCCGACGTCTACGCCTCCATCGCCAAAGGCTACAAGACAGGCGGATACAACGTCCAAATGTCTGCCGACCTCATGCAATCCCACATGCAGACCGACATCATGGACGCCTTCCGTGTCTTTGCGCCCACCTTGCCCCGCTTCGAGTCCCTCTCACCTGCCGAAGCACTGGCTTACCGACCGGAGAAAGCATGGTGCTACGAAGCCGGTCTCAAATGCGAACCCATCAAAGATCGCCTGCACGCCAACCTTACCATATACTATATGGACATCCGAGACCTCCAAATCACCCGTTTCACCCCATCCGGCACAGGTCGCATCCTCAGCAACGCAGGCCGCGCCGCAAGCTGCGGCACCGAAATATCCCTCCGTGCCCACCCATTTCGCGGCCTCACCGCCGACCTGAATTGGGGTTTCACTCACGCCACCTTCCTCGACTATCACGACGGTCGCACCGACTACAGCGGGCAGCTGATCCCCTACACCCCCCGCCACACCCTCAGCCTCGGTTTGCACTACGAGCGCCACCTCCCGCCCCGCCACTTGGTCGACCGCGTCTACATTTCCGCCTCCTGCAATGCCGCCGGCCCCATCCGGTGGACAGAGTCGGGCAACATCCGGCAGCCTTTTTATGCCACGATCGACAGCCGCATCGGCCTCGCCCGTGGTCCCATCAGTTGCTTTTTCAATGCGCAGAACCTCACCAATACCCAATACGCCGCCTTTTACTTTCACTCCTTCGGCCGCAGCTTCATGCAGCGAGGTCGTCCGAGGCAGCTCGCCCTCGGCATAGAATACGCATTCTAACCCATTACATAACCTCATACAACAATGGATTTCCTTACCACCTACAATTTGTGGGGCCTCCTCATCGGCGCCTCCACCTTCCTGACCATAGGAGCCTTCCACCCGCTCGTCATCAAAGCCGAATATTATTTTGGCGTCAACAGCTGGTGGGCCTTCCTCGTCGCCGGATTCATTTTTATGGGACTTTCCGTCCTCGCCACCCACTCATTCCTATCCATCATGGCAGGTGTCATCGCCTTTTCCTGCTTCTGGTCCATCCTTGAAGTCTTCGACCAGGAGAAGCGGGTCAAAAAAGGATGGTTCCCCGCCAACCCCAAGCGCGCCGAGAAGAAGAAAAAGAAGGCCTAACCCGCAGCTCCCCCAGCCGGCGCTGAGTCGCACCACATGCCTCACGCCGACCCCGATCGCCCCGCGGTGCCCCTCCCTATACCCCATCTCAGGAGGTCGCACCCCCTTCGATCGCCTGCCGGGTGTCACCTGTGTGACATCCTGTCGGTTCGCCTCCCCCTACCTTTGTCGTGTCATTAATCCAATCGTTTCATAAGTAACAGATACACACAATGAAAACCTACGAAAAAGCAACCGTCATCGCCTTAGAGTCATCAATCGACTATGCCCCTGGCTCCGTCATCAGCAAGCAAGTGACCGTGAACCGAGCCGGCAACATCACGCTCTTCTCTTTCGACAAAGGGCAGGGACTCACCGAGCACACGGCAGACTTCGATGCCTTTGTGCAAGTGCTTGACGGCGAGGTCGAGATCCGCATCGACGGCACCCCTCACCGACTCAAGGCAGGTGACTGCATCATCATGCCCGCCAATCACCCGCACGCATTGCAGGCTGTGGAGCGTTTCAAGATGCTTCTGACCATGATCCGCGGCGGGGAATGACCTCCATTGGGTGTCCATCCACCCTCCTTGATTGCTTGACGTCAGCCCTCATCCGTACCATCGGGTGGGGGCTGAGTTGTCCAAGGTGAGTGAAAGGGTATTAAGATCGCCCGCCTCGCCCTACTGAAAATCGACGCATTGAGTATCAACTCCCCAAATTTCACCTCAATGAGATGAGTGAACAGGTGTTAAGATCGTCTACCTCGTCCCACAGACAATCGGTTCAATGGGTACCAATTCCCCAAATTCCGCCTCAATAAGAAAGACGTAAGGGAGTAAACTTATTCCACTAAAGCCCCCTTTAACCGCATATAATACGTGAATAAGTGAACCTCAAAAGAAAACCATGCTACTTTCGTGCCCCATTATGGAATATGAACGTAGCTTTTCATCCCCCAAACTATGGCACAGGAAGAAGAACTTTCCTTGGTGGAGACGTTAGACAACATCGATCTCCAAATCTTGCGCACCCTGCAAGACAATTCACAGTTGACCACAAAGGAGCTTGCCCGATGTGTGAATCTCTCATCCACACCCGTATTTGAAAGGTTGAAGCGGTTGGAGCGGAAGGGCTTTATCAAGAAATACGTAGCTGTACTTGATGCCGAGAAGCTCAACCAGGGCTTTAGAGTCTTCTGCACCGTCAAGATGACCCAGATCAACCGTGACATCGCGGCAGACTTCACCAAAAAAATAAAGGCCATACCAGAGGTAACAGAGTGCTATAACATAGCCGGAGATTACGACTACCTACTCAAAATCCACGCCCCAGACATGAGGTACTACCAGGAATTCCTCCTTAACGTCCTTGGCACCATAGAGTACATCGGCTCGATACATAGCATTTTCGTGATGGACGAAGTCAAGAGGGAGTACGGCATACATATATAACGCCAACCTCCGGCACGCCGAGCTTGCCCCATCTACACCCCTTAACCCCTACCTTTGCAGGCAATGGCACACATCACTTTAATCACAGGCGGACAACGGTCCGGAAAAAGTAGTTATGCAGAGCGGGTAGCGCTATCGCTGTCCGATCGACCTGTTTATATGGCCACCGCACGCGTATGGGACGACGAGTTCCGTCAGCGTGTAGCGCGCCATCAGGCGGCTCGCGGGCCCCAGTGGACGAACATAGAGGAGGAAAAAGCACTCAGCCGGCACGACCTCTCCGGTCGCGTAGTCGTGGTGGACTGCGTCACGCTTTGGTGCACTAACTTTTTCTTCGACCTTGAGGCAGACGTGCAAGCCGCCCTCTCCGCCGCACGCGAAGAGTTTGACCGCCTCACCGCGCAGGAGGCTCACTTCCTGTTCGTCACTAACGAGATCGGACTGGGCGGAGTCTCCGAAAACAAGATCCAACGCCGATTCACCGACCTCCAAGGTTGGATGAACCAGTACATAGCCGCCCACGCCGACGAGGTCATCCTCATGGTCAGCGGCATACCCATGAAGGTGAAGTGAACCCCCACTCGCTTTCTTGGACTATTCAACGCTACCTATTCTTACACTAAGAGGCTGTTCGGAATTTATTTCGGAAGATATTCAGAGGGTATCTCCGGGGATTTTGCCCCATATTTTAAAGCCCTGAGCAGGGCTATGTGACGAAATGGGGATGGGACAAGCGAGCGGAGAGAGGTCTGAATAGCCCCGAGATAGAAAAAGTGAAAGCTCCGCCCCTCCAACGGCTTCTTCTAATAATCACTCAATAAAGTCAAAACAGCTTCTTAGCACATGAAATCCTTCCGTATTCTTAAGCCGGATCAAGCAATACTCCCGGCGCTGCAACAGAAGATCGACAACCTGACCAAGCCGAAAGGCTCCTTAGGTCGGCTCGAGGAACTCGCCCTTCAGGTAGGCCTCGTGCAGCAAACGCTTAGCCCATCTCTACGTCGTCCCCATAACCTAATTTTTGCCGCAGACCATGGCATCACCTCCGAAGGTGTCAGTCTTTCGCCCCGCGAGATAACCTGGCAGCAGTGCATTCACTTCGTTACCTCCAATGGCGGAGGCGTCAACTTCCTCTGTCGGCAACACGGCTTCACTTTGCGAGTCATCGACGTCGGCGTAGACTACGAATTTCCCTCCGAGCTACCCATCATCAACCGGAAGGTGCGTCGCGGCACCCGTAATTATCTTCTCGAGCCAGCCATGACCACCGAAGAGTTCGATGCCTGCATCTCCCACGGCGCAGAGGTCATTCGCAGCGTCCATGAAGCGGGCTGCAACGTGGTCAGCCTCGGTGAGATGGGTATCAGTAACACCTCCGCCTCCTCGTTGTGGATGGCCTGCCTGACAGATATTCCCTTGGAGCAGTGCGTCGGGGCCGGCT
>ERZ772917.1226-NODE-1226-length-15524-cov-3.759907_pt1 | contig 15524 bp, 12 predicted proteins | sample MGYA00511187_ERZ772917 | MGnify/ENA primary metagenome ERZ772917 (study PRJEB29015, sample SAMEA2737925) | human oral metagenome | biome: human oral; feature: human-associated habitat; material: dental | place: China | collected 2012 ... | reverse complement strand
AACGATGGCTCGGATGAACGGCACGGACGGTCGTTCCGTACCGGGCTTCACATTTAATAAGTGGAAGAGTTTCACCTGATGCTCGGGGCGGTAAGTCGGCAGGTAACGCACGGGCTGTCCCTTGCGGGCGGCTGCCTCGAGGTAGGGTTTCAGCTCGGCCGACGGACGAACGTCTTTAATGCCGGCAGCTTCGCTCTTTTCGTGGAGTGTCGGCTGCACACCCATCCAGACGATGGCGTCGATCGTCAGTTCGTCGCCGAAGATGATCTCGCGGTTCTCATCGATATCAATGACCGCCATCAGATCGGCATAGGGCAGACCGAAATAGTAGAGGAACGTAGAGTCCTGACGGAAGGGATACAGGTTGTCTTCAAAGTTGCAACCGGCTTCGTCGTTACCCATGAATAACAACAGGCCTTTGCCGACGGCCTTTTTCAGGGCCTCACGCCGCTGAATGTAAGTTTCTTTCTTAAACATAGTGATTGTCGTGTTTTGAAATTAGACGAAGCAAAAGTAGAACGAATGGGGGTAAAAGGAAAGCGGTAAAGCCAACCGTTTCCGTGTTCGCCTTACCGCTTCGCTATACCTATTATATATATGGTGAATTATTTCTCAGCCAGCAGTTCTTCCAGCTTCTTCTCGAGCTCCTCGCCAGAGAGGTTATGTCCCACGATCGTACCATCCTTATCCATCAAGAACATATTCGGGATCGCGCGCACGCCGTAGAGTGCCCCACCAGCCGACTGCCAAGCATTCAAGTCCGAGAGGTGGATCCAGTTCAACTGCTTGTCCTTCACAGCAGCCTCCCATGCGGCCTTATCAGAGTCGAGCGAGATGCCTACAATCTCGAAACCCTTCTTGTGATACTTCTCATATGCCTTCTTCAGGTTCGGCATCTCCTGCATGCACGGTCCGCACCACGATGCCCAAAAGTCCACCAGTGTCACGTTGCCTTTACCCACATAGTCTGACAGCTTGTGCACCTCACCCTTCATGTCAGGCATCTCAAAGTCGGTGAACTTCTGTCCCACGGCCACCTTCTTCATCACCTGCAAGTGTTCGGCTATTTCTTTGATGCCAGGGATATTCATGAAGGCAGAATCAGCCTTGGCCAGCGCTGCTTCCTGCACTTGTTCGTCGAGTGCAAACTGGAAATCGGCAAGCAACTTAGCTGTAGTGAGCTTGTTCGGATTCGCCTCGATGTACGCCTTCACCTTGCCCATCATTTCGCTTTCAAGCTGCGCAGCCTTCTCTTTCATGGCTTCTTCTTCTCCCTCCTTCATCTCATTAACGAGCGCCATGAAGCGCTTCTGCCCATCAACCAGTGTCGAACGGATATCCTTGAACCCATCGTTCTCCGGCGTACCCGTCACGTACGAAAACGAGTCAAGCACAGCCTGTAGCGCGCCCTTCTGCAGCAAGAACACGGTCGAGAACGGCGCCTCACCCACGCGACTCATCATCTCGTCGCCATCACCTTTCACATAAAGCGCATAGAGTCCCTCTCCGTTCGGATCGCCCTGCAGTTTAAACGTATTCTTCTCTATCAGCGCGCTATCCGTCGCCGCCCCGTCGGATCCGTAAGGGATCATGTAGACATACTTACCCTCAAGATCCATACGCCCCTCGGCGATCTTACCTTCAATCACGTAGCCGGACTTCTTCCCGCCACAGCTAACACATACCGCAGCCACAGCTGCGAACCATAAAAATCTCTTCATAATCGAATGTCTGTTTGTGTTTGATACATTAATACATAGGGAATATCTCTCCGTGCAAAAGCCTCGATCAGCCCCCGACGGAGTGGCGACAAAAGTAAGCGTCTGTTCAAATTCCGTTTCGTGTCCATTCATAACGGAGCTGTTCCTAATTACGAATGACATCTTTATGCACCCGGTTAAAGCGCTCCGTTATGCCTCTGACGGCTCCATAAATCCTTCGAATGACTTCCTTTTACGTATGGAATCCGCTGAAGAGAGAAGAAAAATCATTTGTTCCGACACATGATCACAAACACCATAAAAACCTTTGTAAGTAGTTAGAATGCAGCATAAAAACAGACAGAAAGGATCGGCGAAGCGTGAGAGTTGATCAAGAAAAATCGATTTTTTTTCAGGGAAATGTTTGGAGGTTTTGAGAACGCCTATATCTTTGCACCGTCTTCAAGAGAGAACGACAGTTCAACAAAATAAAAAAGAAAGGGCGCTTAGCTCAGTTGGTTCAGAGCGTCTGCCTTACAAGCAGAGGGTCGGGGGTTCGAATCCCTCAGCGCCCACAATAAAAACAGGAGAAAACGGGATTCGTTTTACTCCTGTTTTTTTATACCCAAAATCGAACTTCACCTTACCATAAACAAATCTTTTTTCGATACCACACTTCAGCTTGCAACCACCCCTCGCAGCCGGAAGCCGCCCATAGGCTTTCTGAAAAAGATCTACATTTGTACCCGAATCTTACTTACCTACTTATCAAACGATTAAGAGATGGGATTTTTTGATTTTTTCAGCAAAGAAAAAAAGGACACATTAGATAAAGGTCTGTCGAAGACGAAAGAAAACGTCTTCTCCAAGATCACCAAAGCCATTGTGGGTAAAAGCAAGGTCGATGATGCGGTGCTGGACGAACTGGAAGAGGTATTGATCTCTTCCGACGTCGGCGTGGACACGACCCTGAAAATCATCGAACGGATCGAAAAGCGCGCCGCTACAGATAAATACGTTTCGACGGCAGAACTGACCAAGATTCTCCGCGAAGAAATCGCTGCACTGCTGACGGAAAACAAGACCGAAGACACTGATGATTTCACTACACCACAAGGAAAAAAACCTTACGTGATCATGGTTGTCGGCGTCAATGGAGTTGGAAAAACTACAACGATTGGCAAGTTAGCCTACCAGTTCAAGAAGCAGGGTAACTCCGTCTTTTTGGGGGCAGCCGACACGTTTCGTGCAGCCGCCGTGGAGCAGATTGTCATTTGGGGCGAACGCGTAGGCGTGCCGGTGGTCAAGCAGAAAATGGGCTCCGATCCAGCTTCAGTCGCTTTCGATACGCTCAATTCAGCACAATCGGCGGGAGCAGACGTCGTGATCATTGACACAGCTGGGCGTCTGCATAATAAGATCAATCTGATGAACGAGCTGACGAAAATCAAAAACGTAATGAAGAAGGTCGTTCCCGACGCGCCACATGAGGTGCTCCTCGTTCTTGATGGATCGACTGGACAGAATGCTTTTGAACAGGCTAAACAGTTTACCGCTGCCACGGAAGTCAACGCGCTGGCCATCACTAAACTCGACGGTACGGCCAAAGGCGGTGTGGTCATCAGTATATCCGACCATTTCCGGATCCCGGTCAAATACATCGGCTTGGGTGAGGGTATGGAGGACTTGCAGGTGTTCAACAGAAAAGCATTCGTGGACTCGCTGTTCGGGGACGATGAAAAAAGATAAGGTCGACATCATTACGCTCGGTTGCTCGAAAAACTTGGTCGATTCGGAGCGGTTGATGCGCCAACTTCAACTGAACGGATACACTGTCGCCCACGACGCTAAAAAGATAAATGGCGAGATTGTCGTCGTCAACACTTGCGCATTCATCGGTGATGCACAAGAGGAGTCTATCAACCTGATCCTTGAATTGGGTGAGGAGAAGAAACGAGGGAATATCGGTCGGTTGTACGTCATGGGCTGCCTCTCCGAACGCTTCTTGAAAGAGCTGAAACAGGAACTCCCGTTTGTCGATCGCTTCTATGGGAAATTCAATTGGAAAGAATTACTGAACGATCTGGGTAAGGCTTATCTAAGTGAGTTTTCTGAAGATCGTGTCGTAACGACTCCCGGACATTACGCTTATCTGAAAATCGCTGAAGGCTGCGACCGCACCTGCTCCTACTGCTCAATACCGATCATCACGGGAGGCTATCATTCGCGACCGATGGAGGAGATCGTGAAGGAAGCCCGACTGCTGACCCAAAAAGGCATTCGTGAGTTTCAACTCATCGCACAGGATCTTACCTACTACGGTCGGGACATTTACCACAAAGCTGTACTGCCCGAGTTAGTTGAGCGCCTGTCGGACGTGTCGGGAGTGGAATGGCTGAGGCTGCATTACGGTTATCCTTCGCAATTCCCATACGATTTGCTACGCGTGATGCGCGAACGCGAGAACGTTTGCAAATACCTCGACATCGCCTTACAGCACATCAGCGACCCTATACTGAAACGGATGCGTCGGCACATCACCAAAGAAGAAACTTACGAACTCATCGCACGGATACGTAACGAGGTGCCCGGAATTCATCTGCGTACGACGTTGATGGTTGGCTATCCCGGTGAAACGGACGATGACTTCGCTGAGTTAATGCAATTTGCGCGGGACATCCGCTTCGAGCGTATGGGCGCCTTTGCCTACAGCCATGAGGTGGGAACACATTCCTACAAACAGGAGCAAGACGATGTGCCGGACGAAGTGAAGCAACAACGACTGGACGCACTGATGGATCTCCAAGAGGCCATCTCGGCCGAGATACAGGAGAAGAAAGTGGGCAAGACGATGCAAGTCATACTTGATCGAGAAGAGGATTACTACATCGGGCGGACCGAGTACGATTCGCCAGAGGTGGATCCCGAAGTGCTTGTGCACAAAGACAGTGATTTGGAATTAGGTAAGATTTATTCGGTGCGGATAGAGGCGGCTGAGCCGTTTGAACTCTACGGCCGAAAAGTTGTTTGATCCGCAGAGATTGGATCACAGAGATTTTTATTCCGAAAAGACATAACAAAAAGATTCATTATCAGATGAAAGATACAGAACTGATCACCGAACTGGCAGCGCGTCTCGACCGGGAAATCCCCGATGTGGAGAATATGCTGGAGGCGTTCGGACAAGTCGTAGCCGACAGGCTTATGGATAACGACATCGTCGTTTTGGAGGGATGGGGGCAATTTGAACTGAAGAAGAAACCGGAACGTTACACGGCTGATGCTGAAAGTGGAAAGCGGTTTCTCATGCCCCCGAAATTGATTCCGGCATTCAGACCTTCTTCTCGGTTGAGAACGCACATCAAAAATTTAGACCAGGCATGAACGAGAAGATCACCACAGAGCGCATCATCGAACTGATGATGGAGAAAACCGGCCGTGACCGGGCAACGGTGCAGACTTTCGTTGGAGAGCTGACCGCCTTAGTGAGCGATAGCCTTATACAAGACGGATTGACCCGGATCAAAGGCATCGGTAAGTTTAGAATCGTGCCCGTCAAAGAGCGAGAAAGCGTCAATCCTGCCGGCGAACGCATTGTCATCCCGGCTCACCATTGGCTATCATTCCTCCCAGACAAGTTTCTCAAAGACCGCATCAATAAACCCTTTGCCAGTTTTGAGGCCATCGAGGCGGGTGAAGGCGACGCGCCGATCGAACAGCCGGAGGATGCGGAACGTGAATATGTGGACGATGACGACACCCCGACCGACGAGGTGCCCCTCTCCGCCCCCACTCCTGACAACGAGCAAAAAGACAAGCCTGAAGCGCCTGAGGAAAACGTGCTTCCGATAGTCACAGCGCATGAGGTAGCCGATGTGGACGATGTGGACGACACCGAAGAAAAGGTTGAACCAGTCACCCTGATCGGTAGCGAATGGAACAACGAAAATCAACATACGATGAACAGAGAAATAAAAAAGGAAATCGCCGAGGGCTGGTCGGAAGGGCGCTCGGTGGGCAGCAACTCAGACGCTGCTTCTGAACGTTCGGCGGCGCACCTCCAAGCATCGGAGATCATCACTCCTGAAGTGGCCGAAAAAGCCAATGAGCCGGTGGTCGATTCGTCGCGGAAAGACGAACAGAATACAACCCGAAAAAAGGCAGCAGCCGTAATTCCGCCCGTTGCACCTCCACCGCCACGAGAGCCGCAACAGCAGCCTCCAAAGAGGAATGAGAAGCAACCGACGTCTAACGTCCCGCTGTACGTGATCTTAGCACTCCTGCTGCTCCTTCTTTTAGGCGGCCTTTTTTATCACTACTTCTACTACCTCCCCTCATCCGATCGAGAGGCATCCACACGCACTGTTGGAAGCAAGGTGGTGACGGGCGACACGTTCGTCTTGCCGGGCGAAGACGCTGCGGAGAAGAAAGAGGCTGCCGATCGCAAAGCGAAATCTAAAAAAGAGGCGAAGGAGGAAGAGAAAGTCGATCCGGCTACTGCAGCCGATAGGGCGCGCCGAGCGGCTGAAGAAGCAGAGGCCAAAGAGAAGGCCAAGGCTGAAGTCGAAAGCAAAACTAAGGAAGAGCCAAAGGCCAAACCTACCACCACACCTAAGCGCAAGGTATTGGCCACCGTCCGGTTGGAGCCGGGGCAATTCCTGACGAAGTTGGCCGAGAAGTATTACGGCAACAAGGTATTTTGGGTATACATCTACGAGTTCAACAAGTCGCGCATTGCAGACCCGAACCACATCCCCACGAACATGGAGATCAAGATCCCCGCCAAGGAAGTCTACGGCATCAATGCTAACAGCAGCGCATCCGTAGAGAAGGCCAAGAAGATTCAAGCACGCCTCAACGCACAGAAATAACAGGTACGGTTTCCATCAAATCAGTTTGAGAAAAAGGGTACGCCAATAGTCGGCGTATCCTTTTTTGTTTGAACCAGGAGCGCCCTTCTGATCAACTCGAAGCCCCCTCAATGTCGACAAAACTGTCGCATTGCGGGGGCTTTTTCATACCCCAACCTTTCGATAAACCTGGATCTATCAATAGGAAGAGGAAGAGTAGCCTCTTCGGACTGATACCTTCTTTAGTTTACCTATAAATCGCAGCACCATCTACATACAATGGAATTGAAAATATATAGTTTACTGATTTGTCTGTAGATGATTATGGTGAAAATATATAGTTAAGTGTTTCGTCCATAAATAATAGTATTAACTACATATAGTTTTCCACTTTATCTATAAATAATGGAATTGAAAATATATAGTTTATCATTTCGTCTATAGATGATGAAAATGAAAACATATAATTTATTCTGTCGTCTATAGATGATAAAGATGAAAACATATAATACACTCTGTTGTCTATAGATGACGAAGATGAAAATATATAATACACTCTGTCGTCTATAGACGATGAAGGTAAAAACATATAATACACTCTATCATCTATAGATGATGAAGATGAAAATATATAATACACTCTGTCGTCTATAGACGATGAAGATAAAAACATATTGGTACTCCCATTGTGTACAGACAATAAGCGATGAAATAGAGATCTCATCCCTTTTTCATCTCAAATCGGTCTTCAGGAGCCCCAACACCCAGAAAATATAGCGATCGTCACCTTGATCTTCTTTCACCTCCCTTTCCTTCATCAAGGAAAAGAATGGAGGCAGGAACAAGGGATGCACCTTCGGGAAAAAGGCTTTACCAAATTTAGGATAGGATAGCCCCAATGACCGATCTGAGATATACGCTTTTCAAAAAGGGACAATTTCACGTATTACTACGCTCAATTTTACCCAGCTCTTTTTTCTCTGGAACGAACGATTCAAACGTCCCATCCGAATAAAAAATCATGATCCGTCGCACCTCACGCACTATCTGTGTAGGTCGGGGTACGAGCTCTGTATCTGGAGTCATTGGTGCTTCCGACAACGAGGTTGACGGTGTCGCTGTCTCCACTGTCTGCTTTTCCACCCCATCTGTTGCGGTCGATCGCAACGGCGACGGAGAGGGCGTAAATAAGTTGGCGGACCGCTCCTTAGGCTCAGGTGTTTCTGCAATCAATGGAGCAACCCGAAGCATCGGCCCCTTCTCCATCAACAGCCAGTCCGAACTGATATCCGGGAACCGCATCAAGATCTTTTTCATCACGTCTAAACTCGGGTTGTTTCGCCCGGAGGTGATGTGTGACATAGCGGCACGCTGAATACCGATAGTCTCGGCAAACTGCGACGACGTAAGCCCCTTCTGAGCCATCACCTGCATAATTCGCTCTTTCTCATTCATCTTACACAATTGTTGGTTTTACAAATCTATACTACTCTATTCCATGAAATGAGCATACAAAAATAAACCGTAAATCGGAATCAATCGAATATAATTGTATACAACCAGCAATATACATCAGTGTTGGTGTAATATACAAAGATAACTGCGATGCATATCGTATGTGCTGAGCACAACAATATACTCCATAAAATAGCACTTTCTTATTATGATCTATTTGATTGATAACCGTGCATCTATAATCATTCAACAGGATCATATTGAAGAGTAGTGTAGCTAAATAAACATAGTTCTACTATCCTATATGGAGTATCACTTTATACTGAATAGATAACTTACTGGCATACAGTCTATGTGAAGGATTATTCAAGGTATAGATTAGAGGATACAAATGTACATTCACTCATTGATTTGCATCCACCTTTGTCGTGTACACAACTAATACGCATAAAATACATGAATACAATCATAAACCGCACCAGCAAACTCTTGAGTTTTATCTTGTGTACATTTGTATACTTTCTACTTTGTAGCAGAAATACATTTACAACACGCAACAGTGGAATCTGACTTGTGTAGAAATGTTGAAACGGGAGATCAGAGACTAGAAATGTATTGGATAACGTTGCTACAAATGGAAATCATAGATGAATGCTATCATCTGATGTCAGTCTTCTAACGAGAGGGAGGCACGGAATACATTAGCGAGCAGCTTCGTAATCTATTTTATCCCTTACCGAAGTATCCAACTGGTCTTTATGAAACACATGACATAAGTTTCCGAGGTAGTCTTTAATAGTTCGGAACTTATCACTGTGCCGAAATACATGTTGATACATTTCGAGGCATCAGATGACAGGTTGATGACCTATTATCAGATGCCTCGAAACGTATTAAAGGGAGATATAAAATGTACCCGAGATTTGGGGATATGTATGAACAGGAGATACAGAGCTTGTCTGCGAATAGTTTTTTTGCCCGCCGAGAGAATATCGTAGAGTGTTACTGGAGACGAAGAAAAAGGTTACACAAAGGGGCTTGGTGAGGGGAGAGATGAAGATTCCTCCCTCCCTTCTTCTGCGTCAAGAATTCAATCTGTATTTGCCCGACTGCTCCAGCCGTCGAAACATTTTACGGCAACGCAGACGGAAGAGCACAGCGGCTACGCTAAGTCCGAAAATGAAGGCGGCCCACACCCCGACGGCACCAAAGTGGAAGACAAAGCCGAGAAGGTATCCAAAGGGGATGTTTATGCAGATGTAGGCAATAAAGGCGTAGAACATGACAATCTTCACGTCGGTCAGGCCGCGCAGAATGCCGGCGCCGACAGTTTGAAGACCATCGGAGACCTGGAAAATGCCAGCCATTATAAGTAGGCGTCCACCGATCTCAATCACGGCGGGATCGGTGGTAAAGACGCCAGCGATGGCATGTCGGAAGACAATCAGCAGGGTGCCAGCCAAGGCGTTGTAGACGAGGCAAAGGTGGACAGAGGCACTACCGGCCTTACGTGCGGCATCGAGGTCGAGGGCACCGAGCTGATGGCTGACGCGTACAGTGGTGGCAGCGCCGATACCGAGCACGATCATATAGGTCAAGTGCGACATGTTCTGTGCCACTTGGTGGCCAGCCTGCGGCGTAGCGCCGAGCCACCCGACCATAATGGCTGAAAGTGCGAAAGCCAGCACCTCAAGCAGCATATGGGCGGCAATGGGAGCACCCACCTTCACTAACTCCAAGAACCGCTTCCAACTGAACAAGCTCATCCGAAAGGCACGAAAATAATCCCACCACTCGCCACGCAGACGTATAGCAACAAGGAACATGAGAGGCATTGTCAGACGAGAAATCAACGTGGATACGCCCGCGCCCAGCACGCCCAGCTCGGGGAAACCGAGCTTTCCATAAATGAGCAAATAGTTGAAGAGCACGTTGATAATGTTCGAGATGATCGTGATCACCATCGCGATCATCGTATTGCCCATGCCTTCAAGAAACTGCTTGATAGCAGTGAAATAAAGGAAAGGAATAAGGCTGAGGACAAGTGTTTTAAAATAAGGAATGGCCGTCTCCACCACGGCCGCATCCTGTCCCATGTAAGGCATCAAGTAGATGGTACCGAAAAGCAGGCTACACATGACGACAGCTGCAACGGTCGCTAAGGTGAGCGAGTTTTGAAAAAGGTTTGTCACGCGGGTGCGATCGCCGCGAACGTAGGCCATGCCCACCAACGGGGTCAGCCCCATCAATATGCCAATGGAGAAAACGAAGCCGATGATGAAGACCGACGTGGCAAACGAAACGGACGCCAACTGCACGGTGCCCAACCGACCGACCATTAGTGTATCGACCAATTGCACGATGGCACCGCCGAGCTGCGAGAACACGATCGGCAGGGCTACTTTCAGGTTGCGCCTGTAGAAAGGCAGGTAGGTACGGAAGCTGTAAGCCATCTCTCAGTTTCTTCTCCTTTATTTTTATTATTGAAGCACGGAGGCTACCCTTGCGTAAATGTTAACGTTGTGCTGTCGACTGACTCCGGATGGGGCGAAGGAACGGGTTGATTCAGTATGCCGAACTTCCATTTATATAGGTAGGATAAGACTCCCACGAAGACTATAGCAGACAGCATCATACCCGGCAGATCACCTGTCGGATCAATCTCGCGCGCCATAAATAGCGCGTCGGTCTGCAGTGCTGCCCCTTTATAGGTAGTCAGCACTGCTCCTAAGAGGTTGTTTACCGCATGCGCCCCCATCGCCACCTCAATGCCGTCGTCCAGCAGTGCAGCCAGTCCAAACATTGCCCCCAGCAATATGTATTGTGGCATCATGACCCAAAAACCATACTCGGTCACCTCCGGATTCGCCGTGTGCATTAACCCAAATAGCACTGAAGGCACGACAAGCGTCCACCATCGACTGTGCGTCCATGAGGCCACCCCTTGCGCCAAATAACCACGGAAGAAAAACTCCTCCGAAGCGGCCTGTATCGGAATCATCGTCACCGCGATAAGCAACAATGGAATGAATCGCCACACGTCAAAACGAAACTCGAAGTTGTCCGGATCCATCACGTAACCAACGGCAAACACAACCACGTTGATCGCCCCCCACACCGCAAATCCGCCGAAGAAATGTCCCCAACGCACGCGTTGTGTTCCATTGACGACCTCCGTCCACGACCGCCCCTGCAGCTGTCGGATAAAGAAAGCTCCAGCCACTAACAGCACAATGAAAATAAAGAGCGTGACAGCCAACATCACATTGGTATCGATTCCCTCCGTGGACAGCTTCATCCAGTCAGTTGCCAACGCCATATCATTGTCACCGATCCCTCTCGATCGAAATAAGTTCCACATCATTATGGCCATAAAAGGGATGGCACCGAGGGTGTTCGCTACTATATAACTCATAAAAAGGACGATCAGATACCAATACCACCGGTTCCGCTTCGTCGTGACACATTCCAAATGATCCATGATCTAGTGTTTCCTTACATTATGTTTATTATGTATGCGTGGTAGTTTGCGCAACGGGTGTCAAAGGTAGTGGTGTCATAAAAACCGCTGCGTAGGTATGATCTCTGCCCTGCCCCATTGTTTCCCACGGCTTTCAAGTCTGCGTTTTCGGTCTACTTTTGCGCCTCATCACAGGTCAAATAATAAATACAGAGAATCATGGAAATGAAAATCAAAGTGAACGGTATGAGTTGTGGTCATTGCAAGGATCGTGTGGAAAAAGGGCTCTCCAGGCTGGACGGCGTGACAGCCGTTCGTGTCGATTTGCCATCGGGTACGGTTACTGTAGAAGGTGACGTGTCTGAAGAACTCCTTCGCAATGCCCTCGACGAACTCGGATACGACTACGGAGGCAAAGCCTGACTTTTCCCCTTAATCACAAGAGAAGACAAGACGGATAACCGGCGGGAAATGCCCATTTCACAGATAGCGTTCTCCCCCCTCTACCGCGTTTTTTCAACCCTCTCACTTTCATGTTTCTAAAATGCTATATATTTGCAGTCCAAATCATTAGAAGATACATTATATAAATAGAAATATGACCAAAGCAGACATTGTAAGCGAGATCGCAAGAAACACGGGAATAGATAAAAACACGGTTTTGGCCAGCGTCGAGTCCTTCATGGATGAAGTGAAGAAATCATTGGCAGCAGGTGAGAACGTTTATCTGCGTGGGTTTGGCAGTTTTATCGTGAAACGACGCGCACAAAAGACAGCACGTAATATTTCACAAAACACCACCATGATTATTCCCGAACATGATATCCCGTCATTCAAGCCGGCTCGGATCTTTATGAATAAAGTGGCGAACAAATAAACAGGAACGATAATAACCCATTAATTTTTTAATCACATGCCTAGCGGAAAGAAAAGAAAGAGACATAAGATGTCCACGCACAAGCGTAAGAAAAGACTGAAAAAGAATCGGCACAAGAAAAAGTAAGTCTGAACGGGATTTTTAAAGAACAAACTTAAGCTCGACTTTTAAGTTTGTTCTTTTCTTTATTATACAATCAAGAAACAACCGAGAAGCAAGTTCAATCGTGGTAAGTGAATTAATTGTAGACGTTAAGCGGGACGAGATTTCGATCGCAGTATTGGAGGACAAGAGTTTGGTGGAGCTGCAGAAAGAGCCGCAAAGCGACTCCTTCGCCGTGGGCAACATCTATTTGGCGCGCGTCAAGAAACTGCTGCCCGGACTCAACGCCGCCTTCGTCGATGTGGGATATAAAAAAGAGGGTTTCCTGCACTATCAAGATCTAGGAGCCACGTTCAAGACGCAACAGAAGTTCTTGAAGCAGTGGCGGGGCGATGCCAAACGGCGCCAACCGGTTCAAAAAGTTAGTCTGCAGCCCGACATCGATAAGGACGGAACTATTGGCGATGCCATCACCGTGGGTGACGAAATCTTGGTGCAGATTGCCAAAGAACCTATCTCTACCAAAGGCCCCCGACTGACAGCCGAGATCTCCTTTGCCGGACGTTTTTTAGTACTGATCCCCTTTGCGGACAAAATATCGGTCTCCACGAAAATCAAATCGAGCGAAGAGCGTGCGCGCCTACGACAACTCATCCAAAGCGTGAAGCCGAAAAACTTCAGCGTCATTGTCCGCACCTCAGCCGAAGGCAAACGTGTGGCAGAACTTGACGGTGAGCTGCGCATCCTACAAAAACGTTGGGAGGACAACATTCTCAAGGTCGCCGCCAAAACAAAAGCTCCGCTCGTCATCTACGAGGAAACAGCCCGAACCGTCGCCTTGCTGCGCGACATCTTCAACGCCTCGTTCCAAAACATCTACGTCAACGACCAACACGTCTTCGAGAGCGTCTACGACTACGTCAGCCTGATTGCTCCCGAACAGAAAGAAATCGTCAAACTCTACACCGGCGATCTGCCCATCTTCGACAATTTCGGCGTCACGAAGCAGATCAAGTCGCTCTTCGGACGCACCGTCACGTACAAGGGCGGCGCCTACCTGATCATCGAACATACCGAGGCGATGCACGTGATAGACGTCAACAGCGGCAACCGCGTCAAAGGGAATACCGAACAGGAAAAAACGGCTTTCAACGTCAATATTGCTGCCGCGCAAGAGATTGCTCGACAACTCCGACTGCGCGACATGGGTGGCATTATCGTGATCGACTTTATCGACCTTGCAGAGGCCTCCAACCGCCAGCAAGTCTTCGAACACATGACCAAGGCGATGGCCGGCGACCGCGCCAAACACAATATCCTCCCGCTTAGCAAATTCTGCCTCATGCAGATCACACGCCAACGTGTGCGCCCAATCCTCGACGTGCAGACCACGGAGAGTTGCCCCTCATGCTTCGGCACGGGCGTGGTCAAGTCGTCGATCCTCTTCACCGATAACTTAGAGGGAAAAATCGACTGCTTAGTCAACCGGCACAACGTGAAGCGACTCACGCTGAACGTACATCCCTACGTGGCCGCTTACATCACTAAGGGGCTTTTCTCGCTGGCCATGAAGTGGAAAATGAAATACACGCACCAACTGAAGGTGGTGCCCGACCAAAGCCTCGCTTTTTTGGAGTATAAATTCTACGACCAGGATCGGAACGAACTGGACATGCAGGAAGAAAAAGAGATCGTGAAGAAATAGAGATCGTGAAGAAATAGAGATGCGCATCGCCCCTCTCTCTCTGCGTGCGTAAAAAGCTGCGACCGACCCTCCGCCACATTATATATGCGCTCCCCTTTTCCCCTTAACAACCAAGTGATGAGAAACTTTATCCTCTTATGCCTGTGCTTGGGATACATGCTGTCGGCTGTGGCTCAAGAGAAACCGATCAAACTCTTTCCCGAAGGCGTGCCCGGAGGCGCTGACACGCTGGCCGAAAAGAAAAACACGGAGGGTAACCGTGTGGCTGGTGAGACGGTCATGCGCATCACTAACGTCAACCAACCGACGATCACCATCTATCAACCCTCGCAGGAATTCGCCGCCGGATCGGCCGTCATCGTCTGCCCGGGTGGCGGATACGACCTGCTGGCCTACGACTTAGAGGGTGACGAGGCCTGCCTTTGGCTGAACGACCTCGGCATCACTGCCGTCTTACTAAAATATCGCGTACCCCAGCGTCAGGGGCGACCGCCTTACGAGGCACCGCTGCAGGATCTGCAACGTGCCATCAGCTATGTGCGCGCCAACCACACGGCGCTCAACATCGATCCCAACCGCATCGGTGTGCTGGGCTTTTCGTCCGGGGGACACCTGGCCGCATTGGCCGCCACGTCGTTCGACCGACGTACCTACCCGACGAAGGCCGTGGACAAGGCCTCCTGCCGACCCAACTTCTGCCTGCTCGTCTACCCCGCCTACTTGGGGTGCGCCAACGATAGCTGCCTGACGACGGCGCCCGAGCTGCGCGTCACTAAACGCACTCCACCGACTATGATCGTGCAAACCGAAGATGACAAGTCGTTTGTCGACGGCAGCCTCTCCTACTACCTTGCCCTGAAAGATGTCGGCGTGCGCGCGTGGCTCTTTTTTTACAGTCGCGGTGGCCACGGCTATGGACTGCGCGACACGGGTGTGATGGTCAACAGTTGGCCCGATCGAGCCGAAGACTGGTTTCGGGAGATTGGCGTGATCCGCGCCGATGCGGGAGAATAAGTCCGACCCGGGCTGATAACACTCCATTTCCTCAAAAAATCGGGGCTTCTCAACATCTGTAACGTGAGTTCGGCCTAAGCAGAATTTCCATCAAGCAACTTGCAGGCTTTCTTCTGATTTGGCGGCTTCGGCGAGCAACTCGCCAAGAAATAAGCAAGAGGGATAGCGCAAGGTTGCGCTGCTCTCAAGGTATTTGCCGCGGCGTCGGCGGGAGTTCCCGCCAATAAGTCGGTAAAATCTGATTTAATAGCGGGAGTTCCCGCTAATAAGTCGGTAAAATCTGATTTAATGGAGGGGGTTCCCGCCAATAAGTCGGTAAAATCTGATTTAATGGAGGGAGTTCCCGCCAATAAGTCGGTAA
>ERZ772917.1224-NODE-1224-length-15544-cov-76.811802_pt1 | contig 15544 bp, 13 predicted proteins | sample MGYA00511187_ERZ772917 | MGnify/ENA primary metagenome ERZ772917 (study PRJEB29015, sample SAMEA2737925) | human oral metagenome | biome: human oral; feature: human-associated habitat; material: dental | place: China | collected 2012 ... | reverse complement strand
TCCTGGCACCGGGCCGCAATGGGGCACGTCGCCATGATTCTCCGGATGAGGGGACGCACCTGCCGGATCGAGTACCCGCCCGAGGGGTGACACGGGAGTGACCGGCAGTGGCGCCGGCCGACCCGCCGGAGGAGTGACACGAATCGACACAGATCGCCCTGCTCCTCGCCCGTCGTGCGACTGCTCCCCCGTGCGGCTCCACTGCGACCGGCCGCCGCTATCCTCCTGTCATGACCACGCCCGCCGCCCCGGCCGCCACGGCCCCCCCTTCCGACGCGCAGCACCTCGTTCTCACGCTGTCCTGTCCGGACCGGCCCGGCATCGTCCACGCCGTCTCGGGGGCGCTGGCCCGCCGCGGGGGCAATATCACCGAGTCCCAGCAGTTCGGCGATCCCGAGACGGGCCTGTTCTTCATGCGCGTCACGGTCCTGACCCGCGTGCCCCGCTCCGAACTGGAGGCCGATCTGGCCGAACTCGCCGGAACCTACGACATGCGCTGGTCCCTCGACGCCGTCGACCGCCCCGTGCGCACCCTCCTCATGGTGTCCAAGGAGGCGCACTGCCTGTCCGACCTCCTCTTCCGCGCCACCAGCCAGGGCCTGCCCATCGACGTCGTCGGCGTCGTCGGCAATCATGAGGTCCTGCGGTCCGTCGCCGAGTTCTACGGCGTCCCCTTCCACCACATCCCGGTCGCCAAGGACACCAAGGAGGCGGCCGAGGCCGAGCTGCTCGGCCTGGTCGACTCCCTGGGCGTGGAGCTCGTGGTTCTGGCTCGCTACATGCAGATCCTCTCCCCCGCCCTGTGCGAGCGCCTCCACGGCGGCGTCATCAATATCCACCACTCCTTCCTGCCCAGCTTCAAGGGCGCCAAGCCCTACCACCAGGCGCACGACCGCGGCGTCAAGCTCATCGGCGCCACCGCCCACTACGTCACGGCCGATCTGGACGAGGGCCCGATCATCGAGCAGGACGTCACCCGGGCCTCGCACGCCGACTCGGCCCTCGCCCTGCAGCGCAAGGGGCAGGACGTCGAGCGCCGGGTCCTCGCCCAGGCCGTCAAGTGGCACGCCGAGCACCGCGTCCTGCTCAACGGCCGTCGCACCGTCGTCTTCGCCTGAGTCCCCGCCGCAGGCGGGCCGCGCCCTGTCTCACCGGCGGGGCCGATGCAGGTCGAGCCGCGCATCGGCCGCCGCGGCCAGCAGCTCCTCGTCATGGGTGATGAGCAGGACGACGGCGCCGCCCCGGGCGCTGTCCCCGATGGCCCGCGCGATCGACTCCAGGTGCCGCCGGTCCACGCCCGAACTGGGCTCGTCGTAGATGACGATGCGCGCACGCGTGCACCGGGTGGCGGCGATGACGAGGCGCTGCTGCTGCCCGCCCGACAGCGCCAGCGGATGCTGCTCGGCGTGGGGCAGCAGGTCGAACTCGTCGAGCAGCCGGTCCGCCTCGGCGTCGTCCAGTGCGCCGGCGCCCGACCCCGCCTGAGAGGCGGACAGCCGGATCTCGGCCCGGGCGCTGTCGGTGAAGAGCTGGCGCTGGACGTCCTGCATGACGATCGCGGTGCACCGGAGGCGTTCGCGCCGGCTCAGCTCCGCCCCATCGAGGCAGATGCTGCCGGAATGCCGCTGGAGCCCGGCGATGGTGCGCGCGAGCGTCGTCTTGCCCGCCCCGTTGGGCCCGCAGATCGCCGTCACCCTCCCGGCGGGGAAGAAGGCGTCGTCGATGGAGAGCACGGTGCGTCCCCGGAGGGTGCAGCGCACATCCGCGAGTCGGAGCCCGCTCCCCGTCTCCTTCCCGCCGCACGCCGGCCGGAGCTCCGGAGGGGCGGGCGGAATCCCGGCACCGTCATCCGGGCCGCCGGCCGCAATGCTCGCCCCGTGCGCGACGACGGCGGGCAGCGTCGTCGTCGCGGGCGCTCTGATGTCGCGCAGCCCGTGGGCGGCCAGGTCGGCGTCCGATAGCGCGAGGATCTGCTCGGCGGACCATTCGCGGGCGATCCGTCCCCTTTCGAGCAGCACGAACCGGTCGACGACCGGGGCGAGGTAGTGGAGCCGGTGCTCGCTCAGGACGATGGTGATCCCGAGGCGGCGCAGCTCGCGGAGCACGCCGGCGAGGTTCTCGACGGCGTCGGCCGACAGGTTCGAGCTCGGCTCGTCCAGGAGCAGCAGACCCGGTTCGTGCGCGAGGGCCGCGGCGACGGCGACCCGCTGCTGCATCCCCCCGGACAGGTGCGCCAGGGGGCGGTCGGCCAGGTCGTGGATCCCCAGCCGCCGCATCACCGCGTCGACGCGCGCGCGGATGCGCTCGGGGGCGGTGCCGAAGTTCTCCATCGCGAAGGCGGTCTCCTCGACCGCGGTGGCGGTGAAGAACTGCCGCCGGGGGTGCTGGAGGACGGTGCCGGTCCGGCGTCCGATCTCCTCGAGCGGACTCGCCGCGACGTCCAGACCGGCCACCGTCACGCCCCCGCTCAGGCTCCCCTCGTGCAGGTGCGGGATGAGCCCGTTCATCATGCGCAGCAGGGTGGACTTGCCCGACCCGCTGGCGCCGCACAGCGCGACGGCCTCCCCCGGCTCGACGGCCAGGTCGATGTGCTCCAGGGTCGGCTCCGACGAGGCGGCGTAGCGCCAGGACGCGTCGGCGACGGCGATCACGTCAGTCCCTTGACGACCGGGCAGGCCGCCACGAGCACCGCGCCGATCCCGATCCAGAGCAGATCCGACCGGCCCAGGTGCAGCGGGACGCGGCAGGTCGGTCGCCGGTGGGATCCCAGGCCGCGCAGGAGGGCCGCCGCGCTCAGGTCGTCGCCGACCCGCAGCGTCGAGGCGATGACGGGAACCGTGAACCATCCGATGCTCAGGACCGGATGCCTCAGAACGGAGCGCCATCCGGTGAGCCCGCGCAGGCGCATCGAGTCGAGCACCGCGGACGCCTCGGCCGCGACGACGGGCACGAAGCGCAGCATGACGGCGATGGGCACCGTCAGCGCCCGCGGCACGCGCGCGGCCCTCAGCGCCGCGGTCATGGTGCCGGGCGTCGCCGTGCGGAACAGGTGCTGTCCCACCCCGTAGATGACGAGGAAGCGGAGGAAGTAGTTCGCCGCCAGGCCGATGGCCGCGGTGAGCATGGAGGGCAGGAGCCGCGGCAGCGCGCACCAGCCGAATCCGAGGATGCCGGTGCCCAGCGCGAGGGCGGCGGCGTGCTTCCGGGCGCCGTCGGCCAGAGCCAGGAGGAGTCCGAGCGCCGCGCCCGCGGGGATGAAGACCGCGCCTCCGGGCGCCATGACCAGGATGCTGATCACGAGGATCAGGAGCAGACTCGTGCGCGGATCGGTCCTCCCCCGCGAACCCGTCGGGCCCGGATGCCCGACGTCGGCCGACCGCGCGGTCGCGGCGGCCCCGAGCGACGTCGTCGACGCCGCGCTCAAGCCAGTCCCGCCCGCTCGAAGTTCTTGCGCAGCAGGTGGAGGGCGATGACGCCGCCGACGATGCCGAGGACGACCACGCCGACGTCGTAGCCGACGAGGACCCCGGTCGACAGGAACTCGTCGAGGCGGTGAACGTACGCCTCGCTCCTGCCGTTCGCGGCCATGGAGCTGAAGTAGCCGGCGCGGTCGTAGTACAGGGGCAGGAGCGGGCCCGCGTACCACACGGCGAAGACGATGTAGGAGATGACTCCGGCCCAGCGCGAGCGGTAGCCGGTGACCGCCTGAATGACCTCGATGACGACGGACAGGGCGATCAGGAGGACGACCGCCACCGGCGGGAAGCCGAGGACCAGGCACACCAGGGCGACGATGAGCGTGAACAGGAAGACCATTCCGGCGTGCTTCACCCTGGCCAGGAACAGCATGAACGGGATCGCCCCGACTACGACGCTCAGACCCAGGGTCGCGATCATCATGACCGGGTTGAGGAACCCGAACATGGTGATGCCGTAGTACAGCACGAGGTAGATGGCCGCGAAGATGCCGATGGTCATGAGATCGCGGCCGCTCATCGCGAGGGTGAGGCGGCGCTGATCGTGATCGCTCATGAGAGTCTCCCTTCCCGCGCGGTTGTTCCCACGCGGTCGTTCCCGTGCGGCCGCCGCGGAGGGATCGGCCCGGCCGAGCGCCCCGCGCCTGCGGCGCGGTGAGGCGCGGCGCCCACATTAACACAGTGTCCGGATAGGTGCACCTAAGTTCCTTGACGATGGCTGTCGTCGCTGCTGTCACCGCCGCCGCGCGGCGCCTCAGTCCCGCCGCACCGCCGCGGCGGAACGGCCGCACCGCGCCGCGGCGCTCACCGCTGCGACGTCGTGAGGCCCTCGAGACCGTCCATGAGGCGCTCCAGGACGAAGCGGTAGTACTCGTCCTGCACGGAGGCGGCCGACTCGGCCGAACCGGTCAGGCGGCCCGCCAGGTCGCGCGTCAGCAGCGAGATCCCGGGGCTCTCGCGTCCCAGCGCCTCGAACTCGTCCATGAGCGCCTCATGGTCCCGCCCGGCCGACCGGGTGTGAGCGGCCCGGTCGTCCGCGGAGGCGATGGTCATCAGGGCCGTGTTGAACAGGGCCGCGTACGTCTTGGCCGTGTCCGCCCCGAACCCGGCCCGCTGGAGCGAGGCGATGCCGGCGTCGACGACGGGGATCATCGCGGGGAAGGCCGGACCGTGGAGCAGGAGCCAGCGGGCGGTCCCGGGGTGACCCGCCAGGACGGGGCGCGCGGGGAACAGGGCCGCGCGGAACCACTCCCGCCAGGGCAGGACCCGCGTCGGGAAGCCGACCATGGTCAGGACCCGCTCGACGACGCGACGGCGCAGCAGCTCCTGCCCGCCGACGTGGTGGTACAGCGAGGCGGTGGCCACGCCGAGGCGCCGGGCCAGATCGCGCACCGACCACGATTCGAGCCCCGCGTCGCGCGTGGCCTCGAGGGCGACGTCGATAATCGCCTCGGGGGTGAGGCCGATGTGGTAGGGCCTGCCGGCCCTGGTTCTGGTCATCGTCTCCTAAGCGGTCCGGCGCGCCCGCACCGGCCGCCGTCGGCCGGGGCGCGGAACCGATGCTATCAGCGCCGCGTCTCACAGCCGACGGCGCAGCGCCCAGGCCCCCAGACCCGCGCCCGCGACGGCGGCCAGGAGCGAGCCGATCAGCATCGGGGCCGCCGACGGCGGGGCGGCCATCCAGGCCTGCGCCTGCATCGTCTCGAACACGTGGGCGATCGGCCAGAACCGGTCGAAGACCTGGACGCCCCGCGGCAGGGTGGCCACCGAGGAGAAGCCGCCCGAGGCGAAGAAGGACCCCGCGAAGGTGATCATGAGCAGCGGCTGGACGGCGCGGTAGTCGCGCAGCCAGGCCCCGATGGCGATGCCGACCCCGGCGCAGGCGACCGACACGGGGCCGGCGATCGCGAGCAGGACGGGCAGACGCCCGATCGGGATGCGCACGCCGAAGACGGCAACGGCCACGGCGAGCGCGAGCAGGGCGGTGATCATCCCGGTGACGACGCCGGACAGAATCGTGCCGACGGTCAGATCGGCCAGGGGCCGGGGCGCGAGCCGGATCTCCTGGACGGTCCGGTGCTCCCACTCGCGCGCCACCATGATCGCGGCGTTGAGCGCGGAGCCGACCATGATCGCCAGGATGACGGCGCTGTGGGCGATGAAGGTCCGCCGCCGCACGTCGTCGGCCCGCGTGGTCGTCTGGGTCACGGTGACCGGAGCCGCATGCGGCGTGTGCGCCGCGGCGTAGTCCTGGACGGCGCGGGTCAGTCGCAGACGGGCGTTCTTCATCATGTCGGTGTTGATGTTGTAGACCCGCGTGCGCAGGACGGGGATCTCACCGGCCTCGATCCGCTCGTCGAAGTCCTCGGGGATGGTGACCGCCAGCTGGAGGCGCCCCTCGGCCACGAGCCGCCCGGCCTCGTCGGCGTCGGTGGTCACCACCCGGAAGTAGGGGCCGATGTCGCCGCGCAGATCGCGGATCTCCCGCTCGAAGGCGGCCGCATGGGGGCCGGCGCCCTCGTTCACCAGCCCGATATTCCACTCGTCCCCGCCGAAGCCGAACAGGATGCCGCACAGGAGCATGAGCACGAGCGGAATGAGCATGGGGCCGACGAGGGCCTGCCAGTCGCGGGCCCACTGGCGCAGATCCTTGTGGACGACGGCGCCGATGCGGTCCAGGCGCCGGGTCAGCCGGGTCGGCGTCGCGGTCGTTCCCGTGGTCGTTGTCATGGTCACTGCCCTCCGGTCAGTTGGGTGTAGGCGCGGCGCAGCAGCCGGACGCCCAGGGCGAGGATCGCGGCGGTCGAGACCAGCACAATGGCGAGGTTCCGCGTCAGGTCCGAGGCCTCACCGGTCAGGAAGATGCTGCGCGCGCTCATGAAGGCGTAGGTGGTGGGCAGGGCCCGCGAGAGCCGCCACAGTCCGGTCATGGGCTGGCCCCAGGCCAGCCCGCGCATGGACTCCTCATTGCCCGAGACGAGGAAGAACATGACGGCCAGGGTGATCAGGACCGACGCCGTGGCGAGGGTCTTCTTCGAGGCCACGCCGACGACGATGCCGACGCCCGCCCCCATGAGCAGCGCGGCCAGGATGATGCCCGCCATGGCGAGCGGATTGCCTGCGGGTCGGAAACCGAAGCCGACGACGAGCACGAGCAGGACGAGCGCCACCGAGGCCAGGGACTGGCCGAGTCCGGCGACCGCCTTGCCGGCCACCAGCGCACCGCGCCCCAGCGGGGCGAGCAGCAGGTTCTTCACGGTCCGGTCGTTCCACTCGGAGGCGACCTGAAGGCCGGCGCCCACCATGGCGGCGTACAGGCAGCCGAACAGGAGCAGACTGGTGGAGATGTAGCCGAGCATGGTGGGGTCGCGGGGGAACCGGCGCGTCTCCTGCACCGTCACGACCGGCCCGGTCAGCTCGTCGTCGAGGCTGCGGACGGCGGCGTCCAGGCGCAGGCGCAGGTTCTTGGAGTAGTCGGAGTTGATGTTGTTCAGGCGCAACTCCACCTGCGCGCCCCCGTCCGCCGCGGCGGCGGAGAATCCCTCCGGGATGACGACGACGGCCAGGGCGCCGCCGCCGTCGAAGGCCCTCAGGGCGACGTCGGGATCGGTGGTGAGAACGTCGTAGTAGGGTCCCTCATCGGAGCGGATGGTCCGCATGGCCTCGATCAGGCGCGCGGAACCCGGCCCGCCGTCCAGGTCGGCGACCATGATCGGATTGTTGTTGGACACGGGGACGATCAATGAGTAGAAGAGGATGAAGACGAGCGGAATGGCGACGCCGATGACCATGAGGAAGGGCTGGCGCACGAATCGCGTCCAGTCCTTGACGGCGATTGCGACGACCGCTTCGAGACGCCTCATGCCGCGCCCCCGTCCCGCAGCGCCGTCCCGGTCAGGGCCAGGAAGACGTCGTTGAGGTCGGGGCGCCGCACGCCGACCAGGACGGCGTCGCCATCCCGCTCGACGAACCAGTCGAGCACGGCGCGCGTGGTGGCGGGCCTTCCGTCCGCGGCCACGGAGACAATGCCGTCGAGACCGTCGCGACCATCTCGATGGTCGCCGTCGTCATGGCCGTCGTGCCGCGCGACGCCGATGACGCCGGGCAGGCGCTGGAGCCCGTGCGCCGCCTCCGGGCGGGATGTGCGCACGTCGACGAAGGTCCGCCCGAGCCGGTCGCGCAGCTCATCGGGAGTGCCGGCGGCCACCAGGGCCCCGTGGTCGAGGATGGCGAGGTTGTCGGCGAGCGCCTGGGCCTCCTCCATGTAGTTGGTCGTCAGCAGCACCGTGCCGCCGTCCGCGGCGATGCGCCGCACCCGTTTCCACAGGGCGGCCCGGGACTGGACATCGACGCCGAGGGTGGGCTCGTCCAGGACGACGACGCTCGGCTCGGTGAGCAGGGCGCGCGCCAGGGCCAGGCGGCGCTGCATGCCGCCGGAGTAGGTGCCCACCCGGTCGCGACGGCGGCCGGTCAGTCCGACGAGCTCGAGGACCTCGTTGATGCGGCCGCGCCGCTGGGAGCGGGGGACGCCGTACAGCCGGGCGTGGAAGGCGAGATTCTCGTCGGCCGACAGGTCGTTGTACAGGGCGGTCTCCTGGGGAACCACGCCCAGGCGGGCGCGCACCGCGGTGACGTCGGCGCGCACGTCGATGCCCTCGCAGACCACGGTTCCGCCGGTGGGGCGCAGCAATCCGCACAGGAGGTTGACGCAGGTCGTCTTGCCCGAGCCGTTGGGGCCGAGCAGCCCGAAGACCTGCCCCTGGGCGATGTCGAGGCTCAGCGAGTCGAGGGCGACCAGGGGCTCGCGGCGGCGCCGTCGGAACTCCATGCGCAGATCGCGGAAACTGACGGCGGGGACGTCGGAGCCGGCAGGCGGTCCGGAGTTGCTGTGAGTGCTCATGGTTGCCATGAGACGCGCCGGGCGCGCACCATCTCAACCGTGGTGAATAAGCGTCCCGGCCGTCCCTCGCGGCCGTCGAACACCAGGGGGAGGATCCTCGAGGCGGCCCGCAGCCGGTTCGAGACGGACGGCTACATCCGGACCTCCCTGCGGTCGATCGCCCGGGAGGCCGACGTCGACCATGCCCTGATCACCTACTACTTCGGCTCGAAGGAGGGACTGTTCCGCGCCGTGGCCAGGCTCGCGCTCAGCCCGGCGCAGGGCTTCGACACGGTCGCCGCCAGGGTCGCGCCCGAGTACCTGGCGGAGGCGCTCCTGCGCGCCGCGCTCTCCCTGTGGGACAGGCCCGAGTACCGCACGGGACTGGTCCGGTTGTTCGCCGGCGCCCTCGCATCGGAGTCGGCCTTGCGCGTCCTGCGGGAATATTTGCACTCCGAGGTGGTGACGCACCTGACCGATCACATCAAGGGGCCCGACGCCGGACGGCGAGCGGGAGCGGCGGCGACGATCATCAGCGGCCTGTTCCTGACCCGGCACCTGCTGCAGCTCGAGCCGGTCGCCTCACTGCCCGCGGACGAGATCATCGCCCAACTGGCCCCGGCATTGCGCACGGCCCTTCACCCGAGGGCGGCGCTGGCATTGCGGACCGGAACGGTCCGGGCTCCCGACGCGCCCGCGTGAGTTGCGAGGCGACGACAACGGCGGCCAGCGCCCGCGGCGACATTCGGCAGGAGGCCACCGGGGCCATCGGGGCGCCGCCGCCGGGCCATCAGAAGGCCGGGACCTCGTCGAGGAGGGCCGCCAGCCCCAGGGCGTGGAGGGCCCGGGGGTAGGGGCGGGTCTCGAAGGCGCCGGGCTGCTGGCCGGGCCGGGGTCCGCGGGTGGTCAGGGCGGCGGGGGCGGCGTCGGCCAGGCCCCGTTCGAGCCGGTCCAGGACGGCGCCGGTGACCGCGGCGGCGAGGTGGTCGGGGACGGGGCCGCCCGGCTCGATGAGGTGGCGCGGGCCCACCCGCCGGGGCAGCCGGAGGATCGTGCCGTCCGCCTCGCGCCGGTAGCGGGCGCCGGAGGGGGTCCGCCAGACCAGGGAGCCGTCGTCGGCGCGGGTCAGCGACCACCCCGGCGTGTGCTTGAGGCGGTGGTGGGCTTGGCACAGGCTGGTGAGGTTGGTCAGGCAGGTCGTCCCGCCGGCCGCCCACGGCCTGATGTGGTCGAGGTCGCAGCGGCGCGCGGGGATCTCGCAGCCGGGGTGGGTGCAGGCGCGGTCCCGGGCGCGCACCAGGTCGGCCAGGGCGGCGGGCGGACGGTAGCGGCGGCGGCCGACGTCGAGCACGGCGCCAGAGAGCGGGTCGGTGACGATCCGGCGCCACGTCCCGCCCGCGGCCAGGGCCCTGGCCGCGACCCCGGGAATGGGCGCACTGCGCCCTCCCATGGTCAGGACGGCCTCGCACCGGGCGGGTCTGGAATCCGGGGATCGGTGAGCGGGAGGTCCGCAGGCCGGGGGCCCGTCGGCCCCCGCGGCAGAGTCCGGGTCCCGGCCCGGGGGCGGGTCCGAGCCGGACGGTTCGTCCTCGAGAACCTGGACGAGGTGGTCCAGGGGGACGGTGACGTCGACCAGGACCTGCAGTCCGGGCGGGGGGAATACGGGCGCCGATCCCGACGGCGTCCACCACGGGCTGCTCGACCCGACCAGGTCGCTCAGGGCGGTGAGCATGCCCTCCAGGGGCACGCCGTCGGGCATGAGACGACGATCGGCATCGGCAACGGGCGCGGCGACGACGGCGGAGGCGCCGCCCGCCCCGGAACCGTCCGATGCGGCCGCGAAATCCGGGGCTGCGCCCGGAGACGCGGGAGCAATCGCCGCCCTGGTCCCGCCCGGGGGCTCGGAGCGCTCCGGGGCCCGCCGGCAGGCGTCGCGCTGGCAGGTGCGCAGCGCACCCAGGGTCATTCCCACCAGCGCGTCGGCGCGCAGCTGGGCGGGAGTGCGCTCATCCCCGGCGGCGCGCGCCGAGGCGGCCACGGCGTCGAGGGTGGCGTCCACCAGGAAGGCGTCGGCGGTGGGCATGAGCATGCGCATCTCGCTCACGCCCTCCCCCGCCGGCCGCGGCCGGCTCACGTGGCGCTGGGCGGTGTTGCGGCGACGGCGCCCCCGGGCGCCGTCGGGGTCCAGGGCGGTCAACGACCGGTCGAGGTCGCGCGCGAGCTGGGCGTGCGTGCGGTGCGGGGCGCGGGGCAGGACCTCGGTCTGGACGGCGCGGGCCGTCTGCGTGCTCACGCCGGTGAGTCGGCCCGCGATGACGGCCGCCTTGGCCTCGTCGATCAGACCCACGCGGTGCAGCGCCTCGGTGGGCGCCAGCACGCCCGACAGCATGGCCTCGCCGCGGTCCAGGAGCCGCTCCGCGCGGGAGCGCGAGACGCCCAGTCGGCAGGCGATCTCACTGGAGACGGTGAACCGGTTCTCCTGCGGCGTCACGAAGCGCGGGGCGTCGTCCTGCGGCCCCCGCGGGGCCGGTCCCGTGCGCAGCTCCGGGGTGCGCGCCAGGCAGGCGCTCGCCAGGGCCTCGGCCCAGTGCGCCCAGGAGGCCAGGCGCCGGCACGCGGCGACGACCTCGCTCAGCGCCCGGGCCCCCAGGTCCGCCAGGGCCTCGGCCGCCATCTCGCCGCCGGGACCCACCTGCAGGCGGTCCGCCGCCTCCAGCAGCGCCCGCTCACCCGGATCGAGCACCCGCTCGACGAGCGCCCCCTCGCCGCCGGGGCCGAACAGGCGGAAGCACTCCCCCTCGTCCAAATCGCCGGAGTCCGACGGCGAGTTCCCCGCCGGAGCCGGACCCAGGAGCGGGCTCAGGAACCGTTCGACGACGTCGGCGAGTTGGGCGCCCGGGGCCATGGCGGCCAGGCGGTCCAGGACCTCCTCGTCCGCGTCAGGGTCTTCGCCGAAGCCCTCATCGAGAACCCCGTCCCGCCCGGGCGCACCGGCGGGCCCCGTCGCGCCGACTCGCGCGGGAGGTGCGGCCGAACCCAGGTGCTCGAACATGTGTACAGTGTACCATCGTTTCGGCGCGAATCCAGGCCCACGGGGCAATTGCTCGGGGGTTTCCGGGGCTCCGGCCGGGGCCTCAGGCGCCCCGCCCGGAGGTCTCCCGCACTCCGTCCGAACCCCGGCTCCGTCCGACGATTCCGGCGCTCCCCCGCATCTTCCGCGTCCCCGTACTCCCCGGGCCCGCCATGCGCCTCCGTTCGCGGTGCATCGGTCTACCGTGGGGCGCATGAGCGAGACCCCCGCCTCAATCGCACCGACCGCACCGACTGCATTGACCACCTCGGCCGCTTCGACCCCCACGACCGCCCCGCCAGCATCCGCCGCCGACCCGTGCGCCCTCCTCGCCGACGGCCTGGACCGCTCCCGCGAGCGCTTCGACCGCGCCCTGGACGGCGTCACCCTGGAGCAGGCCAATGCCCGGCCCGCATCCGGGCTCGCTCCGCGCATCGACTCACTCACCTGGCTCGCCTGGCACACGGCCCGGGAGATCGATCTCCAGATCAGCGCCCTGGCCGGGGTCGAGCCCCTGTGGACCGGCGCGGGATTCTCCGCCCGCTTCGCCCTGCCGCTGCCCGACGACACCGAGGACTGGCGCCACACCCCCGAGCAGGCCGCACTGGTGCGCGTGAACGACCTCGCGCTCCTGACCGACTACCTCGACGCCGCCTGCGCCCTGGCGCACGAGTACCTGGACGGCCTGGAGGCGGCGGCCCTCGACGAGGTCGTGGACCGCTCCTGGGATCCGCCGGTCACCCGCGCCGCGCGCCTGGTCTCGATCATCGACGACGCCGCCCAGCACTCGGGCCAGGCCGTCTACGCCCGCCGGCTGCTGGGCCTGGAGGGCTGAGCGGAACTCGCCCGCCCCCTGCTTCGATGGCGCGGCCCCGGCCGGCGGGCGCCCTCATGCGGCCGGAAACGCGGCTCGCTGTCATCGGTCTATGCTCGCACCATGAGAAACAGCTTCGATCTGGTGCGCTCCGCTATCGGCGAGTCGGCGGGGCCGGATCTCGTTCAAGCGATCGACGCCCTTCCCCTCGATAAGGTGGACGAGATCGCCGAGCGAATTCTTGACAGTCCCCGCTCCGGGCCGCTGCCGAAAAGACCTGTCACCGAGATATGGCCCCTCATACCGCTGCGCGCCTCGTTATTCTTCGACCACCTTGACAATGGGTCTCCCGTGATGGGGTACGCGCCGTCGGGAATTAGCCTGTCCACCGCTTCCGACCCGCGCGCCGCCGGGACCGGTAAGTTCTCGTCGGGCATTATGCGCGCGCTGCTTTACAGTCACGGTCTCGTGATCGAGGATCCGTTGAGTCATGCGGCTGAAATGCATCTTGGACAGCCACATGCACTCCGAGAGCTCACACGTTCCTCGCTGTCCGCCGCACTGGCGTCGTTATCCGAGATCGCAGCTCTGATCGACAATGACGTCGTCAACCTCTTCTACACCGGAGGTGACGAGCTCGACGCGGCCAACGACCTCGGCGACCAGATGCTCAGGGCCCTCGATACCGAAGGGACCCCGTATACTGTTAACGACGCCTGGGATGAGTTCGAAGTCGAGTTCGTCTCGGGACTGTCTCCCTCGCTTCAGGCCCTCTGGAAAGAGATTCGCAGTGGCAACCGCCGGCCCGACCTGACCCATGTGCGTCGTGCCGTTGACGAGGGCGACGGCGCAATGGCGGAGACCTTCATCGACGCTGTGAGAATGCTCAATCCCCGCAATATCATTAAGAATGCCATTGCAAGCACGGCATCCACCATTGCCGCCATTCACATGCTGGGCGGCACCTCGGACGTTCTCTGCACCTCTTCACTCATGGGCCGACTGCTGTTCATCGGGACACCCGATCCGGCTCAACAGCTGAGGGTCCAGGAGGTAACGCGCACCGAGGTGCCCGGCATCGCCTCGCTCAATCCCGGTGATCTCGTGGCGATCCGGCGTGAGAGCAGTGCCCTCGCGACCTGGCGCGACGATCTGACCGCCGCACTGGACTACGCCACTCGGATGCGTCGGGCCGGCAATGACTCGCACACTGTCCAGCGCGGAGTCGAGGAACTGCTCGCCGACGCCCGGGAGCGCTTGCACTCGGAGGCGCGGCGAACGCGAGTCTGGGGACGCGACAACCTGATCAATTTCATAGCCGGGGGGCTCGGAGGTGCTGGAGGCGCCGCAATCGGCGGAAGCGCCGCGACAATCGCCGCGAGCGCTGGCGTGAGCGTGATCACAGCATTCATTCAGGCGATCGTTCAGCGCGACCGTATTCCCCAGTTCCTCGACCGGCACTACGTCGCATTCACCCGGTCGCCGTAAGCCGTACACCTGATCTTGGTCATCAATAACGCCGCTCAGCCGGTCCCAGGAGCCGGTCCGCATCGAGCTCCGTCAGGCTCGGCACGAGGGTGACGCCGCCGTCGTCGGGCAGGAGCGGGACGGAGCCGATCTGGAAGGTGCGCAGGCCGCCGGCCCGGGCGGAGCCGAGTCCGGTGATCGAGTCCTCGACGACGACGCAGCGCGCGGCGGGCACGCCCAGGCGCCGGGCGGCCAGGTCGTAGGGCGCCGGGTCGGGTTTGGCGGGGACGGCGTCGTCGCCGGTGACCAGGGCGTTGATGGCGCCGTCGAGGACGCCGGCCACGGCGGCGACCATCCGGTGCTGGGAGGCCGAGACGATGGCCTGGGCGGCTCCGCGCGCGGCGATGGCGGCCACCAGTTCGCGGGCGCCGGGGACGAGCGGGGGGTCGGCGGCGACGAGGGCGATGACCTCGTCGTTCATGGCGTCGAGGATGGCGCGGGCCCGCGGGGACGAGGCGGCGGGGGCGGCCCCGGTGGCGGCGATGAGCTCGAGGGTGCCGGCGATCGACTGTCCGGCGAGGAGGCCCAGGATTTTGCGGGTTACGCGCCCTCTGGCGGCTTCGCACAGGCGGGTGAAGGAGGCGTCCCACAGGGGCTGGGAGGCGATGAGCGTGCCGTCCAGGTCCCACAGGACCGCGCGCCGGGGGCCATCCCGGCTATCGGAGCGCTCGCCGGCCGTCATGGGGGCAGGCTAGCAGTGCGGAAGCGTCCGGCGCGGGCGGGCGGCGGACGATGGGCGGCGACGGGCGATGGGCGGCGGGCGGCCTGAAGCAGTCCGCGGCGGCCCGTCTCAGGCGACGGCGCCGCCGCGGCGCACGACGCCGACCGGGACCAGGTCGGCGTCGGTGACGACGACGTCGCCCCAGCGGCCGGGCTCCAGGGCGCCCACCGAGTCGTCCCCGAGGATCCTGGCGCCCTGGACGGAGGCGGCGTAGACGGCGTCGACCAGGTCCACCCCGCCCCTCCAGGTGGTGCGCACGACGTCGATGAGGCGGCTGGTCCCGCCGGCGATGGCGCCGCCCTCGCTCAGGCGGGCGACGCCGTCGGCCACGGTGACCGGCTGGGAGCCGAGCACGTAGTCGCCGTCGGCCATGCCGGCCGCGGCCATGGCGTCGGTGACCAGGACGACATTGTCCCGGCCCAGGGTCTCGAACATGTCGAGCACGATGGCGGGGTTGAGGTGGACGCCGTCGCCGATCATCTCGACGATGCACCGGCCCCGGGCCGCCGCCGCGAGGAACTCGGGCACCGGTCCGGGGGCGCGGTGGTGCATGGGGCGCATGCCGTTGAACAGGTGGGTGGCGGTGGGGCGGTCGCAGCGCATCGGCAGCCCCGCCTCCGCACGCGCGTCCAGGCGGGCGGCGGCGTCGGCCAGGGCGGCGCGCACGGGGCCGGCCTCGGAGTCGGTGTGGCCCAGGCTCGGCAGGGCGCCGCCGTCGATGAGGGCGGCGATGACGCCGTCGTCGCCGGTGACGCCGGGCTTCTCGGGGGCGATGGTCATGGTGGCCACGTGGCCGCGGCCCAGGGCGATCAGCTCGCGGACCAGGTCCGCATCGGGGTCGATGATGTAGGTGGGGTCCTGGGCGCCGCAGCGCTCGACGGAGACGAAGGGCCCCTCGAAGTGGATGGCGGCGAGCTCTCCGCGCTCGCACAGGTCGGCCAGCACCGCGGTGCGCTCGCGCAGGACCTCGGCGGAGGCGGTGACGCAGGAGGCCACGAGGCTGGTGGTGCCGGCGCGGCGGTGCTCCATGACGGCCGTCATGGCCTGCTCGGCGGTC
>ERZ772917.1221-NODE-1221-length-15560-cov-22.564399_pt1 | contig 15560 bp, 9 predicted proteins | sample MGYA00511187_ERZ772917 | MGnify/ENA primary metagenome ERZ772917 (study PRJEB29015, sample SAMEA2737925) | human oral metagenome | biome: human oral; feature: human-associated habitat; material: dental | place: China | collected 2012 ... | reverse complement strand
ACCCATCCGACTGACCCACGCCCCCGGCCGACTCACCCTGACCCACCCGACCACCAAACGCCACCTCACCACCATCACCTGGCCGCCCCGTACCCCCTACACCAACCTCACCGACCACTGCCAGAAGTCATGAGACAAACCTCTGCCAGAAGTCATGAGACAACACAATAAGTACCGTTCTCGCGGCGAATAAGTACCGTTCTCACGGTAGGGGTTGGGTGGGGCTGGTGCGGACCGGTGGGCCTGCCGCGGTCGGCTGGCGACGGCCTCCAGGGGGCAACCAGTCGGTGTGGGTTGGTGAGCGCGACCCTGGTTCTGGTGCGTGCTGGTACGGGGCGCCCGGCTGGTGCGGGCCACGAGGGCGCGGCTGGCGCGGGCCGGTGGGACCATCGGCCCGGGAGCCTGAGGCCCACCCGTGTTACCGGATGAGCCCGGTGGTATCGGGATACCATGCGGGGGATGGCTGACCTTCCCTCCGTGACTAGTGACCGCTTAGGGGCCTGGGCCCGGCGCCGTGGCCCCGGCTTCTCCTTTGACGGCAACGGGGGCCTCGACGTCCCCGGGCACCGCTTCCTCGCCTTCGTCTACCGGGGCTACGGGCTGGTGCTACGAGCCCGGTTCTCCGCCGAGATGACCCCGGCGCGCCGTGCCGAGGCCGTCGCCCTGTGCACCCGCCTCCTCCAGGAGCCCACCTGCCCCGCGCTCGCGGTCTACGACGACCCCGAGGCCCCGCCGGCACTCGACCAGGACCCCTCTGCCGACCTGCCCCGCCGTGTCATTGTCAACGCGCAGGTCGTCACCACCGTCGGTGAGGGCATGAACGACCCCCAGCTCGCCACCGTCATGGACGACGCCGTGGCCGCCCTCGGCGTCGCCGTCGCCGCCCTGCGCCAGACCCTTGACGAGCTCGTCCCTGACATGGAGGAGGACTGACGTGCCCTGGTGGAACACGCCCCCCGAGGTCGCAGCGCCCCCGGTGACCCTGGAGCGGGTCTGCGCGGCCCTGCGGCGCCTGGGCCTGGACCCGGTCGTGCGGGATAGCCGCACTCAGGTCGTTCTCTACCGCTACCCCTGCACCCTCCGCCTCCTGAGCCCGGCCCCACCGACCCCGGACCAGTCGGCCCCACCGGCCCCGGACCAGTCGGTCTCAGGGCCGGTCTCGACCCAGGCGGACAAGGCGGCCCTGGACCGGCCTGACGCCGGCTCGACGCAGGCCCTTCAGCGACCCGCCCCGGCGGGCCCGGCGGCCTCGGGTCAGACGGTCCCGGACCAGTCGGTTGCCGTACCGGCTCCGGCCCCGCAGGCACCAGCGCCGGGCCCGGAGGCCCCGGCAGGCACGGACCAGTCGGTCCCACCGGCCCCGGACCGGCTGACCGGTGCCCTTGTGCCGGAGCCCGCCCAGGTGAGGCTGCTCATGGAGTCGCGCTACACCGTCGGCCTGACGCAGGAGGCGGCTGCCCGCCTGGCCGCCCACCTCCTGGAGAAGAACTCCGGCCGGGTCTCGCCCACCCTGCTCACGGCCCCCGGGCTGGCCGGCGCCGACGTGGTCGGGCGGGCCTGGTGCACTGTCACCGCGGGCATGAGCGACCCCCAGCTGCGCACGACGCTGCGGGTGTGGTGCGAGAGCACCCTGCACGCCCTGGACGAGCTCAGTGAGACCCAGGGGCTCCCGCTGCCCCCCGACCCGACCGGGCCGGCCAGCCCGGGCCCCACCGACCCGACACCCACCACCGACCCGGCCCCCACCGACCCGGCCCCCGCGGCCCCGACCGTCTGAAGGCAGGACCATGGCAACCTTCCAGGTGGATCTGCGCGGGATGGTGGACCTCCTCGCCCGCAACCTCTACTCCGGGCCCCGCGTCTACGTGCGTGAGCTCCTCCAGAACGCCGTCGACGCCATTGCCGCGCGCGCCCACCACGAGCCCGACTGCCCGCGCCGCGTCACCCTCACCCTCGACGGAACCCGTCTGACCTGCCACGACACCGGTATCGGCCTGGACGAGGAGGAGATGAGGACCTTCCTGTCCACCATTGGCGCCTCCTCCAAGCGTGACGAGCTGGGCCTGGAGCGCGTGGGCTACCTGGGGCAGTTCGGCATCGGGCTGCTGTCCTGCTTCATGGTCAGCGAGGAGATCACGGTGGCCTCCCGCTCCGCCCGCACCCCTGACGCCCCCACGGTCGGCTGGAGGGGCAGCACGGACGGCACCTACGCCGTCCTGCCCCCGGGCGAGGACGTCCCCGCCCTGGACGCCCCCGGCACCACCGTGGTCCTCAACGCCCGCCCCGGGGAGTCCTGGGTGGAGCCGGGCACGGTGCGCGCGCTGGTGGACGAGTTCGGCTCCCTGCTGCCCGTGCGCATCGAGGTACGCAGCCCGGGCGCCACCACCTACCACGGCCGCGAGCCCGCGCCCTGGGAGATGAGCCGTCACGAGGCCCGCGAGTGGTGCCGCACCCACCTGGGCGTGACGCCCTTCGACCTGGTGGACCTGGATGTGCCCGCCGCGGGCCTGAGGGGCCTGGCCGTCATTATGCCCACGGCCTCACCCACCCAGCAGGCCCACCACACCGTCAGCGTCAAGCGGATGCTGGTCTCCCGCTCGGCCCAGAAGCTCACCCCCGAGTGGGCCTACTTCGCCCGGGTCGTGGCCGACGCCCGCCACCTGCGCCTGACGGCGTCCCGGGAGACCCTGGTGGACGACGAGCTCCTGGGGGCCACCCGCGAGGCGATCGGCACCGCCGTGCGCGGCTGGCTGGAGCGGCTGCGGCACACCGCCCCCACCCGCATGGAGGAGTTCGTCCGCTCCCACGCCGTCGGGCTGTGCGCGGTGGCCGTCCACGACCCCATGATGCTCGACCTCGTGGCCCACCACGTGCCCCTGGAGACGACCGAGGGCCCACGCAGCCTCACCGCCCTGGCCGACCTGGTCCGCCTCGGGCGCCAGGTGCGCTACACCCGCACCGTGGACCAGTACCGGGCCCTGGCCGACGTCGCCTCCGCCCAGGGGATCGTGCTGGTCGACGCCGGGCACTCCTACGAGGAGGAGCTCCTCCAGGCGGTGCGCACCCACCCCGAGGTCCTGGGGGGCGTGGTCTTCGACCTGGTGGACCCCGGTGAGCTCCTCGACGTCCTGGAGCCGTGCACCCCGGCGGAGGAGGCGCAGGCCGCCGACCTGCTGCTGGTGGCCGCCCGAGCCCTGGGCTCCCAGGGCTGCCAGGTGGTCCTACGGCGCTTCGCCCCCGCCGCCCTGCCCGCCCTCTACCTGCCCGACCCGGACCTGGCCGGCCAGCAGGTCGCCAGGAGCGGGGCCGAGGCGGCCCGGACCGTGGGCAGTGTCTGGTCCGACCTGCTGGGCGTGGCCGACCCCTTCGCCACCTCCTCCCCGCCGCGCCTGGTGCTCAACCGCTCCAACCCGCTGGTGGCCAGGCTCGTGACCTCCGTGGACGAGGTCGTCCTCACCCAGGTCCTGCGCGGGCTCTACGTGCAGAGCCTGCTGTCGGGCCACCAGGTGCTCGGCCCCACCGAGCGCGCCTGGGCGGCCCAGACCCTCCACACCCTCCTGGAACGCGCCGTCGGCCCGGGCGGCCGGGGCGACGAGCAGGAGCCGCCCCCTCCCGCTGCCTGCTGAACGGTGCGTCCCCCGACGCCGTCCCACCTGCTGGTAGGCAGTCGGGCCCCGCCCTCTACCACCTTCCCCTACCCGGCGTCGTGCCAAAGGAGAGCGTCCATGACCACTCGCGAGGACATCTGGGACCGCCTGGACCAGGCCCACGCCCTGCCCTACGGCCCGGCCCGCTCCGCCCTGGTGGCCGAGGCGGTGACCTGGGCGGACGCCATCGAGGACGAGGAGGCCGCGGTGGTCACCCGCCTGGAGCTCATCCACGCCTACCAGTGGGGTCGGGAGCACTGGAAGGGGGTGGCCCCCTTCGTGTGGTGCCTGGCCCGGCAGGCCGAGCGCCCCGACCTCTTCCACCACAACCGCCTGTACCACCTCATGTGGAACTACAAGTGGGTCGTGACCGCGGCGGCCGCCAACCCCCGGGTGAGCCTGGAGCAGGTGCGCCTCCTGGAGGACGGCATGGAGTCCTTCTTCCGCTCCCAGGGGGCCTCCATGCACACGGTCCACGGGCAGCGCTACTACGTCGCCGTGGACCTGGGCCTGCCCGATGAGGCGCGCGCCGAGCTCGCTGCCTGGCGCGCCACCCCCCGCGACGAGAACTCCGACTGCGTGGCCTGCGACCCCGAGCGCCAGGTGGGTGCCGCCCGCCGCGCCGAGGACTGGGAGCTGGCCGTGGCCACCGCGGTGCCCGTGCTGCGCGAGGACGTGGGCTGCGGGGAGCAGCCCGCCGGTATGCAGAACCTCGTGCTCCTGCCGCTGCTGGCCTCCGGGCGCCCCCGGGCCGCCTGGGAGGCCCACCTGCGCTCCTACCGCAGGCACCGTGTCAACCCCCGCTACACCGCCCCCATGGGGCGCCACCTGGAGTACCTGGCCCTGTCCGGGCACCTGGTCCGCGGCCTGGAGATCCTGCGCCGCCACGCCTCCTGGACGGCCGACGCCGACGAGGCCGACAGCCTCCAGGTCCTCCTGATCGGCATCGCCCTGGTCCTGCGGGAGGCGGAGCGGGCGGGCCTGGGGCAGGAGCCCCTGGGGGTGGACCTGCCGTCCCACGCCGTGTGGGGCCCGGAGGCGGGGGTCGACGCCGAGGCCACCGTGAGCCGGGCCCGCCAGCAGATCCTGGCCTGGGTGCGCAGCCTGACGGCGGCCTACGACGCCCGTAACGGCAACCCCGTGCTGGGCCGGGACCTGGAGCGGGCCCTGGCCCGTGAGCCCTTCGCCGTGGCCGACTTCACCAGGATCCTGGAGCTCATTAGCCCCTCCGAGCCCCTGCCCGAGGCCGCACCCGTCTCCGACCTGCCCGAGGCCGGTACCGGTCCTAACGCCAGCGGCTCTGCTGGCAGCGGCTCCGGCTCCGGCGGCTCTGGCTCCGGTGGCTCTGCCAGTCCTAACGCTGGCGGCTCTGCCAGTCCTGACGCCGACGCCAGCTCCGACGCCGTCCCCGGGGCGTCCGGCGGTGCCGGCCAGGCCCCCAGTACCGCCAGTCCAGCCCCCGCCCCCCGCCAGGAGCACGCCGAGCCCTACCCGCCCCTGAGCCTGCCCGTCCTGACCCCGCCCACCGACGGGCTGGAGGCGGCCACGCGCATCCAGCGCCTCCCCGCCGCCATGACCCTGGAGGCGACCTTCCTCCACCAGCAGGTGCGTGAGCGCGGCCTGCTGCCCGTGGACGAGGAGGGGCTGACGCTCAGGCAGCGGTGCGACCTGGCGATGACGGCGGGGGCCGCGGCCTTCCGGCTGGACGACCCCTACCAGGCCATGGAACGGCGTCGGCAGGCCCTGGTGCTGGCCCAGCAGGAGGCCGAGCAGAATCCGGGGATAGACAGCCGCCTGCACGTCACCTGCGTCGCCCTGTCCTGCCTGCGCTCCGAGAACGCCGCCGCCGAGAGGACCGAGATCACCGGGGTGGACCAGGACGAGGCCCAGAGGATGCAGTACCAGGCCTGGCAGGGCCGGGTGGGGCGCCTCCACCACCTCGCCTCGCGGCTGCGCGCCGACGTCGCCGAGCTGGCCCAGGGCACCCCCGAGGACCGCAGGACCGCGCTGGACGGACTGGACCACCTCGTCCGGTGCTCCTACCTCCTCAACGACCTCGACCTGGCCGCCGAGGTCCTCCAGCAGGCCGAGGAGCTGGTCCGGGACGTCGAGGCCCGCGGCGAGGACCCCGACGGGATCCTGCGCGACGTCCTGGACCTGGACCGGGTGGCCGTGAGCGCAATGCGCGGTGAGCCCTACCAGGCCTGCGTGCTCGCGGACTCCCTCCTGCGCCGCCACGACCCCTGCCCGGCCTGGCTGGCCCTGGCCGCCCGCGACTCCCTGGGCTGGACCTGCGGCATGTACGGGATGCAGGAGGAGGCCGCCCGCCAGCTCCAGGAGTCGGCCAATATCTCCCTGGCGCTGGACGTGCGGGACTGGGCGACCGAGACCATGGCCAACCTGGCCAACGCGCTCGGGGCCACCGGACGCTTCCTGGAGGCCGCCGAGGTCCTGGAGACGGCCATCGGGCTGCTGCGCGGGCCGGGGCTCCAGCGACGCCGCATGAGGCTCCTGTGGGTCCTGACCCACGTGCTGGACGACCTCAACGAGTACGCGCGCCTGCAGGAGACCAGCCAGGAGCTGGCCGAGCTGGAGCTCGCCACGGGCAACGACAAGGGTGCGCTGGCCGCCTTCGAGCGGGCGGCGCGGGCCTCCTACGAGCTCAAGGAGGCCCACACGGCCGCCGCCCTCTACCAGCGCTGCGCCGACCTGGAGGACCTGGACAGCCCCGGCGGGGCCCTGCGCCGCTCCCGCCTCCTGCGTCGGGCCGCCTTCGCCCTGACCCGCCAGCCCACCACCGCCATGACCCGGGCCCAGCTGCCCCGGGCCCGTGACCTGTGGCAGCTGGGCGCCGACCTGCTGGACCAGGCCTGGGAGCGGCCCTGCGAGGAGTCCGTCCAGGAGCGCGCCGACGCCTACGAGCAGCTCGGGGAGATCCTGTGGTCCGGCACCGAGCTCCAGGAGGCCGGCGGGCACTTCGCGACGGCAGCCAGGCTGTACGCCGAGGTGGGCCGGAGCGAGGACCAGGCCCGGGTGACGGCGCACGTCGCACGGATCCACGCGATCCTCATCCAGGAGGATCCCGCCACGCACCTGCCCCTGGCCCGCCAGGGGGTCGCCCAGGTGCGCGCCCTGCTGGCCCACCCCCGGTGGGAGGGCAACCCGGCGCTGGAGGACGTGGGCAAGGTCGAGCAGTACCTCGACTCCCTGGAGCCCGCCGGGGCGGGATCCGCCGGGTGAGGCTTGGCACCGGGGGCCTGCGGCTTAGGGCTCCTGCGGCCCGGCGCCGGGCTCCGGGGCCTGCCTGGCCCTAGCTGCCTGCCCGGCCCCGGATGGCGCCGGAATCGGGGACGGGCCCGGTAGCGGGCTCCTGTCCCCGCTGTCCTCGCACGCCCCTGGCAGTGACCCTGGTCTCAGAAGCGGGCTACGACTTGGCGACGGTCCTGGTCGCCGGTAGCGTTCAGCGACGTCAAGGCGTTGACCGACGCCCGGGCCACCGGCCCGGTACCCGAACGTGAGGATCACGAGCCCATGCTCAAGCGAATGTGCTGTCGCCGCTGTCTGTGAGACAGCTGCACACCACGTTCGCCCTGCGCGCCCTGACGCGCGCCTGATCCCCCGAGAGGTGCCCCGTGCACACGTCCACCCCGGACGCCCTTGTACCCGTCGACCGTCCTGCGGGCGCCGACCACCCGGACGCCCCCGCCGTCGCCCCGCCGGCCCCTGCCGCCCTCCCCGCCCGGGGCGCCGGGACACCCGGCGAGGGTCCTGAGGTCCTTGCCGACGCCGCCCCGCACGACCACGTCCCGGACGACCACACTCCAGACGACGCCGTCCCGGACGGGCGCGGCGCCCCCCGCTCCGTGGCCCGCCGCCTGGCCTCCGACCGCTGGGCCGTGGCCGGCGGGGCCGTGGTGGTCCTCACCGCCGTCGTGGCCCTCCTCGCCCCCTGGGTCACCCGGCTCCTGGGCGTGGACCCCTACACCTACCACCTCGACCTCCTGGCACCCTCGGGCCTTCCCGCGGGGGCGCTGGGGGGCGTGAGCGCCGCCCACCCCCTGGGCGTGGAGCCCCAGACCGGGCGCGACCTGCTGGCCATTGTCGTCGAGGGCACCCGCACCTCCTTCACCATAGGCATGGGCGCCACCGCCCTGGCCACGGCCGTGGCCGTCGTCCTGGGTACCTCCGCGGGGTACTTCGGCGGCTGGTGGGACGCCCTGGTGTCGCGCGCCACCGACGTCGTCCTGGGGTTCCCCAGCCTGGTGTTCATGGTCGCGGTCTCCGCGGTGGTCCCGCCCACCGCCAACCGGATCCTGGTCATGGTCCTCATTATCGGCCTCCTGGGGTGGCCGTCGACCGCCCGCGTCCTACGTGCCCGCACCCTGGCCACCCGCTCCCGGACCTTCGTGCGGGCCTCCCGGGCCATGGGCGCCGGTGAGCTGCACGTCCTGGGCACCCAGGTCCTGCCCAACCTGGTGGCCACCGTCATTGTCCTCACCACCGTCTCCGTGCCCGGCCGGATCACCGCTGAGGCCGCCCTGTCCTTCCTGGGAGTGGGCGTGCCCCCGCCCACACCCTCCTGGGGGCGGTCCATAGGCAGCGCCGTGACCTGGGTGAGTACCGACCCCTGGTACCTCCTGGTCCCCGGGACGGCCCTGTTCGTGGTCACCCTGGCCTTCAACCTGTTCGGCGACGGCCTGCGCGACGCCCTGGACCCCAGGACCGGTGAGTCCCGGTGAGCCGCCTGCGTCCCCTGCTGCGCTCCGTGGCCCAGACCCTCCTGGTCCTGGTCGTCGTCACCTTCCTCACCTTCGCGGTCTTCAGCCTGTGGCCCTCCGACCCGGCCGCCCTGGCCTGCGGCCGGCCCTGCACCCCGGCCAACCTGGAACGTGCCCGCGCCTTCATGGGCTACGACCTGCCCTGGTACACCCAGTTCTGGGACTACCTGCGCGGGGTCGTGGCGGGGCGCTCCTTCGGGCAGGGACCCGGCGCCGTCGTCTGCGCCGCCCCCTGCCTGGGCTACTCCTTCCGCCTGTCCGCCCCGGTGACCGACCTCATTGCCGCCCGCCTGCCCGTGACCGCCTCCGTGGCGGTGGGGGCCTCGGTCCTGTGGCTCGTGATCGGCGTGGCCGCGGGCGTCATCTCCGCCCTGAGACGGGGCAGCCGCTGGGACCGGGCCATTATGGGCGGCACCGTCCTGGGGGTGTCCGCGCCCTCCTACCTGCTGGGGCTGCTGGGCATACTCCTGCTCGGCTTCACCCTGGACGTGGTCCCCGTCTCCGGCTACGTGCCCCTGGCTGACTCCCCCCTGGACTGGGCCTGGCACCTGGTCCTGCCCTGGTGCGTCCTGGCCCTCGTCTCCGCGGCCGTCTACGCCCGCATGGTGCGTGGGGAGGTGCTGGAGAACCTGGGGGAGGACTACGTGCGCACCGCCCGGGCCGTGGGCCTGCCCGAGCGGCAGGTCATAGGCCGGCACGTCATGCGCAACGTCTGCCTGCCGGTGGCCACCTACTTCGCCCTGGACCTGGGCGGCATGCTCGGCGGCGCCGTCATCACCGAGCGGGTCTTCTCCATGCCGGGGCTGGGTGCCCTGCTCATGGACGCCGTCGGCAGCACGGACGTGCCCGTGGTCATGGGCACCACCCTGGTGGCCGCCGCCTTCGTGGTCGTGGCCAACCTGGTGGTGGACGCCCTGGCCGTCCTCATTGACCCCCGCACCGCCTGAGCGGGCCCCGGTGGGGCGACGGCGGCGCGACGGCGGCCCCGCCCGCCTGCTACTGGCCCCCCGCCCGCCGCCAGCCCGCTGTCCGCCACCCGTCCGCACCCGCACCTCGAGAAGGAGCCAGGCGGCCCCGCCTGCCACCCGCCCGCACCTCCGGGGCCAGGGCCCGCCGACCTGTCGGGCCGCCACCGGCCCGCCCCACCACAAGGAAAGTTAAGGAGACCGACATGTCCCGTCCCGCACCCTCCCGCCGCGCCTTCCTCACCGGCCTGACCTCCCTGACCCTGACCCTGGCCGCCTGCGGCGCGAACTCCCGGGGGGCCGCGTCCGCCTCGGGCACCCCCAGCGCGGGCGGCACCCTCTACGTGCTCAGCTCCGACACGGACGTCAACTGGGACCCCGCCCGGAGCCAGTCCCTGGCGGTCACCTCCCTGGGCCTGGTCCACCGCCGCCTGACCACCTGGGAGCTCAGCCCCGGCGGGGAGCCGAGGGTGGTGCCCGACCTGGCCACCGACACCGGCACGGTCTCCGCCGACGGCCTGACCTGGACCTACACCCTCAAGGAGGGGCTGGTCCTGTCCGACGGGACCCCCATCACCTCCGCCCACGTCAAGCACGGCCTGGAGCGCTCCTTCGCCCCGGCCCTGTCCGGCGGCCTGGGCTACCACAAGACCCTGCTGGCGGGCACCAGCGGCTACACCGGGCCCTACGAGGGCGCCCACCTGGACTCCGTCGCCACCCCGGACGAGCGGACTGTCGTCCTCACCCTGGCCCGCCCCTACGGGGACTGGCCCTGGATCGTCTCCACCCCGGCCTTCGCCCCCGTCCCCGAGGGCGACGACCCGGCCACCTACACGCGCAACCCCCTCGCATCGGGTCCCTACGTGGTCAGCGAGTACAAGCAGGGGGTCTCGGTGACGTTGAGTCGCAATGAGCACTGGTCGGCCGCTACCGACACGGTCCGGCTCGGCCTGCCCGACACGGTCGTCTTCTCCCTGGGGCAGGACGAGGACACCGTCAGCCAGCGCCTCATCGCCGACTCCGGGGACGACCGCAACGCCTTCAGCGCCCAGCTGCTCACCGCCTCCAAGCTCGCCCAGGTCAGCGCGGACCCCTCCGCCTCCGCCCGCCTGGCCACCTCCGACCCCGGCCCGCTGCTCTACCTGGCGGTCAACACCGAGCGGGTCACCGACCCGGACGTGCGTCGGGCCATTGCCTACGCGGTGGACAAGGCCGCCGTGCAGCAGGCCCTGGGCGGCGAGCTCGGCGCCGGCGTCGCCACGACCTACATCACCCCGGGTATCCCCGGGCGTGAGGAGTACGACCTCTACCCGCGGGACACCGCCCGGGCCACCTCGCTCCTGGCCGGCAAGCAGGTGCCCGAGCTGGTGCTCCTGACGCAGAACAACGAGGCCCGCCTGGCGGTCGCCCAGGCCGTGCAGCAGGCCCTGAGCGAGGTGGGACTGACGGTGCGGCTGGACCCGCAGTCCTCGGACGCCTACTCCCAGCGCGCCACCCAGGGGGACGGCTCCTCCTACGACCTGGCCGTCGTCTCCTGGAACCCCGACTACCCCAGCGCCAACGCCAATATCCAGCCCCTGTACGCCTCCTCGGAGATCGGCGGCGGCGGGTACAACGTCTCGCGCTACTCCGACGCCGAGGTGGACCAGCTCATTGCGGAGGCCACCGCGGAGCCCGACGCCGTCGAGGCCGGTCGGAAGTGGGCGGCCCTGGACCGGCGCATCGCCCAGGACGTGCCCGCGGTGCCGCTCGTCAACCGCCGCAACTCCTTCCTGCGCGGCTCACAGGTCGCCGGCTTCTTCGTCAACCCCTTCCCGGCCTACCCCGACTACCTCGTGGTGGGGGTGGGGGCCTGATGGGCCGGGGGACCGGCGCCCCGGCCGGACGCGGTGCTCACGGCACGGGGCCGGGTGGGGCTGTTCCGGGCGGCTCCGGGCCGGGGCCGGGTGGCGCCGGTGGTGCCGACTCCGGGCCGGGTGGGGCTGCTCCGGGTAGTGCCGACTCCAGGCCGGGCGGCTCCGGGCCGGGTGGCTTTGGGACGGACGGGGTCGGCCCGGGGGCAGGCGTGGCCGACCCGGGTGGGACCCCTGCCCCCGCCCCGGCGCTGAGCCTGCGCGGCCTGGGGGTCACCTTCGCGGGCGCCAGCGCCCCGGCCAGCGCGGACGTGGACCTGGACCTGGTGCCCGGCCGCGTGCTGGCCCTGGTGGGGGAGTCCGGGTCGGGCAAGTCCGTCACCGCCATGGGCGCCCTCGGGCTCCTGGCCCCCACCGCCCACGTCACCGGCTCCGCCGTCCTGTACGGGCCCGGGTCCCCCACCGGCTCGGCCGGGTACGGGCACCAGGATCCGTCCGGGTCTGGGGCCGGGCGCGGGGCGGGTACCGAGCTGGTCGGGGCGCCGCGCCACGTCCTTGACGACGTGCGCGGGCGCCTGGTGGGCACGGTCTTCCAGGAGCCGGCCACCGCCCTGGACCCCCTGGGGACCATAGCCTCCCAGATCGGGGAGGCGGTGCGCGCCCACACCCGCGCCACCCGCCACCAGGTGGGCCAGCGGGTCCGCTCCCTGCTGGGGCGCGTGGGCCTGGGGGCGGGGGAGCAGGTCGAGCGGATCGCCCGCTCCTACCCCCACCAGCTCTCCGGCGGCCAGCTCCAGCGCGCCTGCATCGCCCTGGCCATGGCCTGCGACCCCCCGGTCCTGGTCGCCGACGAGCCCACCACGGCCCTGGACGTCACCGTGCAGGCCGGGATCCTGGACCTGCTGCGCTCCCTGACCAAGGAGGGCACCGCCGTCCTGCTCATTACCCACGACATGGGGGTGGTGGCCGACGTGGCCGACACGGTCGTCGTCATGCGCCACGGCCGCGTGGTCGAGCGCGGCGGCGTGCGCCAGCTGTTCGCCTCCCCCCGCCACCCCTACACCCGTGAGCTGCTGGCGGCCGTGCCCCGCCTGGACTCCCTGCGCCAGGAGGGGACCAGCGCGGCGGCCCGTGCGCCCCGCCCGGGTGTGTCGACGGGCTGCCAGGTGCGCTCGCCCGGGTCGGGGCCAGTACCCGGGTCGGGGCCGGCGCCCAGGCTGGAGCCGTCGCTGGCGCCCGAGCCGCTGGTGCGTGTCCGGGACCTGGACGTGGTCTACCGCAGCGGGAGGCGCCGCGTGCACGCGGTGCGCGGCGTCAGCCTGAGCATCGCCCCCGGGGAGGTCCTGGGGCTGGTGGGGGAGTCGGGGTCGGGCAAGTCCACGCTCGCCGGGACCCTGACCGGGCTGGTGCCCGTGGCCGCGGGCAGCGTGCGGGTGGGCGGCACCGAGGTGGCCGGGGCCCGGCGTCGGGTCCTGGCACCGGTGCGCCGGACCACCGGCGTGGTCTACCAGGACCCCGCCTCGTCCCTGAACCCGCGCCGTCGGGTGGGGGCCTCCGTGGCCGAGCCCCTGGTGGTGCACGGAGGCTACGACGCCGCGGCCCGGCGCGCCCGGGTGCGTGAGCTGCTGGAGGCGGTGCGCCTGCCGGCCGCCTACGCGCAGCGCTACCCCCACGAGATGAGCGGCGGGCAGCGTCAGCGCGTGGCCATAGCCCGGGCCCTGGCCCTGGGACCGCGCCTGGTCGTCGCCGACGAGCCCACCAGCGCCCTGGACGTCTCGGTGCAGGCGGTGGTCCTGGACCTCCTGCGCCACCTGCAGCAGGAGCTGGGCTTCGCCTGCCTGTTCGTCTCCCACGACCTGGCCGTGGTGGACGCGGTGGCCGGGCGCACAGTGGTCCTCCAGGCTGGGAGGGTGGTGGAGGAGGGGGCGACGGCGCAGGTCCTGGCCGCGCCCCGCCAGGAGTACACCCGCCGCCTGGTGGCGGCCGTCCCACTGCCCGACCCGGTCCTCCAGGCCGGACGCCGCGAGCGCCGCCTGGCCGCCACCTGCTGAGCGTCTCTCAGCTCCGTCTCGACGGCCCGGGGGCCGGCGGGCGCCCCGGGCTCACCGCCAGCTCCCCCTGCAGAGCGGTCACCTGGGCGCTCAGGGCCGCGACCTGGGCGCTCAGGGCCGCAACCTGCGCCCGTGTGGCCGCCTCCTCCTCGGCGTTCTCCTCGGTCACCAGGGAGACCACCCAGGAGGCCAGGGTCGCCGTGACCACGCCAATGAGGGCGACCCCGGCCACCATGAGGACCGTGGCGATACCGCGCCCCGTGGTCGTCAGCGGGGACAGATCCCCGTAGCCCACCGTGGAGACCGTCGCCAGGGACCACCAGCAGGCGTCCTCGAAGGTGGTGATGGACGCCCCCGGGGCCTTCCGCTCGGTGTCCAGCACCGCCAGGGCCGAGACGAGTACCAGCAGCAGGACGCTGCCGGCGGTGTAGGTGGTGATCCGCCCCCGCAGGGCCGTCCCGGGGCCGCGGTGCAGGACGCTGACCAGGGCGATGAGCCGCAGCAGGCGCAGGGGGCGCAGCACCGGCAGCAGGACCGCGGCCAGGTCCAGCAGGTGGTGGAGGAACCAGCGTCCCCGCTCCGGGGCCAGGTACAGGCGGGCGGCGTAGTCGACGGCGAACAGGGCCCACACGACGTCCATGACCACCTCGGCGTACAGGCGCCGGGTCCCGTGCAGGTCGGCCAGCACCTCCCAGGCGTAGGCGCCCAGGAAGAGCAGGGCCGCGGCCGCCATCGGCCACTCGGTCAGGTGCTCCCAGCTGCGCAGACGCTCTGAGGCAGGACGGACGGACATAACACGGATCCTACGGGCCCGTCCCGGTCATGCAGGACCCGGGGGCACCCCTGTGCGGTCCGGGGACGACGCGGGCCGCGGCCGTCCCCACGTCCGTGGCGGGGCGGACCCGTCAGCCTCTACGGCGGCGGGACCACGTCCGTGGCGGGGCGCGAGGCCCAGGGTGCCTGTCAGGAGCCGGGTTCCACCTGGTGGCGGCCCACGCCCAGAGCGTCCGTCAGATGCTCGCCAGGAGCCGGGAGATCCGCTGGAGGCTGACCTTGCGGCTGGTCCCCAGGGTCTGGGCGAACAGGCTCACCCGCAGCTCCTCGACCATCCACCGGGCCTCCTCCAGCACCTCCTGGCGGTGGGCGTCCGGGGGCAGCGCGGACGCCCGCGCCCGGGCGGCCTCCACCAGGTCCACGGCCTGACCCACCTGGTAGGACAGGGCCGCGTCCTGGGCGGCGGCGCCCGGGGAGGAGGCCGCCCGCTCCACCCGCACGGCCAGGGCGGACAGGAACCGCGGCAGGTGCGCCAGCTCCTCGGTGGGCGTGGAGACCACGAACCCCGGGTACACCAGCTCGGCCACGTGCTCGCGCACCTCCTGGAGGGTGGCGAGCAGGGTCAGGGAGGTGTGCTCCCCCACCGCCTGCTCCACCCGGCGCACCGCCTGGAGGGTGCGCACCACCATGACCGCGAGCCGGTAGACCTCGTCCTCCAGGTGCTGACGTACCCAGGCCACGAGGTCCTCGAAGACCGCCTGCTCGCGCACCTGCGCCAGGGGGCGGCCGGCCTGGTCGGTCCACCGGGAGGCTACGCTGCGGGCCGCCGCGAGCTGGAGGTCGGCCACCAGCTCCGGGGTGCTGCGGTACGGGGAGGCGGCCAGGACCAGGGCCTCGTCCCCGCTCCACCGGCTGCTCACCCGCCCGGGTGGCAGGACCGTGCGCGCCAGCGCCAGGGCCGTCACCCCCGCCCCGTGCTCCCGCTCCTGGGACCCGGCGTCGGGCAGGATAGTCAGGTCCGCGCCCAGGGGCGCCTGCCCGGTAGGGCTACCCGGTGCCGACCCGGTGGCGCCCACCGTCTTCCCGGGCCCCGGGTTCTTCCCAGCTCCTCTCCCGGGCCCCGGGCCTCTCCCGGGCCCGGATCCCTTCTTGGGGCTCTTGGGGCCGGGCCCCTTCCCAGGGCCGGGTCCGCCCGTGGAGCCCGCGTCCGGTCCCGGGATGCCGGCGGGACGCTCCTGGGCGTCGGGGCGCAGACGAGCCGCCCCGCCGCAGGCCACCAGTGTGGGGTAGCCGCGCACCACCAGGCCCGCCGCCCCCGTGGACTCCACGGTGGCCGGGATGGTGGAGGCCTGCGGGCCCTCCAGTCCCGGTACCCCGGTGGGCCAGTTGGTCAGCCCCGCGCGCTCGGCCAGGCCCGAGCGCAGGCCGGCTCCCGCGCCCCGCCCCGCACCGGGGACATCCCCGGGGCCCACCTGCCCCGGCCGCCCGGCCC
>ERZ772917.1217-NODE-1217-length-15591-cov-111.471614_pt1 | contig 15591 bp, 12 predicted proteins | sample MGYA00511187_ERZ772917 | MGnify/ENA primary metagenome ERZ772917 (study PRJEB29015, sample SAMEA2737925) | human oral metagenome | biome: human oral; feature: human-associated habitat; material: dental | place: China | collected 2012 ... | reverse complement strand
CGGCGCCCTCGCAGGCGGCCAGGGAGCGGTTGACCTCGTAGGAGAAGTCGACGTGCCCGGGGGTGTCGATCATGTTCAGGGCGTAGGTGCGCCCGCCGTCGGGCCCGGCGACGGTCCAGGGCATGCGCACGGCCTGGGACTTGATGGTGATGCCGCGCTCGCGCTCGATGTCCATGCGGTCCAGGTACTGGGCGCGCATGTCGCGGGGGGCGACGACGCCGGTGGCCTGGAGCATGCGGTCGGCCAGGGTGGACTTGCCGTGGTCGATGTGCGCGATGATGCAGAAATTGCGCAGCTGGGACGACGGCGTCGCGGCGGGCGCGACGGTGGCGGCCTGCTCCGGCGTGGGGATCGGTGACACGAGTGCCTTCCGTGATCTGGTGGTCGGCCGTCGGGCGGCCGCGGAACATCCGGGCCAGTGTCCCACGAAGAGGCGTCGGCGCCCGCGGCCGCGCCCGTGAGATCCGCCGTCGGGCCCTCCGCGGGCCGCGAGCGCTTTCGGACTCCCGTCGGCCCCGCCGGCCCACCCGGCCGCCCGGCCCGGCGGCTACGACCGGTTCCGGTACCAGGGGCGCACCACGGTCTCGAAGCGCTGGAGGGCCGAGCCGATGGCCATGTGCATGTCCAGGTACTGGTAGGTGCCCAGCCGCCCCCCGAACAGGACCCGGTTGGTCTCCCGCTCGATCCCCGCCAGCTCCCGGTAGCGCGCCAGGCGCTGCCGGTCGGCGGCCGTGCTCACCGGGTAGTAGGGCTCGTCGTCGGCCCCGGCCATGCGCGAGTACTCGCGCATGATGACGGTGGCGTCGGCCGGGCCGGAGCGCTCGGGGTGCAGGTGGCGGAACTCGTGGATGCGCGTGAAGGGCACGCAGGCGTCCGAGTAGTTCATGACGGCGGTGCCCTGGAAGTCCCCCACGTCCACGACCTCGGTCCGCAGGTCCAGGGTCCGCCAGCCCAGGGCGCCGAAGCGCTCGTCGAACCAGCGGTCCACGGCCCCGGTGTAGACCACCGGCACGCGCCCCAGGACGGCGGACCGTCCGACGTCGGGATCGGTGAGGAAGTCGACGCCGGTGCGCACCTCGATCCGCGGGTGGTCGAGCATCCGCGAGATCCACTCCCCGTAGCCGACCAGCGGCAGGCCCTGGTGGGCGTCGGCGAAGTAGCGGTTGTCGTAGGTCAGGCGCACCGGCAGGCGGGAGATGACGGCGGCGGGCAGCTCGCGCGGGTCGGTCTGCCACTGCTTGGCGGTGTAGCCGCGGATGAAGGCCTCGTACAGGGGCCGGCCGATGAGGCTGATCGCCTTGTCCTCCAGGTTCGCCGGCTCCCCGACCACCTCCCCGGCCTGCTCGGCGATGAGCGCGGCCGCCTGCGTCGGGCCCAGGGCGGCGCGGAAGAACTGGTTGATGGTGCCCAGGTTGATGGGCAGGGGGTAGACCTCGCCGCCGTGGTTGGCCCACACGCGGTGCTCGTAGCCGTTGAAGCCGGTGAAGCGGTTGGCGTAGGCCCACACGCGCTCGTCGGAGGTGTGGAACAGGTGCGAGCCGTAGCGGTGGACCTCGATGCCGGTGGCCCCGTCCGGGCTGGACCAGGCGTTGCCGCCCACGTGCTCGCGGCGCTCGACGACGAGCACGCCGATGTCCAGCTCCTCGGCGGCGCGCTGGGCGATCGTGGTGCCGAAGAATCCTGAGCCGACGACGACGAGATCGGTGTTCACGGTCCTGTCCTCCCGGGGCGGGGTGCGGGCCCCGGTCGGGGCAATGGGCCCAATTGTGCGGGACGCGGGCGCCTTGTCGAATCCGCCGGCCGGGGCGGCCGGGATGGCCGGGATGGTCAGTTGAGGGCCAGGACCCGGCGCGCCACGTGGTAGCCGAGCACCGGGACCGTGCGCCCCGCCCGGCCGGGCAGGTGCAGGACCCGCCCCAGCGTCTTGCGGCGCAGCTTCGTGTAGACGTCGGGCCGCTGCTTCTCCATGCGGGCCCACAGCCGATCCTTGATGGCCAGGTTCGCGGGCGTGTTCGAGCGCAGCGCCATGGTGGTGATGACCACGCAGCTCATGAGGTAGATGTGGATGAGGTAGGCCTCCAGTTCGGGGCCCACCTCGCCGGCGCGGGGCATGGCCTGGAGCATGAGGGCGTTGACCCGGTCGTGCTGGTCCAGGCGGGTGACTATGACCTCGTCCGACACCGACTGCCCCTCCCGCCCGATCGTGTACAGGTACAGGTCCTCATTGATGTACACGAGGGAGTCCACGTGGATGAGGGGCTCGAAGGAGTACAGGTTGTCGACGTAGAAGCAGTGCTCCGGCAGCCGCATGCCCGAGCCCCGCAGCACCTCGGTGCGGTACATGAGGGCGTGCATCATGAGGTACTGGTCGGGCCGGAAGCGGCCCACGTCGCTCCACGAGCCCACCCGCCCCTGCGGCAGGATCCTCGGGTAGCGCACGGCATGGCGGTGCGGCCGGCGGTCGGCGCGCATGTACACGAAGTTCGTCACCACCAGGTCCGGCTCCACGCCTTGATCGCGCCACTCGCGCAGCTGCGTCAGGACCCGTGCGAGGGCGGCGGGGTCGAGGGCGTCGTCGGAGTCGACCACCTTGATCCAGGTGCCCGTCGCCGCGGCGACCCCGGTGTTGACCGCCCCGCCGTGGCCCTTGTTCTCCTGGCGGATCACCCGGAAGCCCTCGTGGGCGGAGGCGAAGCCCTCGGCGACCTCGCCGGTGGCGTCGGACGAGCCGTCGTCGACGACGACGACCTCGACCTCGCCGCCGGGGACGGCCAGGGTCTCTAGGCACGCCAGGAGGAAGTCCGCGGAGTTGTAGGCGGGGACGACGAGGGATAGCAGTGGGGAGCTCACGCCGGGATCATCCCACGGCCGGGCGCCCCGCCGCGACCCCCAGCGGCCCCCACCGGCCCCGGCGCCGGGGGACGCCCCGACGTTTCGGCGCCACCCCCGACGAAACCGCGATCCGGCCATCGCGGCGGGCCGCGGTCCGGTCACCGCAGGAGGGCGCAGGCCCCGGCGCAGCGCCGGGCGACGGCGTCGAGCAGCAGGGAGGGCAGCTCCTTGCCCTCCAGGGCGGGGTTGTCGGCACGCTCGCGGGCGATGACGACGGCCAGGGCATCGGGCAGGAGGTCGGCGAGCCGCGCGACCCGGGCGACGACGTCGGCCCCCTGCATGCGGGCCCGCGAACCGAGCCGGGCGTCCTCGGCCAGGCGCTCCCACTGGGCGGCCCCGATGCGCTCGAGCTCGCGCTCGCCACCAATGCACATGGCGCTGGTCCGCCAGGGCGCCTCGCCCCCCGGGTGGCCGAGGGAGTCCGCGCCGCGGGCGTAGGGCAGGCCCGAGGCGAGGTCGTACAGGGGGGCGAGCAGGCGGCGGTCGCCCGCATGGAGGATCGAGTAGTTCTTGGCGTGCGCGTCGGGGGCTCCCAGCAGGACGTTGACGATGAGGGCGTCGACGAAGCGGCGGATGGAGGCGCCGTCGCGATCGCCCCACCGGGCGAGCAGGTCGATGATCTGAAGCGCGCCGGGGCCGCCGTCGGCCTCGTACTTGCGCCGCGGGTAGGTGCTCGTGGCCTGGCACAGGTCCTCCTGGTGGATGCGGCGGACCCGCCCGCCCTCGCGGAGCCGGTCGTAGCGCTCGACGATGAGGGCCTCGCGCCCGCCGAGCCGGGCGTAGCGCGTCCGGGCCGCCGGGATGCCGATCTCGCGCAGGGTCGTCAGGCACAGGTGCTCGTCGAGGGCCTGCTCCTTCATCCTCGTGATGCCGGGCTTGAGAATGTGGGTGGTCGGTTCGCAGCCTCTGGCCTCATACCACTGGCCCCCCTCGCGGCGCAGAGCGATCTTGGTCTGGGCACCGGCCAGCGACCAGCCCTCCCCCGGCGCGATCCAGGAGGGTTCCCGCCCCTCCTCCAGGGCGGCCAGGCGGGCGCCGATCTCCTCCTCGCTCAGGGCCACGAGTTCGCCGTCGTCATCCAGGGCCCGCGTCAGGTGCTCGGCGTCGGCGAAGCGCACGGCCCCGGCGCAGTCCAGGCCGATGTGCTCCAGCAGGGCGAAGGGGTTGCGCGGCGAGACTCCGTAGCGCGCGGCGAGGGCCTCGCGAACCGAGGCCTGGTCGGGCAGCAGCCCCTCGAGGAAGGGGTCGACGACGCGATGGCGGAACTGACCGCCGTCGACCGGCATGGACAGCGAGATGGGCGCCGTCCGGGCCCCGACGTAGGAGAAGCGGTGCTCGCCGCCGTCGGTCTGGATCAGTTCGCCGACGACGCTGCGATCGAGAATGACGAACAGGGACCTCATAGCAGCCCCAGTGCGCGCAGGTGGGCGTCCAGGGCGTCCTGGCCACCGTCCGCCGCCGTCGGCGAGTGCGGGGCGGGGCGGTCGCGCAGGACGAGTTCCAGGCCGAGCGCGCCGGCGACGTCCAGCACGGCGCCGAACTCCACGCCCGCCCGTTTGCCGCCCTCGACCTCGCTCACCCACTGGCGCGAGACGCCCGCCCGCCCGGCCAGCTGGGCCTGCGTCAGGCCGGCGGCCAGGCGATGACGGCGGAGCGTCGCGCCCAGATCGCCGAGAGTGGGGATGCCGGACGAAACCATCTCGTCACAATATCATGACATGCGCGTCGTGTCATGATATTGTGACATGCGTGGGAACTCGCCCGGCGGGATCGCGTCTACTACGCCCCTTTCCCTTTACTTCGCTCTTCCGCCCTCCGCTACGCCCCTTTTTCTCGTACAGCGGAGGGCGAAGGGGCGTAGCAGACGAGAAGAGGCGTAGTGGACGGCCCGGCGCGGCGGTTCTCGCGGGGATCCTGGCCAGCGGCCACCCCGACCGCGGTCTGGACGCGGTCGATGACGGCCTGAGTACGGTCGGAGCCTCCGGCAGCCCCGCCGTCGCGGCCCGAGGGCGTCGGCGGGGCCGGGAAAACGCCGGCGTAGCGGGCCAGCCGGGTCATGAAGGCACCCGCGCGCGGGCGACGATTTGGTCATCCCCGCCCCCGGCCCCTAGGCTCGTGCCATGACAGCGTTCCGCACCCGCCAGTGGTGGTGGCTCCCCGATGGGCGAGCCACTCATGCCGCGTAAGCAGGCACCGGAACCACGAGCTCGCCACCAGGCGGGCTCTTCGCATGCTCGGGGCGGGTCCTGGTGGCACCAACAGGAAGGCACCACATGACGCTTCGGCCGCCCACCGTCCTGACGCGGACGGTCCGCTACGCCCACGACGGCGGGCGCCTCCTGGAGCACCTCGCCGCCGCCGGCCTCATCGCCACCACCGACGACGGCTCCCGCGCCCGGCCACTGGACGCCGTCCTGCTGGAGAGCGTCGACATCGCCACCAAGGTCTCGCGCACCACCATCGCCGTCCTCGAGGCCTGCGCGCGACTGACCTGCCAGGGCCCGACCGTCACCGTCGAGGCCCTCCCCCAGGCCCCCGCCGACGGCCGGGCCGCCCTGGCCCGCCTGCGCGAGGCCCTGGCCGACTACGTCGTCGCCGAGCCCGGCCCGGGCGGCGCGCCCCCGGACGCGCTGACCCTCACCATCCCGCCCGCCCCCGACGACGGCGCCCTGGAGGAGCGCGAGCGGCTCACCGCCCCCTCCACCATCGCGCCCCTGCGCGTCCTGGCCGGCGCCGAGGTCGACCACCCGCACCTGCCCCTGGAGGCCGGCGTCGTCGCCTTCGACTACCTGGCCACCTTCGAGACCCTGCCCGAGGTCGCCATGGGCGACAACACCTGCCCCGACTACCTCTTCTACGACGCGCGCATCATCCTGGTCATCGACCACCCCACCGCCCGGGCCACCCTCGTGGGCGCCAGCCTCGACGAGCCGGACCTGGCCGGGCGCCTCGACGAGCTGGCCGCCGCCATTGACACCTTCGACGACGCCGGCGGGTCCGCCGCGAGCGCGCATCCCGCCGCATCCGGCGGCGTCGTCCACGCCGTCCCCACGCTGTCCGACGACGACTACGCGGCCGTCGTCGAGACCATGAAGGAGGCCATCGCCGCCGGCGAGGTGTACCAGGTGGTGCCCTCGCGGGGCTTCACCATGCCCTGTCCGGACGCCCTGGCCGCCTACCACGAACTGCGCGCGGCCAACCCGAGCCCCTACATGTTCTACCTGGGCGCGCCGGACTTCGAGCTGCTGGGCGCCTCCCCCGAGTCGGCGCTGCTGCATTCGGCGGCCACCGGCGAGGTGGCCATCCGCCCCATCGCCGGCACCCGCCCCCGGGGCCTGACGCGGGACGGGGACGTGGACCACGAGCGGGACACGCGGTTGGAGCTGGAGCTGCGCACCGACGCCAAGGAGGTGGCCGAGCACGTCATGCTCGTGGACCTGGCCCGCAACGACGTCGCCCGCGTGTGCGCGCCGGGCACCCGGCGCGTGCGCGACCTGCTGCGCGTGGACCGCTACAGCCGGGTGATGCACCTGGTCTCCGAGGTCGTCGGGACCCTGGCCCCCGGCCTGGACGCCCTGGACGCGTTCCGCGCCTCCATGACCATGGGCACGCTCACCGGCGCGCCCAAGCTGCGAGCCGCCGAGCTCATTCGCGCCGCCGAGGGGGTACGCCGGGGCTCCTACGGCGGGTCGGTGGGCTATGTGCGCGGCGACGGCGAGCTAGACACCTGCATCGTCATCCGCTCCGCGTTCGTGCGCGACGGGCGGGCCCTGGTCCAGGCGGGCGCGGGCGTGGTCGCCGACTCCGTGCCGGCCGCGGAGGCCGCGGAGACCGTTCACAAGGCCGGTGCGGTCCTGGCCGCCGTGGCCGCCGCCCAGGACGCGCGCCTGGTCGTCAACCGCGAGCCGGCCGGTACCGGGAGGGGGGCCTGAGATGCGCGTCGTCCTGCTCGACAATCGCGACTCCTTCGTCTACAACCTGGTCGACCAGTTCGCCTCCCTGGGCGCGGACATCGAGGTCTGGCGCAACACCGTCCCGGCGGCCGCCGTCCTGGGGGCCCTGGAGCCCTCGGCGGCCGAGGCCGCTCGCGGGGAGCGCCCCGTGCTGTGCCTGTCGCCCGGGCCCGGGCATCCGCGCGACGCCGGCTGCCTCATGGGGCTGCTCGACGCCGCCCTGGCGCGCCGCGTCCCCACCGTGGGCGTCTGCCTGGGGTTCCAGGCCATCGTCGAGGCCTGCGGCGGGAGCGTGGGCAGGGTCGGGGCCGTCCACGGGCGCCGCGTGCGCGTGGAGGTGACCGCCGCCGGCCGGGCCGATCCGGCCCTCGCCCCGCTGGGCGGAGGGCCCCTCGACGTGGCCCGCTACCACTCGCTGGGGACCCGTGCGCTGCCGGACGACCTGGTCGCCCTGGCGGTGACGGGCGACTCCGACCCGGCCGGCGGCGGCGTCGTCATGGCGGCCCGCCACCGCTCGGCGCCGGTCGTGGGCCTGCAGTTCCACCCCGAGTCCGTCCTCACCCCGCACGGCCCGGGCATTCTGCGGGCCCTGACCGAGGACCTGGCCGGCTGCCCCTGAGCCCCGTCCGGCCCCGACCGGAGACCGCCCCCGAGGCCCCGACCGCGCCCCGATCCCCGGACCCCGGCCTCCCATCGTCCACCACCATCCAGTCACAACCAACCGAACCCGTCAGGAGAGATCGCATGACCACCGCACCCGCGGAGAACAACGCCATGAGTACGCCGGTCGCCGGCGCGCCCGCCGCCATCGCCGACGCCGAGGACGCCCGCCGTCTTCTGCGCGACGTCATCCAGGGCAGGCGCCTGACCCAGGACGAGACCGGCGTCGTCTTCGCCGCTCTCGGCGCCGGCGACCTGACCGAGACCGAGACCGCCGCCCTGCTGGCGGCCCTGCACTCGCGCGGGGAGACCGCCGACGAGGTCGCCGGCGCCGCCGGGGCCTTCCGCGGGGCCGCCCGCGCCTTCCCCGAGGTGCCCTTCCCGCTCGTCGACGTCGTGGGCACCGGCGGCGACGGCGCGGGCACCATTAACATCTCCACCGGCGCCGGGATCGTGGCGGCCTCCATGGGCGTGTGCGTGGCCAAGCACGGCAACCGGGCCGTGTCGTCGCGCACCGGCGCCGCCGACGTCGTCGCCGCCCTCGGCCTGCCCCTGGACCTGAGCCCGCAGGAGGCGGTGGAGGTCCTGGCCCGCGACCACTTCGTCTTCCTGTTCGCCCAGGCCTACCACCCGGCCATGAAGCACGTGGCCCCGATCCGCAGGGCGCTGGCGACCCCCACGATCTTCAACGTGCTGGGCCCCCTGCTCAACCCGGCGCACCTGACCTACCAGCTCATGGGCGTGGCCGACCCCGCCATCCTCGACATGATCGCCCAGGCCATGGTCAGGCTCGGGCGCAAGCGGGCCCTCATCGTCCACGGCGCCGGCACCGACGAGATCGCCGTGCACGGCACCACCCTCGTGCGCGAGGCGACCCCCCGCGGCGTCAAGGCCTACGAGGTCAGCCCCGAGGAGCTGGGCGTGCGCCGCTGGGAGCTGTCCGATGTGCTCGGCGGGGAGGCGGAGGAGAACGCCCGGCTGCTGCGGGAGGTCTTCGCCGGGCGCGGCCGGCCCGCCCACCGCGACGCCATCGCCGTCAACGCCGGGGCCCTGCTCTACCTGGCGGGGCCGGCCGACAACCTGGCCGACGGCACCCGCATGGCCCTGGACCAACTGGCGAGCGGGGCGGTGGCCGAGCACCTGGAGTCCATGACCATGACCGACGTCGTCGCAGACGTCGCCGTTGCCGGGGAGCAGGCCCGATGAGCCCGACCATCGCGGACGCGGCCGGCCGCCCCGGGCGCCGGCCGGTCGACGAGCGCCTCATGGCCACCGGCACCGTCCTGGACTCCATCGTTAAGGCGCGCACGGCGCGCATCCCCGAGCTGCGCGAGCGATTCGGCCACCTGCTCCAGGCGCCCCCGCCCCGCTCGCAGCGCTCCTTCGCCGACGCCCTGCGCACCCGCTCCGGCGAGGGCGCCGCGCCGCGCCCGGCCCTCATCATGGAGTGCAAGGCGGCCTCCCCCTCGCGCGGCACCATCCGCGCCGACTACGACCCGGCCGGGCTCGCCCGCGCCTACGCCCCCTGGGCGGCGGCCGTCTCCGTGCTCACCGAGCCCGACCGCTTCAACGGCTCCTTCGAGGACCTGGCGGCCGTGCGCGCGGCGGTGGACGCGCCGGTGCTGTGCAAGGACTTCGTCGTCGACCCCGTCCAGGTGCTGGCCGCCCGCTCGCTGGGGGCGGACGCGATCCTGCTCATGCTCTCCGTGGTGCCCGACGACGTCTACCGCGAGCTCGCCGACCTGGCCGCGGACCTGGGCATGGACGTCCTCACGGAGGTCTCCACGCCCGAGGAGATGCACCGGGCGGCGCATCTGGGCGCGCGCGTCATCGGCATCAACAACCGGGACCTGCGCACCCTGGCCACCGACCTCGCCCGCACCGAGGAGCTGGCGCCGCTGGCGCCGTCGGGAGTCGTGCTCGTCGGGGAGTCGGGCGTGGAGGGCCCCGACGACGTGCGCCGCCTGGCCGGGCTGGTGGACGCCCTGCTCATCGGCTCGGCCCTGTCGGGCGCCCCCGATCCGGGCGCCGCCGCCGAGGCGCTGGCGACTGCCGTGCCCGCGCCCGCCGACGCCGGCGGACCGGCCGGGTCCGACGACGGGTCGACCGCCCGCCCGGCCCCCGCCGGCGCGGTAGGCGCCCGCGATGGGCGTCACCCCCGGCTGCCCGCCTACTTCGGCCCCTACGGCGGGCAGTACGTGCCCGAGCTGCTCATCCCGGCCCTCGACCAGCTGGAGGACGCCTTCATCGAGGCCCAGTCCGACCCGTCCTTCGCCGCCGAGCTCGACGACCTCATGCGCCGCTTCCTGGGCCGGCCCACCCCGGTCACCGAGCTGCGGACCCTGCCGCTGGAGGGCCGGGCCCGCATCTTCCTCAAGCGCGAGGACCTCGTCCACGGCGGGGCCCACAAGGGCAACCAGGTCCTGGGCCAGGCACTGCTGGCCCGGCGCATGGGCAAGTCCCGCATCATCGCCGAGACCGGGGCGGGCCAGCACGGCACCGCCACCGCCATGGTCTGCGCCCTGCTGGGCCTGGAGTGCACCATCTACATGGGCGCCACCGACGTGGTGCGCCAGGCGGCCAACGTCGAGCGCATGGAGCTCATGGGCGCGCGCGTGGTGCCCGTGGCCAGCGGGGCGGGCACCCTCAAGGACGCCGTCAACGAGGCGCTGCGCGACTGGACGGCGTCCTTCGCCACCACCCACTACCTGCTGGGCACGGCCGCCGGCGCCCACCCCTTCCCCACCATCGTCCACGAGTACCACCGCTGCATCTCCCGCGAGGCCCGCGCCCAGGTGCTGGCCCTGACGGGGCGCCTGCCGGACGAGGTGATCGCCTGCGTGGGCGGGGGCTCCAACGCCATCGGCATGTTCAGCGAGTTCATCGACGACGCCGGCGTCGGCCTGATCGGCGTGGAGCCGGCCGGGCGGGGCCTGGAGACGGACAGTCACGGCGCCCCCATCAACGCCGGGTGGACCGGGATCCTCCACGGGGCCCACTCCTACCTCATGCGCACGCCCGAGGGGCAGGTCGAGGAGTCCTTCTCCGTCTCGGCGGGCCTGGACTACCCGGGCGTGGGCCCCGAGCACGCCTGGCTGGCCGACACGGGGCGGGCCCGCTACGTGGGCATCACCGACGACGAGGCCGTGGAGGCCTTCGTCGCCCTGTCGCGCCACGAGGGCATCATCCCCGCCCTGGAGTCCGCCCACGCCCTGGCCCAGGCCCTCAAGATCGCCAGGGGGACGCCGCCGGGCGCCCCGGCCCCCCACCTGCTGGTGTGCCTGTCCGGGCGCGGGGACAAGGACCTGGACCAGGTGCGCATGCGGCTGGGCGGGTCCTTCTCCTCCGACGGCGCCGTGGCCCGCGCCGCGGCCGTGGTCGAGGAGATGGGCGGGCGCACCCGGTATTCGTCGTCGGCGAGGCAGGAGGCCTGAGATGAGCCGCTATTCCGAAATGTTCTCCCGGCTGCGGGCGGCCGGCGAGGGCGCCTTCGTCCCCTTCGTCATGCTCGGCGACCCCACGCCGGAGCTGAGCGAGGAGGTCGTCGAGGCGCTCATCGACGGCGGTGCGGACGCCCTGGAGCTGGGCGCGCCCTTCTCCGACCCGGTGGCCGACGGCCCCACGATCCAGCGGGCCCACATCCGGGCCCTGGAGGCGGGGACGGGGTTCGCCGATACCCTGGCGGTGGTGGCGCGGGTGCGCGCCCGCCACCCCGAGATCCCCATCGGCATGCTCATCTACGGCAATGTGCCCTTCTCCGTCGGACCGCGGGACTTCTACGCCGAGTGCGCGAGGGCCGGGGTGGACTCGGTGCTGCTGGCGGACGTGCCCGTGCGCGAGGGCGACGCCTTCTCCGCCGCGGCGGCGGCGGCCGGGGTCGACGCGGTCTACATCGCCCCGCCCTCGGCCGACGCCCGGACCCTGGACGCGGTGGCGGCCTCCTCGCGCGGATACGTCTACGCGGTCTCGCGCGCGGGCGTGACGGGCACCGAGCGCGCGGCCTCGACCGTCGGCCTGGCCGCCTCGGTGGCCCGGCTGCGCGCCGACGCGGCGGCCCCGGTCATGCTGGGCTTCGGCATCTCGCGGCCCGACCAGGTGGCCGAGGCGATCGCGGCCGGGGCCGACGGGGCGATCAGCGGTTCGGCCACGGTCAAGATCGTGGAGGCGCACGCGCCCGCGCTGGCCGCGGCGGCGGGTCCGGACGGGGACCCGGCCGCGCTGGCCGCGGCGGTGGCGGCGATGAAGGCCGAGTTGGGCGACTTCGTGGCGGCGATGAAGGCGGCCGCGCGCCGGCGGTGAGCCCGCGCGGGAGCAGGGTCTTCCGGGCTGTCGTGGCCTCTGAGGCCGTGCCTCTGGGCGGGCCCGCGCGGGGGCAGGGTCTTCGCGGCGCGGGCGCCGTCGTCGGATGCGGCGCCGCGCGCGCCCGGCGCGGGAGGGCGGGGCCTATTGCGCCAGGACCTCGTCCAGGCGCACGACGCCGGAGCGCAGGGCCAGCAGCACCAGTTGGACGCGGTCGCGCGAGCCGGTCTTGGCCAGCAGGTGGGACACGTGCCTGAGTCGTGCCAGTTTAGTGCCCCGGACCCAGATTGCTGAGGATTTGCTGTGCGGTTTCGGTGAGTTGGGGTTGGGCGGTGAGGCGGTGGCCGTTGACGTTGATGGTGACCTCTTGAAGTGGTCTGAGTTCGCGGACGAGTCGCTTGATGCTCATCCCGGTGGCCTGTTGCAGGTGGCGGGCGACGGCCAGGGAGGCCATCACGACGGTCAGGTGGGCCTCGATCGCGTCGCGGGTGCGGTGGAAGATCGGGCGGGTTCTCAGGTCGTGCTTGGACATGCGGAACGACTGCTCCACGTGCCACAGTTCGTGGTAGGAGGCGATCACCTCGTCGGCCCCCATGACGCCGGCGGGGATGTTGCTCACGTAGCCCTTCAGGCCCGCCATGCGCCTGGCGCGGGCCAGTGCGGCCTCGTCGACCACCTGGTCGCCCCGGTGAGTGGTGACGAACCGGGTCCCCCTGGGGCGCCTCCGGCCGGCGACCACCGCCCTGGCCCTGCTCTCCTGGGCCGTGAGCGTCTTGCTGTCGCGGGCGAACCTCTTGGCGGAGTAGACCCATACGGCCCGCCACGAACCCGGATGAGTGGCGGGGTCCCACACCGGCTCATCGCGGAGGTTCTCGTCCCTCTCGGCGCAGCGGCCACCGCGTCTGGGGGTGATGGTGTCGATGATCTGCCCGTCGGCGAGGACGTCGCCGTGGAACCGGAAGTGGGCCGCCAGGTCGACGGGGGCCCTGGTCATGCGCGAACCCACGATGAAGCCCACGCCCGCCTCATCCAGGGCCGCCAGATTGGCGGCCGACAGCATGCCGGCGTCCGCCACGACCACCAGGTGCTCGATCCCGGCCGAGCGCACGAACTCCCGGACGACCGGCACGATGGTGGTCGTTTCGGCCCTGTCGCCCTCCCAACAGCCGATCCGCAGGGGGAAGCCGCCCCGGTCCACCAGCAGACCCACGATGATCTGCGGATCGACCCTGCGCTCCTTGGCAGTCACCGACCCTGCGCAGGTCGTCCTCCTTGTCGGCCTCGAAGTACAAGGTGGTCACGTCGTACAGGCACAGGCTCAGGTCACCGCCCCCGGTGACGCGGGACAGACAGGCCGCCGCGATCCCGGCGCGCCAGTCGCGCTCGACGCAGCGGGCCAGGGACCGGAACAAGGAGCGCCTGGCCACCGGCCGGACACCGAGCTCGCCGATCACGCGGGGGACCTGCTCCTTGCTGGTGGGCTCGACGCAGCGGGCCAGCGCCATCTGCTTGAAGCCCTCGTCCCCGCCCACCGCCTCACCCAGCCCCAGGCGCTCGTACGCCCCGGACAGCGCATCCCACAACAGGGCGCAGCGCTTGGAGTCGACCACCGCGCCCGCGACGCAGGCCCCGGCGCCCAGGGACTCAAGATCCAGGGCCGCCTGCCCCGACAGTGCGGTGATCCTGTCGCGTCCGGCCCGCACCAGAACGGCCAGCTCCGCCTCGTCATGGGCCGAGCCCAGGTGCTCCACGATCCGCCGCACCCCGTGCTCCTTGGCCACGATCTGCACGGCCGTGGCTCCCGAAGCGGTGCGCACCTTCCGGACGAACGGGCTCACACCCCCACCCTACAACCACCCATTAGTGCCCCGCACCCACCACCCCGACCGCACCACGCCAACGAAAAACCCCCATCACGACGCGACGTCGCCAAAACTGGCACGAGTCAGGCCTCGGACGGTGTCGTCTCCGGCAGTTTCTCGACGGCCCGGGCGAGGGCGTCGCCCAGCCCGTCGTACAGGTTGATGACGGCGTCCACGCCGGCGCGGCGCAGGGCGTCGGCCTCGTCGTCGTAGGTGGCCACGGCGATGACCCGCCCCTCGAAGTCGGAGCGGTTGAGCCACTCCAGAATGCGGACGTTGGCACCCGGATCGGACATGGCCAGCACGGCCTTGGTGGCGTGGACGGCGTCGAGGCGGTCCCAGAACTCCTGGTCGGTGGCGTCGGCCTCGAGGATGTTGAAGCCCCGCTCGGCGAGGGCCTCGACCTTGGAGGCGTCGCTGTCGATCCCCAGGACCCCGGTCTCGCCGTCGGCGTACAGGCGGTTGTATGTGGCGCGGCCCACGCGCCCCATTCCGAAGACGACGGTGCGCACGCCGGCGATGTCGAAGGGCTGCTCGTCCGGGTGGAGGGCGGGGGAGGGCCGCAGCGGAATGAGGCCGGCGGCCCAGCGGATGAGCGCCGCGGGATGCCGGTTGACGATCGCCGAGACGATGAAGGACAGGGCCAGGGCGAGACTGATCGCCGCCCTCCACTCGCGCCCCAGCGCGCCGTGCTCGACGGCGGCGGCCACGACGATGAGCGCGAACTCGGAGTAGGCCGTCATGGCCAGACCCGTCATGGCGGAGGTGCGCCGGCGCATGCGGAGGATCCGCACCGTGATGGTGTAGACGGCGGCGCGCACGGGCAGCAGGACGAGGAGGAGGGCGGCCAGCACGAAGGAGCCGGCGCCGGGGACGCCGTCGAGCCCGATGGCCAGGAAGAAGCCGACGAGCAGGAGCTCCTTAATGGTGAACAGGGAGTGGGACAACTCCTTGGCGGCGGGGTGGGAGGCGAAGAGGGCGCCCATGATGAGGGCGCCGAGGTCGCCGTCGACGCCGAGCAGGCTGAACAGGAGGTAGCCGGGCAGCAGCGCCATGGACATGCCGAACAGGGTGCGCATCTCGCCGTGGTCGATGCGGTTGAGGATCTTGCCGAGCAGCCTGGAGGCGGGCCACAGGGCCACGAGCGTCAGCGCCCAGGGGCTGGGGACGTGCCCGGAGGCGATGGTCATGTACAGCACCGCGGCGATGTCCTGGACGACGAGGACCCCGATGGCGATGCGCCCGTAGAGGGAGCCGGTGTCGCCGCGCTCCTCCAGGAGCTTGACGACGACGACGGTGGAGGAGAAGGACAGGGCGAAGCCGAGGATGAGCACGCCCGTCGGCGTGACGGCGTCGACCCGCAGGCCCAGGAGCAGCAGTCCGCCGATCAGGGCGCTGCCCAGCCCCGTGAGGACGACCATGGTCACCACGGCGGTGCCCGAAACCTCCCGGCGGGTCAGGACGCGCGGGTCGAGCTTGAGGCCGATGGTGAACAGGAGGACGGCCACGCCCAGGTCGCCCAGGACGTCAACGAATTCGAGGTTGGGCAGGGGGGAGGATCCGAGCAGGAAGCCGGCGGCGAGGAAGCCGACGAGAGGGGGCAGGCGCAGGAGGGTGGCGGTGAATCCCAGGACGACGACGGCGAGCAGGTAGACGGCTGGGACCACGTGCGCCTCTTTCCGCCGGGCTCGGCGTCATCGGAACCTGTTATCAACGCTGGTAACCGCGCGAGGAGTCCGACTATTCCACCCGACGGCGCCCCCGGCCGGGCCGTCGGATGGGGCGCCGATACGGGCCGGGCCCGGCACCGTTCGGTTCGGTGCCGGGCCCGGAGCCTCACCAGCGGTCCTTGCGCCCGCCGCGGAAGCCGCCGCGGTCGCCGCGGTCGCCGCGCTCGTCGCGTCCGAAGCCCCCGCGGGCGCCGC